>Ga0209594_1000071_pt1 | contig 81614 bp, 66 predicted proteins | sample AshMeaCrysSpring_FD_184126 | JGI IMG/M metagenome (GOLD analysis project Ga0209594, IMG submission 184126) | Groundwater microbial communities from Big Spring, Nevada to study Microbial Dark Matter (Phase II) - Ash Meadows Crystal Spring... | ecosystem: Environmental > Aquatic > Deep subsurface...
AAACTTGAGAGCGAAGTCACTAAGTTTTAACGGAATTTTCCAGCAAAGTTTGCTACAGAAACTCATGACAGATTTGACGGCATTTGACTACATTTGACTACATTTGCGTACAACGTTTATGATACCTAAGCGATCTGTAATTTCCCCCAGAGAAACGGCAGAACAGACCCCCTCAACCATCAGAATTTCTGCGGTGGGATTCACTTTCCGGATTCCCTGTAAAACCTGCTGTAGGACTTTTAAACTGACGGTAACTGGGGCAGCTACAGGGTAGCCCAGATTGGGTTTAACCAGAATCCGTTGGGCTGTGATGGCAGGAGAGGGGGGTTGGTAAGTAAATTGAGGGGTGTTAGCCACTTGGACAGCAGAAGTTCGGGTCATCTGGACTCAAATTTTTTTTAGTTAAATAGAATTAATCTCAGTAATTATACTGACAAATATAAAGAATTCATTAGCAAACGAATGGCAATCTGTCTTTCAGACTACAGAACATCAAGTTTGAGAGGATTTCAACAATTCTTTATGCATTTCAGCATAACTCTTATTGGGGATCAGCAGAAAAGACAAAAGATATTATCCTAAAGATGTGATTTAAATCACTGAATTCAGCGTCGAGCAGATTATGATTAAAATCATGAAATCAAAATCGAGGCTTTTTAAGTGCCTGTTATAACTTGATGTAGGATACCTCACTATGCTCTCAACCAAACAAGCTCAACTCGTTCAATTCTTACGATGGGAATTAGCCCTTCCCGCTTCTTCAATTGCCATGGCCTTACGACACCCGGAACAAGATTCGGGTCAACTACCGATGATTCTATGGCAGTATGGATTAGTAAACCTGGAGCAACTGGATCGAATCTTTGATTGGTTGGCTCGCTTTGGCAATGCAATCGATCACCCGATGACAGAAACGGTATCATTAGTTACCAAAGATTGAAGAGCAATCGACTGAAACTCATCAGAGCCAATTGAATCGAGATCAACAACAGAATTTTGCAGTTTGTGTCGCCCAAGGCTATTTTTAGTTAGTCTTGTAAGCAGCTTGTATTTTAGAGCATTGAGTATTGTTTCAGAAGAAATCTTACTTTATGATTATTAAAACTAATAGCCAGTATAGTACAATCTTACATATTAAAAGAATAGCAATCTCTGTGCTCAAACAGACAGTTTAGAGGAATGGAGTCCAGCTCGACTCTAGAGACCCATTGGTTTAGAATGAGTTGACTTTCCAGAACCCCCAGCTCTCCAAAGCAATACAGCCAGTCCCAATACCAGCAAACCTCGCCCAAAATACCTCACTTCAAATAGAGTTGAGCCAGGTGGAACCAGTTTCAGGAAGAGAACTTCTACCGTAACCGTTAATCCTGCTTCATCACAATACCAAGAGAATGAAAGTGTGGGTCAACGTAAAAGGACTCAAGGTGTTACTATAAGAAAACTAAAAGTGAATCCGTTATTCCATCAATTTCGATTGAATGGCAGAGTGTCATCACGTGATGAATTGAGTTGCTTAAAGTTTTCTAAGAACACCAGATGGATATTGTAATTGGACGGGGCAAAACAGCCCGCAGAGCTTACGGTATTGATGAAATTGCACTCGTTCCTGGGCTAAGAACATTAGACCCCAGTTTAGCTGATGCCAGTTGGACGATTGGCGGCATTAAACGGGATATTCCCATTATTGCCAGTGCAATGGATGGAGTCGTCGATGTCGAGATGGCTGTCCGTCTAACCCAACATGGGGCAATGGGGGTGTTGAATTTAGAAGGAGTTCAAACCCGCTATGAAGATCCTGAACCCATTCTTGAGCTAATTGCCTCGGTGGGAAAAGAAGAATTTGTTGCGCTGATGCAAAAGCTTTATGCTGAACCCATTAAGCCAGAATTAATCACACAAAGGATTCAGGAAATTCATAATCGTGGCGGTATTGCGGCGGTGAGTGCCACACCTGTCGGTGCAATGAAATACGGTGCAACGGTTGCTGAAGCCAAAGCGGATATGTTTTTTGTCCAAGCTACCGTAGTTTCAACTGCCTTCTTATCCCCAGAATCAGTGACCCCCTTAGATTTGCATCAATTTTGCCAGGAAATGCCGATTCCTGTGATTTTGGGGAACTGTGTGACTTATGAGGTGGCGTTAAACCTGATGAAAGCAGGGGCTTCTGGCGTTCTCGTGGGAATTGGTCCCGGTGCTGCCTGTACCTCCCGTGGGGTTCTAGGTGTGGGGGTTCCCCAAGCCACAGCCGTCGCTGACTGTGCTGCAGCCCGGGATGACTATCAAGAAGAAACGGGTCGATATGTTCCCGTAATTGCTGATGGAGGATTAATTACTGGCGGGGATATTTGTAAATGTATTGCCTGTGGGGCAGACGGGGTGATGATTGGTTCTCCCTTTGCCCGGGCTAAAGAAGCCCCCGGACGCGGTTATCATTGGGGTATGGCAACCCCCAGCCCGGTCTTACCCCGAGGAACTCGAATTCGGGTGGGAACCACCGGAACAGTTGAACAAATTCTCCGGGGGCCAGCGATATTGGATGATGGCACCCATAACCTACTCGGTGCGTTGCAAACCAGTATGGGAACCCTAGGGGCTAAAACCCTAAAAGAAATGCAACAAGTCGAAGTCGTGATTGCACCTTCTTTATTGACAGAGGGTAAGGTTTACCAGAAAGCTCAACAGTTGGGTATGGGTAAATAGCATCTCAAATATTCAGGAGCAAAGGAAAAGAGATAGGAATTTAATTTCTCTTCCCCTTTGCTTTTTTTATTTATCCATCGAGACATGAGTCAGAAAGGGAACCTCTACCACTTCTGCCGTTGCTTCGCCTAGCTGAACCGTTAAACCCGCACCCCCTGCTTTTACCCGCAGATAACCCAGACCAAAGGACGGGTGTTCGAGATCCGTATAACTGGTGAGTAAACCCACTTTTTCACCATCAAGAGTGATGGGGGTTCCAGGAGTAGCAGAGCCATTGAAACGGAGTCCCCAGAGGTATTGTTTCACCCCTTTATAGGTATTTAAGCGAGTGATGGTCTCTTGACCGATGTAACAGCCTTTTTCAAAGGAAATAGTTTGCCATAACCCCGCCTCTAAAGGATTATAATCTTCAGTCAATTCACAATCAGGCGCTGGACGACCCTGAAGAATTCGCAGATGTTGCCAAACGCGATCGCCGAGGGGTATCACTTCTAAATCCATCAGCATTCGCCAAAACCGCTTCGCTTCTGGGGCAGGAACCATTAACGTATATCCTTGGTCAGATAAGCCATTGCCTCGGGCAATTCGCACAGCAACTCCATTTAGTTCTCGCACTTGATGATGACCTGAAGGTTGGTTTTGTAGATCTTCTGCCCCTAATTGGGCAATTAATTCCCCACTTTTTGGCCCAATGAGACTAAAAATAGCGTAGTTTGCCGTCAAATCTTTTAACTTAACTTGATCCATGGGAAACACGTAGCGATCTAGCCATTCCAGCAAGGATTGACGACGGTTAGGGGAAACTAACACCCAAATCACATCATTGAGAAAATAAGCGGTTGCTAAGTCCAGGGTACGCGCTGTAGAGTTGATGAAGACGGTATCACAGCTTTCACCAGGCTGACGGTTTTGAATGTCGTTGGTGCTTTGATTGTGTAAAAATCTGAGTCGATCATTACCCGAAATTTGAATCAGCCCCCAATGCGATCGATCCGCTACCGCAACAGTTTGACGAGCAGCGGCGATCGCGACCGTATCATTATCAAAAGAGCGGGGAACATTACTGTCCTCCTCAAAGTTTGCCCCAGCATCAGCTTGAATTTCACGTAACGGTTGAAGCATCATACGATTGTCATTGGTTATTTGTTGTTTGTTATTCGAGGGAACGGGGAAGGGGGAACCGGGAGTAGGGAGTAGGGTGTGGGGTGTGGGGGAGATGGGGACAAGGAAGACAAGGGAGACAAGGGGGACAAGGAAGATGAACTGTTGCCTTCTGCATAGCTGTATAGCTGCCTCCTGCCTCCTGCCTGCTGCCTTAATCTTTGCCCGTGAGGCGACGTAAACTGAGAACATCACTGATATTTTTGATTTGAATACAAGTCCGTTCTAGTTGAGCGCGATCGCAGACTTCGATCCCCAGTTCTATTAACGCGGGAGAATTCCGAAAGGTTTTCACCTGAGCACTACAGACGTTGATATTATTATCTTTCAAACGAGACAAAATATCATTAAGAATGCCGACTCGGTCGAGCACTTCAATTTGAATTTTAACCAAATATTTCGGGGTACGATAGGTATCATCCTGAACCGGATTCCAACTCACGGGAATCAGGCGATCGCCGTCAGCTTTTTCGACGTTAACACAGTCTTGTTGATGAATGGAAATACCCCGTAGCCTGGTCACCACCCCAATAATCGGTTCTCCAGGCAAGGGATAACAACAGCCGGCAATATGATAGAGTAAGCCTTCAATTCCGGCAATGGGGTGTTGAGTTCCATCAGCGATGCTGCGGTTACTCGCGGGAGCTACTGTAGGAACATGTTGAAGGGCGGTTTGGTGATGATCTTCGAGGGAAACATCTGCCAACTCAGAACTAGTTTTTGCCACATCTCGCAGGCGGTTGACCACATGAGATAAGGTAACTTCTCCATAGCCTAAAGCAGCCAGTAAATCATCAGCCGTTTGATAATTACACCGCCCAGCCACAGTTTGCATTTGCTCTGATTTTAATAAAGAATCCAGTCCTTCTTTACCAATTTCTTTTTCAAGTAACTCTCGACCCCGCGCTAGATTTTCATCCCGATGGGAGCGTTTAAACCATTGGCGAATTCGATTCTTAGCCGTACTGGTTTTGACGAAATTTAGCCAATCTAAACTGGGATGGCTATTTTTATGATTAAAAATCTCGACAATATCCCCATTTTGCAGGACTGTATCGAGTTGAACCATGCGGTCATTGACTTTTGCTCCTTTGCAATGATTCCCAACTTCTGTATGAATCCGGTAAGCAAAATCAACCGGAGTTGAACCGCCTCGTAACGCCATTAAATCACCATCCGGGGTGAACACATATACATCTTCATCGAATAAATTATCCTTTACGTTTTCTAGATATTCTTTGGCATCATTGAGATCATTTTGCCATTCTAATAATTGCCGTAACCAGGTAAACTTATCATCAGCGGTATTCATTTTAAAGCTTGATCCGCCGGACTCTTTATACTTCCAATGAGCGGCAATCCCATATTCAGCCACATGGTGCATTTCGACCGTCCGAATTTGAACTTCTATGGGTCTTCCTTTCCTTCCCATTACGCAGGTATGTAACGACTGATACCGATTAGGTTTTGGTAAACCAATATAATCCTTAAAGCGTCCAGGAATTGGCCGAAATGCATCATGAACAATCGCCAACGCTCGATAACAATCTTCATTGGTTTCCACAATTAAACGTAAAGCAGCAATATCATAAATTTCATGAAACTGTTTTTGCTGTCGTTGCATTTTTCGGTAAATTCCATATAAATGCTTCGGTCGCCCGGTGACTTCATAGCATTTAATGCTGGCTTGCTCCATTTTATTTCTCAGCAAATCTGCTACTTCTGCTAAATTTTCTTCTCTAATTTGCCGTTTATCAGCCACTAACGTTTGAATCTCGCGATAATCATCCGGTTCTAAATATTTAAACGCTAAATCTTCTAATTCCCATTTAAACCGACCAATTCCCAAGCGATGGGCTAACGGAGCAAAAATTTCTCGGGTTTCTAAAGCAATGGCTTGTTGTTTGTGTTCCGGCAAATATTGTAACGTTCGCATATTGTGCAGGCGGTCGGCAAGTTTCACCACAATTACCCGAATATCTTTTGCCATCGCTAAAAACATACGGCGAAAGTTTTCGGCTTGCCGTTCGGTTTTACTGGAAAAGTTAAATTTCGACAGTTTTGTTACCCCTTCTACCAAGTTCCGCACCTCTTCACCAAACTGTTCTTCGAGTTCTTCTGGGGTAACATCTGTATCTTCAATCACATCATGTAAAAATCCCGCCGCAATCATCGTATCATCGCTCCCAAGGTAACGGAGTAAACCCGCAACCGCAATGGGATGATTAATATAAGGTTCTCCCGACTTGCGATACTGTCCTTGATGGAGTTGATAGGCAAACAAAAAAGCCTGTCGAATCAGATCAGTTTTGGCAGAGTCGGTTGGCGTGATCTCAGACTCTAAGTCGGGGTTAACCAGATATTGATGTAACCAATCTGGAACCGTGCAGTCGTAGTTAACAGAAGTGGGTAAGATGTTAATGTTCATGATGCTCATTTAAACTTAGAAACTACAGATATGAGATTCAAACCTTCTATCCGTAGATAGAGGGGATTTGAAGGAGTAAAATTGCTGGGTTCAGTTCAATCAGGGATTGAACTGAACCCTAAATTCAGGTGGTAACTCCAGAAATGGGATCAGTTCCCAGGGTCTCAAGAGTGATTAACTGTGTTCTGATGCCCGATATCGGCAGATTATGGGTACATTAGAGCCAAGGTCTATTGATGTTAAAGAGGGATATGATATGCCCCATCCCATCTCTCATCACCCTTATGCTCATGCTGCCGCCTCAGGCGCTAAACTGATACTGTAAATCCGGAAGCCTCATTAGACCAGACTTTAATCTTGGCACTTTGGCTCCTAGATTTTATTGAAATTTAAGATTTTCAAGCTCGTCGCTTTACTTAATCTCTACAGTATATACATATCCGATAATATTATGTTAACCGATTTTAATTTTGAGATCATCCTTCGATTTCAGGAAAGTTTAAAACGCCTGCAAACTGACTTAGAATCAGCCGCTGTTGCTCATGAAGTCCTACAGTTGCAATTGACCGAAATACAACAGCTTTTTGAGCATCAGATTATGACGCTAAACCCTGAGGTGTTTAACCCTACAATTCTGCCAATGTGGCAATCTTATCTAACAGAAATTCATAAGCAGATGCGATTACTCACGATTGACTTACGCTTTTTGAAAGCCTCCCGTCAAACGGCGACAACGGAAACGCGGCGGACTCAAATGAGCGATCACTTAGGGACTTTAATCCATTATTGTGATGCCATTTTGGCAAAAATTTCTTCAGTCTCAGAATGAGTTCAATCAGAGACCCTCTCCTTATTCTATTTTGCCCCTTAATTCAACAGATCAACTCAAATCAAACTGAATTGATATCCAATAATTGCTAAGGTAATTAATCCCATCACAATCATCATCCCAGCAGGCATCATTTTCTTCGTTTTTGCCAATCGGACACCAAACACAATCACTAATAGACCTGAAATCAAAGCCGCCAAGATTAAACCGCTGCCGATGCCGTTAAGGGCTAAAATCCCGCTCAAAATCAGCAATAATCCACTGATTCCCCCAGAAACTAATGAAATTTTGCTTTGGGCTTTTTGATAACCCATAATGCCGCCAATTATGGCAAGTAAACCGTAAGCGATCGCTGCAATAATACCCGGATTCATTTAAGTTTTCTCCTCCACCCACTCAGAACCACTTACGTTATACAACTGATTACGGATTTCAAGGGATTAATTTCAGGAAGATTTATCAAAACTTGATATTTTGTTAGAATAAAAGTCTGTCAAATTTGAACGTTTTGTCAGCCTAAAATTAAGCGCCCTGTCTATCCTCAAGGGAGCTTTACCCAAAAATCGCTCGATGTCAATCAATCGTGAATAAAATTCCTGAATTGATTCGCTAAAGCGGGATCATTTCTATTGCTGAATTCTGGATTGGATGTCAATTCAAACGCAAGGATTAATCCCTGAACTACACCATAACATCACCCCTAGCATAATGCACAGATATCCTCAGTATCCTTTATAATAAATTCTGATTTAATCCATCTCCTCCTTTGCCTTTTCAATTTTAAAGGGTCAGTTCTTATCAATGTCTTCGATCAACTCCCAAATTATTTCAGAAGTTCGATTTCTGCAACGTCAAGTCGCCTCACTCCTGTTGTATCAATCTGTGCTGAAAACAGAGATGGGAGAAGCCTTTCTCAACTTGCTACAAGCCATTGAACAAAGTGAAACCAACAACTTTGATTGTCTTCAGGCTTATGGGCATTGGTTCCGGTTGCAAGCCGCCCATTGCCAAAGCTGGCAGGACTATTTGATTACTCAAATTTTACGGGTAGAGAACCCCTTTACGCAACAGGCTCAACAAACCCCCTGGGCAGATCTTCACCCTTCCCTGATTCTGGCAGCCCGTTCTGATTTAGAACAGCTACACAGTGTTTATCGCTGTAGTCCGGCACAAATCAGCCAATGGGTTAAACAGGTAGCGCCTTTATCTGATCGCCCTGTGATTTGGGAATCTCAGCCCGATCAACTGGGTAAAATTGAAGAACTCCCCCTCCGAACTCAACTCGCTACTTTAGACAATTGGGCGGATGCTGTAGAATCCTTAGCCGCTCACTATTATCAATATGGCGCAGGCATCTTTGCGACCGCTCAGGCGTTTCGTTGGCAGCATCAACGTTTAGCTATTGTATACCATCCTGATCCGGTTCACCTTAATCAGTTGGTTGGGTATGAATCTCAACGACAAATTCTGCTACAAAATACAGAAGCATTACTAGCCGGATATCCGGCGCAAAATGTGTTACTCTACGGCAGTCGCGGCTCTGGTAAATCGTCTTTAGTCAAGGCGCTGTTACATCAATATGGCGATCGCGGGTTACGGATGATTGAAGTGGCGAAAGGGGATTTAAAAGATTTAACTCAAGTCCTGGAACAGTTGCGGGGTGTGCCACAGAAATTTATTATTTTTGTCGATGACCTCTCTTTTGAGGAAGATGACGAAGCGTTTAAAGCCTTAAAAGTAGTCTTAGAAGGTAATATTACCGCCCGTCCGACTAATGTTGTGGTGTATGCAACCTCTAACCGTCGTCATTTAGTGCGAGAATTCTTTGAAGATCGACCCCGCCCTAAAGATCATGATGAAGTTCATGTCTGGGATACAGTTCAGGAAAAATTGTCTTTTAGCGATCGCTTTGGGATCACTTTAACGTTTGAACCTGCCGATCAAAACACTTATTTGAAAATTATTCATCATTTAGCCACCCAAGCAGAAATTAATTTATCGCCTGAAGAATTAGAATTTAAAGCCTTACAATGGGCAACTCGTCATAACGGACGGTCAGGACGAACGGCGCGACAGTTTATTGATGTTTTAATTGCACAACAATAATTTGTTATAGCGCTACGCGCCGTCATTTGTCATTGGTCATTGCTGCCTTCAATATAGCCCACATCCTACACCCTACACCCGACTGCCTTCTAATAACGAATAACAAACCACGAATAACAAATTTCTAATTCAATGTTTCTAAGAAGGCTTGAACCCGGCCATTGGGTTGTAAAATGACTCTAATTTTAACAGGTTTTTCCTGTTGCAGACGAGACACAAAGGGTTCTCCAGTGGGAGGAAATTCAACTTGTTGTAATCGATTGACTGAAGGTTGTCCAATGGGGGTAATACTCTGAAGAGAACCGTCAGTATTGAGTTGTAAACTGTATTGCAAAGAACGTTTTAAAGATTTCGGCGGATACCAATTTTGTTGAAAATAATTTCTGACTTCTGTCACTTGTGGGATTTGATCAAATAAGCTGGTATCTTCCTCACGACGGGCTGCAATGGTTTGAGGGCGTTTATTTAATTGGGCTAAATAGGAAGTTGATTCTGCGCTGCTGTCTTCGGGTTGAGTGTCTGTCTCGGCTTCTGGAGGAGGTGTATTCACCGCCACAGGGGTTCCTGGGTTTTGGAGTGGGGGGAGTTGAATCACGCTAGGAATCTGCCCTACAGCGACAGGAACGGAAGGAATAGGAGTTGGGGTAGGGACAAGATTTGGTTGAGAGGGAGAAGGCGGCGCAGCAGCAGCAGGTTGACTTGGGGTAACTGGAGATGAACTGGGGGCAGGTTCATTGGGAATAATCACAAATTCATTCTGGCCAGGTGTCACCTCTGGAATAGGAGTGGGGGCAGGGGCAGAATTAGCCGTATTGGGGAAAATCGGCGAGGGAATGGGTAAGGGCGCAGTCGTCACTGAAGGTAAATCGGGAGACAGGGTTTCTGGGGCAGGTGGCGTTGGCGTGGGTGTCGGTAACGGTTTTAAGGTGGGTTCAGGGGAAGACAGCAAGTTTGGCGGGGGTAACGGTACGACTTCGTCAGCTGGCGTAACAGGTGTAGCGGTTTCTGTCGTGACCACAGGAGTCGGTTCTTGGCGGGTGGCATTAATTAGTTTAATTAACCCCGTCAACGCCCCAATACTGACCAATACGGTTAAAACAGTACGGGCAAGGGGTAAAATGGGCGAGGGAATGGTTTCACGCGGGGGAACTTCAGCCAGTTTGGTGACACAATCCTGTAAGGCGGTATCTAAGTCAAAAAGCTGCAAGGCACTTAGATGAATCTCAGATAGGGTGGTTTGAGGCGCTAAGGAACCCAAAAACAGATGATGATAAAGCACTCCATCCGATTTTAAATGAATATCCGTTTCTGAGGAGGAACCAGGGACTTGAAAGATGACGTTGGGTTGAACTGGGGTTTTGAGAAACTGCTGAACATAGCGGTGAACCACTTCAGACAAATCTTGGAGTTGATGGCGATCGCCGCGAATGTTAATATACTCTTCTTTCGGTCGTCTCGGATCATCAAAACTCAGTTGAAATTGAACCTCTTCTAACACAGACTCACCTCGAAGTTTGGCTTGCCAGGGTTGTTTGGCAGTCACTTCTAAGGTACAAGTAGGAGGAGTGTAACGTTGAGTAATCATTGAACCAGCGTTAACCAAAACGGTTTAGGACTATTGGGGTGGCTGTAAAATAATAAGTCAATCAAAGATTTTAACGCTAAGGATGTGATTTGTTCCGTAGAGAGACGAGAGTCCAGGCTAATATATTGTTGATAGCGTTGGCTAAACCCCAAAAGATAATCTCGCAACAACGTCACTTGGTTCAAAGGTTGGTTTTGTTGAGTTAATTGTTCCACTAAATTCACTCCCCGTCGGATCAAGGCTTGATTTTGCCCAGCTAGATGGCAAATCACCAAGACCAGTGATCGCGCTTCATCTGCATTCAAAGACGATTGTAAACTACTCTGGTTCCGTTGCTGTAGCCAACCGGAGAGGACAGAAGTGAGGTTGAGATGTTCGGCGACTTTTTCCCAAGTGTCTGAAGAATTTTCTAATAACGCTTCTAGGGCAAAAACAGACTGATACAACTGACGGGTGATGGTTTCCAATTTATCAGTTTGCGGTTCTGGTTGTAAGTCAAGGAGTTGCCAATTCATAGAGTAATACAAGATAAATGGAGGATATCGCAGATTGTCTTTTCGGGGTGTAAGGTGTTGGTCATCCTCCAGCGTCTTAACGGCAGCAGGGATTGCTATAAAAGCTGAAAACCATGTGGTTGTGAACTTTTGACTTCTGACTGGCGCGCAGCGCTATAATCCTAACCCATCTTATTGCCAATTTGGACTTGATTCAGTTTCCGGACGTGGTATCCTCCACTGTGAGTGTGTGAATATCGAGAGGAGTGAACGTTATGGTTGCTACGCCCGCCTGGACTCAAAACGGTAAAGCACGAAATCAAGACATGAATAGTGTATCGCCAATCCGTAATCCTTTTCGCGGCTTGGCTACGGGTGTGGGAGACTTACCCAACACCCCTTTGTTTGGTACAGACGGCATTCGGGGGCGAGTGGGAGAACTCCTCAACGCCCCCCTGGCGTTGCAAGTAGGATTTTGGGCGGGACAGGTTCTTAGCCAACAGTCTCACCAATGTGGCCCGGTGATTGTCGGGCAAGATACGCGCACGTCTGGTAATATGCTGGCAATGGCATTATCAGCGGGTTTAACCGCTGCCGGATTGGATGTATGGCACATTGGGGTTTGTCCCACACCGGGCATTGCTTATCTCACCGATGTGACGGATGCAGTGGGCGGTGTGATGATTTCCGCTAGTCATAACCCCCCAGAAGATAACGGCATTAAATTTTTTGGGGGAGATGGGACTAAACTGTCTCCCCAACTACAACAACACATTGAAGCAGGTCTTCGAGGTGAAGCCGAATATCCTGTCAGTTTCCATCAATGTGGACAACATCACTACCGCCCGGAGTTAATTCAACAATACGGTTCGTCGTTGTCTCAACCGTTACTCCCAACGCAAAACTTCCAAGGGATGCGAATTGTCCTCGACTTAGCTTGGGGGGCGGCTGTGGCTTTAGCAGAGTCTGTATTTCGTCAGATGGGGGCAGACGTGATTTGTCTTAACGCCCAAGCCGATGGTCAGAAAATTAATGTTTGTTGTGGTTCTACCCATCTTCAGGGGTTACAGCAAGCGGTCATTGATCATCAAGCGGATCTGGGGTTTGCCTTTGATGGGGATGCGGATCGAGTGTTAGCAGTCGATTCTCAAGGCCGCGCTATTGATGGGGATTATATCCTGTATTTTTGGGGGAAAACCCTTAAACAAGCCGGAAAACTGCCGGATAATTTAATTATTTCCACGGTGATGGCAAACTTAGGGTTTGAACAGGCGTGGAAACAACTCGGGGGTCAATTACACCGAACCGCTGTTGGGGATCAACACGTTCATGCCGCGATGAAACATACGGGGGCAATGTTAGGGGGTGAACAGTCCGGACATATTCTCTGTCATCATTATGGCGTGAGTGGCGATGGGCTGTTAACAGCGTTGCATTTGGCGGCTTTAGTCCAACAATCTGGTGTATCTTTATCTCAGTTAGTCGATGACAGTTTTCAAACCTATCCCCAACTGTTGCAAAATGTTCGGGTAGAAGATGTTAACCTCCGCCGCAACTGGAAAAATTGCGATCGCTTAGTTCAAGCGATTGAAAATGCTGAAGCAGATATGGGGGATCAAGGTCGGGTTTTGGTACGGGCTTCAGGGACTGAACCTGTGATCCGAGTGATGGTGGAAGCCATTAATACTGAACTGGCCCACCATTGGACTGATCGGTTAGTCATGGCTGTACAGCAATATCTCGTGAGTCTTTAGTCCATGGTCATTGGTCGTTTGTACAAATGGCTAATGACTAACAACGAATGACCCTTTCATATCTTCTTTTAAAACAAACAGAGACGTTCCATAGAACGTCTCTGCAGGTTTATTAGGAGATTGAATTAAGATGCTAAAGCCACTTCTAACATCTGTTTCAACTCACCATTTTGATAAAGTTCAATCATTACGTCTGATCCCCCCACAAATTCCCCATCGATATACACTTGGGGAATGGTTGGCCAGTTAGAATATTCTTTAATCCCTTGACGGATCTCTTCATCTTCTAACACATCAAAGGTTTCAAAAGGAACACCGTAGGTATTTAAAATCTGTACCACATTATTGGAGAAACCACACTGTGGCATTAATTTGTTACCCTTCATGAATACAAATACTTTATTTTGATTCACTAAGTTATCAATTTTTTCTTGAACTTCTGGTGTCATGATGAGTGCTCCAATGATTTCAGTTACAATAAGGAGTTTGAGTGGACAGTCTTGTAAGTTAAGCCACTTGATTGGCTTTTTCCCAAGCTTGAGGGGTGTAAGTTTTCAGCGCCAAGGCATGAATCTCTTCCGTTGCCATCTTAGCTTGAACGGCTTTGTAAACCATTTGGTGCTGTTTAACCAAGGTTTTGTCTTCAAACTGAGATGATACCACGATTGCCTCTAGATGATCGCCTCCCTGTAAGTCATTCACTTTGACAATTGCATCAGGCAATTCGGCTTTAATCATTGCCTCGACTTGCTCTAAACTAATCATGGAATGGGTCTTTCAATCACTGCAATCTTTATTTTAGCCTGATCGGCGGGAATCCTTAATATGCTAATCTAGGATGATACTATTGCAGTCAGGGAATCTTCATAATTGAGGGTAGCGAGTCTAAGCGATCGCTACCCTAAGTTTAAGGGGTTATTGAGAAATGGAGCATATGGGAATCGAACCCATGTCCAGAATGAGTATTCACTTTTCGCTCATTCACAGGCTTAGCTCTTCTAACCCTCAGAGCGGGAACCGTCACTTATCCCGGACGGTGGGATGCTCTGGTGAAGGTCTCGCTGATTCAGCAACCAGAGGTACTGAATCAGCCAATCCGTTGGGGTTAAATCTATAGACTTTAACGGAGTCAGACTATAGATGCTCGAAACCTGTTTGAGGTATTAGTTTAGGCTACAGCAGCCTGAACCCGAGCAAAAGGCTTGATGTTGTTTGCACTTATTATTTAGTGAATCTGGGATTTACGAGAGAAGACTCACTCTCGGCCTGAATCACAAGGTCGCTTTTCTCACCCTGTCGAAACCAGTAATGCCCCTTGCATACTTCTATAATACAGAATTGAACGAGAATCGTCAACTCAAGCTTCAATCATAGCATTGGCTTGTTCAATCCCCTGTTGAACGGCTGCGGCACAATCAGCCAAAGCCGCTTGTTCTTGGTCAGTTAGTTGTAACTCTAAAATCCTTTCTACGCCACGACAACCCAGCCAACAGGGAACCCCGAGAAAGATATCCTTAAAGCCATATTCTCCCTGAAGATAGGCAGAAGCGGGTAGTAACCGTAAGCGGTTGAGCAAAATCGACTCAATCATTGCTCGGACTGAAGCAGCCGGGGCATGGTAAGCCCCTCCGGTTTTCAACAGTCCTACAATTTCAGCACCCCCATCCCGAGTTCGTTGGATAATGCGGTCAATGGCGGCAGTCTCCATCAATTCAGTAATGGGAATGCCATTAACTGTAGAGTAACGAGGCAAAGGAACCATAGAATCTCCATGACTGCCAAGAACAGTGGCTTGGATATCCATGACCGAAACCCCTAATTCCCTGGCAATAAAGGCTTTAAATCGGGCTGAGTCTAATACGCCAGCCATCCCCATCATCCGAGAAGCGTCTAACTGACTGACCCTCCAAGCCACGTACGTCATAATATCAAGGGGATTGGTGACGACAATTAAAGCTGCCTCAGGAGAGTGAGCGATGGCTGATTTTGTAGCATCAGCAACAATTTTAGCATTCGTGGCAATTAAATCGGAGCGATCCATCCCCGGTTGACGGGGCAATCCTGCCGTGATCACCACAATATCAGACTGGGCGGTATCCCGATAGTCATTGGTTCCAATAATTTTGCGGTCATGTCCTTCAATAGCCCCAGCATGGGTTAAATCGAGGGCAATTCCTTGGGGCAACCCTTCAACCACATCCAGCAGGACAACGTTGGCAATGTTGCTTTCCACGACTCTTTGAGCAATGGTACTCCCCACTTTACCCGCACCAATAATGGAAACCTGTGCTGTATAACAAGTCGGTGAAGCGGAAATATTTGAGGTCATAGTCTTCTATTCGATGGGACGAAAGCCAGCTCTATGCATTGTAGGCACGAACTGGCTTCGTTTAAACCCATTGAAACAAAAATTTTTGCCTTGTGAGATCTGAGTGAATCTCTATGCAACTCCGGTTTCAGCCAAATGAGAACTTGTCTGGGCTTCCAGTTCCGGTTCAAAACCGCGCTTAAATTCTCGTCGTTGAACCCGTTTGGCTTCTAAGGCAACCTCTAAAAACTCTACAGCCCTTTGCGGATCTCCACTGCCACAGAAAAATAAATCGGCTGCAAAATAACCATATTCAGGCCAGGTATGAATCGCAATATGGGATTCTGCTAACGTTGCCGTTGCAGTGACACCATGAGGACTGAACTGATGAACACAAAAATCAATGAGTGTTGCCCCCCCAGCATTCACCGCTTCTAGGATAGCACTGCGAATTCGTTCTGGGTCGTTTAGCAGATCGGTAGGGCACTGCCAAGCATCAATAACCAAATGAGTTCCCAACTGTTTCATTCTGCGCGGTTTCACCTCCAACCAATAGAGTTTTAAATGATGTCAAGCGATCCTAGTTTAACACAAAAGACTCATTCGTCTTCTCTGGTTAGAGAGATCGGGCTTCTGTCACTCTGTTAAGGATTAGAAGAAAACAACTAATATGAAACACTTAAATCTGCGCTACATCAAAGGAAGGGAGCTATGAGCGCGTTTTTAAGAAGCCCCGGGATTTTATCTGGGATTTAGGATTGCCACAGCCCAAGAGTTTACAATGATTTCAGAAATTGAATCAAGGCAGTTCTATCCGATTCTGGTAAGTTTCTAAATGTCTCTTTTGAAGCTTCTGCTTCCCCCCCATGCCACAATATCGCCTCTTCTAAAGTCCGGGCGCGACCATCATGAAGATAGCTAGAATAGGGTAAAACGGTTTGAGTTAAGCCAATTCCCCATAACGGCTGTGTTCGCCATTCCACCCCAAACGCTTGAAAGTCGGGAGGTTATCTGCAAGTCCAGTTCCCATATCATGTAATAATAAATCAGTGTAGGGATAAATGGTTTTATTTTCCAATTCTTTGACTTCATAATTTCCCGTCCGTAGTTGAGCAACATGACAAGCATTACAATTGGCTTGAGTAAACAGCTTTTCTCCTCTTTTTACTTCAGGATGATCTACTAAAGTTCGGGCAGGAACTGCTAAAGTTTGCACATAAAACGTGGCATCTTCTAAGGTTTTTTGATCGATATTGGTTTCTTGATCGGATTCTGGGAACATGGGATTAGTAATTCCCATATCATTCACATAAGCTGAGGCTGTTTGTTGCAATAAATTCGGGTTATTGGCTTTCCAACCAAACCGCCCTAATGTTACGCCCTGTTTTTGCACATCCCAAACCTGATTCACACGACCTGAAATCCCGTCTCCGTCAGCATCTTCAGAGTCAGCTAAATCTTGAATAATTGCTTCCGGAACTGCTTCTAATAGTCCTAAGTCGCCTCTTCAATTGAACTTGCATTCATCACGATAGCAAATGTTCTTTCTCCTTTGTATGCTAAGCATTATAGCATAATTTATCTCTTTTTATTGTTTAAGTTCCATTAGTTGTTTGTCATTCGTTCGTCAGGCTTTGACCTGTTTTCCCCTTCCAGAAAGACTTTCAGCCCCTGTTGTGATCAAAAAATATCAAAGTCCCACTAGGGGTAAAAACAAGAATAAACCGGCTGAAAGTAGACTTAAGCCATACACACAAACGGTGACAATATCAGCTTGTCTGGGAAACTCAGATGCAGTTGATTGTTCAATATGTTAATGAGTCATAGGGCTAAGATAGAATCGATTTAGATAGAATCGATGAACATTGATTTACTTCGGATTGCAAGAGTTAAATTTTTAACTCAAAATCTCATTTGAGTCTTACTATTATTAATATCATATATACAATCTTAATTCCAATAGTTTTACCTTTTTTTATATGTTTAAACATTACTTTGTTAAGCTATATATAAGTTAATTTTTAAAACAAAAAAACAGGCAAAAACAATCAACTTAACAAAAAAAACAAGAATCTCGTGTTAAATTGAATTATTTTTACCTGTTATGAAAAAATTAAGATTTTAGAGAAACTCAACACAGAGACAATTTGTATTTTTCATGCCTCTGTGGTCATAATATTCACAACAATTTAAAGTGCTGACCACTCTTCAGGTAAAAGATTTGCTTGTATAACAAAACCACCCTTACCATCCGGCGTTAACACGTATGCAATTCCTTGAGGGTCTGGATAAATTCCAGTGGCTGCTTCAAAAATGTCATCATGACCAACAATCACTGTATTTTTACCAGTTTGAGGAACTGCTGTCAATAACGGCATTACATTTGCTTTCATTTCTTCTACCTGCTCATCCGTGTAATCTTCAAAGGGTAAAAAATTAAGCTTTGGATCTTTTTCGTATCGACCAAAAGCTAACTCAGCCGTTTGCCAAGCTCGGCAATATTGACTGGTAATAATATCATCAACCGGAATATTTTTTGCAGTAAATGCTGCCCCAATATCTTTAGCCTGCTGAATACCAACTTCACTCAGTTTTCGCTGAGTTTCACAGTTATTTAAATCTATATTAGGATCAGCTTGATCCGCGTAGTCTTTTACAGTTTGAGCATGGCGAAAATAAATCACATGTCCACCCGTTTGTAAAGCTGTCAAAAGCTGTTGACTACTGAGTTTATCCTGAAACTCTGCATTGGCTTTCTCTCCATCGCTGAGGGCTTCAGCAACCGTTGTATTTTGTGTATCTGTTACCTCTTCATTACTATTCACATTCTGTCCAGTACAGGCGATAGTACTAACAATTAATCCGATATTGAGAAAAAATTGAATTCTTTTTTGAATTCTAATCATAGTTTTCTTTATTAGACATAAATAAAATTAGTTGAACAATGATTGAGTCCTAAGTAATGATCCAATCTCCAGGATTTTATTCTAGAAGCAAAATCAATTAAAATTGGAATAACGTTCGGATCACCCCAACAAAAATTGTGTCATTCTCATCGTTATGATCGGGGTTTTTCACCACAAAAAATCCAGGGGTAATCCCGATATAATCACTCAGAGGAATTTGATAAAATGCTTCAATATGAATTGAAGTACTCTCATCTTCTAATTCATCAATACTATGAGAAACCAGTTTGGGTGGCATCCCCACAACCACTCCAGCATTATCCCCTTCCTTAAGTAAATCTGGAAAAGCCAGCGTCACCGCCCAATTGAGAATGGTAGCATCTTCATCTCCGGCTTGTTTTTGTGTTGCCCAGGTTGCTCCAAACCACCCTCCTAGCTCAAAATTATCCAAAATTGCCCAGTTAAATTGAAAGCCTAAATTGTCGCTGGTGGTGGCATTGTCGCCAAAGGGTTTATTAGCAATGAAGCTTCCAGTCCCCCCAGAAACAAACACGTCATCACCGCTGAAATAGCGACGGTTATAGGCTACACCCAAACCCAGATTCTCTGTGGGGAAAAATAGCAGTTGGGCAGAAGCATTATGCGCCCCATTAAACAAGCCAAAACCATCATTAGCATCTGACCCATTATTGGCTAAATAACTGAGATTTAATTGCAATTGATTGCTGAAAGCATACTTAAAGGCAATGCCTGTGCCTTGTGGTCCCCGAAAGCTGGTAGGATTATATCGGGCAAAAGCTGAAATTACCCCAGAAGTCTCATCTGCGAGAGGATTTAGAGGATCTTGAACATCATCTAAGTCTAGGCTATTGGCACCAATATAAACTTCACCGTTACCGTCAAATACCGGAAAAATATAAAATAAATCATCCAGTTCTACCCCATCAGTCACTCCATCATCCACAGCAAGTTGAGTCATCAAGGTGTTGGTTAAATTGTCTGCGGTCAGATCAGTGACATCTGAGGCTTGCAAACGCGCTAACAGCAAGTCTTCCCCGGTAAAGCTGGTTTCAAAGTCCAGCCGCAGTCGATAACCTAAAAAGGCTTGAGTCGGATCATCATCTTCCTCAACATTCGGCCCTCCAGCAACATTGAAGCGGGCACGCTCACCCAAGGTATCCCCTAAAATAAATATTGCTTCTCCTGTGAGTTTAGTAGTGGTAGAGAATTGATTGGCTTCCAGTTCAGCAGTCCGGGCTTCTAACACTGTGACTCGTCCTCGCAACGCGGCTAATTCAGCGGCGAATTCTTCCATCAACCGTTGTAAAATGGCTAAGTCCTCCCGCGTCACCAACTCACTGGTAGCAGCGTTAATTAACTCATTAACCCGTTCTAAACAAGCATTTACCCCCGCAGCAAATTCGTAACGAGTTAGGGCGCGGTTACCTTTGTAAGTGCCATCGGGATATCCGGCAATACAACCATAGCGTTCTACTAAAGACTGTAAGGCTTGAAATGCCCAGTCAGTGGGTTGTACGTCGGATAGTTGAGAAACAGAAGTTACTTGTTCTTTTGTTTTCCTATCCCGATCTTCTTGAGTATAATGGTTGAGTTGATCAAGAACTTCTGGGTTGGGTTGAGGTTCTAGGGCTGTGGCAGATACACCCATGAAGTAAGCTAAGCTGATGGCTAGCTCCATCGGTAAGATTTTCCATAAGAGATTTTTGATCACGGACTTTCCTCACACACAATATTAGAAGCAGTTGAACCCTTCTCGCTTCCATTTATCTATAAATTTTCTCATCTAGAGTTTTCTATCAAACATTTAATGAGATTAATATTCAATAAGCTTATCAAAAGTCAAGATAATTTGCAATTTTTTCAATAATGAGGGTAGGATGTGTAGCCCTACGCATTGAGGTGTTTGACTTTGATCCACCTCCGCCTGTTATAGCAGTACAAGATGAGTTGAGGACAACTGCGTTTAGTCTTTTAGGGTGTAGGGTGTAGTCAAGTGTCAAACACCATAAAATGTAGCGCTATACCTTCCCCCTTAGCAAGGAAAACAGCAGGGGATAATTGATTGAGGGTCTGATCTGATATGCATAAGTGCCATGAAACTAGGGATACAGGGTGTTATCTCCAGAGATGATAAAAAGTGATTGGCGCAAGGGTGACCCAGACTAACACGATAACCCAGAGTCTTCCCGCCAACACGTTATAGTCTTCTAACAGCTTTATCCAAGAATGACCCGCGACATAATGACCAAATAGGAATTCAAAAGCAATGGTTAATACTAGCCAAATTAATCCAATTGTTAATGCTTGTAAGGTTGATTCTAGGGGATAAACATAAGTAATTCCTCCAATAAATAAACCCAATAAAATGACAGCGGTGAAACTAGAGATTTGATGAGAATGAATTTCTGATAAGAATTTGCCATAAGTATATTCTCGAATAAAAGCGTTGAATATAGCAATAAAAACCATAGGAATCCAAGCGATCAGATAATGAGTCATCATCATTTATTCCTCTTTCTGACTGTCAATAGAGTTGAGTTCAGAAAACCAATCTAAAATTTCTTGTTTTAAACCTAAAAGTTCTTGTTCATTCAGTTGATGACCGACATGATAAGTTTGACGTTGAGATAAAAAGAAGAGAAGTTGTTTGTTAATCGCAATTTCTAAACTGGGATTGAGATTGCCCCTTGTATCAGCAGTTTTAATTAAATTAAATTGTTGGATTTGAGAAATCTCTCCTGTTTTTCGTCTGGGAAAGCCAAACTGCCGCCAACGAATATCAAATTTTTCTTGATCAAACAATAAGCTAGCTTGTCCAAAATAATCGATTTCTGAGTTGAGTAATAAAATTAAAAAGACTAATCCGGCGGGGACACCAATAATGAGTAGGAGAAGCGGAAGGGTAATTAAAGAATTAAGTAAATTATCACTATATTCTGACCAGGGAAGCGGCAATAAATAGAGGAGAAATACCGCAATGCTGATGGCACTTGTGACCTGTATTTTTACTCGGATAGGTAAGCTTTTAAGACGTTTACCAATCTGGAAAATACCAGAAGTCATTAACTGGCGAATAGGCAGCAGATATTGTCGGGAAAAGCGGGAGGGAATTTCAATTTTTAGTTGAGTGGGTGTTTTAATAATCTGAACCCCACTTTCAGGGGGCAGTAAAATTTTATTTGAACTGATTTCTTTTAATTGATTTAATGCTTCTCTTGCAGATTGAAATCGCTGTTCAACGGTGGGTTCTATTAACTGTTCTAACCACTTAATAAAGGCAGGTTCAACCTGAGTCCGGATGGCTTCTTTAAAGTCAATTCTTAACTGTTTTTGGGGTAAGTCAGCCGGCGGAATACCCGTTAATAAATGCACTAATGTTGTGCCTAGGGCATATAAATCTGACGCAGGTAAAGCTTGTCCGCCAAACTGTTCTATGGGGGTATAACCGTAAGTTCCAACAACGGTAAAGGTTGCGCCCGGTAGGCGGGGCTGCATTTGAACGCCGCCAAAATCAATTAAATGAATATGATTGTCATTGCCCCAAATTAAGTTACTGGGTTTAATATCTCGATGAATAACAGGGGGATTGAGTTGATGTAAATCATCTAAAATATTGAGAATTTCTATAGCAATCCATTCTAATTCTTGCTGATTAAATCGATAGCGTTTTTCTAGCTTTTCTTTTAAGGAAATTCCCGGCACATATTTTGTGACTAAACAAAACCAAGGATTAACCGCTTGCAGGGCAAAATCATCTCGATATTGGACTAAACCCGGATAATTCAGTTGTTTCAAAACCTGGGCTTCCCGTTCTAACAGTTTAAAGTCATCCCATTGCATTGATCCCCCTAATTCCAACAGTTTAACAACCACTTCATCTTCAAACATTAAATCTTTTGCCAGCCAAGTTTGACGCACAGAATGACTCTGAAGCGGTTTTCTAAGGGCAAAACGATTATTCAAAATATTTCCAGCAGACAGCATGGTTAAGTTGGTTATTTGTCATTTGTTGTTTGTTATTTGAGGCAACAGAGAACAGTTGATCTCCCTTGTCTCCCTACTCTCCACACCTCACCCCTTAAACCTCCCTTGCTAAGGAATTTAAGCCCTTTCCCTATTCACTTAATTCAAGAATGGAAATTAACCGTTGGACTGACTTAACAAAACTTGGACGGGTGAACCCCAACTTAATTGTAACTGAGTTTTAGCATTGGCGTGATTTGCCGCAATTTCAATCCAACCATGAGAACCGACTAAAGCTACCAAATGCCCAAGTTGAACATCTCCGTAGGTTTGACCGCTGGGAATAATGCGGGAGACCACTGCATGGGTTTGACCGTCAATATTGGATTGGTCTTTTTTCCCTTTCTTTTTCTTTTTGTCTTTCTCTTTATGTTCTTTAGATTTCGCCTCAATTTTCCCATCTTCTAAGTCATTAATGACCACAAACCAGGTTTTTTCCTTTACAACTTCAGCCGGAATATTGGTAATTAAATTGCCAAATTGATCGATATACTGAATACAGCCTTCCGCTTTCCCATTCGTAATCTTACAATCGGGTAAGTTGAATTGAACCAGTGAGGCTGGGTTAATCAGATGACCTAAACGTTCTAAAGGAATACCACAGGCTAAATGGGCAGCAACGGGGGCAAAGATATCCCGACCATGAAACGTAGTACTCGGTTGCGGAGTTTGCCAATAGTTAGGGTTAGTCAGTTCCACGGCGATAATTTCAGCATCGGGTTCGGTTTCTGCTAAACGGAGAACACCGCTAAATAAGCCATTATCCGGCCCAACAAAATAACCTTGAGGGAGTTGTAAAGCAATGGCGCGTCTGGCAGTTCCCACACCAGGGTCAACAACAGCCAGATGAACGGTTCCAGGGGGAAAGTAAGAGGCCGCATTCATTAGACAAAAGCGACCCGCAGCGATATTCTGAGGAGGGATTTGGTGTGTTAAATCAATCACCTGTAACTCAGGGTTGATTTGGGCAATTACGCCTTTCATGACACCAACGTAGACATCCTGCAAGCCAAAGTCTGTTAGCAGGGTAACCATTCCGGGTTGAGACATGGGTAGCTGTTTCCTGATCAAATGAGGTGGAACAATGGGATCACAATGGGATAATTTTTTACAAAACTTAGGAGAATGGCACGGTTCGTTTACTCAATTTTCCCCCCAGGGAGAGATTGTTAAAGACACTCCCAGCGTTTTAATGTTGGAACAGTTGGAGGATCACAAAACCGTTCGCCTCACCTTGCGTCGCTTTCCACCGAGTCCTGATGGTAGCACAAAACCCCCCGTTGATGAGTTGGTACGTCAATATCAATCTTTTGGGCGAGATTTACTATTTTTTGACAATGGGGCCTTTTCTCAGGGGCCACTGCAACTGAGTCCTTTTTCAGCCTCAGGGGCGGAATTTGGCTTTATTCAAGATAACCGTCGGTTGCGGGTGGTGGAATTGTGTAATCCTGAAGGGAATTTACAATCATTAACTTTAATTCGAGAATATCGCGTCGGAACTAATTTGGAAGAACGTCCCACTTTAACCGTTGAAATGTTGATCGGAACTTGGCAAGGTGAAGCTACCACATTATATCCAGATTTGCGTTCGCCGGATACCTTTCTCACCCAAATGCAGTTACAAATAGACAGTTTAGGAAGATTGCAACAACAGCTTTCTTTTGAAAATCAAACGATTTCTTCAACTGCTAGAATTGAAAATTCTATTTTATATTTTGATGAAAGTTCTCAACCTGTAAATGTGTATTTATTGCCCGATGGGGCATCTGCAACAGTGCCTCAAAAAGTACAAATGCGTTCGCCAGTCTTTTTTGAAGCGGGATGGTTATTGTCTCCTACCCAACGTCAACGTCTGATTCGTCGCTATAGTGATAAAGGAGAATTTGAAAGTTTAACTTTTGTTCAGGAACAAAAAAGAAATTAGACAAATATACCAATTCGGTAGACAATAGAAACGTAGAAAAATATCAATAAATTTGGAGATCTAAAAATGGGTACGGCTACTTTTATTAAAGATGAAACGGAATTTGATTCACTGGTAGCCAATGAATCATTATTGGTTGTAGATTGTACGGCTACCTGGTGCGGTCCCTGTAAATTGGTTGCCCCATTAATGGATCAACTTGCAGAAGAATATCCCGATAGCGTTAAGGTGTTTAAGCTCGATCTTGATGATAATAGAGCCGTTGCTAAACGTTTTGGAATTAGAAGTATTCCGGCGGTGATGTATTTTAAAGGGGGAGAATTACGGGAAACATTAGTAGGAGTTAAACCTTACGAAGAATTTAGTAATACTGTTAAAAAGTATTTATCATAAGAGGGAATGGGGAACAGGCAATAGGGGGAAGAGGGCGCATTGCAATGCGCCCCTACCTGACTTTAAAATCCCGTTGGGCTGTCCAATGGCGATCGCTCGATTGATACACTTTTATTTCCTCTAAACCTGCCATTTTAATCATCTGCTCAACTTCTTCTAATGTAAAAGCCGCCTGTAACGAATCCCGGAATAACTGCCGTTGATGATCATTACAATCAGCGGCATATTCTCTAACTAAATGCTCCCAAGTTTCTGTATTTTCCGGTCGTAACAAATCTCGTAATAAAAGACCTCCATTGGGTTTTAAAATTCGTTTAATTTCTTTTAAACAGGGAATTGGATCGGGTAAATGATGAATAATACTATTAGAAATGACTCCATCAAACTGTTGATCTAAATAGGATAAATTTTTTGCATCGACTTTTTCCAGTTTAATTTGATGATTTAATCCGGCAGAATTCACATTTTCTCTGCCAATTTTTAACATATTTTCAGATAGGTCAATGCCAATAATATTGAGTTGAGGAGATTGCTGGGCTACTAAAATGGGAATTCTCGCGGTTCCAGTTCCTAAATCTAAAATTGTGCCTTGTTGGGGTAAAAGTTGAAGCACTAGTTGAGCAAATGCCGTATTAACAGCAGTAAAATCCATTGCGTCATATTCAACCGCTTCTGCCCAAGTATCCATCACTTCGGGTTCTAAAATCCGCTGCATTATCCTTTCAAAATAGAGAATTTTAACATCAAAAATGAAAATGTCAGCCCGGTGCTGACATCGGGTTTAAACAGGAGCAAACATCACTTCTTCTAACTGTTTGACGGTCTGATCAAAATCATCATTGACGACCACAAAATCAAATTCATGTGCTGCTTGAATTTCTTCTTCGGCTCGTTTTAATCGGCAAATCATCGCCGCTTCAGAGTCTTTTCCCCGTGCCCGAATCCGGCGTTCTAACTCCGCTAAAGACGGCGGTAAAATAAACACCTGCATCCCTTGAGGAAACGTTTTTCGGACCTGTCGCGCCCCATGCAACTCAATTTCTAAGAGAACAGATTCCCCCGCTTGAATTTTTTGTAAAACCGGTTGGAGAGGAGTTCCGTAATAATTCCCCGCAAATTCTGCCCATTCTAATAACTGTTGATTGTTTACCATTTGTTCAAAGCGATCGCTATCCACAAAATAGTAATCTTTTCCATCTATTTCTCCAGGGCGAGGAGTACGGGTGGTAACAGAAATCGACAAATTTAATTTCGGATGACGTTGCAGTAAAGATTGAACTAATGTTCCCTTTCCCACCCCACTCGGCCCAGTAAGCACAATTAATTGACCTGTTCTCATAATCTATTGTGTGAGTGATGAACTTCAATTGATGAGTTGATTGAACGAACCTATCTAAGTATCTCGCGTTGTACCGTCTTTAGTCAGTACAAATCGATGAGCCACTGTTTCAGGCTGAATAGCAGATAGGATAACATGACTTGAATCAGTAATAATCACAGCGCGAGTTCGTCGTCCGTAAGTGGCATCGACTAACTGCCCTCGTTCTCTCGCATCTCCAATAATTCGTTTGATGGGCGCTGATTCTGGACTTACAATTGCAATGACTCGGTTGGCACAAACAATATTACCAAAACCGATGTTGATGAGCTGAATATCCATAAGCGCAAGCCAGGTAGAAGTTGAAAAGGTATGAAGCCCTTCTTAATTTAATGATAAAGAGATTGAATGGGACTTACAAGCTTCAAAGGGCTGAAAACGTCTTAATTAAATCGTTATTTGTCACTTGTTATTAGTTATTGCAGGGAACGGGCAACGGCTACTCTCCTACACCCCACACCCTACACCCTTAATCAAGGCTTTAAATACTCCTCTATCTTTTCTCAAGTTTGTGTAAAATATGTTACTTGTTATAGGCGATCTCCGCAATTCATGTTGCACTAGAAATGAGGCTGCTTCTATTGAACTGTTGATTTAATTCCCTGCAAATCATGAGAAGCAGCTTTCCTCACAAAGTGACCAGAAATGGCTTCATCATCAGCACCCGTAAAAATACTGAGTTTGTTATAACAATAAGTAGCTATGAATACACAAAAAACTTTACTCTCTACTGCGATCGCCACCCTCGGCTGTTTGAGTTTATCGACCACCGCCCATGCCTTTAGCCTGGGAGGTCACATGACTTCAGAGGGATACGATGCCGATCTGTCCTATAACGCCCTATTTCCTGAAGGAGACTCTGCTGATGACACTGCTTTTGTGGCAGAAAGCCGTTATGGAGACTTAGGAGGGGCTGCCCAATATGAATTTAAGATTTTTGACCATCAAGCGGGTGGGGGCTTAGATGAAGCCAATTTTAACTGGGGTAATGGTACATCCTATGACTTCTCCTTGGAGTATACAGCGTTAGGTTGGACTTATAGCCTGTTTGAATTCGGGACTGAAAATCTCCTCACTGCTGTGACGGAAGCCTTCACAGCACCCTTTTCCGATATCTTCATCCGCACTCGTGCCAACAACGGGACTAGCGTTGTCGTCGATAACCTCTTTTTGGATGGGGTTGCAGTCGGCGATCGCTCAGCCGTAGAAAATGTTAACGGTGACTTTGGAGTAGACTATCTTCGCATTACTGATGTTTCAGAACCCTTCAAACTGACTGGAACCTCTACCATGAGTTGGACAGAAGGCTCTAACCCTACGAAGTCTAGACTGGCTTATCAAATCAAAGTTGTCAACTTAGAAGACACTCAGCCGGTCCCAGAACCGACTATTTTAGTGGGTTTAGGAGTCAGTTTGTTAGGACTCACTCGTCTGCGTCGGACTCGCCTCTAACATCGTCCGATTGCCTCAATTTTGTGATTTAGCTCATCCGGTTTGGAAGCCCAAGCCGGTTTTTTTATGGGATCACATCATTTGGGCAAGATTACCCCGCATTTGAATAGTCATGAATTGTTGCAATCATTCCTTTCAACTGAGATTGAAAAAGAGTAAATATTGTCATCACAATCTAGAAATCCTCAATTTTACTCTCTCATCTTCAGTAACTTCACCGATCTTTGTCATCTGTCCCAAGGAGAACAGGCGGTTTAATTTCCGTAGAACTGCCCTTGAATATCAAATTGATCATAACTTACCCTAGTATTATCAGAATTCAACTCTTGATCAACTCTATAGTTTGCTATTTCCTGGCGTTGGGAAAAATATTAATAACCCTTTAAACGATCCTACCCCGTTCTTCCCTCCCAGCTTCAAGTTATGAGATCAGTTTTGAATTGTAATTTTCATAACTATCGCTAATCTAAGCAAAATGTGAAAAGTCTTTCCTGTCTCCTGCCCTCAACAAAGCTGCCTTGCCTCACTAGTTTGTTCGCGATTTAAATAGACTAGCGATACAACAATCAAAAATGATGAGTCACTAAAAAATATTATGATGATCACTCAGTCTACTGTTTTGGCAACCCACCCTGATTCGCGAAATACGGTTTTAGTCGTGGATGATAACCCTACAAACTTAGGAGTAGCAGTTAATTCCCTTGAAGATCAAGGGTTTAATGTATTGATTGCGAGGGATGGCGAAAGCGGTATTAAACGAGCTAAATATGCTCATCCCGACCTGATATTACTGGATATTTTAATGCCCGGAATTGATGGTTTTGAAACCTGTATTCAACTCAAAAAAAATCCAGCTACCAAAAATATTCCGGTTATTTTTATGACAGCTCTTTCTAACACAGAAGACAAAGTAAAAGGGTTTGAAGTCGGGGCTGTAGATTATGTGACTAAACCAATTCAAGTTGAAGAAGTGATTGCACGGGTGAATTTACATTTAAATTTATATTTACTGAATCAAAAACTCGAACAGCGAGTGCAGGAACGAACTGCAGAACTGAATCAAGCCTTACAAGAATTAAAACAGTCACAGTTAAAGTTAGTGCAAAGTGAAAAAATGTCAGCTTTAGGCCAATTGATGGCGGGGATTAATCATGAAATTAATAATCCTGTTGGTTTTGTTTCCGGCAACTTAAATCATGTAGAAGAATATTTACAAGATTTAACGGAACATTTACAACTTTATCAAAAAATCTTCCCCGATCCAGGAGAAGCAATCAAGCAGCACGCTGAAGAAATTGAATTGGATTATTTATTAGAAGACTTACCGGAAATGCTCTCATCTATGAATGCAGGGATGCATCGAATTCGAGATATTAGTACCTCAATGCGAATCTTTTCCCGTGCCGACACCGATCAAAAAGTTTCTTTTGATTTACATGAAGGGATTGATAGCACTTTATTGATTCTTAAACATAGACTCAAATCAAAGGATAATCGTCCTGAAATCAAAATCACTAAGCAATATGGGAATATTCCTCAAATAATTGGATTTCCCGGACAATTAAATCAAGTGTTTATGAATATTATTGCCAATGCCATTGATGTCTTTGATGAAATGAGTGAATCAATGACTTTGGAAGAACTAAAAGCTCGTTCTTGCCAGATTCAGATCTGTACTGATATGATTTCAGATAAACAACAAATCATGATTCAAATTCAAGATAATGGTCGAGGAATGCCAGAGGCTGTGAAAACTAAAATTTTTGACAACTTATTTACAACAAAAGCGGTTGGTAAAGGAACTGGTTTAGGGCTTTCCCTTTCACGCCAAATTATTGAAGAAAAACATAGCGGGAAAATTCAATGTGAATCAACCGTTGGAAAAGGAACACAATTTATCATTATTATTCCACTGCAATAGTTTCCCTTTTTAGGCAGTCAAAATAAGTTTCATAATGCACTATCAATTTAACCCTAATGTAGCCTTTAATAAAATTGACATGATCAATCAATTATTTAGACAAAAAAATCTGAAGCATTTTCCCTTAATATCTGTTTTGATTATTCCATTTATTCTGCAAATTTTTATAGCAGTGAGTTTAGTAGGTTATCTCTCATTCCGCAATGGTCAAAAAGCGGTTGAGAACTTGGCAAATCAGTTAATGAATCGAGTGATTGATTTAGTAGAACAAAACCTAGATAGCTATTTAGAGACACCTCAAAAAATCCAAAAAATTACCATTGATGCTATTGAAATAGGGCAACTTAATCCAAAAGATCTCAAGAGTATAGGACGGCATTTTTGGAAACAAATTCAACTATTCAATGAAGTTAATTATATAGGTTATGCATTAACAACGGGTGAATTTGTTGGAGCAGGACAATTCTTAAAAGATCAAGGAGTTACCATAGATGAAATTTCTCCAGAAACTCAAGGGAATAACTATACTTATGCAACAGATGATCAAGGTCAACGAACAGAGATCGTCAAAGTCTATACACCTCAAGATTGGAATCCCTTTACAGATGAATGGTACATTAACACTGTTCAAACAGGAAAAATCATCTGGAGTGATGTCTTTGTTTGGCCGGATGATCCGGATATCATATCAGTGCCGATCAGCCGTCCAGTTTATGATCGTCAAAATCAGATCATTGGGGTGATTTATGTGGATTTATTTCTCTCCAGAATTAGTGATTTTCTACGGCAGCTACACCTCAGTCCATCGGCTCAAGTTTTTATTATTGAAAAAGAGGGTAAATTAATTGCAACTTCTCTTAATAAACCTTCCTTCAAGATGGTTAATGGCAAGGCGCAACAGATCAATGTATTAGATAGTTATAATCCGGTTATTCAAGCAACAGCAAGACAATTAAAGCAGCAATTTAAACAATTTAATGAGATTCAAGAAAAGCAAAAGTTAGATTTCCAATTTGAGGGAGAACGTTACTTTGCTGTGGTAACACCGTGGCGGGATGAATGGGGTCTAGATTGGCTGGTGATTGTTACAGTTCCAGAATCAGATTTCATGGCACAAATTAATGCTAATACTCGGACAACAATTGTTTTGTGTTTAGGCGCTTTAGGATTAGCCATTATATTGGGAGTTTATACCTCTCGATGGATTACAAAACCTATTTTACATTTACAAGCAGCAAGTGAGGCGATCGCCAGTGGGAAACTGCATCAAACTGTGAAAGTACGGGGAATCAATGAATTAGAGTTCCTGGCTAATTCTTTTAACAAAATGGCTAGACAACTCCAGGATTCTTTTACTCAATTGGAAAAAAGCAATGAAGCCTTAGAATTGCGAGTTGAAGAACGCACAACTGAACTGGCTCAAGCTAAACAAAAAGCAGAAGTTGCTAACCAAGCCAAGAGTGAATTTCTCTCTAACATGAGTCATGAATTGAGAACCCCTTTAAATGGAATTTTAGGCTATGCTCAGATTCTCCAGCGAGATCAGAACTTAACATCCTCACAAGCACAAGGGTTAAATATTATTCAACATAGTGGTCAGCATTTACTGACTCTAATTAATGACATTTTAGATTTATCTAAAATAGAAGCTCGTAAGATGGATCTCTGTTTAAGTGAGGTTCATTTTCCCAGTTTTATTGAAAGTGTAGTCGGTATTATTAAAATGCGGGCGTTAGAGAAAGATATTCTGTTTAAGTATGAACCGAAATTCGACTTACCGACCGGAATAAAAGCCGATGAAAAACGACTCCGACAAGTGTTGCTCAATTTATTAGGCAATAGTATCAAATTTACTGACCAGGGTGAAGTAAAACTGAGGATTAAAACTCTTACAAGAGGGTCAGAACAGGTCACACTTTGCTTTGAAGTGATCGATACAGGGGTGGGAATGTCCTCTGAAGAATTGACTAAAATATTTCAACCTTTTGAACAAGTCGGAGATGTCCAACGTCGTGCTGAAGGCACAGGTTTAGGATTAGCAATTACAAAACAACTGGTTGAATTAATGGGAGGTAGACTACAGGTCAAGAGTACACTCGGTAAAGGTTCAACCTTCGGGTTTGAAAGTGTATTTTCTGTGGTGGCTGCACCGACTGAAACTCAAGCTGAAATAGTTGATCAAATTGTCGGCTATCAAGGGGAAAAACGAACCCTTTTAGTGGTGGATGATAAAGCAGAAAATCGTTTAGTTCTGCAAAATATGCTAGAACCTTTAGGATTTAATATAGTTTTAGGAGAAAATGGTCAACAAGAAATTGAACTGGCTCAGCAGGTGAAACCGGATTTAATTTTAACGGATTTAGTCATGCCCATTAAAACGGGATTTGAAGCCATTCAAGAAATTCGACAACTGCCAGCATTAGAAAAAATTCCAATTATTGCTGTTTCAGCAAGTTTGATGGATGCAACTCAAGAAAAAAGTCGGATTGCAGGTTGTGATGACTTCTTACCTAAACCGATAGATGAGAATAAATTACTCAATTTATTAGGAAAATACTTACAATTAGAATGGATTTATAACCCATCAAACTCTCTAGAAACAGTTAATATAGAGGATTCAGCAATGGAGATCCCTCCTCAAGAGGAACTGACTCAACTCTATAATTTAGCCCAGCTTGGCTTGTTACTGAAAGTTAAAAAAAGTGTAGAACAATTACAAAAGAGTGATCAAAGATATACTACTTTTACTCAAAAAGTTGAAAAACTGGCTGAGGATTTTGAAGTCCAAGGGCTACAAGCGTTTTTGGCAGAATGTCAAACTCAATGGAATCAACCCCCTCAACTTTTAGAGATTCCTCCGGCTGAAGAAATGGAAATCTTGTATGAGTTGGCGATGTTAGGAAGTATGCGAAAAATACAGGAACGGGCCACTTACTTAGAAGAATTGGATAAAAAATATAGCCCATTTGCTCAAAAAATTAAAGCTTTATCACAAGAATTTAAAGATGAACAAATCATAGCTATGATTGAAAAATATCTCCCTTAAACTGAAGCATTTATTTTTTGACGATGATGTCCCGTTCACTAATTATTGGTTTAACTGTTTTTCTGACCTTAATCGGTTGTGACACATTGATGAATTGTCAACCCACCCAGGCTGAGGTGGTCAATCAGGAGAATAAAATCAATTCTACCTCTCGACAGGTTAGGGTAGGTGTAATGGCAATCCGTGGAGTTGAAACCACAGAAAAAAAATGGCAACCGACACTTGATTATTTAACTGAGAAAATTCCGGGTTATACTTTTGAGATTGTTCCCTTAGAATTTAACACCATGGAGGAGATTATTGCCGACCAAAAAGTTGATTTTGTACTCCCGAATCCGGGAATGTATGTAGAATTAGAATGGGTCTATGGTGCTCGACGAATTGCAACATTACAAAACCTACGTTTAGGTCAACCTTATACTCAATTTGGGGCGGTTATTTTTCGTCGTTCAGACCGTAATGATATTCAAGATTTAAAAGGCTTAAAAAATAAAACCTTCATGGCAGTCAGTGAGATTGCCTTTGGGGGGTGGCAAATGGCTTGGGAAACGCTAAAAGAAGCCGGGGTTGATCCCTATCGTCAGTTTAAAGATCTACAATTTGGTGGGAGTCATGATGCAGTCGTTTATGCGGTGCGGGATGGTCTTGTCGATGCAGGAACGGTTCGGACAGATACCTTAGAACGAATGGAATTAGAAGGCAAAATTAACTTCAATGATTTTGTGATTTTGAATCAGCAACATCAAGATAACTTTCCATTTGCTTTAAGCACGAAACTTTATCCTGAATGGCCCTTTGCTGTCCTGCCCCATACCCCTTTTCAACTAGCAGAAGATGTGGCAATTGCACTGATCGAAATGCCAGCCGATCATCCGGCAGCGAATGCGGGTCGTTATTACGGTTGGACAATTCCTGCTAACTATCAACCCTGCCATGAAACCTTACGAAACTTGCGGGTGCGTCCCTATGAAAATTGGGGAAAAGTTTCCCTCAAACAAGTTTTGTATCAGTATCGATATTGGCTTGTTTTTGTGGGATTTTCTACTGTTGGACTCAGTTATGGAGTGGTACATTTAGCAGAACGAAAACGAAATGAAGCAGAACTAAGAGCCATTAATGCGGATTTAGAAAATCGGGTAATAGCCCGAACAGTTGAGCTAGAAAAAGCGAAACAAAAAGCAGAAGTGGCTAACAAAGCTAAAAGTGAATTTCTCTCCAATATGAGTCATGAATTGAGAACCCCTTTAAATGGGATTTTGGGCTATGCTCAGATTCTCCAGCGGGAACAAAATTTAACAACTTCCCAAACCCAAGGATTACATATTATTTACAAAAGTGGGCAGCATTTACTGACTCTAATTAATGATATTTTAGATTTGTCAAAAATTGAAGCTCGCAAGATGGATATATATTTAAGTGAGCTTTATTTTCCGGGTTTTATAGAAGGTGTAGTGGGCATTATTAAAATGCGTGCTTTAGAGAAAGATATTTTATTTAAATATGAAGAATATCCTGATATCCCGTCGGGAATAAAAGCGGATGAGAAACGATTACGGCAAGTATTACTCAATTTATTAGGAAATAGCATTAAATTTACCGATCAGGGTGAAGTAAAGCTTCGAGTTAAACCCCTGCAAATAGACTCAGAACAGGTCAAACTTCGCTTTGAAATTATTGATACAGGGGTGGGAATGACCTCAGAACAGGTCACTAAAATATTTCAGCCGTTTGAACAAGTCGGAGATTTGAAACGCCGTGCAGAAGGAACAGGATTAGGATTAGCCATCACCCAAAAACTACTAGAATTAATGGGAAGTCAGTTACAAGTTAAAAGCAGCGTCAATCAAGGTTCAATATTTTGGTTTGATGCTGTATTTCCTGTGATTATACTCACCCCTGTAACCACAACTGAAATTCTGGATAAAATCAGTGGATATCAAGGAGAAAAACGAACAATTTTAGTAGTTGATGATAAAATTGAAAATCGTTTAGTTCTGCAAAATATGCTAGAACCTTTAGGATTTAATATAGTTTTAGGAGAAAATGGTCAACAAGAAATTGAACTGGCTCAGCAGGTGAAACCGGATTTAATTTTAACGGATTTAGTCATGCCCATTAAAACGGGATTTGAAGCGATTCAAGAAATTCGTCAACTGCCAGAATTTGCTCGGATTCCAATTATTGCGGTTTCAGCAAGTCTGATGAATTTTAATCATAAAAAAAGTCGGATTGCCGGTTGCAATGCATTTTTATCTAAACCTGTTGATGAGCAACAATTACTGAAGGTGTTGGGAGAACACTTACAATTGGAATGGATTTATGAGTTTTTGGAGTTACAAACACTAGATGATTTACATCAATCGGCTCCCCTCGTGATCCCTCCGGAATTAGAGTTGGCTCAATTATTAGATTGGGTCAAAGGAGGCTTTTTATTGAGAATTAAAAAAAGAATCGAACAACTTCAAATCAGCAATACTCAATATACTTCTTTTGCTCAAAAAGTGGAAAAAATGACTGATAATTTTGAAATTAAAGCCCTGCAACAGTTTTTGCAAGACTGTCAAAATCAAGGAAATCCAGCGACTCAATCTTTAGAGATTCCCCCCCTTGAAGAAATGGAAGTCTTGTATGAGTTAGCAATGATTGGCAGTATGCGAAAAATTCAAGAACAAGCCACTTATTTAGAAGAATTGGATCAAAAATATATTCCCTTTGCTCAACAGCTTAAAACCTTAGCGCAAGAATTTAAAGATGAAGAAATTATTTCATGGGTTGAAAGCCATCTCAAAACGATCTCAGCGATTTCAAGTTCTGCCCTACCAATTGATGGATAATAAGAGATTGTCCAATGACACAGATTAGCAATGAATACAATCTCTATCACCCCCCAACCCATTCGTGTAGGGGTCTTGGGGTTTGGTGGACTCGGACAAGCTGCCATCCGAGTATTAGCCCCTAAACAAGAAATGCACCTGCTTGCAGCAGCCGATCAAAAAGGATATGCCTATGCTGCCACAGGACTCAACCCGGATGAATGTATTAGGGTGTATCAAACCCACGGATCATTGGGATACCTCGAACCCCAAGGCACCCTCAGCAACAACAGTATTACGGAGTTAATTAAACAAGCAGAAGGTGTTGACGGTTATTTTCTTGCCTTACCCAACTTACCCAATACCTTTATGGCTTCCGTTGCGCAACAGTTTATTCAGTCTGGTTGGCGGGGTGTGTTAGTAGATGCCATCAAGCGCACCAGTGCCGTGGAACAGCTTTTAGGATTACAATCAGAGTTACAAGCCGCAGGTATCACTTATTTAACGGGTTGTGGTGCCACCCCTGGACTGTTGACAGCGGCCGCTGCGATCGCCGCCCAAAGTTATGCTGAAATTCACCAGGTTAAAATTACCTTTGGGGTTGGGATTGCCAATTGGGAAGCCTATCGGGCAACCATTCGCGAAGATATTGCCCATTTACCCGGTTACAGCGTCCAACAAGCCAAAGCCATGACCGATGCAGAAGTTGAGGCTTTACTGGATCAAACCAACGGGATTTTAACGTTAGAAAATATGGAACACGCTGATGATATTATGTTGGAATTGGCAGGAATTTGTTCCCGCGATCGCGTTACCGTTGGGGGAGTTGTTGATACTCGCAACCCGAAAAAACCCCTCAGTACCAATGTTCAAATTACCGGACGAACCTTTGAAGGTAAAATTTCTACCCATACTTTTACCTTAGGAGATGAAACCAGTATGGCCGCCAATGTTTGTGGCCCTGCCTTTGGCTATTTGAAAGCGGGCGTTGAGTTCCATCGACGGGGAATTTATGGTTTATTAACCGCTGCTGAAGTCATGCCTAAATTTGTCCGTTGAAGCGGCTGTAGAGGTGATTGGTGGAGACGTTATATGTAACGTCTCTACACACAAAAAAACATCAGAAACTCAGTTCCTGATGCTGTCAGAAATTCCACATTTTTAATCAATTCATATAAAAAAATTAGGGATAAAAATAATAGAGTTCATAGAAATTCTAAACTTCTAAAGCTTCTGCAATTTGATAATAGCCAATATCTTGGGATTGAATTAAATCTTGCTCATATTCTAAAACCTTGACTAAACTCGCTTCCAGTTGCTGGGTTTGACTCTGATTGAGAATCTGACGCGCTGTGCTAAAATCCCCCGCCCGACGATAAAGATCGGCCAGAAAAATGGCTTCGATCCCAGGTTGGTTCACATGAATCATCCCCGTTGAAATCGCTTCTTGAAAGAGTTGTGCTGCTTTCAAATGATTGGTTGGAGTTGAGGTTAACGGTTCAACAGCAACGGATTCTTTCCTTGTCCAATTCTCAATGACCTGTGTGTTCATATCCCTAGCTATGTGTCCAGGAACTGTTGTTGGATAAGTTAACATCATCACTTTTTGTTCCTACTCAACCCTACAATCTCAGATCCATTAAATCCGTAATCTCTGCTGATTAATCCATCATTAGCCCGTTTTACTTGGATCTCTCTAATAACTTAGTGTCTCCCATCAGAATAAGACTGTCGATAGGGATAAGTTCAGGATTTTTGCAAGCGCAAAAATGACCTTTTGGAGTTTATAATTAATTTTGGATATAAAAAGAAAGAAAAGTTCAGGATCGGCGGCCACCCCCTCTCATCTTCACTGAGTCAATTACCTTAACGAATTGATCTCTAAACCGATTAGGATTCAGTTGGAAAAATAATTGTCAAACTCTCTGCTTGCCTCCCAGTGGGCTTCTCTGCTTCATCTTTAAGCCAACCGTCGATCAATCCATCGTTTCCCTTTCTTCACCGCTTCTGAACGAGTTAAAGCGCAGGGAACGGCAACTGCACAGCCTTGTTCAGAATTGACCCAAACCGCATAAATCGCTTGACCTTTAAACCAATCTTGCTCAATTTCAACAACAAATCCTCGGTAAGTAAATGACAGAATAATATGAGGATAGTGGGGATCAATCATTGCTTTGATTAATGAAAGAACACAAAAAAGGAGAAACTAGAGCCATCATTATTATTTCTGTAGCTTCTCCATTTCAGTTAACAGTGAAACAAAACTTAAGTCGCGGCTGCCAAATTATCAGCCACAAACTCCCAGTTCACTAAGTTGTTCAGAAAAGTCTCAATATACTGAGGACGTGCATTTTGATAATCCAGATAATAGGCGTGTTCCCAAACATCCATCGTTAATAAAGGAACTTGTCCACTGGTGAGGGGATTTTCTGCATTCAGAGTTTTGGTGACTTTTAGGGTTCCATTATCCAACACTAACCAAGCCCAACCACTGCCAAATTGGGTAGCACCAGCCGTTTTGAAGGCTTCAACAAATTGCTCAAAACTGCCAAAATCTGCCTTAATTTTATCTGCTAAAGTGCCGCTGGGTGTACCACCGCCACCCGGTTTCATGCAATTCCAATAAAAAGTATGATTCCACGCTTGGGCTGCATTATTGAAAATTCCTGTTTTTTCAGAATCTCCAGCAACTTTCTTAATGACTTCTTCAAGAGGCATAGAGTCTAATTCTGTGCCTTGAACTGCATCATTAAATTTGTTCACATAGGCAGCATGATGCTTATCATGATGAAACTCTAATGTACTTTTAGAAATATAGGGATCTAAACCACTATAGTCATAGGGCAACGGTGGTAGTTCGTAAGACATCGTGTTCTTCCTCGATTTTAAACCAACATTTAGCAGCAATTCCGCTGAAATCATATCGTAATCCATTGCCGAATGTAATCCCCCAGGGGAGGGATATCAGCATCACCAGAAATTATGAAAGATTAAGTTAATTTTTATCAAGGAAGTTTTCTCAGCCCGATTGAGTATGACTTAATAAATAGTCAAAATCCTTACCCAGCAATGATCTTGACTGAAGACTAATAAAATTTTTCATAAAAATGACAGGAGAGTGACCGATTTGTCAGAATTGAATCTCCAAAAAATCAGGGTTATAACAGACTTAGAGCAGTCAGACATCCGTTATAAGATAGGATTTCTTGTCTCACTTGATGAGAGTCCTTTCAGTCTTGTTAATCATTTCTGATTGCTATCAGACTCACAATAAGGGGGGAACAATGACCCATTCAATTCTAGACAAATTATCAGAAACAATTGCGGCTAACTACCAATCTGATGTCAAAGCGGTACTGAACGCCAGTCGTTGGCAAAACCTACAGGAATTGTGTCAACGAGCCGATCAGCAAAAAGCCAATTTAAAGATTAGTAATATTGCGGATCAAAACTATCAATATGTTGACCTAGTGATGGAGGGAGGCGGCGTACTAGGGATTGCCCTCGTCGGCTATATCTTAGCCTTAGAATCAGTTGGGATTCGTTTCTTAAATATTGGTGGAACATCCGCCGGATCAATCACAGCGTTGCTACTAGCGGCGGCTGACAAACCCGCAGAAGAGAAATCAGAGAAATTGATGCAAATTGTAGGTAATATGCCGATGGCAACATTCCTCGATAGCGAAAATGAAAAGGTTAAACAGTTTATTCTGGATTATGCCGCTGGCAAGATTAATATCCATCTCAATTCTATCGGGGATGTATTTCCTCGTTTACCCTGGTTATTATTGACAGGCTTGCCCATGTTTAAGATGTTGAGAAAAGACTATGGTCTCTGTAAAGGGGAAGTGTTTCTCAACTGGATCAGTGAAGCCTTGCAGCAGTTAAAATGTCCGAATACCTCCACTCTCCGTCAGCGGATGAATGACTTGCCTGAGGCGATTCAAACCGCCATTCAAGCTCATCGTCATCAGCAGAGTTTCTTGACAGATAAGGACTGTGCTTCCCTTTGCTTAATTGCGACAGATATTACAACAGAAAGTCGGTTACAATTTCCTAAAAATGCAGCGTTATTTCAGTTTAATCCAGACCGTGATCTAGCAGAATTTGTGCGCTGTAGCATGAGTATTCCGCTGGTTTTTCAGCCTTATCAGTTAAAAACTATTTCCGCTCAAGAGAAATCATGGCAGGAAGTCACAGGTCAGCGCTTATCGACGATTAAGATTCCCGAAAAGTGTTACATCGTCGATGGTGGCGTGGTGTCTAACTTCCCAATTGATGTCTTTCATAGCCCGAAAATGCCCGCCTGTCCTACATTTGGTGCAAAACTACAACTGGATAACTTTTCTACGGAGATTAGAGGTTTAGGCAACTTCTTTGGACAAAATGTGAATGCAGCCCGCAGTACCCTTGACCGAGAATTTATCCGTAAAAATGTTGACTACCAAAATCTAGTCAGTAACATTGATACTGGAGAACATTCATGGCTGAATTTCAACATGAATCCGCAGGATCAGATTGATTTGATTCTCCGTGGTTTTCAAGAAGGATTAACATTCCTGTTTGGCAGTAGTGATGGCAAGCGCAAAGGCTTTGACTGGGAAGGCTACCAAGACATTCGTCGAAAGCTACTCGAAGAAAGAAAGCTATCTAATATGATGGATCAACCGATCCCCGCCTAAGGATCAGGGGCAGGTCTGCTGAGGCAGAACTCCCTCTCCCTCTATAATTTAAAGACAGTTTCAACTGCCAATGAGGGAAGTGTCATGGTTTTTAATTGGTTTCGTCGTCAGAAAAAGTCCAGTGAGTCTGCTCCTGAGGTGACTCCTGCCTCACCCACGCCAGAAGCTGTTACGCCAGTTGATGAAGTTGTACCGACTCCCCCCCCTGCCCCCTCTCAACAAACCGCCCAGAGCAATGAAGATTATCTCAAGTGGGCAAAGGCGGCTTATCAAAATATTCAACAGCAAAAGGCAGAGATGGTTGAGGTTGAAGACAAGACAGAGGAAGCAACTCAGCAAGCAGAACTGGTTGCTGAGACGACTGAGACTGAGACGCAACCGCAAGACCCTTTAACAGAACAGCCCGCTGAAACCGTTGCAGAAGAGACTCCAGCCCCTCTCTCAGAAGAACCCACAGCAGAACCGACACCCCCTACAGCGTCGGTTGAAGTGGAAACACCTGAACCCGCCCTTGAACCCACCCCTGAGCCTACCCTAGAACCACCTGTGGCAGCCGTTACCCCAGAAACGACAGAAATCTCAAAATCTACAGAATCAGCCGAACCTGCCCCAGCAATGCCCCTGTGGGCGCAAACTCAAGCAGAGCGTCAAGCCAGGATGGAACGGTTGAGGGAAACGGCTATTGAAGAAGAAGAACCGGAAGTCCAAACCCCTGCAATCACAGAAGAGACGATTGCCTTTGATCAGATGTTTCTTTGGTCGGCTGAAGTTCTCGCCAATCAAGGTCGCCGTCCCGATGAAGTCACCCTTGAAGAAATTACTTGGTTACAAAAACTCTGGCGAGGACTGGGACGGACGCGCCGCAATTTACTCAACCAACTGAAAGCCATTGTCGGACAAGGACCACTCAACCAAAGGGCTGTTGATGAAATTGAATCTTTGTTGTTACAAGCCGATGTCGGCATTGATGCCACCGACCGCATTATTGAGGCGTTGCAGGAGAAACTGAGACAAGAAGCCTTGCCCCCAGAAGCAGCGATCGCCTATTTGAAACAAGTTTTACGGGAACTGCTGGAACAACCCTATCAACAGGGATATTCCCCCACTTTTGCCCCAGAAAAAGAAACGTTAAATATTTGGTTAATTACTGGTGTCAATGGAGCCGGAAAAACGACTACAATTGGTAAAATCGCTCATCTGGCTCGTCAATCGGAGTACAACTGCTTAATTGCAGCCGCTGATACCTTCCGGGCAGCAGCCGTTGAGCAAGTGAAGGTGTGGGGAGAACGCAGTGGGGTGGAAGTCATTGCCAACCCCGGTAAAAATACCGATCCAGCAGCCGTTGTGTTTGATGCAATTGCAGCAGCCAAAAGCCGTAATGCCGAATTGCTCCTCGTTGATACTGCGGGTCGTCTGCAAAATAAAAAGAACTTAATGGAGGAATTAAGCAAAGTTCGTCGCATTATCCATAAAAAAGCACCCGATGCCATCATTGAGTCCTTACTGGTTTTGGATTCCACCTTGGGGCAAAATGGTCTCCGACAAGCCGAGGTTTTCGCCGAAGCGGCTCAACTCAGCGGGGTGATCTTGACAAAATTAGACGGAACTGCTAAAGGTGGGGTGGCGCTGGCAGTTGTGCAACAATTAGGCTTACCGATCCGATTTATTGGAGTCGGAGAAAGTATCGAAGACTTACGCCCTTTTTCCAGTTATGAGTTTATTGAAGCTTTGTTAAGTGGTTAATCAGGGGTCGAAACCATCCGGTACCTTGCCCCCTAAAAATGTGGCGAATTGGCATTGGCAAAATTCACAGATTGTTTTACAACATTAAGGAAACGTCTGTCAGTGAAACTGAACCGCTATCTGGCCTAGCCTGTCTGAATAAAAACCATACCATTAACTAGACTACCCTCGGGAACCTTGGACTCATCCTGTTAAGGATCATTTTCCCAGGAATAATAGGATTTTGATTCAGTAGTGGATTATCCCAGAAAGTTGCATCTTTACCCTCAACTGATCAGGGGTAATCTGATCAGCGCACTTAAGCATCTTTATACTCACCTACCATTCTAATGAATCCCAAATCGATATGACAGCAGTGCCCCTACCTCACCCTTCCAATCACTCTGTGAATTGGGTCTCTCCCTCTCCTGCCCCGTCTATGACTCCTGTAATCACTCTCAAGGAGTTGGTGGCGCGTTTACAGCGAGAGCAGCAAAATGTTAATGAGTTATTAAGTTCTCTGGGATTTGCCCTCCGCAGTTTTAATAATCTTAATCAGTTTTTAGAATTAACCCCCTTAGTGGTTAGCCGGGTTACCGATGCGGATGGGGGCGCTTTGATTTTATTTAAGTCAAATGGTCAAATTCGATTTCAGCGACTTCATTTTCAGGAAGGCCGACAATGCCAAGAGATTCGTTTGGCCCTAGAAACCGCAACTCGTCAAGTGACGACCCAATCTTCTAGGACTCTTGATCAATTGTCTCATCCCCTCCCCCCCACTTATACCGCGAGTTTAGACCGTCAGGTGAATCATTATCTCGGTCAAAAGGTGCAACTGTTTGGTACGCCTGTACTGGTGAATAATGAAGAACGGGGACGACTTTATGTGTTCAGCCGCGATCCCAATTATCGTTGGACTCCCACCCGACAAAAATTAATTCGCTTAGTGGCTGATCAAACTGCCGTGGCGATCGCCAATGATGAATTGGCTGTTTCCTTGCGAGAAAAAGAACGCCTGGATCGAGAATTGGAAATTGGGGCAGAAATTCAATTACAGTTATTACCCCGCAAATGCCCGAAAATTCCTGGCATGGAAGTCGTTGCCCGCTGTGAAACCGCCAACCGGGTCGGGGGAGACTATTATGATTTTATCCCCTCTAACTTTGACCAACAAGCTAATACTCATCCGGATACTAATGTACATTGGAGTATTGTGGTCGGGGATGTGATGGGAAAAGGGGTTCCTGCTGGATTAATTATGACAATGACCCGAGGAATGTTACGGGCTGAGGTGTTGAACCGTCACTCTCCTGGGCAGATTTTACAACATCTGAATCAGGTGATGTATGCTGATTTGGAAAACTCTAATCGGTTTGTCACCCTGTTTTACTCAGAATATGATCCGAAAACCCGGATTTTATCCTATAGTAACGCAGCCCATCATCCGCCCTTATTGTGGCAAGCGGCAACTCGTTCTATTCAACGGTTAGATACGATTGGGATGCTAATTGGTTTAGATGCCGATACCCGTTACTCCGAAGCTCAGGTTCAGCTTTATCCGGGTGACACCATTATTTATTATACTGATGGGTTTACCGATGCGGCAAACCAACAAGGCGATCGCTTTGATGAAGAAAATCTACAAGTCGCATTTCAGTGGGCTTGTCAAAATTGTAACGGAGCCGAAGCCATACTCGATTATATTTTTAATCAAGTCAATGAATTTGTTGGCTTGGGAAGCCACAATATTGATGATATGACCCTCGTTGTCGTGCAAGTTAAACCTGATTATTCTACTGAAACTGACTATGTACCCCCAACTTCTTTTGCATTGGATTTCTGAATGGTATTGGAATCATACTGTCGTTTTAGCTCAACAAATTGATGTTGACATCGTTCAGGATTTCCAAAATACTTGGAATAACTTACTGGAAACGGGACAACTGTGGGCTTTTCTGATTGGGATCGGGGTAGGCTGGTGGATTCGCAGCGTTTTACCATAACCTTTAGCTTTTGAGGCGTGATGCCAGTTTCCCAAGTGGATCACTGGGCTGTTTAACAATGTCCTCTGATCTCTACCCCTCTGCGATTCTTTGTGAATCGCGCCTGATGAAACTGTAACGTTTTCAACCCAACAATTTGTGAATAACATCCAGATTGTTATGGCAGTTTTGATAGATCAGCCCTCAATATATATAAATTAATTTTGAATTATAGCTAACATTTTTCTAATGAATTAGTTCTTTTTTTTGAAACAATTCATCTTTTAAGCAATAGATAAAAACAACTGATTTTGTTAAAAAACTATAAAAAATATGTTTGTATATCTTGATTGAGACAGACGTTAAATTAAATACAATAAAACATTGGTTAAATCAAACAATATTTTATTCTCTCACTTGTAAGCGAGAAGCAAGAGACAGCACAAAAAGTTTATATAAGATACAATCCTGGGTATAATATACAACTTAATTCCAAACCCGATAAAGGAAACTCTTTGAATGACTCAACTTCCTACCTCGATAGAAGAAGCTGTAGAACAAGCAAAACTGGCAACGCAAGCTGCAATTGATGAAGGTTACAAACTGTTGCAGGTTGAGCTAGTCTTTCCAGAAATTGAACTCCAAGCCCAATCCATTGCCCAGCAATTTATCCCCATACTAGAAGCAGCAGGAACTCAACTGAAAGTGTTGTTTCCGGATGCCGGCTCAGCCGCCCTAGCCCAGCGAGATTGGGGAGAAACAAGTTGCAGAGTAACTGATATTGGAACCAGTCGATCGCCTGTAGAGACACGAATAGAACCCGATGATGAGCAATTTCTGGTGGTGTCTCCCTCTCCTGTGGAAGTCGCTCAAGTTGAACAATTATCTCACATTGCAGGCGATCGCCCTGTGATCTTGCTTAATCCTCGCTTAGAAGACGTTGCTATCATAGGAATAGGCTACGCAGCTCGTCAATTGCGTGAACGCTTTATCAGCAAGATTGAATCTTGTTATTATCTTAAACCCCTTGATGGTGCAGCCTTATATCGTTGCTACCCTTCGATGTGGGAAGTGTGGTTAGAGAAGGATGGCAGCTATCAGCGCATCGCCCAAGAACCCACAAAGCCCGTAGGAGATACCCTTGACCAAATTTTGATGCAAGCGACCCCAGAAGCGGATGTTTCGGCTTCACCTACTCAACAGCGACCTAAACAGAAGGGATTTTTAGCAGGACTCCAGAATTTTCTGAATGCCCTCAATCGATGAAGAAAAATTCAATGCAATCCTGTAAACACTGACAATCAGAACCATGCCTAAACGACGCATGATTATTGGTGATGTACACGGACATTATGATGGCATGATCACCCTGTTAGATCATCTCAATCCGGGTACAGAAGATGAAGTTTACTTTTTGGGAGACTTAATTGATCGTGGCCCTAAAAGTGCCCAAGTGGTAGACTTTGTGAAAAACAGCCCCTATCACTGTTTAATGGGAAATCATGAACAGTTAATGCTGAATGCATTACCCAAGGAAGGACAAAACCCTTCCGCTTGGCAAGCTTGGCTGTATAGTGGGGGTCATACCACCATTACATCCTATCAACAGACTCAGATGATGCCCTGGGAACATCTAGATTGGATGCGATCGCTCCCCGCCTATCTCGATCTCGGCGATTTATGGCTGGTTCATGCAGGTATTGCCCCCAATATTCCATTGACTGAACAAACACCTGCTGAGTTTTGTTGGATTAGAAAAGAATTTCACAATATTCCACGCCCCTATTTTTCAGATAAACTCATTATTATTGGTCACACAATTACCTTTACATTTAATGGCATTGAACCTGGAACGTTAGTCCAAGGTCAAGGATGGTTAGGGATTGATACCGGGGTTTACCATCCTAAAAGTGGCTGGCTAACGGGATTAGATATAACGGAACGAAAAGTCTATCAAGTTAATGTGTGGCATGGCGAGTTTCGCGTGTTGCCCTTAGATGAAGTAGTGAACCGACTGAAACCCGCTTCATTATTATCTCGTTTACGTTATGCCCGATCATAAGGTATGGGGCTAAGCGCCCTTGGAACGGGGAACAGGCACTCCTGCTATTTTAAGGTAAAATCTGTAGAGAAAACTGTTGAGAGTTAGCGTGATCGCGCCACAACCGCCCCCCTTCAACCCGCCGAGAGGTTCAGTTTCACCTCGTAACCTGTGGATTTTTGTCCTGCTTCTAGCTTTAGCGTTTACTCCATTTTTACTGATGATTCAACAATCTTCCCAACCCCAACTTCTGAGTGATCCCTTTCTCCAACGTCCCACAGAAAACAGTGTAGAAGTGGTGTGGTTTACGGAGTTCCTTGGTTCTCAGCATCTGGTAAGTTATGGCGAAAACCTAGAACAAAAAGTACTCGCCAAGACTATTCCATTAAGCCGAGTACGAGAAGATCAGAAGTCTTGGATCGCAAATCAAGCGGGAGACGGAACTATCTATTCTCAGCCTACCGTTCGTAAGATTTGGCGACACGCTGCCGAAATTCCCAATTTAACCCCTAATGTTCGCGTTCCGTATCAAGTCACCAGTTTTACTGCCGAGGGTGAAAAGGTGAATAGTCAAGTGTTTTCCTTGAGTGCTAAACCCCAACCCGGAACACCGTTAAAAATTCTACTGACATCAGACCATCAACTGAAACCCATGGTAGCAGCTAACTTGCAAAAAGTGGCTGAAACATTTGAGCAAATTGATGGGATCTTTTTTGCTGGAGATTTAGTGAATATTCCAGATCGGGCCTCTGAATGGTTTGATGATAACCGAGGAAATGCGTTCTTTCCCTGTTTACAAGGTCATGGCAATTATCAATTTGAATATGATCCCCAAAACACAGTTTATCGCGGTGCAGAATTGATTCAAAATGTTCCTTTATTTCCAGTCATTGGAAACCATGAAGTCATGGGCGTATTCTCAACAGAGAAAAATTTATCGGAACAATTGAGTAACCCTTATCCCCGAGAAGCTGCAGAAGCATTATATCAGCAAAAACAAGCTGAAATTAATCCCAGTCATGATCCTAAAATTCGCCAACAATGGTTAAAAAATCATACGTTTAATACAGATACCGTTGAGGAGATTTTTAGCTTTCCGGGGAAGGGAAAACCTTATTATGCGGTAACGTTTGGGGATGTGCGGTTAGTGTCGTTGTATATTACGAATCTGTGGCGTATTCCTCAACTCGATCCGGAAGTAAAAGGGCGATATCGAGAACGCGATCGCGATTTTGATACGCCGGGAAATTGGGGATATGGACAACAAATTTTTGAACCCATTGCTAAGGGGAGTGAACAATATAATTGGTTACAGCAAGAACTTCAAAGTCCGGAATTTCAACAATCGAAATATAAAATTGTGATGTTTCATCATCCGCCCCATTCCTTAGGCGATAATATTGTTCCGGCTTATACTGATCCCGTACAAATTATAGAACGAGACAAAACTGGAAAGATTCAAATGATTCGCTATGAATATCCCAAAGATCAAGATTATATTATTCGAGATGTAATTCCGTTATTAGAGGCGGCTGGGGTACAACTGGTGTATTTTGGACATTGCCATTTATGGAATCGATTTGTTAGCAAAAGTGGGATGCATTTTTTAGAGTCTTCTAATGTAGGAAATAGTTATGGTGCAGCTTACGGCGAAAATCGTCGTTTTATTCCCCCAGATTTTACAGAAGAATATGTAGCATTAGGTGATCCGAATGGTTTAAACCCTGTTGTTCCCACCTTGAGGCCATTATCCGATGTCAGCGGTAAACCTTTGCCCTATTTAAGCAGTAATGAAATCACTGCTTTTAGTCTTTTAGATACTGAAAAAGGAACGGTAAGTAGCTACTATTTTGATACCCGTCAACCCGACTCTGAAGTGATTCAATTTGATGAATTTTACCTGGGAATTCACAATGATCCATGTCCTAATTAACGTCAGTTCGGGTTAAGAGCAGTCGTTTAACCTCAATTGGCTGAAATGATGTAATCACGTTAATCTAACAATAGAATAGCCAACGACAGAACAAGGCATACAGCTTATCCCGAACTCAGGTTAATTAACTTGTTTGCTGCAATAGAAATTTATTCATCTTCACTCTTTAAATTAGAAGATACAGTGTGAGCGGCTGCTTTCATGGTTTCAATATCTGAAGAGTGCCAAATTCTAGAATGATGACAATCATGAGCAATTAATAAACCCCAAAGTTGATGATTTATAATGATAGGAACAACAAGATTAGCATAAATTTCAAGACTGCGAAGAAACTCCTGATGACAAGGATGAATTGAAGCGGTTTCTATGTCTGCGATCGCTTGAATTCGTCCATTCAAATAGAATTGAGCATATTCATCATTAAAGCATTCATCTGCTCCGGTTGAACCATAAATTGAGAGCTGAGGATCGCTTAAAGATTCAAACGTCACCTGTCCTTGCCATGGACGATAAAAATAATAGATGACAACCCGATCAACTTGTAACGTTTGTTGCAGATGATCTAACAGTGTTTGAATCAGAATATCCCGTTTTTCAGTTGTTCTCAAACGGTTAACAAACTGTCTCCAACCCCAATCACGCTCTGACCAACTTTGATTTAGCTCAGAATCTGGATCAGAAGAGTGAGATGGCATGGCATCAGGATTCATGATAGATTAACAGAATTGGACAACTTAAGCTACATATTATAATACAAAAATTGTGATATTGAGTGAATGCAAGCGAGTTAACTCAACAACAAAAGTTATGATAAATTCAGGGTAAGGAATTCATACTTCACGGAGAGTGAATAAAACCATGTTCAACTTTATACTCACTTGGATTCTAGCTGCAATTTCTCTTTCAATTACCGCTTATCTTGTTCCCGGCTTAAGTGTTGATAGCTGGCAAGCTGCGGCTGTTGCTGTAGTGGTGATGGGGTTAGTCAATGCCATTGTTAAACCGATTTTGACCTTGTTAACATTACCCATAACGTTGCTCACTTTTGGCTTATTTTTACTGGTGATTAATGGGATTTCCTTAGGGTTAGTTGGCTATTTAACCCCTGGTTTTACAGTAGCAGGCTTTTTTCCAGCGGTGATTGGTTCAATTGTTTTATCCTTGGTTTCTGGGATGATTTATGCAATCTTTCAACAAAGTCAAGAGATTTAATCCGAGATAATAGGGGAAAATCAACCCTAAATATAAAATTTTGAGGTTGATCTTCCTTGAATATTGCTCTAACTCAAACTCAAGTTTTGAAAGAGTTGATTTAAACTAAGGCAATATCATTAGCTGTTATTCCCGAATTAATTTGAATCAGTAAATCTTGATTCAGATCAAGGCTAGTTACACCATCATTCACCCATAGATAGTTTTGATTGGCTAACGCGCCTGCGGTCACTTGAATCATTCCCACTTGAATGCTGGCATCTGTTGAAGCCTCTAAATTCATGACACTAACAATATTATTGAGATTGTCAGCACTGACTGTTAACGGCGTGACCTTGACTTCTGTATTTACCGTCCAGCGTAGTCTATTTAACACTTGATCTTGACCCGTTGCCAAACTAATTTGATCTTGACCGGGTTTAAAGTCAGTCATTTCATCGACAAAACCCAAATGTTGAGCCGTGCCGCCTTCATAGCGAAAACGGTTGTTGCCTGCACCCCCTGTTAACTGATCGGCACCAGGGCCACCTGTGAGTTGATCGTCGCCTAAATCACCCCAGAGAGAATCGTCACCTTGGTTACCTTGTATCGAGTCATTGCCTTGACCCCCATACATTTGATCCGCTGCTAAATTGCCTTGGAGGTAATCATCCGCTTCATTACCGTAGAGAATATCTACTCCCGAACCCCCATAGAGGATATCCCGTTCTCCATGACCAAATAATAAATCATTGCCGGAATTGCCCTGTAGGGTATCATTTCCCCCTGCTCCATGCAAGCTATCATCACCAACCCAACCGCTGATTAAATCATGACCTGCCATGCCTTGCAGCAGATTATTACCATCTCCGCCCTCAATCTGTTGGTTGTTTGCATCAAAATTAAAATTAAAATAGGGATAGGCGGTAACAGTATTGGCTGTAAGGCTAGGAACAACAACGAGTCCTTCTGGGAGAAAACTAATATCGGCTGGACTTTCTAATCCCGAAACCCATAAATAGGGTTGTCCATCCATAGGATTAATTACGGAAATTGTGCCCGCCACATAGTCAGAAACAATAAAATTACCCTGTGCATCTTGCTCAATTCCGTCTAAATTACCAAGAGGAGTGGTTGTAATTTGTTGTTTCTCAGCAGAACTTAAATTGAGTGCAAAAAAGTTTCCGGGTACATCGACATCAAATGTTGTGGGATCAGTAATATTTCCCCAGCCAGCAACCCATAATTGCTCTCCATTGACGAAAACCCCATTGGGTGATTCGAGGGTTAAACCTTCTGCAAAAATACCAACTGGATAAGACTCGTTATTGGCATCAACTACGTAAATATGATTCGTTAATGTATCGGAAACAAAAACTTGACCCGCCTCAGAAATGGCGACATCATTTAAAAATTCTGCACCCGAGATGGGAATACGGGAGAGAATAGTGGCAGAGGGGATATCAATCACCACTAATTCATCAATATCTGCCACCCAGAGTTGCTCTTGATAGCTTCTCATGCCATGGGGTGCATTCAAGCCTTCAACCCACTTTGAGTCTAATAATTCGCCTGCTGGAGAGACTAAACTAATCCAACCTTCGCCGTCTTTTTCGAGTTCATCACCGACAACACTAGAGACAAAAATAATATTGTTTTCTGGGTAATAATAAGTCCCCTCAGGGTTGACAATGGCTGCATCGGAAAGTTGCCACAGAGGTGTGTTATTCATTGTTTTAGTTAGATTTAAAATAACCTAAAATGTCGAAAAATCGTGAAAAGAGCAGGTGCTATAAAAGTTAAAATTCAAGACAATTCAATTCAGTTTAAATGACTGGAAATACACCCAATTCTGCTTAATTGTTTTAAGGCCCAGTTCTTGCAGTTGATTCATGCACCCACAATCTCATCCTGTCCTGTTTGCAACCTGCACATTCAACAAAAGTTTTGTGGATCTACTGAATACCAGCCTAACTATCCAGTTTTTGAGCGACAACCGTGATTTTACGGAAATTACTCTAATTAGATTGATATCAAACAAAAAACTCATCAACAGATCTCACTTTTCTATTAATTTACTGATGAGATGATACTGGGCTTGTAAAAGTATGGGTAACTGTAAAATGCCTTCATCTTTCAGTCCAGTAATATAACAGATGTTTGCAGCCCCATCCCTGGGGAATGAATGAGTGAAATCATGTGCAGTAGTTATCAGTAACTTTACGGATATTGAAGTTCAATCTATATCAAAAATTAGAAAAATTAAACGATAAAATATCATTTATCTTAAATGAATTCATGTTAAATATCAGTATTTTTTCTGAGGACAAAACAATAGAAAAAGGAGTAAAATCTGATTAAAGCAAAAAATTGACTAAAACTTAAACGCTTCACATTCGTGTTATCTACCAGAACAGATCTGATATTGCAGGTGCAGCTACTCTTCATAAATTGCGTTTTGCTTTCTAGTCAATTGACCTCTATTCTCAATCTCTAATTCGCAATTGAGTTATGCCCAACTTGCCAGAAAAAAGCTGGATTCATCAGTTATTTGAATACCAGTCTCTTAAGACACCAGATGCTATTGCTGTAGTCTTTAAAGAACAGCAACTGACTTACCGCGAACTCAACGAAAAAGCCAATCAAGTGGCTCATTATCTGAGAACGTTGAATGTTGGTCCGGAAGTCCGGGTGGGAGTCTGTTTAGAGCGATCGCTGTTAATGTTAATTGCCTTACTGGGAATTCTCAAAGCAGGTGGTGCTTACGTTCCCCTCGATCCCGCCCATCCCAAACAGCGTAACCATCTTGTGTTAGAAGATGCTCAAGTTTCTCTGATTCTGACCCAAAATCATCTGGTTGGATCACTGTTAACCCATCAAACCCGAGTCGTTTGCTTAGACACAAAAGAAGAAACCATTTCTCTATACCCTCAGCATAATTTAGCCATTGACAGTCAACCCAATCAGTTAGCCTACATTATCTACACCTCTGGCTCAACAGGAAAACCAAAAGGTGTACAAATTGTTCATCACACTGTAGTTAACCTATTAAGGGCAATCCAAGCTACACCAGGATTAAAGCCTGAGGATAGATTGGTGTCAGTGACAACCATTTGTTTTGATACCTCTGTTTGTGACCTATTCTTACCCTTAATGGTCGGTGCTCGCGTCGTCATAGCCTCTCGGGAAGTGACAACAGATGCAGTACAACTGGCTGATCTCTTGCAGACCTCCGGTGCAACGCTCATGCAGGCAACCCCAGCTACTTGGCAAATGCTACAACAATCGGGGTGGCAAGGAAACCCACAACTGAATATTTGGTCTACAGGGGAAGCTTTACCCCGACCTCTGGCAGATTGGTTATTAAACCGGGGCGCTTCTGTCTGGAATCTTTACGGGCCGACAGAAACAACGGTTTGGGCAACTTGTTGTCAAGTACATCCGGGAGAAGGGTCTGTTTCGATTGGTCGCCCGATTGCCAACACGCAAGTGTATCTCCTCAATGAGCAATTGCAGCCTGTAGCGGACGGTGAAATCGGTGAACTGTATATTGGCGGAGCAGGTTTAGCTAGAGGCTATCTCAATCGCCCTGAACTGACCGCAGAACGATTTATCCAGTATCCTGTATCCCCCAACAAAACCGAGCGCATCTATAAAACTGGGGATTTAGCACGGCGTTTGCCGGATGGTAATTTGGAGTGTTTAGGGCGCATTGACCATCAAGTTAAAATTCGAGGTTTCCGGGTGGAGTTAGGTGAGATTGAATCCCTCCTGTGGCAACATTCAGATGTTGAATCTGCTGTAGTGGTTGCTCGCGAAGATGTACCGGGTCAGAAACGTTTAGTCGGTTATATCGTCTCTAACCTGATTCCAGAACGGATTCCTTATCAAAGTACCGTTTTTGTGGAAACGGATGGTCGTCATTCCCTGAAATTAACCACTGATATTTCCTGCCATGGCATTAGTTTGGTGGGAGTTCCTGCCAGTTGGAAACCTGGTCAATCCGTCAGCTTACACCTGACTTTACCGGGAACATCCGTTCCTCGCAAACTTCAGGGGCAGGTCGCTTGGTGTCATCAACAACAAGCAGGAATTGAGTTGATCTTGTCCCCCTCAGAAGAAATTGCCTTGCAAACCAGTATTGAGCGTTTACTCCAAACCCAGGGATTATTCAAAATGTTGCAGCGTTCCCTGGCGAAGCACTTGCGCGGGTACTTACAGCAGCAGTTACCCGAATACATGGTTCCGACTCATTTTGTAATTCTCAATGCCTTCCCCCTCAATCCTAACGGGAAAGTGGATCGCAATGCCCTACCCCCTCCTGAAGGATTAGGATTAGAAACACCAGAGGAACGCGTTGAGCCTCGAACTGCGATTGAACAAACACTGGCTGAACTGTGGGCAGAAATTCTGGGGCTAGAAGGGGTAAGTATCTATGACAATTTCTATACCCTGGGGGGACATTCCTTACTGGCAATTCGTCTGGTTGCTCAAATTAATCAACGGTTTGAGATCGAACTGCCCCTGTCCCGTTTCTTAGAGAATCCAACGGTTGCTGGGGTAGCAGGGGTGATTGCAGCCAGACAACAGTCGGATTTAGATTCTACAACACCCCTGATCCCTGATTTAGAACAGGCTGGAATGCTTGAACCGGCAATTGTTCCAAATCCGGTTGTGACTGAAACCATCCCCAATCTGTTCTTAACAGGAACGACTGGATTTTTAGGGGCTTATTTGTTGTACGAGTTACTGCAACAAACCCAAGGGGATCTGTACTGTCTGGTTCGGGCTGAAACCCTAGCAGCCGGTCGAGCTAAAATTAAAGCAACTTTAAAGCGTTATCAACTGTGGGAAAATCAGTTTGATGTCCGTATTATTCCCGTCTTAGGCAATCTCGGTCAATTCCAATTGGGTTTAAAACCGGAACAATTTGATCGCTTAGCCCAAAAAATTGATGGGATTTATCACTGCGGCGCTTGGGTGAATATCCTCTATCCTTACTCTGCCTTAGAAGCCACTAACGTTACAGGGACTCAGGAAGTGTTGCGCCTCGCCAGCCAAACTAAAATCAAGCCCGTTCATTTCATTTCAACAGTAGATGTCTTTGCCTGCGATCAAACCTTGAAAATTCGGACGGTGGGAGAACAAGATACTATTGGCTCAGGGCGATGTCTTTATAGTGGTTATGCTCAAAGTAAGTATGTTGCTGAACGTTTAGTCATGACCGCTCATGCTCGAGGCCTCCCAGTAGCGATTTACCGACCCAGTAATATTATGGGAGCCAGCAACACTGGGATTTGTCAAGCCAGTAGCTTTATTACCAAGATGATCGAAGGCTGTATCCAAATGGGAATGGCACCCCAGGTAGAAGCAGCGTTAAATCTGGTGCCGGTAGACTACGCTAGTCAAGCGATTGTCCATCTTTCCCTGACTCAACCTTTACAAGGCAAAGCCTTCCATATTGTTCATCCAGAATCTGTGATGTGGAAAGAACTGGTTCCGTGGATGGCTCAATTGGGCTACTCTTTGGACTGGGTTTCGTATGAAGCTTGGCATACTGCACTGCATCATCAAGTCGCTCAAGGGACTTCAGACAATCCTTTGACTCCCTTGGTTAGCCTATTTTCTAATCGAAACTTCATTCAAAAATCTCTGGGTGCTTTCTATTTCCGGTGTGATCGGGTTCTCCAGGGACTAGAAAACACAGCCATCACTTGTCCCCCTATGAATCAAAATCTACTGATGACCTACTTATCTAGCCTAACTCATCACAAATTCTTCGATCCTTCTCACCCTAATCCTGAGTTGATGTTGCGCCACTCATCTCAACCTGTTGCTGTATTAATGGGTTAGGTCTTCTGCGGCGACGGGATTTAAGCTGTCACGCCGTTCATTGTCGGGTTGAGACCTATAGGAGATCAGGAGAGAGGGGGATGAGGAGACGAAAGTCCTGAGTTATTTGTCATGAGTATCAGAAGCAAGAACGAATAACCACGCTTCGTGAGTGAAGCCTTAGCAGGATTAACAAATGACAAATTATTGCCTATTTCTTACACCCAACACTCTACCCCCTCACCTTCTACTCGACACCGTCTGCAAATACTCCAAAGTTCAAAGATTGAGATCATGACGAGAAAGTGGCTGCATTTATTCAAATCTCAGATTCCTGAGTTTAGCTCAGAGCCAGAGGAAAACCCATTTCAGGGATCATTAACTCGGCAAACCTTACTTAAAATTGCGGTAAGTATTGGGATAGCGATTCTCGCCTCAACAGGAATTGGCTATTTTCATCTGGTTTCCCGCATCACTCAGGAAACCCTAACCCAACTGGAAAAGTACGTTCGTATGCGAGCACAACGGGAACGAGCCATTTTTACCTTGGCTGAAGATAATCATCAGATCTTCAAACAGGCATTAATGGAACGACTGGAAGCTGATGGTAATTATGATCCCTACTCTGAATTTTACTCTTTGTTTGTTAGAAATGAGGACGGCACAATTCGGAACTATCCTGAAACCTTTGACCAAAAAAAAGAGGCAGGAGTCTTTCTCGGTCAAAATGTCACTATAGATGCCGATATGCGACGGCGAGTGGTTGCTTATTATGACACATTGAGCGCCTTTGGCCCAGCTTGGCGGAATCGATTTGCCAACACCTATACTCAAATTCCAGAAAACGGATTGGTGATCTATATGCACGAGTATCCCTGGGCAATGAAAGCGCCGTCTACGGACTCTTTCCGGGTGACAGACGATGAATCGTTCCAAATTACTCGACCCATTCATGACCCACAGCGAAAAACCGTTTGGACAGGGATTTATTACGACCAAGTGGCTGCTGCTTGGATGGTTTCCTGTGTTACCCCATTAGATCTCGACGGTAGACATATTGCTACCATTGGACATGATATTCTCATCGATGAATTGCTCCAGCGAACGTTAGGGGATGCCATTAAAGGAACCTATAACATTATTTTTCGCGGAGATGGGCGGTTAGTGGTGCATCCGGAGTTGATGGAGCGAATTCAACAAGCTGATGGTCGGTTGAATATTCGAGAGTCTGATGATCCCCATCTGCGACGCATTTTTCAACTGGCAACCCAAAAATCCGATCAAAAAGTCATTATCGATAATCGTCAGTATGATGAATATCTGGCTGTCACTCAGATTGATGAACCAGATTGGTATTTGGTTACAGTGCTGCCAAAGTCATTAGTGGAGCGGGAAGCGTTTGCCACAGCTCGGCTGATTTTATTGATGGGATTAATTTTACTGTTGGTTGAAATTGTTGTTGTCTTTTTAATTCTCAATCGTCAAATTGCTCACCCTCTGACTCAAATGATGCAGGCAACTGAAAGTATTGCTGCGGGGAAGTTGGAGGTTGAACTTGATGCGAGTCGTACCGATGAATTAGGCCGTTTAGCCAGTTTGTTTAATAAGATGGCGCAGCAACTGCGGGAGTCTTTCAATACCTTAGCAAAAACCAATGAGGAGCTGGAAACACGAGTTGAACAACGAACTGCTGAGTTGAAAGAAGCCAAAGAAGCCGCTGATGCGGCTAATCAAGCCAAAAGTGAGTTTCTGGCTAATATGAGCCATGAGTTGAGAACCCCACTCAATGGCATTTTAGGCTATGTTCAAATCTTGCAACGCTTACCCAATCTGGTTGAACAACATCATCATGGTTTACAAATTATTCATCAATGTGGGTCTCATTTATTAACCCTGATTAATGATATTTTAGATATTTCTAAAATTGAAGCCAGAAAATTAGAACTGAACCTCAAACCGTTTCATCTTCCTTCTTTTCTGCAAAGTGTCGTCGAAATTTGTCAAATTCGCGCTGAACAAAAAGAGATCCAGTTTATTTATCAAGCCTCAGATGCTTTACCTCAAGGCATTATATCGGATGAAAAGCGGTTACGACAGGTTTTAATTAATTTACTGGGAAATGCGGTTAAATTCACCGATCAGGGTTCTGTAGAGTTACAGGTTAATGTTGATGCTGATCCCTCAAATTTAGAAACCGTGCGGCTACAGTTTAGGGTTAAAGATACTGGGATTGGGATGAGTTCAGAACAGTTAGAAAAAATCTTTTTGCCATTTGAACAAGTCGGAAATAGCAAGCATAAAGCAGAAGGAACCGGACTGGGACTGGCTATTACTCAACGCATTGTAGAAATGATGGGAAGTTCCATTCAAGCCCAGAGTGAATTGGGGATGGGAAGTGTGTTTGAGTTTGAACTGGAATGTCTGGTTACTCCTGAGTGGAAACCCAACTCAGCCCAAGGGAATTGGGGAAAGGTGATGGGTTACGAAGGGGAAAAACGACAAGTTCTAGTCGTTGATGATCGTTGGGAAAATCGGTCAGTTCTGGTGAATTTATTAGAGCCGGTTGGGTTGATAGTAGTTGAAGCGAGCAATGGTCAAGAAGCTCTTCAAAAAGCGGAATTTTGTTTACCTGATTTAATCATTACAGACTTACAAATGCCGGTGATGGATGGATGGACATTACTCGCAAAAATCAAACAGTCAGAGTCTATTAAACAAATTCCCGTGATTATTTCTTCTGCGAGTGTGTTTGAAGAAGAACGCCAGAAAAGTTTTAAAGCAGGAGGAACGGATTTCTTAGCCAAGCCCGTCGAAGCCGAAACTCTTTATCAAATGCTGACTCAGCATCTTAAGTTAAATTGGATTTATTCAGAAGCAAACCCTGTAAAAACTCAAGATTCTCAAGGGACTTCAATACCATGGGTTATTCCACCCGAGGCTGAATTAGTTCAACTTCGAGAATATGCTGTAAAAGGCAAGATCAGTGGAATTAAACAAGAGTTAGAAAAAATATCTCAAATGGGAGAATGCTATCAACCTTTTGTGAAGGAACTCGAACAAATTGTGAATACATTTAATATTCATAAGATTCGAGATTTTTTGCAAAAAATAAACCCATAAACCAATCCTAATTTCAGGGGTCGTTTACTAATTTTTAAGAGGATAAACCATGAATACACCAGTGGGATGCAGCACTACTATTTTGTTGATTGATGATAATCCAACGAACTTAGGAGTTTTATATGGGGCTTTAAGCCAATATGGTTATGAAATTTTTATCGAAATGGATGGAAAAAGTGGTATAGAGCAAGCGCAAAAAACTTTGCCAGATTTAATTTTATTAGATGTCATGATGCCTAAAATAGATGGATTTGAAACATGTCACCAGCTCAAAAGTAATCCTTTAACTCAAGAGATTCCCATTATTTTTATGACGGCTTTATCCGATACTGTTGATAAAGTTAAAGGACTGCAATTAGGTGCTGTTGATTATATTACGAAACCTTTTCAACAAGAAGAAGTGATCGCCCGTATTCAAGTCCATTTGAAGCTCCGTCAAGTTAGTTTAGAGCTGGAACAAGAAAAACTCAATTTAGAAGTCAAAGTTCAAGAGCGAACGGCTGAGCTACAAAATACCCTAGAAGAGTTACAAGAAACTCAACTTCAGCTTATTCAAAATGAGAAAATGTCAAGCTTAGGTCAATTGGTTGCTGGCATTGCTCATGAAATCAATAATCCAATTAACTTTATTGCTGGCAATATTAATTACTTAGATAATTATACTCAGGATTTACTAAAAATTTCCCAGTTTTGTCAGCAAAAATATTCCAGTGATCCAGAGTTAAAGGAAATGACTGAAGATGTGGATTTAGACTTTTTATTCCGAGACTTACCCGCATTAATTTCATCAATGAAAATGGGTTCAAAACGGATTAGCGAAATTGTAAAGAGTTTACGCAATTTTTCACGACTCGATGAAGCGACCTTAAAACAAGTTAATATTCATGATGGCATTGAAAGTACATTATTGATTTTAAAAAATCGTCTAACAGCTACAACATACCGCCCTGAAATTGAAGTAATTAAATCTTATGATCATCTTCCCTTGATTCAGTGTAATGCAGGAGAAATTAATCAAGTTTTAATGAATATTGTTAGCAATGCTATTGATGCTTTGGATGAACAAGCAGAGCAGCAGTTCATGCATGATTTAAGAATAAATAGTCAAACAGCATATCAGATTAAAATTAAAACTAAAACAATCAATTTAGACTGGATTAGCATTAGTATTCAGGACAATGGTAAAGGAATCTGTAAATCGATTAAATCTAAAATCTTTGATCCTTTTTTCACGACTAAACCTGTAGGTAAAGGGACAGGATTGGGCTTATCTATTAGCTATCAGATTATTACAGAGAAACATAATGGTAGATTACTCTGTCTATCAGACTCAGGAAAAGGAACAGAGTTTCTAATTGAAATTCCGGTTGAATCTCAACTTTTTAACTTGAATAGTATGCCGGCTGCAAAAAAATCTCATGAAATTTCTGAATCAATTATTTAAGAGTCAATTTACGGGTGCTTCTAGAATTAAATTATGACGATCAAGAAACAAATTAAAATTCTCAAGACCTGACAAAATGAATAATAATTCACGCCAATTTATAATTCTTGTAATTGATGATACTCCTACTAATTTAGAAGTATTATATCAAAGTCTCGATCAAGCTGGCTATGAAGTTTTGATTGAGATGGATGGAACACAGGGAATTAAACAAGCTCAAGTCAATTCTCCAGATTTAATCCTTTTGGATGTGATGATGCCAGGAATTGATGGGTTTGAAACTTGTCGCCAACTCAAAAATAATCCTTTAACTCAAAATATTCCCATTATTTTTATGACGGCTTTATCCGATACTGTCGATAAAGTGAAAGGACTGCAATTAGGTGCTGTTGATTATATGACAAAACCCTTCCACAGAGAAGAAGTATTAGCGCGTATTCAGGTGCATTTAAGGCTACGACAGGTGACATTAGAATTAGAACAGCACAAGCAGGAACTTGAACAAAAAGTTGAAGACCGAACGGCAGCATTAGCCCTAGCTAAGCAACAGGCAGAAGTGGCAAATCATACTAAAAGTGCTTTTATTGCCAATATGAGTCATGAACTACGAACCCCTATGAATGCCATTTTGGGCTTTGCTAAACTCATGACTCGTTCTCCATCTCTTTCTCCTAAAAATCAAGAATATCTTGATATTATTCTCCGGAGTGGTGAGCATCTCTTGAATATGATTAATCAAGTTCTAGACTTGTCTAAAATTGAGGATGGAAAACATTCTTTAAATGAAAGCTGTTTTGATCTATATCGTCTAATAGATGATTTAGAAGATATGTTTTTACTCAAGGCAGAGAATCAAAAATTGCAGCTTGTTTTTGATCGAAGTCCTCATCTTCCACAATACATCCAAACCGATATAGTCAAGCTGCAACAAATTTTAATTAATTTACTCAATAATGCCTTGAAATTTACCCAAAAGGGTGGAGTTGCGGTTAGAATAAAAGAAAAAAATATCAACAAAAATGAAATTGACAACGCTGCCTTTACCCTTCAGAGAAATCCAATACAAATTCGCTTTCAAGTTGAAGATACTGGGGCTGGAATTTCACCCCATGAGTTAGAAAAATTATTTCAACCTTTTACTCAAAGTGATACAGGCAAATTCGCTCAAGAAGGCACAGGATTAGGCTTATTTATTAGTCAAAAATTTGTTCAAATTTTAGGTGGCAATATTCAGGTTAATTCTCAGGTTGGAAAAGGATCAACATTTGAATTTACTATTCTCGCAAATCGAGTGGATGTCCATCAAATCCCAACCCAAAAATTACAATGTCCAATTATTCGTCTAGCTCCCAATCAACCAGAATATAATATTCTGATTGTTGATGATCATTTTCTCAATCGTAAAGTCTTGCTTGAACTCCTCAATTCAGCAGGCTTTAAACCCAAAGAAGCAAGAAATGGTAAAGAAGCGGTTGATATTTGTCAGCAGTGGCAACCTCATTTAATTTGGATGGATATCCGAATGCCTGTAATGGATGGTTTCGTGGCAACTCAACAGATAAAATCAATGGCTCAAGGACAAAAAACAATCGTTATTGCTTTAACAGCAAGTGTTTTTGAGGAAGAACGTGAAGTCATTTTATCCGCCGGATGTGATGATTTTCTACGAAAACCATTCCGAGAAGAAGAACTCTTTAAAATGATGGAAAAATGGATTGGTGTTCAATATATTTATGAAGCGTGTGAAAATTTCAACCCTGTTCCGTCAAAAAGAGAACATATAGATATGCTCACTCCAGACAATCTGAGTAAAATACCTATCAACGAGCAAATAAATTTACAACAAGCAATTTTACTGGCTGATTTAGATTTAATTGAAACCGCAATTCATAAAATTGAGTTTCATGATGGATTTTTAGCCCAAGCGATCAAATATTATCTTGATCAATTTGAGTATAATCATGTCCTGAAATGCCTAGGAAAGTTAGAAATACATCCCCTGTAGTCATCTCATTTATCTAGTCTAGAAAATCTTGTTTAAACCAGCATTTTTGCCATAAGATGATCTACTGTAGATCATCGATCAGGTTTATGAAAATTGCAACTTGGAATGTCAATTCGATTCGTACCCGACAAGCACATATTATTCAATGGCTCACCACAGATCCGGTTGAGGTTTTATGTTTACAAGAAACTAAAGTCACTGATCAACAATTTCCGCGATCACCTTTTGAAGAATTAGGCTATCATCTCTATATTTCTGGCCAAAAAGCTTATAACGGCGTGGCTATTTTGAGTCGGGAAAAAATGGAACAAATCTCTCAAGGATTTACGCCTATTTTAGGAACAGAATTAGCCGAGAGCTTTGATGAACAAAAACGAGTGATTACCGGGATTATTAATGGTATTCGGATTGTCAATTTATATGTTCCCAATGGTTCGAGTATTGGGAGTGAAAAATATGAATATAAATTACAATGGTTAAAATTGCTGCGGGAGTATTTGAAAATTCTGTTAGAACAAACCCCAAATCTTTGTGTTTGTGGGGATTTTAATATTGCCCTCGAAGACCGAGATATTCACAATCCCAAAGATAGAGCCAATCATATCATGGCTTCTGATGCCGAACGTCAAGCTTTACAACAAGTTCTAGACTTGGGCTTCAGCGATGCATTTCGTCAATTTACTCCTGAAGCCGGACATTTTAGTTGGTGGGATTATCGTGCAGCTTCTTTTCGCCGTAACCGAGGATGGCGCATTGATCATCATTATCTGAGTCCGACACTGCAAGAGAAAGCAACTGGGTGCACCATTGATGTTGAACCCCGAGGTTGGGAAAAACCCAGTGATCATACCCCCGTGACTGTTGAACTGTTTCAACCCAAATCAACGAGTACGTAGCCTGTTACCACTGCCCTGTAATAATAATTTTTGCCTGTTATCGCGTGACGCAGATGGGTGTTTAACCCAAAAAGCGGGAAACCTTTGCCCTGTAAGGGTTTTGGATGTATTCAGCACCCCCTACCTACTGCCTACTTTCCATACCCAATACCCTACCCCTAACACCCTACATCCCTTCATTTCCTCAACTCTGTATAACAAATGATCAGGTTTTGAGTAAATTCCGCATTTTCACGGAGAGGTAATGGTAAGCAAAAAACTTTTAAAAATCCGTGAAATATACGTTGTTTGTTCAAAATAAGACGGTTAATATGAAAGTGTGAAAGACGAACATAGATGCTCTCTGTTTCTTGCCCCCTGCCTTTAGCGGCGGGGTATTTTTTTTGTCATCAATTCCCTGTCGATTGTAGCGAGTAATGGCTACAATAATAAACTCAGTCAATTCCTAAGATTGCGTTTGACACAACCGTACTTTTACGGAAATTTGATGAAAAAGATGAACTTAAAAAATCAGTAAATTTCACGTTTTCATTCCCCCTACAGAATAGATATATTGTAGTTGGTAGATGTGAAGCTCGTTTTCTCCCCCCCGTCCATTTCGGTCGGGGTTTTGTCATTTTTAAGGCACTCAATGATGCATGACGGGGATGTTCAAGCTTACAGTGATTCATCAATCATTCCGGGGTTGGGTGTAACAACAAACTGACTCACGACTTCCGGTAAACGGTTGACCACAAACCCAGGTGTTGCCGTCACTTCTGTTTGAGTGTAGGGCCGTATCCCGTATGTGGTGACGGTTAAATCTTGAGTTTGGGGGTTAATCACAAATTCTGTCCAACCGAAGCTATGAACCGCCGTGTAAGACCCCTCAATTAACGTTGCATCAATTTCTGACCCTTCTAAACCAATGGGGTCATATTCCAATGAAATTAGGCGGTTATTAATAAAATTCTCAATAAATTGATTTTGACTAAAGGGATTACTTAAATCAGTGTAGAACTCTTTTTCTTCGGGGGTCAGCAACCCATCGGGCGTTAATGCCACAATTTCAGACCCTAACGGCGCGGCTAACAGTTCATCGTCTAATTCTAACTCAACAGCCGTGGCACCAACGGTGACCTCAAAACTATCGGTTTGAATTTGCGGTTGATCGATGCCAATTTGATAAGTGAGGTTATTAACAATTGTACCATTTAAACTCCCTGAAATAAAGACCACATTTTCAATCTCGTTTTCATCAATAAACTGTAGTAAATTCGTTCGTTCAGCGCCATAGCCTTCCCAACGATCTTCTGCATTTGGCAGCGCTAAATTTTGCAGGGGAACGGGTGAAAATACAAATTTCCAGGTAATTCCTAATTCTTCTGCGGTTAATAAATCTGCTTTTAATTCCTGTAATTGTGTTTCTCCCAGTAACGTTCGTCCCGGTGTAAAGGTTTCCGCAATAAATTGATTGGTTTCTTCAATTGTTGGAATTTCTGGTAGCGGTGATAGGGGTGCATCTCGGAATGAACGCACATCTAAAATAAACGTGGCGGCATCATTGCCATGAGTGTTAAACCGATAGAGTTTAGCTTGATTAGCGGTTCGTAAATCTTCCGTTTCCCCATAAAATTGTGCTTGAATGGGATGATAATCTAGAAAAGCATTTAATGCCGTTTGAAAGCGCGGTGTTTCATTAACAAAATCTCCCTCTGTGCCAAAATAGGTTTGAGGAAATAAGGGATCGGTGGGGCTAATACCTCCCGCAAAACCTTCAATTACATTCTGATCATCCCACACGGCATAAATGGGGGTAGAAGACCATAAATTCCCCCAAGTATTTAATCGAGAACGTTCTGAATAAACTTCATTATATTTGGTTTCAAATTCAATAGCCGTTTCTACCTGTTTAACTTGAGGTAAGTCGGGAGAAACTGTATCTGTATCAATGGTATCTCCCAGGTTTACAAAAAAGTCTAAATTACGAGCGGGGACATTGGCAATGGCGGGATAGGGGGCGAGTTCCCCTTGAGTGGTTCCGGTTGCCCCAAATCTTAGTCCCGTTTGACTTCCCAACGGTTCTAACGTTCTAAAATTGCCTTCTTCTACGGTTCTAGCTGCATCAGTAACCCGAAAGAAATATTGAGTCCCTGGAGTTAAATTATCCAGTTCGATTTTCAGGGGTATTAATGGATCAATAATCTGAGTTGTAATATTACCTAAAACCGTATTGAAGTTGGGATTAGTGGCATATTCAATGGTTAACTCTCCAGGCACTGTTCCCCGTGTTAATAACACCACAGAAGTTTGAGTGGGATCGCCAATTCCCACACGATTGGGTAAGGTTGATCCGCTGGCTTCTATAAAGGGTGTAAACTCCCGTTCTTGGGCTGCACCCACTTCTAAATAATGCTCAATTCCGGTGAGTTGATCTTGTTCTAAAAAATCCAGAACATCCGGATTTTGACTGATATAATAATCATTATTATAAAGCGGGCTAGGACTGCGACCTTCAAACTGACCAAATTTAACAAAATGCTCAATGGCTGTGATATTGCCCTGTTGAACATCTGCAATTAAATCAGGGTTTTCCGTTAAATAATATTCTCCATCAAATAACGCGCCGGGATGACGATTTTGAAATTGACCAATTTCAATATAATGTTGAAATCCACTAAGAAAAAAGCCATCATCTACCGCTTGTTCAACATCGGGGTTATTGGCTAAATAATAAGTCTCATCATACAATGGAGTCGGTTGCCGAACTTGAAACTGTCCCGACTCTACAAAATGCTCAAATCCACTACTAATAACTCCCCGCGCTACTGCCGCCGCCACATCGGGGTTATTAATTAAATAAAAGGATTCGCTATAAAGTTCTTCTGCACTTAGCATTGTTGTGATTCGTCATTTGTTATTTGTGTCTCCTGTTTTCATTACCGCTTGCCTGTTGTCTATTCCCTTCTACTCACGCAAGTTGTTAGTTACCCAAATGAAGGGTTTGATCCCCCCTAGCCCCCCTTAAAAAGGGGGGAACTGGATTGGTCGAGAAGGCGTAATTTGCCTCCCTACTCCCTACTCCCTACTCCCTACTCCCTACCCATTCATCTCTAGCATAACTTTGGGGATTTCATATTAATTTTCACGCCGAGTAATAATAGTACGATGACGGGGACTATTATTGGTAATCCTTGGGGTTTGAAATCCTGAATCTTGAATGGTTTGTGCAATATCCAAACTAAAATATTGATCCAGGTAAGGTTCTGTACTTTTCAACAGCGTCAACACATAGGGCGGTATCCGCTTTAAAAACTCAGATTGAGGATTCATATCCATAATCGCTAAATGACCGCCAGGACGCAAAATACGGCGGGCTTCTTGAATAATTTCACGGGTGGCAGTTTGAGGGAGTTCATGACAAACTAAACACAACGATACTAAATCGATGGATGCATCGGGTAATCCCGTCGATTCAGCGGGGCGGTGTTGCCAAACTGGAGTAGAATTGTCAGGATGGTGGTGATGATAGTTTTGGCTATTGTGGAGGGCGATCGCCAAAAAATAGGGCGATAAATCCATCCCGGTAATCTGGGCATGAGGATAAATATCCTGTAGGGCTAACGTACTCATCCCCACTCCACAACCTAGATCAACAATGCTTTCAGGGGCGTGAGGTAACTGGGCTTGTAAGACTTCATGATAACTGCGCCGCAGGCAAGTATCTCCTTCAACACCCGCTTCTGGCCAGATTTTAGAATGAACCGCATAAGCAGCCACTTCTACTTCTACCGCCGCTTGCCAACTTAAATTCCCGGTTTCGTAAGCATGGAAAGAACAGCAATAATAATCGGGGTAGGTTAAGTTTGGGTCAAAAACTTCAGCCCATTCTCGATCCCAATTACGAGACAATAGGGTCGCTGCCTGCTGTCGCCAGGGAACCCCCATCTTTTCCGCCCGGTTAATCATCATCTGACGGGCTTGATGTTTTGCCCAGTTGGCTAAGGGTTTAACAGCAAGAACCCCATTGACTAGTCGTGAAGCCCAATCGATAGACTGCGTTGTTGTTACGGTCATCGCCCCAGCGCGTATAGTTTTCAGCTTTCTTACTTTACTCAGTTCTGGGCTAACAAGCAAGCGCTGCTTTGGGTAAAGCATTGGAATATACTTGCAAAATAGTATGAAGATCCATTTTCTTTTCCAGTAAGCAAGCATGACCACTATCGGCTAAGACCAGCATTGCTGCAGTGGGTAATTGTTTGGCAAGATATTCAGCTTCTGTGACAGAAGGCAACAACAAGTCTGCTTGACCGGCAATCACTAATGTGGGGAGTTGCAGTTGTTGCAGTTGGCTTTCATCAACGGCAAATTTTCGTAATAATTCCATTCGCCATACTGAGGTTTCTTGAGGCACAGAATTCATCGCATTAAATAACAGTTGGCGATCGCGTTGTTCCATCCGTCCCAAGGAAGCCAACAAGGGTAATAATCCCACCACCGAGAGTTGATAAAAGGGCTGGGGTAAAAATTGCGTTAGCGCCGCCCCCCATTGCACCCAAGGGCGTTGTTTGAAAGAAGAGGCCGGATTAATCAAAATCAACCGTTCGAGCCACTGAGCCGATCTGAGGGCGACTTGCAGCGCTAGACAGCCCCCAAAAGACTCCCCACATAAATACAAAGGTCTGTCAGGATGCTGAATGCGTTCTCGATGAATCAGCGATAAAGTTCGTTCCGTGAGTTCTTCCCAATCGGATCGATCCTCTGGGGGGATACTTAAGCAACGAATATCAAAACTTGGAGATAATTTAGGCACTTGACGATGAAACAGTTCTCCTGTGCCATCCATGCCGGGTAAATAGATAAATAAAGGTAAATCTGTTCGAGATTTTGTGGGGTGTAGAAAACGAAGTTGACGGTTTTCTCTCGATTGTTGAACTAAGTTAGCAGTCATTGAAAACAAAAGCGTTTATTTTTAATGTAAAAGAAATTCCTTGAACTAGCAATGAACCCAAGACAGAATCCCAACTATGATAGTGCTTTAGGCATTCGACCCCCTACGCCTCGTCCCAAGTATTTAATTCCTGATGGCCCTTGGTTAAATACCCAGGGACAACTGCATAACGGACTATTGCGTTGGAAAGCCAAGCAATGGCAAAAAAGTACCCACCAGGGTTTTAAGGATATGCACATCGAAGAAGTGATGGGGTGTGTGTTTGCGTCCTATGCAGCCCATCCAGAGAAGTTAGCCATTGATTGGGAAGTGTATGCTAATTTATGCAAACAACATCTGCAAGCAGTTGAACAACGCTTAGAAGCGGGGATTGAGATTCCGCCATCTGAACAGCAAGAACTGGCAGGGAAAGCGGAAGCCATTTTGTATGAACCTTCAGAAGCGATGATTGCCTCTGAACCGCAATTGCAATTCCAACAAAGCCAACATCCACCTCAACTTAAATCGGCTGAACCCAATGCTTTAATGCCAATGAATGATACGGGAAGTTATGAAAATCCCCTGGCTTATCAGGAATTTCAGCAAGAGATTCCAGTCGATGAAAATTTTGCACAGAAATGGAAAGCCGCCGTTCGTCAGATTGCTAAACCCATGCCGAAAACTAAGGAAAAAAGAACAACCGTTCAAAGTCATCCTCAATCCCTAGAAGAAGCCATCACTTGGTTAAAAGATCCCATTCTTAAGAAAGAAGCTGTAAATTGGGCAAAGCGCAACGGCTATTGTATTGAATGGGATGAACAGGGTAACCCGATTGATGTTTATTTATTCTGACCGTTTACCCTCTGGTGAGACTGGCTGTCTCTGGGTCATAGCGAAATTGATCAATAGTTCCTACCTTGATTTTTTCAATGACCTCTTCAATAGTCTCCGGTCTTGTCGCCCATAGTCGCTGACAAATGGCTCACCCATGCTGACAAATGGCTCACCCATATCGACCACCATCACTTTCTGCCCATCGAGGATAAACAGATCGCCTTGGTTGACTGCCGCATTGTCCTGATATTTGATGGTTTGCCGTGCCCCTGCCTGCAAGTCACGCTGCACTTGGTCAAAAATCGGTTTGAATCGATCAAAGTCTTGGCAAGGAGTGCGCTGGGCGACTTCTTTGGCGGCTTTGATTTCCCCCCATTCACATAGGGAAACTTATCCGCCCAATTACGAATCCCTGCTGCTTTTCGTTCCTTCAGCGGCGTACACATTGCCCGAAATACCTCCGACAGCACCTCATGGGTAGTAGATTTCCCGCCTCCAGTGTTTCCAAATACAGCAACTTTTTTCATCCTCAATCAATATTGATTTCAAGTAATAAGCATTTGGAGATAATGTTGGCGATTAAATAGAGGAGTCTTGCTCAGTCAAACAAGAACCTTAAAAGTCATGAAAGACTAATATAGATGACTTCCCCGTGCATTGATGCCGGGGAGAATGTTAGGGATAGGTTTTACGGGACTCAAACAATAGAAGTCGTGCAGTTGGGGTGATAGAGATTGGGTTGATACAACCGTTCGGGAGACAGAAATTAGGCTTCTTCTACGTCGTCAGTATCGACTTGTTTGAGATGAATATGTTTGCGTCCGAGAGAAATTTCAAATTCATCTCCGGGTTGTAAATCCATCTGCTTGGTGTAAGCGGCACCAATCAACAAATTACCATTGGACTGCACACTAATTCGATAGCTGGCGGAACGTCCCCCTCTACCATTGCCTTGCTGCTTGCCATCTAACTCAATCCCTTCTGCATCAATCAGGGCATTGAGAAATTTCATCATATTGACCCGTTCTACACCATTCTTTGTGAGGGTGTAGTAACCACATTCTCTAGCTTTCTCTTCTTTGCTTAAGTTCTCAAGACCTTTGACTTTCTCCAGTAGATCTGTCCCGGTTAGAGGTTCAGGTTGACCATTTTTCTTTTTACTAGCCATTAACAATTCCTTTCAATCTTAGCGTGATGTATTGTTTAACATTTGTCAGATTACAAATTACGCCAAGTAGATAATTAGAGCGTAATCTGTACTTGTAAAACCATCTTACACTAATTCGCTAAAATATTCACCTCCTCAGCAATTTTTTTATAGATATAATTATTTTTCCAGCAGTTGGCTAGAAACAACAGTGATGGCTCATACTCTGTAAAGCAGTTCTATAAAAGCTTTCAGCTTACTGAGTCATTGCTCGACCGAAGTCAAGGGATAAAATCAGTATTTGTCAAGCAGAGAGTGGGGGCCGCTATAGAGGTTGATCATACTGTTGTTAAGAGCGGTAGAGACAGTCGTTCTGGAATGATTGTAGGGGGGATTGCATTAGACAACTGAAAATTAGTTGCGATCCGCAAGAGCGCCTCAAAGCTGATAAACTAAATTCTAAAGTGGGTAATTAGATCAAGATTGAATGAAATTAACGACTCGCGGACATTATAGTGTTAAAGCCCTCTTAGATTTGAGCTTACAACACCATTGCGGCCCAACATCTGTTGCGGCGATCGCACAGAGACAAAAACTGCCTGCCCCCTATTTAGAAAAGCTATTAATCGAGATGCGTAGAGCGGGTTTAATTGAATCAATTCGAGGCGCACAAGGGGGATATCAGTTAGCGCGATCACCAGCTCAAATTTCCTTAGGGCAAATTTTAGAAGCCGTTGGAGAAACCATTGAACCGTTACCCCGTCATCAAATCGATGCTGAACTAGCAGAAGACTGGGTTACCTTTACATTATGGAATCGATTGCATCAAAAACTGAAAGAAGCCCTGTATAGCATCTCATTAGAAGATCTTTATTATGATGCCCGCAGTTGGCAAGCGGCTCAAGGAGAGGCAACCAGCTTTGTGGTCTAATGTTTGATGATCTTCAAGGGAATTTTAGTTAATGTTGATGACGGCTTTACTGACTTCTCCTGGGGAACAGGTGGTACAATTTTCCCCCCTTTTGATCATCATGATCGCGGCTTTCCTGGACTACCAAATTGGTGATCCTAAAAATTGGCTACATCCTGTACAGTTGATGGGAAGCATTATTGGGCGTTACACACAAATCATCTTGACTCACTTAAAACATCCCTACAGTCAAAAGATAGCAGGCATTGTACTGGCAATCGGATTGATATTTTGTAGCGGATTTATCAGTGGGTTGCTGATCAAAACCATTACAATTCTATCCATTCCCTATCCCCTGGCGATCATTGCACAGATGATCCTCGAAAGTGTGTTACTCGCCAGTTGTTTTGCCGGCCGAAGTTTAAGGGATGCAGCGGTTGATGTTTTACACCCCTTACAACAAGGTGAAGTCATAGAAGCTAGGCAAAGACTGAGTCGCTATGTAGGGCGTGATACTGAACATTTATCAGTCCCAGAAATTTACAGAGCCATCTTAGAAACGGTGAGCGAAAATGCAACAGATGGGGTAATGGCTCCGTTATTTTATGCTTTGTTGGGTGTCATCTTAAGTCCGATTGGCAGTATTCCCCTCGTATTGGCTTATAAAGCAGCCAGTACTCTAGATTCGATGGTAGGCTATCGAGAACTTCCCTATACTCATCTCGGATGGTTTAGTGCAAAATTAGAGGATATTCTCACCTGGTTTCCCTGTCGATTAACCGTGATTACGATTGCGATTCTTTCAGGAAAACCCCGCTCAGTTTGGCAAATCTGCCAACGAGATGCTATCCATGATCCCAGTCCAAATGCAGGCTGGAGTGAATGTGCTTATGCTGCCGCTTTAGGCGTGCAGTTAGGAGGCATAAATCAGTATCGAGGAGTAATCAAACCTAAACCTCTATTGGGAGATTCTATCCATGAAATTACCCCCGCGATCATTCACCAAGCATTACGACTGACTCGCTGGAGTTTTCTAATCTGGATAGGGTTATTTAGTTTTGGATATGGGATGATTGATCTAATCCGCTATTTAAGATAAAAATTCTCTCCCCTCTCAACTGTCTCTTCCTGGAAGCATTCACGACCATGGACTCAGCTATGAGCAAAATTGTTGAAATCTTGTCCGCCGATGAACTCCGCCGTACTGTCAACCGACTAGCTTCTCAGATTATTGAAAAGTGTGGCGATCTCTCCCATCTTGTCCTCGTTGGAATTTACACACGAGGGGTTCCTTTAGCTCAACTTTTGGCTAAACAAATTCAACTCTTAGAACAGGTTGAAGTTGCTATCGGAGCAATTGATATTACCTTCTACCGGGATGACTTAGATAAAGTTAAAACTCGCACCCCGGCACAAACCAAGATCCCCGTTGACCTAACCGGAAAAACCGTTGTATTAGTTGATGATGTGATCTATAGTGGGCGTACCATTCGAGCTGCCCTCAATGCTGTTAATGAATATGGTCGTCCAGAATGCATTTTATTAGTGGTTTTATTGGATCGAGGCCATCGTCAACTGCCGATTCATCCCGATTTTGTCGGTAAAGAATTACCCACTGCTCGAGAAGAACAAGTTAAAGTTTATCTGGAAGAAATTGATGGGATTGATCGAGTGGAACTGATTGGATTGTCCAGTTAAGCAGTCTGCGCTGTACCGTCGTTTTCTTCTGCAAAGCTGAGCCAGGGAACGGGGGTTCCCCTCAGGAGCAGCCACTCTCAACCTCAGGATATATCTCTGTAGAATTTCTTTACAAAACCAAAGGCTGTGATACTATCTGGATGGACTAGCACAACCCAAAGCAATGGGTGAGCTTAGTCTATGTGGTGGAGGAGAAATCCAGGAGTGCTCAATCCAATGTTAGCGGGAGATTCAACGAGTTTTGCCAGACGAAACCCATCTGAACCCCTGAAAGTTGGGGTGATTGGGGTTGGTAATATGGGACAACATCACACCCGAGTATTGAGTTTACTCAAAGATGTTCAACTGGTGGGTGTGTCCGATATTAATGTTGAACGAGGACTTGATACGGCCAGTAAATACCGGGTGCGTTTTTTTGAGGACTACCGCAAATTACTGGAATATGTTGAAGCTGTGTGTATTGCTGTTCCAACGCGCTTACATCATTCGGTTGGGATGACCTGTTTGCAAGCTGGAGTACACGTGTTAATCGAAAAACCGATTGCAGCCAGTATTACAGAAGCCGAATCTCTAGTCAATATGGCAGCCCAGTCCAATCGGATTTTGCAGGTGGGTCATATTGAACGGTTTAACCCCGCTTTTCAAGAATTAAGCAAAGTCTTGAAAACTGAGGAATTGTTGGCTTTAGAAGCCCACCGGATGAGTCCTTATTCAGATCGGGCTAATGATGTCTCTGTGGTGTTGGATTTAATGATCCATGATATTGATCTGTTACTGGAACTGGTGGCTGCACCAGTGATTCAATTAAATGCCAGTGGGAGTCAAGCCAGTGATGCTTATGTAACAGCAACTCTGGGGTTTGCTAATGGCATCATTGCCACGTTAACCGCCAGTAAAGTTAGCCATCGCAAGCGTCGTTCGATTGTTGCCCATTGTAAGAATTCTCTCACAGAAGCGGACTTTCTCAACAATCAAATTTTAATTCATCGTCAAACCACCGCAGACTATGTCACAGATTATGGTCAAGTCCTGTATCGCCAGGATGGATTAATTGAGCGCGTTCAAACCAGCAATATTGAACCGCTTCATGCTGAATTAGAACATTTTGTGCAATGTGTTTATGGTGGAAATCAACCCTCTGTGGGTGGAAAACAAGCCCTGAAAGCGCTGCGGTTAGCCAGTTTAATTGAACAAATGGCCTTAGATGGCCAGGTGTGGAACCTTAAGGATAATCAACCTCATCCCCTGTGTTCGATGGTACAAGTAGATTTGTTGTGAAGTCCCCTTAATCCCGCAATTGTGGTGATTAGTGGCTTCCCAATTCATCGGGGACTGCATCTAACCAATTGATTTCATTCCGAAAAGCAGATAATTTTTTTCGCAAATCTACGAATATTAATGAAGTTTTGACCAAAAACCTACTTAATGTTTTTGGTCAAAATTAACGAAATGTAATTTGGTATTTGAAATCAAAAGGCGGCACCCAGATTCGAACTGGGGGTGGAGATTTTGCAGACCTCTGCCTTACCACTTGGCTATGCCGCCACGACTGCGATTTTGAATTATAGCATAAAGCTCTGTTGCTTGACAACTGTTGCGGGAAAATCCTAGAGCTAATTAGAGTACTGTACCTTGGATTGCGATAGAACAAACCATCTATGAATCTCTCCAAGGGAAGGAGGAAGTTGGAAATGGCTGACAACCTGATACAATCAATCTTGTATCTAATGAATCACTGTCTTTGAACCCCTGAGTTCAGTGAAATCCACCGAAACAAATGCCTTGAGTGAAACAATGATGTTACAGCCTGGGACATTGTGGGAAAAAATTAAGTCCCAAACAGAGTATGCTCGTGAATGTGGAGCCTTGCAATCTATTCCGACTGAATATGAATTTATTGAACAAAATGGGATTCGTTTTTTTGTGAGAATTGTAACGAATTTAGTCCGCAAAGATCAAGCTCAACAACAACAAAAAAAAGCAGCAGAATCGGGGCAAGATTATGATCCATTTTTGCCTTATGAAGAGGATTTATTTGTTGCAGATTTATCAGAAACGCATCTGTGTTTATTAAATAAATTTAATGTGGTTGATCATCATCTATTAATTATTACTCGTGCTTTTGAAGAACAGGAGGATTTGCTGACTCTAGAAGATTTTGTTGCCTTATGGCGCTGTTTGATTGAAGTCAATGGCTTTGGATTTTATAATGGGGGAGAAACGGCTGGAGCCAGTCAACGTCATAAACATTTGCAGTTAGTTCCTTTACCCTTAACTCCTGATGGAAAACCGCTTCCTATTGCAGATGCAATTGCAACGGCTGATTTTCATGACAACATTGGAACGATCAAAAGCTTCCCCTTTCAGCATGGTTTAATTCAACTCAATTGGCAAGAACAAACAGCAGTTGAAATTCTAGCTCAACACAGTTTAGCCGCTTACCATCAACTCTTAAATGCCATGAATATTAAGGGTAGTGAGGGTTTAAGCGGACAACAAACTCAGGCTTATAATTTACTAATCACAAGAGAATGGATGTTAATTGTACCGCGATCGCAAGAAGGCTATGAAAACATTCTCGTGAATTCTCTCGGCTTAGCAGGTGCAATGCTGGTTCGCAACCGAGAACAACTGGAACATCTTAAAAGGTTATCTCCCCTCAAAGTTTTAACTGCTGTTGCGATTGAAAGAAGAAGGCAATAGGGAACAGGGGAGTAGGGTGTGGGGTGTGGGGTGTGGGGTGTGGGGTGTAGGCAACAGGGAGATCGGGAGATCGGGAGATAGGGAGATCGGGGGGACAAGGGAGATCAACTGTAGCAGGAGTGCCTCCTGCCTCCTGCCTCTCCCCGACCTCCTAAACCCGATCAATCTGAGAGACGACCCAATCAAATGTATTTAACACCTGCTGTAAAGTCGATTCATCTTGCAAAGAAGACAAACTCAAAGACGGTGTTCTAAACTCGGTTCGGTCTACAGGCAACGATAATCCAATAGAACTCAATTGATTTCTCAATTCTATCCACTGTTGTGGGGTATCAAAGGGGGGTTGATGACCATAATGATGAGAAGAAATTTCTAAACGACCCGAAATATCCACGGTAAATAACTTATGGAATTTCCGTCCTTTGGGATGTATAATGGCTGCAAATCCGCCATAAATATCCCCCGTCCCCCACTGAATATCCACCTCAGATTGATGTTGCATAATCCACTGATAAATAATGCGAGCCATTTCAGCTTCATCCCTTCCCCAGCGCGTTTCTAATTCATCAAAAAATGACGTTTCATCCCAACGTCGTCGTTCCCCTGTGGTACTGAGTTTTCGTTGTTGGGCTTCCGTCGTTTGACCAATTAAACGGGGAACCAGGGTTTTTAACCCTGCCTCACTCACATATTGCTTAATTTCCAACGCCCACACCTCTATCGGATCAGTTTGTTCATTCAGAAACTCAACCATGCGCCGCAGGGCTGGCGGAATTTCATCGGCGACAAAAATTAATCGAATTCTTCTGGCTTGAATATTGGTTTTTACCGTTTGCCAAAATCGTTCTTCATTCGCCTCAGAACCGAGAAAAGCTTCAAACACCTGTTCGGGATCGCGTCCCTGTTCTCGGCAGTTGGCTTCAAAATGAGCAATAATCGCTTCCATTGGCCAATAAATGCCCACATTCGCGGCATAGTCTAACATTTGACCCATGATTTTTTGACGGGTTTCTGCACTTTGACTGCGTTTGATTTCTACTAATGTAGGAATGGCTTCTTGATCTAAAAATAAATGATCCACTGACCAACGGCCGCCAGCATCTTCTTCAGCCGGAATAGTGACATCCCGTGAGATCAATAACCATCTGCGGGCGGTACCGCGATCAATTTCATCGCCAGCCAATAAATTGGGATAGGTTTCCAGCAACTCTTGTAACTGATCTTCGGAATCATAAGGCTGTTCCATCAGTTCGACTAATCGATCATCATCTTGAATCAGATAGATTCCGCCACCCATATTTTTTCGTATTGTATGATAAATTTTTCTACAGTTTAAGCTTGAAGCTACCATTGACCGGTAAACACCTTTTGGGCAGGGCCAGTCATGAAGAGGCGGTTATCTGTTGCTAACCATTCAATTTGTAAACATCCTCCCGGCAATTCTACAGTAGCCTGTCGGTCACAATTGCCTGTCAATACACCCGCTACAACCGATGCACAGGCTCCTGTTCCACAAGCTAGGGTTGCGCCTGCGCCCCGTTCCCATACTCGCATTTTAATATAGTCCGGTCGTACCACTTGAATAAATTCAGTATTAGTCCGTTCTGGAAAAGCAGAATGGTGTTCAAATTGAGGGCCGATGGTTTCTAAGGCGATCGCCTCAACATCCTCAACAAACGTGATACAGTGGGGATTCCCCATACTCACGCAAGTCACAGACCAAGGGTGTTGAGCGACTTCTAAACGGACATTAATCACTTTTTCTGTGGTTGCTGTTAACGTGGTGGGAATTTCCTGGGCTTGTAAACGGGGTTCTCCCATATCTACCTTCACCTGACCATCCGGGAGCAACTGAGGGGCAATTACGCCCGCTAAAGTACTAATTTGGTAAGTGACAGACTGACTTTGTTCTGGTTTACTTGTGCTGGCGTTTTCCAATTGGGCAATAAAATGTGCCAGACAGCGGATGCCATTGCCACACATCTCTGGTTCAGATCCATCGGCATTGTAGATCCGCATGGTATAGTCAGTGGTGGCAGTCCCTGGTAAAGCAAAAATGACCCCATCGGCTCCAATACCAAAATGGCGATCGCACATTTGCATGGCTTGATCCTGAGATAAAATCGGTTCAGCTTGATGACGATTGTCAATCAGGACAAAATCATTGCCTAACCCCTGATATTTGGTAAACTCAACAACCATAGATTCTAGAGTGCTCTTCTGTTTGGTGCTTCACCTGTCCGACGGATTGGAAGTCCGCCCCATAATCTCTGATCCCCGCCTGCTTCTCGCCTAGGCGGGAATGACAGGGGCCAAGCTTGGGGTCAGGAGGAAAATCCGTACAGGGTATTTGTATGTTAATATATCATTCTGTGGGTTTTTAGCTGTCGTGAAACAATTCCTGACCTTAGTTGTAAGACTCGAACCTACCGTAGACCAGTATAAATGGCTCGATGAAACTGCCATAGCATTTGCGCACTCTTGCAACTGGATTAACGACAACGTTAACTCCAACCTGACTAATCGAAACTCAATACAAGCGGTTTGCTACAACGATGTCAAATCTAAGTTTGGTTTAACTGCCAATCATGTGGTTCGTGCTTGTGCAAGGGTCGGAGCTAACCGATTAACTGCTAAACACAAGAGACGAAAGGTTAAGGGGTTCAAACCCACCAGTTTTGATTGTGATGCTAGAACTTTTCGGATGATAGAAGAAAGTTATCTAGTCAGTATCAGCACGACTGGAAAAAGGGTTAAAGTCCCGATGAGAGTAACCAACTACCATATTGGGAAACTCAAGGGTCAAAACCCAACTTCTGCTCAAGTTTGCCAACACAGAGACGGTAAATTTTATATTCATATTCAGCTCAAATTAGAAGCACCGAAACTAAAAAAACCCAAAATGTTATCGGGGTTGATTTGGGTAGAAGAGATATCGCCGTCACATCAACAGGTAAATCTTGGTCAGGTCAAGATATTAACAATACTAGACATAGGTATTCCAGAACAAGGGTTTCTCTTCAAAAAAAAGCGTCTCAAGGCACAAGGTCAACTCGGCGTAGATGTCGATCCCCCCTACCCCCCTTATTAAGGGGGGAACAAAAGGGGGGATCGGGACGCGAGAGAAGATATCAAACCTGGTTAAATCATAATATTTCTAGCTTAATCATTAATGAATGCGATTGTTAAGTTCTACAACAATTGTAAAAACAATATTTCAGGGAAGAAGGGATATCCTAAATACTCTAAACGGACTCACTCTGTCGAGTTCAAGAAGTCAGGATGGAAGCTTAATCGAGATCCCAAAAGAATAACTTTCACTGATGGCAAGAACATTGGTGAATTAAAGCTAATCGGGAGTCGAGATTTGTTTTATTTTCAACAATGGCAGATCCAAAGAGTAAGAATAGTCAGACGTGCTGACGGATATTTTGTGCAGTTAATATTAAAGCTTGATGTTAGAGATCTAACCCCTCAATTAGAACCTGCTAAAAGATGCGTAGGATTAGACATGGGGCTAAAATATCTCTATGCTGACAGTAACCGGAACGTTGTAGAACCTCCTAAATATTATCGCGCCTCTGAAAAACGTCTCAATAGACTTAACAGGAGAAAGTCTAAAAAATTTAGAAAAGGCACAAAGCAGTCCAACAACTACATTAAGGCTAGAAAAAAGTATGCTAAGGGACATTTAAAAGTAAGTCGGCAACGAGAAGAGTTTGCTAAAAGACTAGCACTCCGTTTAATTCAGTCAAACGACTTGATAGCCTACGAAGATTTGAAAGTCAAAAACCTTGTGCGTAACAAAAAACTAGCGCCTAGTATTAATGATGCGGGTTGGTCACAACTGAGAAAGTGGATTGAGTATTTTGGGGTGAAATATGGACGGTTAACAATCGCTGTTAATCCTGCATACACGAGCGTTGAATGCTTTAATTGTGGTCAACTCATCAAGAAATCTCTATCCGTTAGAACTCATGTTTGTTCTTGTGGATACTCCGAAGATAGAGATACGATGGCAGCGTTAAATATACTCAAAAAAGCTACGATAGGGCATATCGGAAGCTGGTCTGAAGACCTAAACGCTTGGGGAGATTTAAGCTCTATCTGGGTTGGTAGCAATACCTGCCAAGACAACTTGAGTCAATGAACCAAGAATCCCCCGGTTTCTAACCGTGGGGAGTGTCAAATGCATTAGTCTAACATTGGGAATGGCTCAACTATGTCTGAATTTGATATCGGGTTACCCAGTATTCGTCAGATCCAAACCTATCTGAAAGATCAGCAACCCGTAGAAATTAAACTCACCACCAACGATATCTTGGAAGGGACGATCTCTTGGCAAGATCAAAATTGTGTCTGTTTACAAGATCAACAACAACAGTCAATTCTGGTATGGCGACAGGCGATCGCTTATATGAAAGCTAAAATTTAACTGCTTTTTTAGATTTCGCTGATTTTTCTTTGGGTGGGGACTTAGACTGAGCAGGAGGACCTGGAATTAACTCTTGACGGGCACAGTTTAAGTCATGGAACCCGCCACACAGCAGCAGACGATCACCCTCTTGTAAAACAAAATTACGACCGGGCCAGCGGAAGAATTTATTGTCTCGGCGTAACGCTTGGACTTGCACACCATAGTGATGGGGTAAATCAATTTCGATTAACTGTTGACCAATGACGGGACTTTGTTCTGGCACTTTTAACCATTGACAGGAGATACTTTCGGCTGGGATCGTGACTTCTCCTTTTGCCATTTGATCCACAATGGCGAGATCTGTGGCTTCTCCCACCAGCAGTAAGCGATCGCCAGTTTGCAAGACGGTTTGAGGGCTAGGATATTCTATTTCTTCGCCATGATCTCGTTGAATGGCAATCACACTCACCCCACTAAATTGACGCAGATTGGTTTCTTCGAGGGTCATCCCTAATAAGGGAGACGTTTCGGGTAGAGTGTACCATTTGCTATTCATTTCTTGAGCAGCGGTTTTTAACTCCTTGATGCGTGTTTGAGTCGAGGCCTGAGACCGAAAATCCAAATAATGACTATTGCGAATTTTCTGAGTTTCCTGTTGAATTTGAGGCAAAGGTAAACCCATACTCACCAGTAAGTGAGTGGATAACTCTAAACTGGCTTCAAATTCCGGTTGAACCACTTCCCGCGCCCCCAACTGATAGAACAGTTCAATATCTTGATCGCGGTAAGCCATTACCGTAATATCAAGGTCAGGGGAAAACTCTAAGGATCGCTTCAGACATAAACGAGTGGACATCGGATCGGGTAAGGTGATGGCGATCGCTTGGGCGCGATCCACCCCAGCGGTTTCTAATACTCTTAAACTGGCAGCATTACCGTATAGATAGGGAATTTGAGCCGTTCGTAGTTCCTGAATGGCTCGTTCCGAATGATCGATCACTGTGACGGGATAGTTATGGCTTTGTAACAATTGCACTAAATTGCGCCCGACTCGGCCATAACCACACACAATAATATGATGTTGTTGGGGCAATTCTTCCGCAACGGCTAACGGGACTGTACTTTGTTCTAATAAATTAACCAAACTCGGAACGGTTTCTGCCCAATTTAATAGTTTAGGAACCAGTTGTAAGACAAAGGGAGTAATCACTAAAGTCACCGCTGTTGTGCCTAAAATCAGCAGGTAAACGGGTCGAGACACTAACCCTAAGGTTTGTCCCGCACTGGCTAACACAAAAGAAAATTCCCCAATTTGAGCCAGTCCTAAGCCCGCAATAATCGCAGTTTTTAAAGAATAACCAAACAGTTTCACTAAAGGAATGACAATCATCGATTTCCCGACCACCACGAGAAACACTAATTCCAAAATCACCTCTAAATGTTTCCATAAAAACACGGGATCGATCAGCATCCCCACTGCCACAAAAAATAACGCGGCAAAGATATCCCGCAACGGTTCAACATAGGTTAAAGTTTGATCGGCATACTCGACTTCTGAAATCATCAGTCCGGCAACAAATGCCCCCATTTCAATTGAAAATCCTAGGTGTTCTGTTAAAAGTGCAATCCCTAAACAGATGACTACAACGCCGAGTAAAAATAATTCTTGACTTTCTGTTTTAGCTAAAAATCGCAAGACAGAGGGCATGACAAAAATGCCAACTGCAACCGCTCCTAGGGCAAATAATGCCAGTAATAAAAGGGATTTACCAACAGCCAATCCCATCACTTCTATCGGTTGATCTAAAGCAGGTAAAACCGCTAACATTAATCCTAGTGCTAAATCTTGAACCACTAAAATCCCTAACATCACTTGACCGTGAGGCGTATCGGTGGCGTTGCGTTCTATCAAACATTTCAACACCACTGCTGTCGAGGAGAGGGATAAAATTGCGCCTAAAAAGATGCCTTGAACACTGGAAGTCACCCAACCGAATAAAAGGGCTATTAAGGTGGTTCCTGCAATCGTCAGGGCAATTTGTAAGCCGCCGCCTCCTAAGCTAATCTTTTTAACTTTATTCAAGTCTGCAAAGGAAAATTCAACCCCTAACGTAAATAATAAAAAAGCAACACCAAACTGTGCTAAAGTTTCCACTTGAATCAGTTCTTTAATCACGCCTAACCCCGCAGGACCAATAATCATACCGCCGATGAGGTAGCCGAGGAGAGCAGGCTGTCGCAACAAAGAAGCCAGCAAACCGCCGAGGGTTGCCGCCGCTAACACTAACACTAAATCAACAATTAATCTAAAATCTTCTGGCACGGCTTCCGATCAAGATAAGCTAAAGTTTGACAATATTCTTTACTTTAGAAGATTTAACTTAAACTTGAGTTGAAATCAGCCTAATTAGGATCAATCTATCCCCCGTTGAACTGTGGTTGAGTCTCAGACTAGCGCAGGGGGAGACTCTTGAGAGGGGAATGGGGGAGCTTTTAGTAGACAGCTTACTCATAGTTCATAAAAATATAGTCAAATGTGACACACCTTTATTTTGTCGGTGTTACCCGCTCCGGGTGAACTACAACACCCTCTATCCCATAACCGAAGGCATTTGGGACTGCTTTTCGCATGATGTTCAAAGAACCGTTCACATCGGCATTAACCAATCGTCCACTACCACTACGGTATAAACCCCGTTTGACTCTTTTTCCACTGAAAGTCCACTGATTTTTCTCACCCTTTTTGTACACCGGAATGGGATCATTATCAATAAAACTAGCTTTTGAGGTATAAGATTCTTCGGTTAAAATCACCTGAATCCCTGCTAGTTTGGCTTTATAAGATAATAGTTCGATGAACTTGGCATGAGGAATTTGAACGAAGTTTTGATTCGTCTTTTTTCCCA
>Ga0209594_1000072_pt1 | contig 81425 bp, 64 predicted proteins | sample AshMeaCrysSpring_FD_184126 | JGI IMG/M metagenome (GOLD analysis project Ga0209594, IMG submission 184126) | Groundwater microbial communities from Big Spring, Nevada to study Microbial Dark Matter (Phase II) - Ash Meadows Crystal Spring... | ecosystem: Environmental > Aquatic > Deep subsurface...
TATTTAGGATTTTATCTAGTAGATACAGAAATAGAAGGAGAAAGTTTGGATTGAGATTTAATTTAATCGCTGGGATTTATAATTATGAGTTAAAACTTCAACTTTTATTAGTAGAAAATAATTAGTTCTCGCTTGAGGTCTAGTCTAATAATTTAACAATAGGAAACTCTAAACTTACTAGACATCCTCCTATTCCATAACTAAAATTATTGGGTCGCCAATTAGGATTTTCATCTGCTAAAATTGCTAAACTAATTACTTGTTGTTTGTGGCGGTCATAGAGACGATAGTTATATATCCACATTCGTTGGGGGAAAATTTTTTCATATTTTCCTTGCACTTCTATATGGACTATTATCCAGATTTGCTCACCATTTTTTAACCAAACTTTGGCTACTTTATCTGCTAACCTTTTTCCTGTTTCTCCTTCTGGTTCTAGTTGTTGTAATTCCTGGTCTAAAAATTCATAAGGCTTTTCTAAGCTCCAGTCAATTTCATTGTAAACCTGGGGAAAGAAAAATTGAAGAAATTGGGGGAAGTAAATTTCTATCATTTCTTTCCAGGGGCTATCATAATTGGTTAGAAGTTCTTCTGTCATTAATGTTAGTTTATTAAGCTTAGATATTTTTATGGTTTCAAATACCTATATATATTGCTCCCACCTTTTCCCATTTTCATACTAACATACAAGGGTTGCTATTGTCAAGCATATTTAGCAAATATTTTGCTTTTTGTTGGATGTCAAAATGGAGGTAGGTTAGGAAAAGGCGATCGCCACCAGCTGCAACTCGAAGCGATCGCCTGACTTGGTGATCTTAGCCACCCAGTCTTTTTTTCTTCAGGATAATGGCATAAATTACCTGCTTGGGTAAAATTACTTCCAAAAAATTCCTCTTACCCCTTGACAAATTTTTCTGGATGAGTTATAATAGGGGTAACGTTAAAAGTTCAGCGGGATTAATAACCACACTTCGGTTACATAATCCAAAGCACAACTCTAGTACCGCGAAGAACTTGGCGTATGCCAAGTTTCTTCAAGGGAAAATCAAAAAGTGCTACATTAAAATTCACAATCTTCTTCTGAAACCTGGTTTCACCAGGTTTCTTTTGCTTTTTTTAAATGTAAATGTGAAGTGAAAGGGCTGTGATGCTTGAAAATAATGGGGTTAGCTATGTGGATTCATTTTACCACGTGGAATTAACAAATAAACCTGCTTTGAGGAAGTTTTGGTGTGGTTTTATTATTGGAAGCACCTCTTTTTATTTTAAGTAGGGTGGGCAATGCCCACCCTACTTGCTACTACAAGTTTTTGTGGTTAAATAAATCATCAGGGAATAGATAAGTAGAAAAAATGACGATCGCCATTGATTTTGGAACAAGTAACACAGTAATTGCGCGGTGGAACGCAGCAACGGAACAACCAGAAATAGTAAATTTAGGGGAAATAACCCAACAGTTGGAGAATAACCCGCCACTTATTCCCAGTTTGCTTTATGTGGAAGATGCCGCCAATGATAAAGTTATTCTGGGTCAAACAGTACGCGATCGCGGTTTAGATTTAACTTCAGACTCTCGTTTTTTCCGCGGTTTTAAACGGGGTATTGGTGCAGATATCCAAGGTTTTCTCCCTGAGTTGGATGGAAAGGCAGTTACTTTTGAGGAAGTGGGTAAATGGTTTCTCACAGAAATAATTGAAAACCTGAAAACTAATATAGATACCCCAGACAGTATCGTTTTAACTGTACCTGTGGATAGTTTTGAAAATTATCGCCTCTGGTTGAGCGAAGTCTGTCAAAGTTGGTCGACTCCACAAATTAGAATGCTGGATGAACCAACAGCAGCAGCATTAGGGTATGAAATTACTACAGAAAAATTAGTGCTGGTGCTTGATTTTGGTGGGGGAACGGTTGATTTATCTTTGGTACAGTTAGACTTGGATAACCAAAAACCACAGGGTTTGATCCTCAAATGGGGGGAAAAATTACTAGGCAAAAATTCAGCCCAAAAAACAAAAATAGCTAAAGTTTTGGCAAAAGCTGGACAAAACCTGGGTGGTTCTGATTTAGATAACTGGTTGGTTGATTATTTTGCTACTCACCAGGGTTTACCTAAGTTACCTATTATCAGTAAGTTAGCAGAGCGTCTCAAAATAAAACTCTCTTCTGAAAAAGAAGCTAGTGAGGTTTATTTTAATGATGAGACTTTTGAAACCTATGAACTAAAATTAGACCGCCAGGGGTTTGAGAAAATACTCGCGGATAACCAGTTTTTTGCCCAACTCGATGAGTTATTAACCCAGGTTTTGCAACAAGCAAGACGCAATGGTGTTGAAAAAGAGGAAATAGATGCAGTATTGTTAGTAGGGGGAACAGTACAAATCCCCGCAGTAAAAAAGTGGGTTGGAGAATATTTTGAGGAAGGGAAAATAAAAAGCGATCGCCCTTTTTCTGCTATTGCTATAGGTGCTTTACAACTTGCACAGGGTTTTGAAGTAAAAGACTTTCTCTATCATAGTTATGGTATCCGCTATTGGAATAAGCGAAAAAATGCCCATAGTTGGCACAAAATTATTAATAGTGGTCAACCTTACCCCATGACTAACCCAGTGGAGTTGTTACTGGGTGCATCAGTGGAAAATCAACCCAGTATTGAGTTAATTATCGGGGAGTTGGGGGCAGAAAATTCCCAAACAGAAGTGTATTTTGACGGCGATCGCCTTATAACTCGCTCCCTGGGAAAAGGAGCAACTGCCGTGCAACCTCTCAACGACAAAGAGGGTGCAAGAACCATCGCTAACCTCAACCCCCTGGGAAACCCAGGAAGCGATCGCATTAAACTCCAGTTTCGGGTTGACGAGCAGCGTAACCTCCGAATAACAGTAGAAGATATACTTACAGAAGAGATTCTCCTAAATAACCAAATAGTGGCACAGTTAAGTTAAAAAAAATGGGAATTGTTATTAGTACCGTAAACATGAAAGGAGGAGTAGGAAAAACTACCCTCACCGTTAATTTAGCGACTTGTTTAGCCAAAAATCACGGGAAAAAAGTACTTGTAGTTGACTTAGATTCTCAAATTAGTGCAACTTTGAGTTTAATGTCTCCCCATGAGTTTGCTAAATTGCGCAAAAAAAGAAAAACTTTAAGTTATTTAATTGATGATATCATTCAACCTAATCCTCGGAGTAAACTGAGTATTGATGACTTAATTTATCCAAAAGTTTGTGAGATTGAAGGGTTGGAATTATTACCTGGAGACTTGGAACTTTATGATGAATATTTAGTGTCAGAAATGCTCCATCAACAGGCAGTTACTGATAATAAACAGGATTTTGAGACAGTTTGGAATAATTTTGAAAGAGCATTAATTGACAAAATTTTAGAGCCTGTGAGAGATAAATATGATTTTATTATTATGGACTGTGCTCCAGGTTATAATTTATTAACTCGTAGTGGTATTGCTGCTAGTGATTATTATTTATTACCAGCGAGACCTGAACCTTTATCTATTGTAGGTATTCAATTATTACAGCGAAGAGTTGCTAAATTAAAAGAAAGTCATCAAGGAACAAAACCATTAAATTTAGAGTTGTTAGGCATAGTTTTTATCTTGTCTAGTGGGGGTTTAATGGGGCGATATTATCGTCAAGTAATGAGAAGGGTTAAAGAGGATTTTTCTCCCGATCATTTGTTTGAAAATTCTATTCCTATGGATGTGAATGTTGCTAAAGCAGTGGATACTTTTATGCCAGTAGTATTAGCTATGCCTAATGCTAGTGGGGCTAAAGCTTTTGTTAAATTAACTGAAGAATTTTTAGGGAAAATAACAGTTTCTGGGTAGAAAATTGGTCACGAAATGGCGATTTAAATCACGTCCTGTGCCGAGTATATTATAATTAAATTAAATTGATTATTAATTACCCTATTATCTTAAACCCTTGCTTTGCGGGTTTTGTTTGAGTAGCCATAGGTTTTAATCTATGGCAAAAAGAGCACAACGGGTTAAAACCCGTTGCTACTCAGACAAAACCCGCCTGCGCGGGTTAATTGGTTGGTGTGTGTCAATTTATTGGTTAGTTACAGAAAACTTTTGTTAATGTAGAAAATGCAATTTCTGAATGTAAAATGAAACAGCCCTGCTTGTTATATGGGGTTTTTAGGGGTTAATTTCTGTTATTTTATCAAAACTTTTAAATCATTAACCTGTAACAACGGGTTAAAACCCGTTGCTACTCAGACAAAACCCGCCTACGCGGGTTAATTGGTTGGTGTGTGTCAATTTATTGGTTAGTTACAGAAAACTTTTGTTAATGTAGAAAATGCAATTTCTGAATGTAAAATGAAACAGCCCTGCCCCAGACAAAGGGCTTAAGCCCCTTGTCTGTCCTGAGTACATTAGCAACTACACAACAGCAACAAAAACACACATAAAAAATATTTCTGTACCCCCTTGACATTTGTGCCCCTTGTATGTTATGCTTAAAATGGGAAAAGATGCCGCCCATTTATATCAAACTTTGAAATAAAAAAAAACACGCCTCACCCCCAAGACTCATCCTCGGTATTTAACCCGCGTAGGCGGGTTTCCTTTGTGTAGCAACGGATTTCAATCCGTTGCTTGGTGCGGACTAGGTTTATTAGACAACAAAAATGTCACTTGCAACTAAAACAGGAGCACCAGTTAAAGTAGCTAAGTGTACTTGAGAGTTAATAACTCCACTCCCATCAGCATCGTAGAATAAGTCACCGTTGTTGTAAATAAAGCGGTGAGCACTTTCAGTTGCTGCAGTTCCCAAAACAAACTGGTCTTCTGTTAAATACCCAGTTACCAGTCCAAAGTTGGTAGCACTTACTCGGATCCTGTCTCCTTCTCCGTCACCTCCACTAAAGTCTGTGATGGTATCCACAAATAGGGTTGGTGTTCCAAAATGGAAAGTATCAGCACTCCCACCACCTGTGAGTGTATCTTCTCCGCTAGAACCTATAATTAAGTTGCGGCGATCGTTTCCTGTACCTGTAAGAGGATCACTTCCTTTTAAGGTGAGGTTTTCTACTGTGTCTGGGAGAGTATAGTTAACATAAGAAACAACTAAGTCTGTTCCTTCATTAGCTACTTCTATTACTATATCCCCTGGGTTATCCACTGTATAGGTATCATTCGCTTTTCCTCCAATTAGAACATCTGCACCTACCCCACCATTGAGGTTATCGTTTCCGAATAGTCCTGTGAGTGTGTTATTTTGCCCATTACCAACTATTACGTTGTTCAGGTTGTTTCCTGTTCCATTGTCAGCAGTACCATTGAGGGTGAGGTTTTCTACGTTGGTTTCCAGGGTGCGTGTAACTGAACTGATAACTTTATCTGTTCCTGAGTTGGAGTTTTCTGTTACTACGTCCGAGTTGGCTTGAACATAGTAAGTATCATTCCCCTTACCACCATCCATGTTATCATTCCCTGTCCAACCATTTAGGGTATCATTCCCATCAAAACCAGTTAGGGTATCATTTCCTCCCATCCCAACCAGAGAGTTATTCCCACTGTTTCCTGTGAGAATATTAGAGTTAGCGTTCCCAGTTGCGTTAATATTATCTGTTCCTGTCTGGGTGAGGTTTTCTACTCCACCAGGTAAAGTTGCGTTAGTTGCTGTTTCTTGAGTGTCAGTTATGGTGATAACTGTTTGAGAGTTACCCAGTTCTGCATCAGCGCTGGGGTTTTCTAAGATCAGTTTGAAGGTTTCGTCTGGTTCGGAGGTATTGTTGTCTGTTATAGGAATGGTTATTTGTTGGGTTTCATTGGTGGTAAAGGTGAGTGTTCCTGTTGTTTCAGTATAGTCTGAACCTGGTTGAGTAGATACGTCTTCTGTGCTATATTCTACTGTTACTGGTTCATCTATTTCTGTTACTTCTACTTCTACTACTGCTTGGTTATCGAGTCCTTCTACTACTTTCAGGGTTGGAAGTTTGACATTGATAGCTGCTTTAACATCAGTTACATTTACTGTTACGGTTTCTGTGTCGCTTAGGGGAGACGCTGCATCATCTGTTACTTGGACTGTGAGTTGGTACTCGGTTGTTGTCTCATAGTCTAAATCATCTGAGTCATTTACTGTGATTTCCCCTGTGTTTGTGTTGATTGCAAATGCTGCTGCACCATCGGAGTCGGTGTCTGAGTTTCCTGCTGTTATCTGATATGTTAGGGTTTGTCCTGCATCAGAGTCTGTTGCTTGTACTGTTTCTACTGTTGTGCCATTGGCTGAGTTTTCTGCAACAGAAAAGCTTTGTCCTGGGGTTATTACTGGTGCGTTGTTTGTTACTGGTTCTGTAATATTAGCTTGACTGCCATAAACATCATTAGAACCATCTTGCGCTGTATTGCCTGTAAATGTTGCAGTACCGCTAACTATGGCTAGCTCTGTTGGCATTCCTTGAGTGTTGCCTTGAGTTTGTTGCGCATTTTTGGCTGCTTGGTCTATAATAAAAACAGCACCGCCTAAACCTTGTCCATTGTTTGCACCTGTACCACGCAAAGCTTGGTTGTTGCTAAATTGAACATTGTTGAGGCTTGCTGTACCACTGCGAATGAATAGGGCTCCTCCTAAACCTGCTCCGCCGCCGCCGTAGCCGTTGCTGCCCCCGCCCCCGCCGTAGCCGCCGTAGCCGTTGCTGCCCCCGCCGCCGCCGTAGCCCCCGCCCCCGCCCCCGAAGCCGCCGCTCCCACCGCTGCCGCCGCCGCCGAAGTCGCTTTCTTGACTGCGGTAATTCCCATTTCCACCATAACCACCATTATCGTCAGTACTATCTCCAAACATCCCTGCGCCTCCATCACCTGCGGCATTACCCCCCATACCACCGCCTCCATCATTATCATTGTCGCCCAGAGCTATGTTACCCCGTCCCCCAACAGCGCGGTTATTGTTAAAAGTAACCTTGGTCAGACCAACAGTGCCCGAATGGATAAACAAAGCACCACCAGCACCAAGTCCACCTCCTCCATATTTGGAGTCTCCACCTTTGGCTACCCCTCCTTCTAGGGTCAGGTTTTGGATGTCAACATTTCCTGATTTGATAAAGAGAATTGGGCGGTCTTCTCCATTGGTGTCTACTTGTCCATCATTATCATTATCCCCGCTTATTTTATGATTATTCCCCTCAATGGTAACATCACTATTCACCAGGGTTTGCATCCTTCTTAAATCGGAGGGTAATGCTAACCTGACATCGGTTTGAATGTTTATTGTATCTGATCCTGCGGTCTGGTTGGCATCTAAAATTGCCTTACTCAGACTACCTGCTACATCGCCTTTTCCGTTATCTGTGTTTTGAGTGACTGTAAAATTTGCCATTTCCGCTCTTGTTACAAAGTGTTTAATGTTTTTTTTGCTCTTAATTTCTAGTTAAACCCTTGAAAGTTAAAATTAGGTTAAGAACTGGTGAAATTTTTTTTTCTTTTTGCAGTTCACCAGGTGAGTTCGAGCTGGGTCAATTTTAGGTTTTTGTTCGAGAGAATAATGTGCTGAAGAAGGAATAAAGGTTTTAGCCTCCATCTTCTTCACGTCTATATATATTGGGTGCCTCTTTTTTCGTTTTTAATCCAAATATACAAGGGTTGCTATTGTCTTGCATATTTGTCAAATATTTGGCTTTTTGTTGGATTTCAGAATAAAGAGGAGTTTAATGAGCTGATAATAATGTTGTTGGTTTTTTTTTGGGTGCTTTTCCAAGTAAAACTCAAGCTCTGTCTGAGTTTTAGCTTGCTGATGACGGGTTTTAAACTCAAATTGATAGGTTTTTGTGGGCTAAAACCCTTACTCTGTCTGGGTTTTACCTTGCTGATAATAATGTATTTATAAGTTTTGAGAGGTTTTTTTTTCCTAAAACCTTCACTCTGTCTGGGTTTTAGCTTGCTGATGACGGTTTTAAACTAACTATTGATAGGTTTTTGTGGGCTGAAACCTTGACTCTGTCTGGGGAAGAGCTCGCTGATAGTAATGTAATCATTATTTTTGAACCGTTTGGCGTAGTTGTTGGTGGGTTTGGGGCGGGTTTTGAGATAAATGTCTGGGTTTTGTGGGTTATTTCTAAATTCGCCCTAACCTGTTTGTTGGTGAGGTTTTAAATATTGTAGGGGCGGGTGACTGGATAACCCAGTTTACCCAATTTGAATGTTAATTCATTAAGCGCTCCAAACCAGAGTTTTTGGTGGGGTTTTGAATTTATGGAACCTGTAAGACATTTTACCTCACTAACAAACACCGCTTGGGGTTGAAACTGGGGTGTTGATTATTTATCAAGTTACAAATTTTCAAATCAGATAATTTTTCTTTGTAGTGGGCATTGCCCACCCTACTTCAAATAAAAAGTGTATGAAATTACGTTGTTAAATTTGAGCCAAAATCAACACCCCAGGTTGAAACCCCAAACTAATAGGGAAAGTCCTCTCTTGAGGACTATAATTTACTGTGGTTGAGTCCGTTAAAACGGACTTTTGCTATTAGCTTGGGGTTTCAACCTCAAGCGGTCTGTGTTACCAAGCAGGAAATTGGATAATGTTGTCAAGTTCGTTAATCCTTTTTGTAGTATTTAGCTCGTTGGTGGGACTATCTCGCCCTCTCCTTTGAATTTTTGTATTAATTTATATATATATATTGGCGGCATCTTTTCCCATTTTCAATCTAACATACAAAGGTTGCTATTGTCAAGCATATTTGGAAAATATTTTGCTTTTTGTTGGATGTCAAAATGGAGGTAGGTAAGGAAAGGGCGATCGCTTTGATCTGCCCCAAAAGATCTCGCCTGACTTGGTGATCTTAGCCACCCAGTCTTTTTTTCTTCAGGATAATGCCATAAATTACCTGCTTTGGTAAAATTACCTCCAAAAAATTGCTCTTACTCCTTGACAAATTTTTCTGGATGAGTTATAATAGAGGCAACGTTAAAAGTTCAGCGGGATTAATAACCACACTTCGGTTCCATAATCCAAAGCACAACTCTAGTACCGCGAAGAACTTGGCGTATGCCAAGTTTCTTCAAGAGAAAATCCAAAAGTGCTACATTAAAATTCACAATCTTCTTCTGAAACCTGGTTTCTCCAGGTTTCTTTTGCATTTTTTTGTGTATTTGTAGAATGAAATGCTGTGATGCTTGAAAATAATGGGTTTAGCTATGTGGATTCATTTTACCACGTGGAATTAACTAATAAACCTGCCTTGAGGAAGTTTTGGTGTGGTGTTATTTTTGGAAGCGAGATAATAACTCGTCTTTGGATAAATTAAGTAGCAGAGGGATGAACTGTTCAGGGGGTAATGCTATTATGGGTTCTATTATTGCTGCTAATGATTCATCCAGACTGCCAAAACGGTTTATTAATATATTTTCTGCAATTCTTCTTTGTCCTTGTTGCAGTCCTTGTTGCAGTCCTTGTTGTTCACCTTCGCGGAAAGCTAATTCTCTGTCTTGCTGATATAGTGGTGCTAATCTCATAATTACCTCTCTATCGCCTGAATTTATTTCTTGTAATGCGTTTAAATGTCTCTGAAAGTTATACAATAAGCTCAAAGTAATTTTCCTGACTGGGTTGTCTTGAGAAAGCGACTCGAGTTCATCTATTGCTTTTTTCTGACAACCTCCTTTTCCTAGAAGCCTTAACCACAGTGTATCTAAAATTTCTGGTAGCTGGTGAATTACTACGATTGCAGTCTGATAAATTTTTGGTGAGAAATAAACCCCATTTACCCAGCTCTCATCTAATCTACCACCAAATCTTGATAATAATGCCTTAGATGCAGTAGGAGTGAGTATCCACAACAAGGGTAAGGTTGGATCAAGAAATTTCTTTTCTTCCCGTCGTGCATCTCGCTCTAATTCTTCTTCAAATGTAATTAACTTTGATAAACAACTTCTAATTTGTTTATCTGTGACTGCGTTGCGAAATGGTTCTAAAATTACAGAGGTTTGAGCTATTTTTCCTAATAAACCTAAATTTTGCTCCATTTCTGCTATTTTTGCTGGTGTTGGGATAAATAATAGGTCAACTTCTCTCACTTCTGCTGGTATTTTTTGCGCTGGTTTTACCTCTCCATAGGGTTTAAGTAATTCTTCTAAGTAGTCCTTAGCAAATTGGTCATGGATCAATTTTGTCATTATTCTTGTTATAAACCCTATATATATGGGCGGCACAGTTTCCCATGATTCTAATTTACCATATCACTATATAGTTTGTCAAGCATTTTTTAATAACAATTATCTTGAAAATTCTTAAATTTTCTCGAAAAACTTAGATATTTCAGTAGCTTGATTTTCTTTAATCAATCAACAAATGAAAAGGTAAACGAGTATAAATCCCTTTTGGGTCATTTAAACTTTGTAAAAACACTAAATTTTCCCGAAATTTAAGATATTCAAGGGTCAAAGGATCAAGTTGTTTTGCTTGAGCTTTTGCATCAATAAGTCTGGCAAAAATTTCCGCTTCCAAACTACGTTTTTCTTGATATTCTTCAATTTCCCAATCATCACCTAATCCTGCTTTTTCTGCTGCATAATTAATGGCTTTTTCCAGTCCGCCAAAGTCATCTACTAAACCTATTTCTTTGGCATCTTGTCCAGACCAAACCCTCCCTTGTGCTATTTCCTCCACCTTCTCTTTTGGTAAGTTGCGAGACTGACTAACTTTGTCAATAAACATGGCATAAATTTTCTCAACATATTGCTGATAAATTGCTAACTCAGCCTCTGTTTTTGGACGAATATTTGTATCCATATCCGCTAAATTTCCTGTTTTAACCACATCCCAACTTAAACCATTATTATTCCCCACTTCCTGCACATTAAATAATAACCCAAAAACCCCAATAGAACCAGTAATTGTATTTGACTCAGCCAAAATATAATCAGCACCAGTTGCGATCCAATAACCCCCCGATGCAGCAACATTTCCCATAGAAATAATCACAGGTTTTTCTGCTTTTACCAGTTGCAATTCTCGTAGAATTATATCTGAAGCAGTAGCACTTCCCCCTGGACTATTTAAACGGATAACAACTGCTTTTACTGCTTCATCTTCCCGTACAGAGCGCAGTTGTTCCACCAGGCGATCGCTTCCTATTTCTTCCAAACCACCTTGACCATTTACTATACTTCCTTCTGCATAAATCAAAGCTATTTTATTCTCAGAATACTTAATTTCTTGATTTTTCAAAGGAACACTTAAATAACTTTTCAAACCTATTTGACGAAAAGAAGTATCAGTTTCCTTACTTTTTGTTAATTCCTTTAATTTAACAACCACTTCATCCCCATAAGCTATTTCATCTACCAACCCTTCTTTTTGGGCTGCTTCTGCCAATAAAAAGCCCTTTTTATCCGCTATTTCCTGTAATTTTTCTTTGGTAATTCCTTCCCTACTTTCTGCCACTGTAGCAACAAATTTTCCCCAAATATCATCTAACAATTCTTTTATTTGTTCCCGATTTTCTGGGCTTAATTCTTTTCTAGTATAAGCTTCAACTGCCCCTTTATATTTACCTACTTTAATTACCTGAACACCAACACCATATTTTTCCAAAGCACCAGTTAAAAATAGTTGTTCTGATCTGATCCCATTCATTTCCATTCCCCCCATAGGATTAAGAAAGATAGTATCAGCAATTGAAGCCAAATAATATTCTTTTTCTGTCAAATCTACATCATAAGCGATAATTTTTTTCCCTGCGGCTTGGAATTTTTCCAAAGCAGAACGAACTTCTGATAAATTAGCATAACCCATATTTATCCCCCCAGTACCATTCAACAATATCCCAACAATGCGCTCATCGTTAGTTGCTTTTTTTATGGAGTCTAATACTTGACGTAGAGTCATTATTTTTATTTCTTCTCCAGAAATAACTTCTCCCAAACTTGACGGCGGTAGGCTATCTTTTATTGGTATTGATAAGTCAAAAACTATTACTGTTTTATCTTCTACCACTGGTCCTTGATTTTGAGATATTCCAGATAAAATTAATAATACTAAAGCGCTACTTCCCAGAGTAAAAAATAATAACACTCCAGCAATACTACCAACGAGACTAGCACAAGTTTGTTTGAGGAATTGCATTTTTTTATTTATGGTTTTCTAACTTTTGAGCAACTCAACAGCATCTCTACCATCTAACTCCTGAAGATAGACTTTTACCTGTTCTTCTGTTGCGGTGGGGAGGGTTTTACCTGTAAAATCGGGATGAATTGGTAAATCGCGATGTCCTCGATCTACCAGTACCAATAACCGAATAGCTTGAGGTCTGCCATATTCTGTAACTGCATTGAGTGCTGCGCGGATAGTGCGACCAGAATAAATCACATCATCTACAAGCACTACTGTTTTTCCCGTGACATCAAAAGGAATTTCAGTTTTAGCTGGGGTACGCACACTAATGCGATCGAGGTCATCGCGATATAAAGTAATATCTAATGCTCCTACTGGCACTTTAACTTGTTCTAACATCTCAATTTGAACTCCCAGCAATTTTGCCAGGGGAACTCCCCGTGTATAAATACCTAATAAAGCCAAAGAAGAAAGATCCCCTGATTTTTCTACCACTTGAGATGCAAGGCGGGTAATAGTCCGCCTTATTTCCTCCGCTGAAAGGATTTCTACTACCATTTTAATTTTCAGTGTTTTGGGAGTCTTCAGCCACAATAATCACTGTAACATTATCTGATCCACCAGCTTTTTTAGCTTCTTCCACCAATTTAGTTACAGCTTCTTCTATGTTGGCACTTTCCTCAATAGAAGCATTAATTAAATCATCTGGCACTTCTTCTGTCAAACCATCACTACAGAGAATTAAGCGATCGCCTGGTTTAACATCCATAATTTCGATATCTATTTGATGGATATCTCTTCTTCCGAGACATTGAGACAGGACATGGCGCCAGGGATGACTTCTAGCTTCTTCTTTAGTTATTTCCCCTGCTTGCAGTGCTTTTGCCACCCATGTATGGTCTTCTGTGATTTGTTCTAACTGGGTTCCCCGCAGACGATAGAGACGGGAGTCACCGATATGAGCTACCCAGGGTTGTTCTTGACGAAACGCCACCAAAACCACAGTTGTTCCCATATCACCCCTTTCTGGGTGAGTTTCTTGGTCTTTAAGGATACCTTGATTTGCTTGTTTCAAAGCTGCTTCAAGTAGGTTTTTTGAATTTTCTTCTGACTCCCAATGTTGATCTAGATAAGCTTTTATTTCTTCTGTTGCGATTTTACTTGCTTCTTGACCACCTGCGTGTCCTCCCATCCCATCAGCTACGATAAAAAAGCGCCCTTTTTCATCGACATAATAGTTATCCTGATTTACTGAGCGAACCATGCCTTTATCACTTAAAGCTTTACCTATAAAGCGAAATCCCATATATTTTTCTTACTTAAATTACAAAATTCATCAATAGTTTAGAACATGCGATCGATGCGATCGATGCGTCGTAAAAGACGAAATAGGGCAAAAGCTGGGACTACTGCCACTAAAATCGCTAATATTGCCATTTTTACATATCCATTGACCAATAAAAGAGTTGCGGACACGATCAAAGCACTGGAGAGGATACTGTAATTAGTTCCCAGTTGAATAGCACTCATCCGACGCAGTACTCGTTCTGATTCAAGACTACGAACTCGCATCCGTAAGTCTCCACGTTCTAATTTATCTATTGTATCTTCAATTCTGCGAGGTAGTCCCAACGCTGTACTACTTACCTGAGCTGCTTGTCGTCCCAACTCATCAAAAATACTGTTACTTATTTCTGTTTTACTTTCACTCATAATTTGCATTGCAAAAGGTTGTGCCACTTCCATAAAATTAAATTCAGGGTCTAAACCTTTTCCCACCCCTTCCAGAGTAGAAAAAGCTCGCATTACAAAAGTAAACGTAGCTGGGAAACGAAAAGGCTGATCATAAGCGATCTCATAAATATCCTCACTGATCTGAGAGATAGATTGCTCTTCAAAAGGTTTATCCATAAAATTATCGAGCATAAACTGGACAGATCGACGCACAGGACCCATATCATCCGCTGGGGATAAAGCACCCAGTTCAACCAGAGAACTTACCACGCGATCGCCATTTTTCTCAGCTATACCAAAGAGGGTTTCCATCAAATTTTCCTTAACATTAGTTTTAATTTGACCCATCATCCCAAAATCGTAAAAAATCAATGCTCCAGAGGGACTTACTGCCAAATTACCAGGATGGGGATCAGCGTGGAAAAAACCATCATTGAGCAACTGTTGTAAATAAGCCTTTGCTCCCAGTTTAGCCAGTTCTTTTCTACTCAAACCTGCAGCTTCGAGGGCATCATAATGACTAATTTTAATCCCTGGTACATATTCCAGAGTCAAAACTCGTGGGGAAGTATAACGCCAATAAACCCTGGGAACTTTCACCCACTTTTCTTTTCTAAAATTACGGCGAAAAGTATCAGCATTACGTCCTTCATTAAGATAATCAGTTTCTTCCCAAAGGATCCGACAACACTCATCATAAATTCCCAACCAGTCTCTACCTTTTCCCCAGCGAGGATGGTTTTGAAAGTAGCGAGTAATCTTTTTCAGAATTGCCAAATCTATGGTAAATAATTGTTTCAATCCAGGTCGCTGTACTTTCACTACAACTTCTTCACCATTTTTTAATTGAGCCTTATGAACTTGTCCCAAACTAGCTGCCGCTAAAGGAGTAGGATCAAAACTAGAAAATAGTTGAGTAACTGGCTTACCTAAATCCTTTTCAATAATTGCTGCTGCTTGTTCATAACTAAATGCTGGCACTCTATCTTGCAATTTTGAGAGTTCTTCCACATATTCTACAGGGAACAAGTCTGCACGAGTAGAAAAAAGCTGACCTACTTTAATAAAAGTCGGTCCCAACTCCAGCAAACTTTCACGGATCCAAGCTGCTTGTATTTTGCGTCTTGCTTGGAGTTTTTCTTCAGTGTAACCCCCTTGATAGCTCCACTTTTTACTATTTCTCCAAAGTTTAAACAATAGGGTTAAAACAAAAACCCAAATATCAAACCGTCGGCGGTTGCGCGAATAATTTTGTTGATTCCAACGATAGGCAGTTTTACCACTTTCAGGGCGAGTTGATTTGTTATACACAGGAATTAGCCTATCTTGAACTGAAGGTTTTATGTTTGGTGTGAGAGCAGACACTCGTTTTTCTTAAATTTATTTACTAAAAACTGTTTTTTTTTCAATCCACAAAAGCTGTGGAGCTTATGAGTCTGAATTATTACGATAATTTTTTAACTCAGAACGTAAACGAGCGATTTCTGCTCGTAGCTCATCAAGCATTTCTTGTAAATCACCAGGTTCAGTCGCCACTGATGAAGTCTGGGAAAAGGTATCACTGGTGCCTTTTTTCATTTCTTGTTCTGCTCTTTGCATTACTTCCTCAGTGAAGATACGCAATTTTTCTCTTTGCTCTGCATCGAACTTTCCCAGTTCGCTCAGAGCATTAGTTAGACTATCTTCTATTTTCTCACCGAGAACTTCTGCTAAAGCTCTTCCAAAAAAAAAGGCGTTAATTACTGGGTTACTCATAGCAACAATTCTTAATGGGTTTCGTTACAAATTATATCGTTTTCTCGCTCAATAACTGTCCACTGGTAAAACCTAACTCTTGCATCAAGAAAAAGGGAACCGCTCTGTTAAAAATTTCTCCGCCTCAAGAGTATCCTTTATTTCCCCATCAATGGTTGCACAAAGTAACTCTTTGAGAATTTCCTGAAAATCTGGACCTGGTTTATAACCCAGTGCTTTTAAATCATTCCCATTCAAAGGAGCTTTAACTTTTGACCATTTATTCAGATATTCCCAAATAAGCTTACGCTGGCTTTTAGAACTTCTCACAGCCAACAATAACAGAGTGGTAGACTTATACTGTTTAAACAACATTACTTGTTCGCTCACAGAAGAACAACTTGGGATCGTTTTATTTACTTCAACTTCAACTTGTTCTAACTGTTTGAGTCTTTCTTGACTATCTTTAGGTAATTCCAAATTTTTAGCTACTTTTAGACGATCATTAACAGGAAGATCAGCAACCATCGTTTCTAACCTAATTAACCAGTGTTCCCAACTTTTTTTTGGATCAAGACATTTCAACCAACGGTCAATACAACGTATTTGCCACCACAACTGCTTATCTAACTGTAAATTGGGATGTAAACAGCGCCAAGCATCTAAATCAGCCAATAATTGTAAAGCTTTTTTCCAATAAGGAGCTTGGAGAATATATTTTAGTTCTGCTTTCAGTCTAGTTGTGAGAGCTGGATATGAATTATTTTTTCCTTCCTGACGATAATAAACCCCACTTTGAATAGCATAACCAATGTATTCTCTAGTTTGCGCTTCAAATTGAAAATTTAATCTCACTGCAAAACGCACAGCACGATAAATTCTCGTGGGGTCTTCAATAAAACTATTAGCATGAAGAACCCGAATCAAACGCGATCGCAAATCAATCACCCCACCAAAAAAATCTAACAACTCACCTTCTCTAGGAGCAGTTAACCGCACCGCCAGAGCATTTATAGTAAAATCCCGTCGATATAAATCTTGACGAATAGAACTTGCTTCAACTTCTGGATTTGCTGCTGGATAGGGATAAAATTCTGTTCGCGCTGTAGCGATATCTAACCATAATGAACCTAATTTTTCATCTTTATGCCATAACAAGGCAGCAGTTTGAAATTCTCCATGAACTGACAAGCGAGAATTGGGATAAAGTTGTTTTATTTGATTAGCTAATTCTACTCCTGCACCCGTATCTGCTGCCCGATGAAATCCATCTACTACCAAATCAATGTCTTGCAGTAGAAGTGATTCATCTTCTTGAGCCAGTAACAAATCTCTTACAGCACCACCTACTAAATAAAGATGCCATCCCGCAGAAGATGCTATTGCAGCAGTTTTTTGTAACAATTCCCAGATGGGTGGATATAAGCGCCCTTTGATGGAAGGTAACAAACAAGAAATTAACGGGATTTTTGCGTTTTGTTCATCTTTTATTTCAATTCGCTCTTGATGTATTTGCCGCAAAACATCAGTGCGGGTGACAATACCCTTGAGTGAATCATTTTCTTTTACTGGTAATCTACCCACATCATAAGTCACCATCAGGGATTCAATTTCTGGGAGGAGGGTATCTGGGGTAATAGTTTTTACATTTCTGGTCATATAACCTTTCACAGGAGCATGACTAAAACCATGATGCAGTGCTAAATCAAGATCCCGTCGGGAAATTACCCCCACCAAATGGTCGTTTTCATCCACAACACACAATCCTGAATGACCGTACCGTAGTAAAATTCTTTGAGCTTGTTCAATAGTAGTACTCGGTCTAATAGTTCTTACTGGGGATGACATTAAATCTCTTGCAGTGAGAGGATGAGGGATTTGAGCTTTGAGTTCTTCGAGTAATTGGTGTAGAGCAACCTGGGGACTTACCCCACGCATTGTTACTGAAGCAGCACTATTATGTCCTCCACCACCATATTTAGAGAATAGTAAATTGAGATTAATTGGGTTAAGACGCGATCGCCCAATAACAGTTAATTTTTCTTTATCTTCTTGGCGAATATATCTATTAGCTAATAGTATTGCATCAATTTCTGTTAAATCCATCAATTGAGAAGCTATATTAGACAATCCTGGCACAAAATTCTCAGTATCTAAAAGTACATAAGCAATAGTATGACCATGGACAGTAATTTTTTGGAGATTTGTCAAGGCAACTGTAAGTAATTCTTGTAATTCAGGAGTTAAAGTCGGTTCTACATATTCAGCAATTACCCCAATATTAGCCCCTTGTTCCATCAACCATGCCAAAGCATAACAGTCACGGGGAGTTGTCAGCTCAAAAGTGAGGGAACCTGTATCTACATGAATACCTAAAGCCATTACAGTAGCTTCAATGGGAGTAATATTAATCTGGTTTTTTTGGAGCAATTCCACAATTAAAGTAGTTGTTGCTCCTACAGGCTCAATAACTGTTTCTGTAGCGGGAATATCTAAAACAGCATTGAGGTGATGGTCATAAATAGAAATAGAAGTTAGTTGCGGTAAATCAAACCAAACAGCAGTTTTTCCCAGGCGATCGCGTTGTTGTGTATCTGCCACCGTTAGAGAGCGTATTTTTTGGGGATTAACACTACGTTGTTCAATCAAACTTAACTCATCACGGTGTAATGCCAAAAAATTCTTCACCCCACGATGAGCTCCCCCAGTCAACACAATTTTTGCCCCTACTTTCAGCCTTGTTAACCCTACAGCAGCTCCCAAAGCGTCAAAATCAGCCGTTTGGTGGCATAAAATTAAATCCATACATTCCCCTTTCTTTCGCTTCCATTTTGATCCTACTTCTCAGAGAGGGTAAATTTTTGGAGTCAACCACTGCTCTAATAATTTTTACAATACATTTAATTGCGGAGCAAAACGAAATCAAATATAGTTTTCCCAAGTCAAGCAAAACCATTGCATTAGTACCATTGACATGGCAAAATGATTGAATAAAGCTTTGGTTCAGTGAACTAAGGTTTTAAACAAATGTCAAACTCACTTGAATCATAGATTTAAAGGTGAGTAAATCACCCAGAAAAAAAATTAAGAATCAAGGAACTTTGTTTCTTTATAATATAAAAACTGTCTTGGGAGAAGATTAAAATGTTGATCCTGTTTCAATTATCACTTGCTGCTTTAGTACTCTTTTCTTTTGTAATGGTTATTGGAGTGCCTGTAGCTTATGCCTCACCCCAAAATTGGGATCAGTCTAAACCTTTATTATATTTAGGCTCTGGGATCTGGACAATTTTGGTAATTGTGGTGGCAGTGTTAAACTTTTTCGTAATTTAAATCATTGGTCATTGGTAATTGGTCATTAATAAGGAAAAAAACAAAAAATGACAAAGAACCAGTGACCAGTTAAAAAAAAAAAATAATAAATAATTAACTATGGCAGTTTTTGAGGGAACTTTTACTCACAACCCATCTTTATTACGTTTCGCCCTGGTGATCGCCCGCTTTAATGACTTAGTAACAGATAAACTTTTATCTGGGTGTCAAGATTGTTTGAAACGTCATGGGGTGGATATAAATCCATCTGGAACTCAAGTAGATTATGTTTGGGTGCCAGGTAGTTTTGAAGTTCCTCTGGTAGCCCGAAAATTGGCATTTTCGGGACGCTATGATGCAGTAATTTGTCTGGGTGCAATAATAAGAGGTCAAACACCCCATTTTGATTATGTCGCCGCAGAAGCAGCAAAAGGAATCGCCGCGGCAAGTTTTCAATCTGGGGTACCAGTGATTTTTGGCATCCTAACAGCAGATACCATGCAGCAAGCTTTAGAAAGGGCAGGAATAAAAAGTAACCATGGTTGGAATTATGCCCAAAATGCCCTGGAAATGGCAAGTTTGATGTACCAACTAAATGGGAAACTTTCCTCTTCAGGTTATGATGGCTATGTGGAACAAACACAAATTTTACCAGGCGATCGCCCAGAAAATATCATCAGCTCAAACCCAGTCGCAACAGAAGTTCAAAACAAACAAGAATGAACACCAGCTCAAGGGGAACAAACATTGGAAATGGTGGGCAGAAAAAAAAATTTGGCAACCCCCTTGACAAGTAAAAATTGTTACGGCATAATGGGAAAAGAACCAAGTCAATGCGGGTATAGCTCAGCGGTAGAGCGTCACCTTGCCAAGGTGAATGTCGCGCGTTCGAATCGCGTTACCCGCTTAGGAAAATTTTAAGCTAAAATAAGATTTGCAAAAACCCATGAGATGGGTAAATAAAAAACTGCAAATCTAAAAAAAAGAAATACTTAAGAACAATAAAGCACAATAGCATCAAAAGAAGCAATATACTAGATATTGCTCAACCAAGAATAAGCTAGATCAAGGCTAGTGCGCAAACAGAAAACAGAAAACATAGATCTAAATAGTGAGTATCCCTGTCCCTGTAGAAGAAAGGGGACTCTAGTACAAATAACTCTGACAGAAGCTTTTGGCTGTTCTCGCTGTCAGCAAATTTTTGTTTTGGGAGAAAAAAGCCAGGTGATAGAACAATTATCTTCTGTTTACCACTATAAGCGAGCTTGGCGCTGGACTGGGAGTCGCTGGGTAACAGCAAATGGAAGTGGGTGGGAAAGTTATTTGCCTGTAATTTTAGGGATTGGTTTAGTATTGCTAATTATCTGGCTACCTCTAGCACTGCGATCGCCCTCAGCAAGTATGATTGCATGGGGGACTATTGCGGTGGTTCTAGCGGTTCTACCAGCAATAATGGTCTGGTTAGCTTATCGGCGTTAAAAAAATGGAATTTCAAAGAAATCTGAGCGAAAAATCAGTTAAACGTGCCCATGATGCTTTCGAGCAACTAGAAAAAACTAAAGGAGTTGAACGAAGCAACGTTGTTAAGGCAATGGCAAAGGCAATTAAAAACTCTTTTGATGCTATTTTAGAAGCAAACACCGTAGATCTGGAAACTAGCAGAGAAATGGCAGTGCCTGAAGTGATTGTGGATTGGTTGAAATTAACCCCAGAAAGGTTAGAGTCAACGGTTGAGATTTTACAAGTGTTGGCAAGTTTATCAGATCCAGTTCAGCGGGTGATTAATGCTCCGTACCAGTTAAATCCTAGCCAAACTTACAGCCAATTAATGCCCCTCGGTACTATCGCCTTTATTTATGAAGGATTTCCAGAATTAGCGGCGATCGCTGCAGGTTTTGCGCTTAAAAGTGGCAATAGTGTGGTTTTGCGCGGTAGCAGTGAAGCTAGTCACTCTAATGCAATAGTTGCTGAAATACTTAAAACTGTCCTAGAAGATGTTGGTTTACCAATAAGTTGTATAGAAGTTATTTCCTCAGAACATGGCACATCTCTGTCAGATTTGGTAACTCAAGACCAATACCTCAATTTAATAGTTCCCTACGGTCGCCCCAGCTTGATTCAACAAGTATCACAATTAGCGACAGCACCAGTTTTAAGATCGGCAATGGGAAACTGTTATCTTTATTGGTCTGAGTCGGGCAATATCGACCTAGTTCGCTCTATGATTTTAGCAAGTCATGCTAGTCAACCAGATAAAGTAAATGCCATAGAAAAAGTGGTTGTTAATGCTACTCAGAAACCTTCTACTCTGGTGCGACTGTTTAATACTCTTCAAGAGGAAGGGTATGAATTAAGAGGTGAAAAACTCTTAGTAGAAGAATTTCCTGAACATTTAAAGCCGATGAAAACCTCAGAATGGGAAAATCCTTATTTTAAAAAAACTATAGCATTTAAACGCGTCGAGAATATTGATGAGGCGATCGCTTTTATTAATAAACACAGCAGTAGTCATGCTGATTGTTTAGTCACCAATTCCTATGAAGAAAGTCGTCAATTTGCTACACAAATTGAGAGCGCTTTGGTTTATATTAATTGCTCCTCTCGTTTTTATCGTAATCCTGGTAATGGCGAGTCGGTTTTTTTGGGCATTTCTAATCAGAAAGGTCATCGTCGTGGGTTAATTGGTTTAGAAACTTTTACTACTGTCAAGCAAGTTGTCCAGGGTTATGAAATTTAAATATAGAAAATGCCATAAGTTAGGAAGATTAAGTGTATAATAATGTCAAGAAAATTTAACAAAAATTAACATAAATAACAAACTCTGCAGGTAAGAGAGCTCAATGAGTTTTTTTAATCCAACACAACCAATATTAAGTTTAAAAGCAACAACGCTAGATTATCAGGACTTACAAGGACTGCTAACAATTAATATAAGAATCAAAGATAAAATCCTATTTTCCACCATATATACCCGAATAGACCAAGTATTTGCTATTTGGGGAGTGGTATCAGCAACAATATTTATTACGGCACAGTTTGCGCCAATAAGCTGGATAACCCAAGCAATAGTGTGGTCAATTTTAACGGCGATCGCCAGCATAGCTATGATGGTTTTGACTCACTTTTGGGTAAAAGTAGAAAAACTTTGTTGGGTACTTTATAGTTGGGTAATATTAATGGTGGGAGGTTGCATTATTACTAACTTGGGCATATTTCTGGGTATTGGTCAAATATTGATGAATTTATGCAATCTTTGGTTAGTTTTATGTGCAGTTGGTTATTTTTTGACGGGTTTAGGTTTGCGTTCCCGTGCTTTTATAGGATCTGGGTTCTTTCATTTACTAGGAATGGTAATTTTGCCGTATTTTCTGGGTTGGGAGTTTTTGGTAACAGGTTTAATTCTGGTAGTCCCTCTGCTAGTTTTTGCTCAAACTCGATGGGATATGCGATTATCTTTGGTAAAATACTTCAATTAATCAGGATAAATCAAAACTTTTTGTAACAAAAAATTTTTGATGGTGCGTTATCATCATCCGTAACGCACCAAACCCAACTGATTAAAATTTAACGAGGACACCAGCTTCTTTTTGCATAGGCAGAACAGAAAGAGTATCTAGTGTTGCACAATATTTTAAATCAGCATCACAGTTTAAACGCAAAAGTCTTTGACCATGACTAGACTGGTGGAATAATTCGAGTAAATTATCTTTCCACTGGGAAAAAAGAGCGATCGCCGCTATCACTTCATCATTGGCTACAGCATAACCTGAATTGGTTAGAGCAAGTGCGATCGCTCCTGCACAGACAGTATCTTCAAGAGAATAACCACCTTCCCAACCTGATCCCACCAAAGCTACAGAATCTGGTTTATTTTCAAGGATATAATCTATGACAGTTTGACGATTAATTATGGCACCTGTGATCACAATAGGTGCTTTTTCCATGCGTTGTAAAGCGCGAGTTCCGTTAGTTGTACTCAAAAACAAACGCCGCCCTGTTACTGTTTCTGGGGTACAATCTAAGGGAGAATTTCCCAAATCACAACCTGGTACTTTTGCTCCCCCTCTTTCTCCAGCACGTAATCTTTTAGTTTCTGGCCAATGGTTACTTACTTCAATCAATTGCTCAATATTACTAAAAGCTTGAACCGCTTCCGCTCCTGCATCTAAAGCAGTAGCAATTGTACTTGTTGCTCTTAAGACATCAATGACAACAGCACAATCGGGTAAGCTGTCAGTGGGGGTAAGTTCAGGAGTATGATAGACAAAAATTTCCATTTAATTTAAGTAATATAAGTGCGGCACTCGCTTCTGGTAATAAGTTATCACAAACAGAATCTATTTTAAATTTAGAAAACCATGATTTATGGAGAAAGTGCTATGAGTAAGAATAGTCATGGACACCAACTAACAATCAACTTTCCTTTTTTACTTGGTTTAGTGATGGTAATTAGCATACCATTAAACCTTAAATTGTTGGCTTATGGGCAAATTATTAGTAATGAGTTGCCAAATAATATTAATTTCCTGAGGGGAGGGGCTGGGGGATGGAATGGTGGTACACATAGTAAAAATCTGCTTTTAGTTAGTGAAATAGGAGCGATCGAAATTCCTGTACCTCCCCCAGAAACTAGCACTATAACTAAGTATCGGGTACTGGTTGCAACTAATAACCCCAAGGATGGTGAACTTGTGCGTGTATTGTTTCCTGATGCTTTTTCTACTGTGTATAATGGGCAATCTATGCTGCAAGTGGGTTTGTTTAATAGCCAAGAAAAAGCTGTAGAGGCTCTTGAATCTCTCAAACTCAATGGATTTTATGGTGTAATTGTGAATGAGCCGAGGTAAAGTTGAATTCTGTAGTAATTGGTTAATTCATTAACTGGTGGGTTTATGGGAATTTGAAAAAAACTACATCAATGTCTGGCGAGGGTCAGGAAATCTACGTAGGGGCGGATTTTGATTTAAAGTAATGGTTTTCATAACAAAGATTTTGCCCTTACCCGCCAAAAAACCGACTGAGCTAATGTCAGTCGGGGAAAAATTTTAGAGTTGAAATAAATTAAGCTAAAGTTGCCATTTTTACTTCGTTGGTTGTTAATATTTCTTGCAACTCTTCAGAGTCTACTGTTTCTTTTTCTACCAGTAATTGTGCGATTTTGTCGAGGATATGACGATTGTTGAGTAACACTTCTTTGGCACGGCGATAAGCTTGTTCTACTAGGTTGTGTACTTCCTCATCAATAGCTGCTGCTGTTTCGTCTGAGAAATCACGATCTGAAGCAATATCGCGACCGAGGAAGACGTTACCGTTTTGTCGCCCTAAAGCTACAGGACCGAGGCGATCGCTCATTCCAAAGCGAGTTACCATTTGGCGTGCGACTCTGGTTACTTGTTGGAGGTCGTTGGAAGCTCCTGTTGTAACTTCTTCTTCACCGAAGATAATTTCTTCGGCTAGACGACCACCCAGAGCTACTGCCATTTGATTTTGCAAATAGGAGCGGGAATAGAGTCCTGACTCCATGCGGTCTTCACTGGGAGTAAACCAAGTTAAACCCCCTGCACGTCCGCGGGGAATAATGCTGATTTTTTGTACTGGGTCATAGTCTGGCATTAAAGCACCGACTAAGGCGTGACCTGCTTCGTGATAAGCTACTAAAGTTTTACGTTTTTCGCTCATTAAGCGACTTTTCTTTTCTGGACCTGCTAAGACGCGATCGATGGCATCATTTATTTCATCCATTGATATTTCTGTCAGGTTACGTCGTGCTGCTAAAATTGCTGCTTCGTTGAGGAGGTTAGAGAGGTCTGCACCTGTAAAACCTGGGGTACGACGGGCAATTTTATCGAGGTCAACATCTTTTGCGAGTGTTTTTCCGCGAGCATGAACATTAAGAATTTCTTGACGACCTGCATAGTCTGGGCGATCGACTACTACTTGACGGTCAAAACGACCTGGACGTAAGAGTGCTTGATCGAGAACGTCGGGGCGGTTGGTTGCAGCAATTATTATTATTCCTGTATTTCCTTCAAAGCCATCCATTTCGGTGAGTAATTGGTTGAGGGTTTGTTCCCGCTCATCGTTTCCTCCACCTAAACCTGCTCCCCGTTGACGACCTACTGCGTCTATTTCGTCGATAAATACGATACAGGGGGCGTTGGTTTTTGCTTGTTCAAATAGGTCACGTACACGGGATGCGCCTACACCTACGAACATTTCTACAAATTCTGAACCTGAGATGGAGAAGAATGGTACTCCAGCTTCTCCTGCTACTGCGCGGGCTAGGAGGGTTTTTCCTGTTCCTGGAGGTCCTACTAAGAGTACTCCTTTAGGAATTTTTGCGCCTATGGCGGTGAAGCGATCGGCGTTTTTGAGGAAGTCTACTACTTCTGTTAGTTCTAGTTTTGCTTGTTCTATTCCTGCTACATCCCCAAAGGTTACTTGGGTCTGGGGTTCCATTTGTACTCTGGCTTTTGATTTACCAAAGTTCATTGCTTGTGATCCAGGGCCGTTTTGTGCGCGACGGAGGAGGAAGAATAACCCCACCAAGAGTAAAATTGGGAAGAATAGGCTACTTAATGCTCTGAACCAGAAGCTCTCATCTTCTTGAGGTCTTACTGTTATATCAACGTTATGCTCGGTGAGAATGTTGATTAAACCTGGGTCTGGGGGTAGGTTTACTAATAATGGTGCTCCACCTTCGGGGTTGGGTGTTTGCGCTTGGGTGCGATCTGCACTAATATCTACCCTTTCTATTTGATTGTTTTCTACTCTGTTGATAAATTCGCTGTAGGTTAGGGTTTCTCTACTTTGTGGCTGTTGATCTAGAAATGCTGTTCCTAGTGCAATGACTACTATTGCTAGGAGGGCGTATAACCCTGCATTTCTCCATTTTTTGTTGTTTTTGTTCACTGTTTACCCTCCATTGGTTGAGGTTCTGGTTTTATTGATGAGATTTTATGATGGCTTGGTTTTAACTTAAAATTTACCATCCTGGCTTGCTTATAGTTTTATGTTAACTTATGTTAACCTTTCTCAGAAACTATTTTAGCAATTTTTCTGCTTTTTGGTTTTTTACCAGTTTTGCTCCGTTGAGACGCAGGTTTTATAAGACAACATGTTGCTCACTCTCTCTCAAAGGCGATGCCCGTAGGACACCCGTAGGGTATCGCCTGATTTATGTTTCATTTTTTAACAACTTTTTGATTGTGTGTAATAAGCGACTTGGTTGTAATGGTTTTGCCATATAATCGTCTGCATAATTTTGAGCGATCGCTTCCCCCCTGACTGAAATTAATTCACTGGTTAAAAGTAGAATTTTGATGTGTTTGGTAGCTTTTAATTCTTTGATATTTTGACTTATTTGAGAGGAGTTTGATTCGAGAGAGTCAAGAATTACTACTTTTGGTTCTAATAGTTTAATGTGTGTGAAAGCAGTGGAACTATCAATTAACCAGATAACTTTATAATTTGCAGCAGTAAGGAGTTCACAAATTAAAGTTGCTATTTCTTCATCTGATTCCACTATAACAATTGTTCTTTTTTCAGCTTTAATGGGAGGAATAATTGGGGGGGCAACTTTTTTGAGGTTAGATTTTTTGTATAGAGGTAGTGATACGGTAAAAAGTGAACCTTTCCCTAAAGTGGATTCAACTTTTATTTTACCTCCGTGTAATTCTACTAACTGTTTGGTTAATGCTAACCCTAAACCAGTACCTTCGTGGGTGCGGGTGCGTGAGTCTTCTAATTGTTGAAATTTTTTAAATAACAAAGATAAATGATTTTCGGCAATGCCTATTCCTGTGTCTTCTATTTCAAAAATCACCCAATCTTCTTCTCGAAAGACTCGCAGAATTACCACTCCTCCTGCTGGAGTAAATTTTATCCCATTTTCTATCAGATTATACAAAATTTGTTTAATTCTTTCTTCATCGCCACAAAACATCTCTCCTGCTGCTAATATTTGGAAGTCTAATGATAGATGTATTTCTTTATTTTTGGCTTCTTCTTGGAGAAGATCTATTATTTCTCTACTGATATTTTTGAGGGAAAAGGTGCTAATATCTAACAGTAGTCTTCCTGCTTCTACAGAAGACATTTCTAAAATTTCATTAATTAATGTTAATAACTTTTTCCCGTTGTCATGGATTATTTGTAAATACCTTTGTTGTTTTTCACTAGGGAGAGAGGTGTTACTTTTTGCTAATTGAATTAATGTAGAAGATAAACCAAGTACGCAAGTTAAAGGAGTACGTAATTCATGGCTCATTGTTTCAATAAATTGCTTTTTTGAACTATCAGCTATTTGGGTGGCTAATAATGCTGCTTCTAGTTCTTGTCCTCGTTTTTTTACCTGTTGCTCTAAAATACTTTTTTGTTTTTCTAATATTTTATAGGATTGAGCTTGATAAATAGCATTTGCTAAATACTTGGCTGTATTTAACATAAATTGAATTTCATTCTTTTTCCATTGCCTTTCTCTTAAGCATTGATGGGCTACAAGAAATCCCCACAAGGAATCTTGAATCACAATGGGTATGACTACTTTTGCTTTGATTTGCATCTGCTGAATTAATGACTTTAATTTGGTTGATATATGAGGGTCTGTTTCTACATTATCAACGCTTAAAATAAATTGTAGATTATTTTTCTCTTGAAATTCTCTAATCCCTTGCATAAAAATTTGATCTTGAAAATTCAAGATTGAGGGAATTGCTACTGACGCTAATGCTTCGTAGGTAAAAGCGTCTATTAATTTTTCTTGTTCTATTGCCTTAACATTTAATTGATAAATTGCCAATCTATCTAATTTAAGGAGCTCTAACGTCTGCTCGAGGGTTATTTGGACGATTAGATGATAGTCTTGGTTATGACTAATTTCGTTTTTGACTTTTTTGAGAAATTGTTGTTGTTTCGGCTGGCTTTGTTGTAATTTCAGTTCTTTTTTTTGTTCAAAAACAGTATAAGATACCGTTTGTAAGGTTTCGTACATCATAGGTTTTAATAACTTTACAGTAAATTTGCTCTTTAAACCTTCATTCTGAAAATATTTCCCTAGCTCTTGATTAATTTCTTGGCAGACGGCTGCCATCTCTTCTGGTGCAGATGTTATACTTGTTTGGCTGTTGTCTGGGCTTCTTTTTTTCTCCCAAATGAGAGTATTAATTTTTGGATTGACTAACAACTGGCTGTTTTCTCTGTTTTCTTTTTTTTCCTCTTGATTTAGATTCCTTACATCAATGAAATTTGTCGTGTTTTTCTCCCAGAACGAGGAAACTTGTTGTATTGTATCAATGGGTAATGTCTTAACTCGGAGAGATTTTTGGTAAATAAACATTTTTTTATGGGTTTTCAACCGTCTGACTTTATTCCTATTAGCATCTCCTATTTTGACTGTTAATTTCCCCTGTTTAAATCCCCGTTCCAATCATTTCTCATTGGTTTTGCATGAGAAATGCACAATTAATGTTTAGATATTCATTGCTCAAAATTTAACGAAACTCAATTTAAATGACAATCTTTTCTGGATATGGTATTGTCGGAAATTCAAAAAATTCATGTAATTTAAATGCCTTTCTTCTAAACCTTTAATAAAGATAAAGAATTTTATGCATCGAATCGCAGCTACACCAGGAGGTTGGACTCCTGAGTCTCAAGGGGTTATTTTTGTTGAACAAAGTCCTGCTCCTATTGTTTTAATCACCGCCGCTGATACGGATATTCAAACTTTAGTAAGTGTAATTCCTCGTTTACCTCAAAGCTTTCCTCAAATACGTGTTATTAATCTTTTACAACTTCAACAACAATTGAGTATAGATACTTATGCGGCTCAAGTTTTATCTCAAGCTGAGGTAATTGTTCTGCGTCTCTTGGGTGGTCGATCCTACTGGTCTTATGGCTTAGAAGTGGTCAAAGAAACTGTAGAAGCTACTGGAGCTTCTTTGTTCGTTTTACCTGGTGATGACCGCCCTGATCCCTGTTTAATGGATCATTCTTCGGTTTCTTTGACTGCTGTTAACCAGCTTTGGCGTTATTTCACTGAGGGTGGCATTAAGAATTTCTTTCATGCTTTTTTATTTTTGGCTGATGTTTGTTTGGGTACATTATATCATCCCCAACCTCCTCAAGTTGTCCCCCTTGTAGGGGTTTATTCTTGGAAAAATATTCAAGAAAATAACTCTTATCCTCATGTTGGTATTCTTTTTTATCGATCTCATTATTTAGCAGGAAATACTCAACCTATTGATGCTCTTTGTCAAGCGCTTTGGGATGAAAATTTGTCTCCTTTACCTCTTTTTGTCTCCTCTCTTCGAGATGAAGAGGTTCAAGAAAATTTACAAAGCTTTTGTCAACTTTATAAGTTGAAATTGTGGCTCAATACCACAAGTTTTTCTATTTCAAAAATTGATGCTTCGGGAAAAATTGGTTTCTGGGAAAAATTAAATATTCCTGTATTTCAAGTTATTTTGAGTGGGGGAACGGAAGAACGGTGGGAGGGGAGTTTTCAGGGTTTGACTCCACGAGATGTGGCCATGAATGTGGCTTTACCAGAGGTGGATGGACGCATTATTACTCGCGCTGTCTCTTTTAAGTCAGTCCAAAGTTGGAATACTGCTTTAGAAACTGATGTGATTGTTTATCAATCAAAAAGCGATCGCATTGTTTTTGTTGCTCGTTTAGCTGCTAGTTGGGTTAAGTTACAACTAACTCCTGTGACCACAAAAAAAATTGCTCTCATTTTGGCAAATTATCCTAATAAAGATGGCAGAATAGCTAATGGTGTTGGCTTGGATACTCCTGCTAGTTGTTTGACTATTCTCTCTGCTTTAAAATCTGCTGGTTATTACTTGGAAAATATTCCTGAAACAGGAGAAGATTTAATCTCTCTTTTGACTTCTGGGGTGACAAATGACCCCGAAGGCAAAGAGTTACGTTTGGTAAGATTTAGGTTACCTAGAAATGAATATGAGGAGTATTTTAATTCTTTACCAGAAAAAGTAAAGCAAGAAATAAGCGATCGCTGGGGTACTTTACAAGAAGAAAATATTCCTATTCCAGGGATAATTTTGGGGAATATTTTTCTGGGTATTCAACCTTCTAGGGGCTATGATCTTGACCCAAGTTTAAATTATCATGCTCCTGACTTAGAACCAACTCATCATTATTTGGCTTTTTATTATTGGTTACACAAAAAATTTAAAGCTAATGCTATAGTTCATCTGGGAAAACATGGTAATTTGGAATGGCTACCTGGCAAAAGTTTGGCACTTTCTGCTCATTGTTATCCAGAAATAACTTTAGGCGCAATTCCCCATTTTTATCCTTTTATTGTTAATGACCCAGGTGAGGGTTCTCAAGCAAAACGTCGCGCTCAAGCAGTGATTTTAGACCACTTAACTCCCCCCATGACTAGGGCAGAACTTTATGGTCCTTTAAGTCAGTTGGAAATGTTGATTGATGAGTACTATGAAGCTCAAAGTTTAGACCCTACACGCTTAAAAATAATCGGCGATCGCTTGACTCAATTGGTTCAAGATTTAAGTCTTGATGTTGAGTTGGGTATCGAAAAATTAGATCAGTCTTCTTTGGCAGAATTTCTAACTCTAGCAGATGGCTATCTTTGTGAGTTGAAAGAGGCTCAAATAAGGGATGGTTTGCATATTTTTGGTCAATGTCCTCAAGGGAGAAAATTACGGGATTTAATTGTTTCTATTGCTCGCTGTCCTACTCTTCAACGTTTGGGTTTGACTCAGGCGATCGCTTCTGACTGGGGTTTGGATTTTGATCCCCTTACTGTTAATCCTGCTGAACTTTTTACTCCTACATTTACCACCCATGAACAACTAAAAAACTGTCGCACTCTGGGAGATATTATAGAAGTTTTAGAAACTGTTGCTGCGGAGTTGGTAGATGATTTAATACCAATAAAAGATGACTTTTCTCAGTTAAAAACTCTTGAGGAAGAGTCTAATATTATCCCACCTTCCCAAACTTTTGAGGAGTTAAAAAAGGAAAAAGAAATTAAAAATCAAATTGGAGTAACTACTAAAAAACAACTGCAATGGATTAAATCAAATCTTCTCCCTGCACTGCAACAAACAAAGGCAGAAATAACCAACCTTTTAAAAGGATTAACTGGGGAATATGTGCCCAGTGGGGCTGCGGGTGCTCCCACCAGAGGTAGACCTGATGTTTTACCTACGGGGCGCAATTTTTATTCAGTAGATATCCGTGCTATACCTACAGAAACGGCCTGGAATATAGGTAGAAAAGCAGCAGAAGCTGTAATTGAAAGATACACTCAAGAAAATGGCGAATATCCAAAAACCCTTGCTATTTCTATTTGGGGTACATCTACTATGCGTACTGGAGGTGATGATGTAGCACAGGTGTTAGCTTTGCTGGGAGTTATGCCAATTTGGGATGGAGTATCCCGCCGAGTTGTCGGGTTTGAAATTATTTCTCCGTCTGCATTAGGACGACCTCGCGTTGATGTTACAATCAGGGTATCTGGTTTTTTTCGGGACGCTTTCCCCAATTTACTAGATTTATTGTACCAAGCTATAAATGCAATTGCTAACCAAAAGGAAGAAAAAGATTTAAATCCATTAGCTACTCAAGTAGAGCTAGAGAGAGAGTTTTGGGAAAAACAAGGATTAACAAAAGCACAAGCAAAGGAAAGAGCTTCTTATCGTTTGTTTGGTTCAAAACCTGGTGCTTATGGTGCAGGTTTACAGGGTTTAATTGAAGCTCAAAACTGGAAAGATGACTCAGATTTAGCTCAAGCTTATCTTAATTGGAGCAGTTATGCTTATACAGTTTCTTCTGAAAAAAAAGGGGAACTAAAAGCAGTTTCTGATCCAGAAGCTTTTACCCAAAGATTAAAGCAATTACAAATAATTTTGCATAACCAAGATAACCGTGAACATGACTTACTAGACTCTGATGACTATTATCAATTTCAGGGGGGGTTAACAGTAGCAGTACGAGCATTAACTGGTAAAAATCCTCAAACTTATTTTGGTGATAACTCTATTCCCGCTAACCCTAAAGTTAGAAAATTAAAGGAAGAAATAGCTAGGGTTTATCGCTCTAGAGTAGTTAATCCTAAATGGATTGCTGGAGTAATGGAACATGGTTATAAAGGTGCTTTTGAAATGGCTGCTACCGTTGATTATTTATTTGCTTATGATGCAACTGCTAGATGTGTGGAAGATTATATGTACCAAGGCGTTACTGAGGCTTATTTATTAGATGAAAAAGTACAAGATTTTATTCAGAAAAAAAATCCCTGGGTTTTACGAGATATGGCAGAAAGATTGTTAGAAGCAGCTCAACGGGGTTTATGGCAGTCTCCTACTCAGAAAATGTTAGAACAGTTACGCTTAATTGTTCATCAAGCTGAAGGTGTGATTGAGGAAAAAAATGGTTAATGAACAATTAAGTAGGTAAGCAAAATTAATGGCATATTTGGTTTAAGGAAAAAACTAAGCAGACAAGGGGCTTAAGCCCCTTGTCTCTTGGACATTAATTTTGCCTAAGTACTTAACAATTGTTATGATTTATTGTGAATTTTTGTAAAACTTTTAGCCAATTGATCAAAAATACTAAGACAATAAGATATAGAACTTTGAGGATAAAAAATGCAAGTATATCACCTGGGCAATAGTTTAATTAGAGGTATAACTCTCCCAAGATTGGCAGAATTAGCACAATTACAAGGCAAAGAATATATTTATGGATCACAGCTAGGACCTGGAGTTAGTTTACAAGAAAACTGGGAACAAACACCAGGAAAGAAGTTTAATAATATCCAATCTGCCAGTTTTGGTATGTATGATAATGCTTTGACTAATTATGATTTTGATACTTTAGTATTAGAACCCTATAATCGCAATTTATACGATTTACAATACCCCAATGAATTGCAAATAGGAGATGTTAATAGTGTTCAAAATTTTATTGATTTCACTCAAGCAAACAATCCAGAAACCAATTTTTACTTATATTCTACTTGGCCGAAAAGAGCATCAGATCTTAATAATCCTGGAGAGTATTTACCCATTGATTATCAAACAACTTGGGACAGAAATTATATTGATGGAGATTTATATAAGAGAACTTATCAAACAAGAGATTATCACCATCAACTTATTACCATAATTAACCAACAAAATCCTGAATTGTTAGAACCAGTAAGAATGATTCCAGTTGGAGATGTGCTTTATGAATTAGATAAAAGCATTAAAAATAATGAGATACCTGGATTAAATCCTGAAGGTGGAGTTGACCAGTTTTATGTGGATAATATTCACTTTAATCCTATACCTCATGATGCAGCAACTATCGGGACTTTTGTCACAGGAATCACTGTTTATACCACTTTATCTCAAGAAAATCCTTTAACATTAAGCTCACCAGCTACTCCTTGGGAACTTGATAGCGAAGAGAATACGGAATTAATAAAAGCTCTTTCTTCTGTTATTTGGAATGTGGTTAGTAGTCATCCTTTTACTGGGGTTAGTTATCAAACAATAACTGGTAGCAATGAAGATGATTTACTTAAAGGTTCAAGCAAAAATGATAGCATTTTTGGTGAGCAAGGTAATGATATCCTTCAAGGTTTATTGGGTCATGATACTCTTGTAGGTGGTGAAGGTAATGATAGTTTAATTGGCGTTGGAGGTAATGATAGTCTTGAAGGTAATCTAGGAGATGATACTCTTAACGCTGGTGCGGGAAATGATACTTTAAAAGGTAATGAAGGTAATGATCTTCTTATCGGTGTTTCTGGAAATAATTTTCTTCAGGGTAATACTGGAGAAGATCTTGTTAAAGGAGGAAAACAAAAAGATACTCTTGAGGGTAACGAAGGTAATGATTTTCTTGTGGGTAATGAAGATAATGATCTCCTTAAAGGTGGAGAAAATAATGATACTCTAAATGGAATGGCGGGTGATGATATTCTCTTTGCTGATGAAGGTAATGATCGTCTCTCAGGAAATGCAGGTGATGATATTCTTATTGGTACTAATCCTACTGTTACTAACCCTACTTCAGAAGAGTTTGATATCTTGATAGGAGGAACCCAAAAGGATAGTTTTGTCTTGGGAAATGATCAGGGAGTTTTCTATAGTAATCAAGGAATTAATGACTATGCTATAATCCAAGATTTTAATCAGACAGTTGACGGCGATCGCCTTCAACTTTTTGGCACTCAAAATGATTATTTCCTTACTCAGGCTACTAACTATGTTAAACAATCTGGTACCGCAATAGTTTTGACTGCTACTGATGATTTAATTGCTGTTATCAAAGGAGAAATAACAGGTTTAACTTTAGATAATCCAGCTTTTGTTTATCTAACTAATACCGACCAGATTTTTTAACTGTCTTAGGGTGCTATATCTTAATATAAATTGCCCAACGTAGCCTTTATAATTAAGTTAAAATGAGTAGCTCTAGCATTCCATTTAGAAGTTGTGGTATAGACAAGGGGCTTAAGCCCCTTGTCCTCAGCGCCAATCCGATTTATAAATATTAAAAATATAGATCTGGTGGTAAGGTGGTTGAGCCCTTCGACTGCGCGGACTGATAAACTCCGTCGAAACCACCGCGTACACAAGGTGGTTGAGCGCAGTCGAAACCACCGCGTACACAAGGTGGTTGAGCGCAGTCGAAACCACCGCGTACACAAGGTAGTTGCATTTCGACTGCGCTCAATAACCGCCCTTCGACTGCGCTCAGGGTAAACTCCGTCGAAACCACCGTTTACCAAAAATTATTTACCCAAAATAAAAGTTATTTATAAATAGTATTTTATATACTACATAGCTTCATCTTTTAAATAACCCCATCTTTGTCTGTACTTTAATGCAAAATTCACAATAACCACTCAAACACCAAACCCACCCTACTATCTTTTGCTTTGCGAGTATTTTGCTTTTGAAGATCAACAGATAAACGCAGCTCCTTAGTTACAGCATAACCTACAGCAAGAGTAGTGAGTCCAACCTCTTCACTCCCCCCTGGAGAAACAAAACTCTGTGTGAGAGAAATATCCCCCGCACCAGTGCGCGAAAAAGCTAACATTAACCTCGCACCCACATTAACCCCATCCGTTGCATAGTTTTCCGTCTCCAAATAACGATAACCCACCACAGGAGCAATGTTAATATAACTCCCCAGAGGGAAAACAAAATAATGTAAAGAAGTACCCACCGACATGCGATCGCCATTAAAAGACGTCTGATAGTCAGCACTCATGGTTAACCCAGTTTTACCTAGAAAAACATCTTCTATTCCCAAATTAATGCCACCAACCCCATCATTTGAAGGAAAAACCGAGTATCCCAAACGTAACCTAGTAGCAAAACTCGGTTTATTGCGAATATCTTCCAACACATTGGGAACTTTTTCCAACCAACGTTGAAAAACAGGACTATCTTCAATAATTTCTGGACTTAGATCTAAATTATCTACAGTTTGAGCCAAAACAGGAGATGTTAGCCCACCCAGAGCAACAGCTAATAAATTTATTGCCAGTTGATAAACTTTATTCACTACTTTTCTTGACTTTAGGGATTCCAGATTTCATTTTAATCCACTCAACCCCCTAGCTTGCAATTTTTATTTAAAAATATCTCTAATAATCCCACTTAAATTTGATATTTATGAAAAAATATTCATTAAAAAAAAAGATTCTACTTTCATTATAACATCCAAAACAGATAATGTCAAGAGGTTAGTAGGAAAAAATCCCACAAATGCCCATGCTTTTTATACAGTTTGATAAATACAACATTGAGTCCGTTTCTTTATTTGCTTGCTGTATTTTTTGCTGTTTTTGTAACCGACAAAAACAACAAAATGATTGTTAAAATCAGCTAACAAGCTCAAACTCTTGACATATAATAAATATTAAAAAAATTAAGAAAAAAGTTAACAAAAATTAACAAGAATCACTTGACAAAAAAAAAACTTCTATTTATAATAGAGGTAGAGAAAAAAACAACGAGGGCAATTAAAAAAAAGCCTAGAGCGGACATTGTCTGATAAAAAACAATTTGGTTAGATGCCAAAAACAGGGAATGGGTTTAAAACTAAGTAAAAATTCTAACGCCAATCAAGAAATATAGGGAGTAAAAAGAGTTGAAGACTAATAGTAAAACCACAGAACAATCTAATATTCCTCCATCCGTAGAAATCAACTGCTCAAGACAATTTACAGCCTGGTTATACGAACAAAAACTGAGTATTGTCTTTACCACCTATCAAGGGGGAATGGTATTTTTAATTGGTCTTCAACCAGATGGAAACCTTTCAGTATTTATGCGAAGATTTGAGCGCTGTATGGGGTTAGCTATCAGCAAAAACACCCTCTGTCTCAGTTCCCTTTACCACATTTGGCGCTTAGAAAATACCCTCTCCCCAGGAGAAATTTATGATAACTATGACGCTATTTTTCTGCCCCAACTGGGTTATGTCACAGGAGACTTAGACGTTCACGATATCGCTCTCTCCGTAGTTTCCCCCCTTACTAAGAACAAACAAGGGGGGGTAAATTCCCAAAAACTGATCTTTGTCAACACCTTATTTAGTTGTCTTGCTGAAGTAAGCGAAACCCATAGTTTTAAATTCCTGTGGAAACCCCCATTTATCTCGAAACTAGCAGCAGAAGACAGGTGTCATTTAAACGGGTTAGCCATGAAAAATGGAGAACCAGCCTATGTAACAGCAGTCAATCAGAGTGATGTAGCGGATGGTTGGCGAGACAAACGAGTAGATGGGGGTTGTTTAATAGATGTACCCAGCAATGAAATAGTCGTGACTGGGTTATCTATGCCCCATTCTCCTCGTTGGGAAAAAGAGAGACTCTGGGTATCCAACTCAGGAAAAGGAGAATTTGGTTTTGTGGACTTAAAACAGGGCAAGTTTGAACCAGTGGCATTTTGTCCAGGATATTTGCGGGGGTGCGCTATTTATGGCAACTTTGCAGTGGTGGGAATATCCCAACCCAGACATAACAAAACCTTTTCAGGGCTACCCCTAAATGAACTATTACAGGCGAAAAATACTGAACCCAGATGTGGGTTGCTGGTAATAGACTTGCGCAGTGGCGATATTGTGCACTGGTTGAGACTAGAAGGGGCGATCGGCGAGTTATATGATGTAGGGATTTTACCAGGAAAAAGAAGACCAATGGCCTACGGATTTCAAACCGATGAAATTCGGCGTGTAGTAACAATTGATAAATAAAAAAGGAGAAAAAATCATGGCATATCCATTTGGTGAAGGTGCAACCTTCTCAAATTTAAATAACAGTAACAGCGCATTTCCTGCAGTTATCGAACTCTCGGCCTTAAATGGCTCTAACGGGTTTAAAATTAATGGTGAGGCGGAATGGTACTTCTCAGGCTATTCAGTAAGCTCCGCAGGGGATATCAATGGGGATGGCTTTGATGATTTGATAATTGGAGCACCTTATGCAGACCACGGTAGTGGTTATTATGGTTACTATGGGTATTATCCAGGGGGTCCTAAGGGAGCGAGTTATGTGGTGTTTGGCGGGGATGGCAACTTTCCTGGCACTTTGGAACTGAATGAGTTAAATGGGACAAACGGCTTTAAAATCAAGGGTGAGGCGTTAGGGGACTACTCAGGCTTTTCAGTAAGCTCCGCAGGGGATATCAATGGGGACGGCTTTGATGATTTGATAATTGGAGCTGATCGTGCAGACCCCAATGGGGATGGTAGTGGCAGGAGTTATGTGGTATTTGGGCTCGCTTCAGGCTTTACCAGTCAGCTAAACCTCTCAGCTTTAGATGGGACAGAAGGCTTTAAAATCAATGGTGAGGCGCAATGGGACAACTCAGGCAGTTCAGTAAGCTCCGCAGGGGATATCAATGGGGATGGCTTTGATGATTTGATAATTGGAGCTTGGGGTGCAGACCCCAATGGGGATGGTAGTGGCAGGAGTTATGTGGTATTTGGAAAAGCTTCAGGCTTTACCAGTCAGCTGAACCTCTCAGCCTTAAATGGGAAAAACGGCTTTAAAATCAATGGTGAGGCGGAAGATGACTTGTCAGGCTTTTCAGTAAGCTCCGCAGGGGATATCAATGGGGATGGCTTTGATGATTTGATAATTGGAGCTCATCGTGCAGACCCCAATGGGTCTTATAGTGGCAGGAGTTATGTGGTATTTGGGCAGGCTTCAGGCTTTACCAGTGATCTTGAACTCTCAGCCTTAGATGGGACAAACGGCTTTAAAATCAATGGTGAGGCGGAATATGACTTGTCAGGCAGTTCAGTAAGCTCCGCAGGGGATATCAATGGAGATGGCTTTGATGATTTGATAATTGGAGCTCATCGTGCAGACCCCAATGGGTCTTATAGTGGCAGGAGCTATGTAGTATTTGGGCAGGCTTCAGGCTTTACCAGTGAGCTGAACCTCTCAGCCTTAGATGGGACAAACGGCTTTAAAATCAATGGTGAGGCGTTAGGGGACTACTCAGGCAGTTCAGTAAGCTCCGCAGGGGATATCAATGGGGATGGCTTTGATGATTTGATAATTGGAGCAGATGGTGCAGACCCCAATGGGTCTGGGAGTGGCAGGAGTTATGTGGTATTTGGGCTCGCTTCAGGCTTTACCAGTGAGCTTGAACTCTCAGCCTTAAATGGGACAAACGGCTTTAAAATCAATGGTGAGGCGAAATGTGACTTCTCAGGCAGCTCAGTAAGCTCCGCAGGGGATATCAATGGGGATAGCTTTGATGATTTGATAATTGGAGCAGATGGTGCAGACCCCAATGGGACTTATAGTGGCAGAAGTTATGTGGTATTTGGCTTTAAGTCCTCCATTGAGGGAACACCAGGAAATGATACCCTCAACGGAACTGCAAGTAATGATGTGATCAACGGAAAAGGAGGTAATGACCAACTTAACGGAAAAGGAGGGAATGATACCCTCAATGGTGGAGCACTTAATGATACTCTCAATGGTGGTGGAGGGAAAGATAGCCTTATTGGTGGTTCTGGTAACGATAATTTGGCAGGTGGTACAGGTGATGATATATACACAGTTACCGATATCCTAGATGTAATAACAGAAGCAGCTAATGCAGGAACAGACAAAGTAAGCTCCAGTGTTAATCACACTCTCGCAGTAAACGTAGAAAACCTCACCCAAACTGGGTCAGGCAACATCAAAGGAACAGGGAATGCTCTAAATAATGCTCTCACAGGAAATGGTGGGAACAACATTCTCAAAGGTGCAGCAGGAGTTGATACCCTCATTGGAGGTTCAGGCAATGACCAGCTTGTAGGTGGTGCAGGTTCTGATGTACTCACAGGAAATGCAGGTGCAGACTGGTTCATTTTCAACTCCACCTCAGAAAAAGTAGATACCATCACAGACTTTAAAGCCACCCAAAATGACCAGCTTCGTATTGATGCTAGCGGTTTTGGTGGTGGACTCCCAGAAAACCAACTCTTACCCAATGGGCGGTTTGTCATAGGTACAGCAGCAGGAGATGCAAGCGATCGCTTTATTTACAACCACAACAATGGAGCATTGTTCTTTGATGTAGATGGGACAGGAGCTTCAGCGCAAGTAAAAATAGCCACTTTAACAGGTGCACCCGACTTAGCTGCTAGTAATATTTACCTGTTCTAACAGGCGAGCGCGGTGCGTTACGTGAGCGCAACGGAAAAGTGCAACGGAAAAGTGCAACGGATTGAAATCCGTTGCTACATAAACGAAGTCCGCCTGCGCGGACTTCAATGTTGCAAACGTATTAGGTGTTGGTAACATTGATTATCATAGTCCGCGCAGGCGGACTTCGTTTATGTAGCAATAGGTTTCAACCTATTGCTACTTTGGTCGCCCTCGACGTTAGCGCAACGTGAGCACAACGTGAGCGCAAGGCGAGCGCAACGGATTGAAATCCGTTGCTACACAAACCAAGTCCGCCTGCGCGGACTTTAATGTTGCAAACGTATTAGGTGTTGGTAACATTGATTATCATAGTCTGCGCAGGCGGACTTCTTTTAGGTAGCAATAGGTTTCAACCTATTGCTACTTTGGTCGCCCTCGACGTAAGCCCAACGTAAGCGCAACGCGATCGCAACGCGATCGCAACGGATTTCAATCCGTTGCTACATAAACCAAGTCCGCCTACGCGGACTAATGTTATTTTTTGTTTCAAAATTATATATATATGTGCGGCACTTTTTTCCATTCTCAATCTAACATACAAGAGACACAAATGTCAAGGGGCACAAAAGTTTTTCAGTATGTATTATATCAATGAAAATAATAATTAGGACGACTTTGTGTAAACCAGAAAATTGTGAATTATCTGGCGATCGCCTGAATCTCTACTTTGTTGTATCCTTAAAATTATCTGAAATTAGACAATGTAGGGGCGGAGAAATAACCTAAATAAGCATAGCCAAAAATAAATATCAAAACCCGCCCCTATTCAAGTTCATCTATTAGACAATTTATCTATTATTTTAAACTAAAAAAAAGACTCCCGTTTAAAATTACGGAAGTCTAAAAAAAACATTAAACTGAAATCAATTAACGAACAGAACCTTCTAAATGTTCTACGCGAATTGGTTTCATCAGATATAAACCGATAAATTGTTGAACATTAGAGAGATAGATAGGGAGTTTCTTAAAGAATTTAAGGAATTGAGGAGTATTAGAGCTATCGATCGCCCTTAACTGCTCATTATTTTGCACACAAAGCTCAAGGCGATCGTAAAACTTAGGATTTTCCACATCGAGAATAATGGGAAAAACCCGCCCAGCAGTTTCATTAGTTTTCTCTATGACATACTTATCATATTCACGAGCATCCAAACCGATCGCCGCATAGAAACCATAGCGTTGACAGTCATTGAGGTACATTGTTGCAAACACGGATAACAAGAAGAAGCGACACCATAAACGAGCCTTCCAGTCATTCAAAATAGCTGGTTGAGCCTTCATTATGGCATCAAAGAAGTCTCCATGGCGGTTTTCATCCTGACACCAATTTTCAAAGAAGCGGAAAATGGGGTAAATGCGATTTTCTGGGTGCTGTTGTAGATGACGATAGATAGTGATATAACGCCAGTAGCCAATTTTCTCAGAGAGATAGGTAGCGTAGAAGATAAACTTAGGCTTAAAGAAAGTATATTTGCGGCTTTTTGTCAAGAAACCCAAGTCGAGACAGATATTGAAGTCTGACATAGCCTTATTAAGGAAGCCTGCATGACGTGCCTCATCACGGGACATCAAGTTAAAACACTCAGCCAAAACGGGGCTTTTATCCTTAATGCGACGTCCCAACTCCTTGTATAAGAGGAAACCAGAAAACTCAGCCGTACAAGAGCGTTCCAAAAATTCCACAAACAGACGACGAGTTTCCCCATCCATGTTATCCCAAGACTGGTTAAACTCATCATCTCGTACAAAATGATGGCGGTTATAGTCAGTGCGAAACTCTTCGAGGATAGCTTTTAACTCATCCTCATTGACAGAGATATCCATTTTAGCCATCGCTTCAAAGTCTGTGGTGTAGAAGCGGGGGGTGAGGATAGTTTCCTTTGCTGGGGTTTTTATTCCAGGGCGTAACTCTTCAAAATCTGGTTTTTTAACAGTGCTTACCATATTGTATGATTGTTTTTTTCTGAATTTTTTTTTTGTAGTTAATCGCTTTGGACTGTGACTACCGAGCCTAATTCTGCCGCGAGTTGTTAATTATTCTAAACTAGATTTAACTTTAACAAGCTCAAGGTAAGTGATTCAAGTTTTTTTTGTTAAGACTTACAACAAAATCTAAAGTTATGTAACAATTGGGTCAAGAGCTAAAACAGAAGTGATATTAGATAACTAACTTGCGCTCTTTGTCAAACCACAAAAATTATGTATTAAGCGTGCTGGTAACATCATCAACTGCGGAAGTTATAAAACCAAACGCCATAGCCCTGGGCAACTTTGATGGCATACACAGAGGGCATCAGCAAGTGCTGCAACCAATTTTAAAGATAGCTAGAGAAAATCAGATAAACAGTACAGTAGTAACATTTAATCCCCATCCACGTGAATATTTTTCAGGGCAAAAGCAAAAACTGTTAACTCCATTGCCAGAAAAAGTAAAACTGCTGGAAGAGATAGGGATTAAACAATTAGTATTGTTACCTTTTGACAGAGAGTTAGCAAAATTAACGCCAGAGGAGTTTGTAGAGAAAATATTAGTAAAAGAGTTAGAAGTGAAAAAAATCAGTGTAGGGGAAGACTTTAGGTTTGGGTATCAAAGAGCGGGAAAAGCAGAAGACTTGGAGGCGATCGCCGCAAAATTTGGAGTAGAAGTTGATATCACAAAAGAGGAAAAATGTCAAGAAGAAAAAACCAGAATAAGTAGTTCTAAAATTCGCCAAGCATTAGAAGAAGGGAAACTAGAGACAGTAGAGAGAATGCTAGGCAGAAAGTACAGTTTAACAGGAGAAGTAGTAACAGGAGCAAAAATAGGGAGAAAAATAGGATTTCCCACAGCAAATTTGAAGATATCACCAGAAAAATTTTTGCCACGTTATGGAGTTTACAGAGTCAAAGCAGAAATAGAAACAGAGGAAACAGCAATTTTAGGAGTAATGAACCTGGGATGTCGTCCAACAGTAGAAGGAAAAAAGACAACAGTAGAAGTGCATTTATTAGATTGGAAAGGGGACGTATATGGTAAAACAATAACAGTAAGTCTAGAAAAATTTATCAGACCAGAGCAAAAATTTCCTTCCCTCGAAGCACTCAAAGAGCAAATAGCAGCAGACTGTGAAGTAGCCAGGGAAAATATTAAAATCGAAAAGAAGAATGGGGAACCATGAAACAAGACAACTCATGCCTCAAATTATCAGCCGAGTTAACCATCAATAAATAAAAGCCCCGATGAGAGATAGGATATCAGACTTAACAGAAAACTTAGGACGTACCATTGTGGGGAAAGCTGATGCTATTCGCTTGGTACTGGTAGCCTTATTAAGTGGAGGACATGCACTGTTAGAAGACGTACCAGGAGTGGGAAAAACCCTCCTAGCAAAATCTTTAGCCAAGTCAATAAATGGTAAATTCCAAAGGATACAATGCACCCCAGACTTACTGCCAACAGATGTTACAGGGACTAATATATGGAATCCCAGTACTAGGGAGTTTGAATTTTTGCCAGGGCCAGCATTTACGAATGTATTATTAGCGGATGAAATAAATAGAGCAACGCCGCGTACCCAGTCAGCACTGTTAGAAGTGATGGAAGAGCAACAAGTGACGATAGATGGACAAGCGCGAGCAGTACCCAAACCATTTTTTGTCATTGCAACTCAAAACCCAGTGGAATATCAAGGAACATTTCCCCTACCAGAAGCGCAAATGGATCGTTTCGCCGTTTCCTTAAGTTTAGGGTATCCCACAGAAGCAGAAGAACTGCAAATGTTGCAAAGACAAAACTCAAAAACTCCCTTAGAAGAATTAAAACCCTGTATCTCCTTAGAAGAGGTAACTTCTTTACAAAATATTTGTCGAGAGGTGGAGGTAAAACAAGAATTGCAGCAATATATTATAGACTTAGTGCGAGCAACCCGCAGCGATGAAGAAATAAGCTTAGGAGTGAGTCCAAGAGGAACAGTAATATTACAAAGAGCGACTCAAGCTTTAGCATTTTTAGAAGGGAGAGACTATGCCATCCCTGATGATGTAAAATTTGTTGCTCCTCATGTAATGTCTCATAGGTTAATTCCTGCAGGTGGGAGAAAAGGGAAAATAATTATAGAAAGACTGCTGCGCTCGGTTAGTGTAGAAAAATTAGCAATTTGACTATGTTAAATGGGTGGATAGGAAAACAAAAAGATAAAAAAGCCTTGAAAGGACTAAAAAAGGTGAGAAAACCAGTAAAGATATTACTGTGGATAGTCGTGGTAGGTTGGAGTGTAATGCTAGGCTGGGGGATAGCACAAGCACAGGAAACACAGGAAACATCAGAAGTAGAAGCAGTGGAATTAGGCAAAGAAGTATATTTAGAGAATTGTTCAAGTTGTCATATTCCCATTCCGCCAGAAGTATTGCCCACAGAAACCTGGCAAGAAATTATTGAAAACCCACAAAACCATTACGGCACAAAACTATCACAAATATTTAGCATCACCCAGCGACTGATCTGGGAGTATGTGCGCAGATATTCTCGTCCCCTCAACCCAGATGAAAAAATACCCATGTATATGGATAAATCGCGTTATTTTAAAGCCCTTCACCCCCGTGTAGAACTACCAGAACAAGTAACTCATCAAAGTTGTCAAACCTGTCATTTAGGAACGGACAAGTTAGACTATCGGAGTTTAACCCCTCAATGGGAAAATTCACCCTAGTTGAAGAGAAATAGTGGTAAAATAGGCTTTTAAAACGGCGTTGATCGTCGGTTAAAAAATTATCAACTAAAAGTTATAAATTCAAGTAATATTGACAGATAAGAAAAAAAACTTATGTTAAATAAACTATTAGGCGACCCCAACACCCGCAAACTGAAAAAATTTCAACCAATAATTACAGAAATTAACCTTCTGGAAGAAGATATAAAAAAACTATCAGATGAGGAACTGAAACAGAAAACAAAAGAGTTTCAGGAAAAACTAGAAAAGGCTAAAACAAACTCAGAAAGAGAAGAAATATTAGATGAAATATTGCCCGAAGCATTCGCAGTAGTAAGAGAAGCGGCGGGAAGAGTATTAGGAATGCGACATTATGATGTCCAACTTTTGGGAGGTATGGTTCTCCACAAAGGACAAATAGCAGAAATGAAAACTGGAGAAGGAAAAACTCTGGTTTCAACTTTACCAGCATATCTCAACGGTTTAACAGGAAAAGGGGTTCATGTAGTAACGGTAAACGACTACTTAGCCCGCCGTGATGCAGAATGGATGGGACAAGTACACCGCTTTTTGGGGTTGAGTGTGGGATTAATTCAGTCAGGTATGACCCCAGACGAACGCAAGAAAAATTATGCCTGTGACGTAACTTATACAACAAACAGTGAATTGGGGTTTGACTATCTGCGAGATAATATGGCAACCTCTATGGTAGAGGTGGTTCAAAGACCATTTAATTACTGTGTGATAGATGAAGTAGATTCAGTATTGATAGACGAAGCAAGAACGCCTCTGATCATTTCAGGACAAGTGGAAAGACCAACAGAAAAATATATAAAAGCGGCAGAAATAGCCCAACAGTTGGTAAAACAAACAGAAGAAGGTCAAATAGGAGATTACGAAGTAGATGAAAAAGCCCGTAATGTCTTGATGACTGATGAGGGTTTTGCAAAAGCAGAGCAATTATTAGGGGTGGATGATTTATATGATCAAGAAAATCCCTGGGCGCATTATATATTTAATGCAATTAAAGCAAAAGAACTATTTACTAAAGACGTGAACTATATGGTTCGCAATGGGGAAATAGTCATAGTGGATGAGTTTACAGGCAGGGTATTGCCAGGACGACGCTGGAGTGATGGTCTCCACCAGGCAATAGAAGCAAAAGAACGGGTGGAAATACAAAGAGAAACTCAAACTCTGGCAACAATTACTTATCAAAACTTTTTCCTCCTCTATCCAAAATTATCAGGGATGACTGGGACGGCAAAAACAGAAGAAACAGAATTTGAAAAAGTATATAACTTACAAGTAACAATTATACCAACAAATAGGTCGCCTAAAAGGATAGATATGGCAGATGTGGTGTATAAAAATGAAGCTGCAAAATGGAATGCAGTAGCAGAAGAATGCGCCGAAATGCACGAAAATGGCCGCCCAGTACTCGTGGGAACAACCAGTGTGGAAAAATCAGAATTGCTCTCTAAATTGTTAGAACAAAAAGGAATACCTTATAACCTACTTAATGCTAGACCAGAAAATGTAGAAAGAGAGTCAGAAATTGTGGCACAAGCAGGAAGACAAGGCGCAGTAACAATTGCTACAAATATGGCAGGACGAGGAACTGATATTATTTTGGGTGGAAACTCAGACTATATGGCGCGGTTGAAGGTTCGTGAGTATTTTATGCCAAAAATCGTTAAACCAGAAGATGATGAACTGATGGTAACTGTGCCAGGTATGAAAAACCGCAAACGTCCCCAGGGTTTTGGTGGGGAAGAGCTGAAAAAAAAGAAAAGTTGGCGCGCATCACCTCAGATATTCCCAACAGAGTTGTCAGCAGCAACAGAAACTTTGCTTAAGGATGCAGTGAAGTTTGCAGTGGAAAAGTATGGTGAACAGAGTTTGCCAGAACTAGAAGCAGAGGAAAAAGTGGCGATCGCAGCAGAAAATGCCCCGACAAATGACCCCGTAATTGAAAAACTGCGCGAAGTGTATCGGGCAATTAGGAAAGAGTATGATGAATTTACAGATAAAGAACATGACGAAGTAGTAGGAAAAGGTGGACTACATGTAATAGGAACTGAACGCCACGAGTCAAGAAGAATAGATAACCAGTTACGTGGACGCGCAGGAAGACAAGGTGACCCAGGAACAACAAAGTTCTTTTTGAGTTTGGAAGATAATTTGTTACGCATATTTGGAGGCGATCGCGTAGCGGGTTTAATGAATGCTTTCCGAGTAGAAGAAGATATGCCTATTGAGTCAAAAATGCTCACTCGTTCTCTTGAAGGCGCTCAGAAAAAAGTAGAAACCTTCTACTATGACAGTCGCAAACAGGTGTTTGAATATGACGAGGTAATGAATAACCAGCGTCGCGCTATTTATTCAGAACGTCGTCGGGTGTTGGAAGGGCTGGATCTCAAAGAACAAGTGATCCAATATGCAGAAAAAACTATGAGCGAGATAGTTGATGCTTATGTAAACCCAGAGTTACCTCCAGAAGAATGGGACTTAAATAGTTTGGTAAGTAAGGTGAAAGAGTTTATCTATCTTATGGAAGATGTAGAACCTGCTGACTTGGAAGATATGACAGTAGGGGAAATGAAAACTTTTCTCCACGAAGAAGTAAGGAAAGCTTATGATTTGAAAGAAAATCAAGTGGAACAAGTCCAACCAGGTTTAATGCGTCAAGCAGAGCGTTTCTTTATCTTGCAACAAATAGATACCCTCTGGCGCGAACATTTACAAGCAATGGATGCTTTGCGAGAGTCTATCGGTTTACGGGGTTATGGACAAAAAGACCCATTGATTGAATATAAACAAGAAGGGTATGAAATGTTTTTAGAAATGATGGTTGATATCCGCAGAAATGTGGTTTATTCATTGTTCCAGTTCCAACCCCAAGGCGCACAACAGCAAACAGTTTGATGGGAAGACAAGGGGCGATCGCCCTGGTATATGTGGGAATGTGAATTAAAGGAAGGCAAGGGGCTTTAGCCCCTTGTCTGTGTGGGAATGTGAAGGAAAGAAGGAAAGGGGCGATCGCCCTGGTATATGTGGGAATGTGAAGGAAAGAAGGAAAGGGGCGATCGCCCTGGTATATGTGGGAATGTGAAGGAAAGGAAGAAGGCAAGGGGCTTTAGCCCCTTGTCTCTCATAACTTGGGCAAAATAGTTTTAATGAAAATAATAAACATATAAAACAGAACAAAATGCTATGAACGTATTATTAAAGTGGAAAATAAAAGATTACCACCAGATGATTGAAGCGGGAATACTCAATGAACAGAGAGTAGAATTACTTGAAGGAGAAATAGTAGAAATGAGCCCAGAAAGCCCTTTGCATAGTGGAACAAATCAAGGGATTGCTGATTATTTAAGAGAAATTTTAAGAAAAAAAGCACAAATTCGCGAAGGGCACCCAATAACACTAAGTGATTCAGAACCAGAACCAGATATAGCCATAGTAAAAATCAAAGAAAATAATTATTGCGACTGTCATCCCACTCCTGAAGATATTTTTTTGCTCATTGAGGTTTCCCGTAAAACTTTAGAAAAAGACAAAACCCAGAAAAAAAGAATTTATGCTGCGGCGGGGATTAAAGAATACTGGGTGGTTGATTTGAACGCAACTGAATTAATTGTCTGGAGAGAACCTAGAGGAGATGATTACAGGTTTAAATTGACAATGAATGAAGGGAAAATTATTCCTCTTGCTTTTGCTGATGTAGAGTTGGAAGTAAAAAAAATGCTGCCAAAGTGAAGTACCCCAACTTACCGCTTGCGGTCTAGTTGAGGTTTAGTTGAGGTGGTGAGCATTAATTCAGAGGATGTTGGTTTAAACATTTGGAGACAAGGGACATACCGCCCCTTGTCTCACAATAGGTTTACCTGCGATCAAAAAAAGTCTAAATATTCACTTTGATGTTGCTTGTAACTGAGCACAGGTTGCAAATTGAGTGACGGTTGGCTGGGTAGGAATTTCTCCCTCACAAGTTTTTGACTTAAAGGGTTGACCTGCAAATTTATCAGTGTTGCTCACTCGCATCATAGCCATAGGGAAGGAGACAACAAAAGCTGCGAAAATTACTGCCCAACCCAAAATATACTTGTGCATTTTCAACTTAGAATTTTCCATAAATATTCTCTTTTTATTGCAATGGAAGATAGGGAAATAACGGATGCCACGACATTACTGTAGCTAGGGTGAATAAACTAAACATCCAGAAAAAGATTGTTCTCGGTTTGACCTGTTTATTTTTCAATATTGGGTAAAGAATTGCCAGACTACCCAGCCAAGCGATGAGCATAACTGTTTCTTTACCTGCGTAGCTGCCAATGTTGCCCCACATGGGATCTTGACTTACACTCCCTGGTATCCAACTGCCGAGGTTGCGTAAAAAGGCTTCACGAGCTTTTGAAGTGTCTGAAAGATGGTGTGCGACCATCATCCCTACTGCACCGATTCCACCACTAATGAGAAAAGCGGCAGCTGGACCTGAAGTAGTTGGTGGGTTTTTTGAGCCCTGATAAAGTGTTTTCGGGAATTGTTTTAGCTTGTTCCACAGTTGAACGTAAAGTGGCTGTATAGTTTGAGTCATAGTTTTTGAGTGTCAATAAAAAAATTACAAGGCATGTACTTTAGCAATCCCTAAACCAGTAACAAAGCCACCCATTGCAAAAAACATCATTGCAATTAAACCGAGGCAGGTTGCACTCAAAACTGGGCGGTTATGTTTTTCCAAAATGGAATCACCATATTTCCAGAGAATCCAGCTACAGGCTACTCCTAATGGCAAGGTAAACAACACGCTAAATTCGTGATACTCCATGACGACATATTGAACTAAGGGGCTATTTTCTTTCAGCCAAGCTCGCGCTCCACCAAAGTTTGCGTCAGCTCGATAGCGCATATAAGCAAGGTTTCCTGTGGCAATACCTAAAGCGGTAATTACTGTTGACCAAAAAGTCAAAGTTCGCATCTGGGGCAGAATTTTGGCTGATCCTCGCAGGAGGGGAAAGGCTAAGTGCCCAGCATAAACAACAACTACGGTTGTTAACATTGCTCCAATTCCATGAATTAAACCGATGGAGCGCTGCCACGGACTGGGGTGTAGCAAATTGACAAAGGGCAAAAACAGAAATAGTCCAGCCGAAAGAATTGTCAATCCGTAAACGCTCACGGTTGCAATATCTAATGATTTGGGAAATTCAGATGAGACACCAGGTGCGAGTGGCTCAAATTGTGATTTAGTCATTAACCTACTCCATGAAAGATTGAACGCTGCGGTGGCAAACGCTTATTAATAATTAATAGCATTTATTTTTTGTCATTTGTTGAGTCTTAATGATTCTTCAATTTTGGCATTAGGTGGCGTGAGTACTGGGACAGGGTAAAAAGTGCCCGAAAGTAAATTTCCCAGTCCTGTAAATATACCAATGGACAACAAACTTAGAACAGACAAGGGGCTTAAGCCCCTTGTCCCTAAAGCCTGGCTACTATCTGCACACTTAGCTAAAATTGTCAATCTATTGGCAATAAATCTTTACCATTTTTGAGAAAAAACTTAATAAATTTTATTGAAAATAAATAGCAATTAGCATGGCCAATAGTTAATAATGATGATTGTTGAGAAAGCGCTAGTTACTGGTTAGATTGCATTTGTCAATCAATTCAGTTGCATGACTGAGCCGTCAACTTTTGTACCAATATTGAGAGATATAAAGCTAATGGCAGCATTTAATGAAGAACTTTACAGAGCAGGTTACGCATCCGTTGATAATCTTCTTACCAACGGACTCCCAGCTCCCGATGGGGTTGTCTATACAACCGCATTAGATTATTACAATGGTTACGGGAAATTCCAATCAGGGTTAGAAGGGTTTTTTACAGGTGATAGTGGTAATAACTTTATCAGTGGTTCTGGACCTGAAGTACAAGGCTATGGTGGAGTTGACGTTGACCTCTATGGAATTGGTTACACTGTTAACATACTCACGCCGACAAGTGTAGAAATTATCCCTGAAAGTCTGGGTGAGGGTGAAAAAGATGTTCTTGTTGGTCGCACGGCACAGGACATAGAAGATGGTTTTTTCCTAAGTGCTTTAGATGGTACTTACACTGATCGCAGTAATTTAAACAATCCCGTGACTGGGAACAGTTCTCCTCTTTATGTTGGAGAGGGAAATGAAGACAAAGGTTTAATCAAAAACTTTACTATTGGTAAAGACTACGTTTCTCTTTCTGGCCCCCCTGCCGACTATAACTATGAATATGCCAAAAACGGTAATTTCAGGATTTTTAAGGATACTGGTTCAGGAAAAGGGGATTTAGTGGGTGTCGTTACAGGCGGGCCCTTTGATTTGCAAGTTCGACGTTTTCTTAATGATGACAGCTTCCGTTTAAGTGCGAGAGTTTTAAGACGGGGATTCAATGAAGAACTGTATTTGAAAATTAACAATCTTGAAGCAACTGTTAGCCCATCAGATGCTTTAAATCACTATGTCACTACAGGACAATTTAGTAAAGATATCACAGCTATTTTCACTGGAGCGGAAAAAGGTACTCCTGTAAGTTTTAGCAGCAGTACTGCCGATGGTAACGATACGTTAATCGCCTACGGTCGCAAAAATACTATGTTGTCTGGAGTTGGTATTTTAGTAAAAGAAGACTCTTCTATGGAGATTGAATCGGGTTTTGGTGCTAATCAAGTTGATGTTTTAATTGGAGGATTGAATACCAAAGATAATTTTATGTTGGGAGTTGGAGACGACTTAAACGCTACAGATCAATCTTTTTATGTGGGAGGCGGAGATTTAGATTATGCTCGCATTCAAAACTATCAAACCAAAGATCAAGTAATTTTGGCTGGAGAAACAGGTGATTATACATATACCTCTGTTGGAAGTAATGTTGAGATTCGCACTCTTGCTGATGATTTGATTGGAATTGTAGAAAATGTTAGCGGTGTAGCAACAGAAAAGACGCTAAGTAATGGTACTTTTGCTGCGAGTTTTTCTGTGATCTAATTAGTTAAGTAAGATTGGTGGTGGGAAACTTGTTACAAGCCCCACCTTACCGCTTTTCAAATTTTTGATTTTTCCCTTTTTTCTAAATTTATGAGAGACAAGGGGTTTAAGCCCCTTGTCTTGCAGAACTTGATGTATATTATAATTTTATATTTAAAATACACTTTGGTGGCTACAGTAGGGTGGGCATAGCCCACTACTTATGTGGTGGGCAATGCCCACCCTACTTAAAATAAAAAGTGTATGAAATTACGTTGTTAAATTTGAGCCAAAATCAACACCCCAGGTTTAAACCCTTTGTCTTGCAGAACTTGATGTATATTATAATTTTATATTTAAAATACACTTTGGTGGCTACAGCAATAAATTTAAGTATAAAAATATAGATTAAATTAATAAAATAGTCCAGGGAAAACGGGCAAATTGGAGTAAACCAAATAAACAAATATAAGCAATTTTAATGTTATTTTTTTGGGGGGGACATTGAGCAAATCCCATGATCATTAAAATATAGGCAAATCCTAGTACAGGTAATAAAAAATAAGTGGTTGCAATAAAGATAATTAAAATCCAGTCGCGCAATTTTTGCCCTGATAAAAAGGCAAAAGCAACCGCACTTTCGATAATTAATGTCCAATAAGATGCAGCGAGAGTAAATAATTGTAACTGAGGGGTAGAGGTAACTGTGATGCTTTTTAATGTTTGGGGTAAATATCTCAGCAAATTTTCTAACATACGATTTTGTAATAAAATATCGGGGGATATTCTGCCTACAAAACTTGCCATATATTCTACTCTTTGATCGCTTAAAAATGTATAGTGTAAAAAACTGCCGTCTAAGTATTCACCTGAGATGATTTTCCAAGCTGTAGCGAATAAAAAGGTTAAACCTATTAACATTTTACCATTGCAAGCGAGGACTTGTTCTGTTAATTTTGAAGATACTGCTAAAGCACAGACTAAACACCAGTAACCGATGAGAATTTTATGATTATCTAATGCAAACCAATCTATGGCATTAATTAACCAAACTAAGGCGCAAATTATCACCCACATTATCTGATTAGTTTGCAGAATTGGTAAGAGGAGCATTAAACTGCAAACTATTCTTAAAGGTACATCAAGTAAGATGCTACTTGAGCCATAAAATAGCAATAAAAGTATGGTAAATCTCAGGACTAAAATATCAGTTGGTTGATTTAATAACTCATTAATAAATGCTGGTTTTTGCTCGTTAATAGATATTTTATTCATTGCCAATCACCTGCTTCAATTAACTGGCTTAAAGGTTCAGCAAAAATGCGTTTTTCACGTTGATTAAATTTGATTTTCCACCATTGCAGACGCACTGCTTTTAGAGTTTTGATTGTTTCTGGTAAAGCTGGGTCATAAGCTGTTTTTAGACGATATAATGGTAAAGAAATGGCGGAAAGATCTTGATATAATTGCAGTTGATTGGCTATTTCAGGGTGATAATTTTCTAGTTTTTGATAGGTTGCTTGTTGATGAATAGTTGTGGGTACAATGGGCTGAGAAATTAATTGAGGGGCAATATTTTCTAAGTCTTTTTGTCTAGCTAGTGCGAGCATACGACGAGTGGTAGAGCTGTCTAAGGTAGAGAATATATCTAAACGAATTAATTGCCCTTTTTCATCTAATCCTTCTGCTATAATTACTCGCATTCCTGGAGCATCAATAGCTGCAAACATTCCAAAACCTCCCCCTTTCCAGGGGGAAAGGTTGGCAGTTTGTGTGAGAAAAATTTGCACTATGGCTACTATAATTAAGATGCAAGAAGGTAGCCAAAATTCAAGGGAGGACGAGAAGCGATCGCTCTTTTTAAACCTCTTCATTTTCTATTATTCTTCATTGTTTTCAGCCCAACGTTTAGCATCATCGTGCCGCTCTTCTATGGTACCATCTTCTCTGTTGTTCTCTCGATGTTCCACCACATCTTCCCCAGATACTTCCTCTTCTGCGACATCAAAAATTGTTCTGGCTAAAAGAGATGATAATCCTTTATTTGGTGTAACTGAAATTGAGCTAGATGCTCCAACCAATGGGGTGATTAATAACATTGATATGGCTACTATCCCTAATAAAACAAGTCTTGACATATTTTTTTCCTTTATTATTGAATTTGAAATGAGTTAATAAATTTGCTGATATTTATTATATCATCTGAAATAGCAGTTACTCCATAGAGACGTTGATCTACTAAATAAAAATGAACGCCAACAATTTGACCAGCTTCATTTATTCCTACAAAAGCTATTCCCTCATTGTCTCCCAGGGAAATTTTTTGACCATTTTCTATTATGGTTTCTAGGAGCAGTCGTTGCATAAAATTTTCCCCAACTTGCTGAAGTAGTGCATCAGCTCCATCTTTTAAATCTTCTTGGGAAATATCAGTATAACCTACGGCATAGGAATCATCAGGTGCGGCAAAATTTCGCCCTTCAATTACTTGCCAATCATACATTTTTCCTGCTAATTCAAAAGAATTTGTTTTAGTGGAAGGAGACAAAGGCAAATTAACAGTAAAACCTCCTTCTTCAAATACATAAGGTTGCCAAGTATTTATGGCAAAAGATTCAAAAAATTTACCAATATTTCCTATATTATTAGATGTAGTTAAAACAGCATAAAGACGTTGATCTACTAAGATTAATCTTAATACTGATATTTCACCATTCTTGCTGCCAATAATTTCTCTTCCTGGATATCCTTGTACTGAAATTACTCGCCCATTTCCTTCTAATATTGACCAGTTAAATTCATTTACTAAGGTGTTTTTGATACTATCTATAACCGCATTTGCTCCTAAATCTATTATTTCTGGAGTAATGTCTGTATAACTAACACTATACACCCCAGATTCTGTTTTAATTTTGAGTATTTGCCAGTCTACTGGTTGTCCTGCGATCGCAATAGTTTGAGTGCTTGTTTCTGGTTCACCTTCTGGTAGCGCTACATTAAATTGTCCAGTTTCTGAAACTTGCGCTTCCCAGTTTATTTGACTTAGTAATATTTCTGCATTTACTGGGTTGGCTTTTATTGATTCAACTAAACTTAAAGATAAAATTGTACTTATCAGAGTTGCTGTTATTTGTTTAAGAAACTTTACATTTTGCTTGTTCATATTCATTTGCACTGGTTTTAAGGGTTACAATATCTGATTATATAGCATTTTTTTTTGAAATATTAATTAATTAAAATTTCAGACAAGGGGCTTAAGCCCCTTGTCTCTTCACAACCAATTTAGGTTTATTATAACTCTTATCTGCAAAAATTTTAAGGTTTTTTTAGATTTAAATTTGGCAATAATAGCGATCGCCATTATTCCCAAATATTTTGGCTTTTGTTGCTCATTTTTTTTCCCCACAAATCAAGCCAAAACGAATCAAACCGCGCTCATATCCTTTACTCATTAAACCAAGAGAAAGTGCTCCCTCAATGGTTTGCCAACCTGCCTTAAAAATACCCATAATTACTTCAGGATTAATAGCAGAATCTATTACCACATTCCAAAATGGTGCTACTGCTGTTGACCAATCATCGGCGCGGATATTTTTAAACCCACAATTTGCGGCTATTTGTTCATATTCTGGCAGAGAAATAACATAAGGTAAGCAATAAACCCTGTAAATTTCTGTTAAATGTTTTTGTTCATCTGGGGTTAATTTTCCTGCCCATGAATTGGTGGATCGATGACACCAAGTAGCCATAATTAAAGTGCCTCCTGGTTGCAAAACTCGATAACATTCTTGCAAAAATTTGGTTTTATCTGGCATATGTTCCCCACTTTCCAATGACCAAACTAAGTCAAAACTATTAGCTGCAAATGGCATATTTAAAGCATTAGCAACCTGAAAGGTTACTTGAGCCTCTAAACCTGCTATTTTTGCCCTTTCTTTTGCTCTGGAAGCTTGCACAGGGGAAAGAGTAATACCAGTGGCATTTGCTTTGAATTTTTCTGCTAAATAAAGAGTACTTCCACCAATTCCACAACCAACATCTATTATGTTTTTAGGAGAGGTAATTTTTCCCCAATGAAGTAATTCTTCAATCAAGTCAATTTGTGCTTGACGGCGATTAATTTGATAAGTACCTCCCTTACCATAATAACCATGGTGCATATGTTCGCCCCAGACTTGCTCCCACAGTTTGCTGGAAGCATCATAAAATTGTTGGATTTCTTGTTCTAGTAAAGACATAAATGAGATAATTTGTAATAAAATTTGTGCAGGCATGATGCCTGCACTACTGATTTAATTTTCAATTTGAGTATCCATTTCTGTGTCAGGTATTGCATTAAGTCTATGTTTTATCTGTTTAACTAAATCTAACCATGACATTTCTTGATAGCTAAAACCCAGAAATTCTTTGAGTTCATCCATGGCTGCTTTTGCTTGCTGTATTTCGTGCATTTCTGTGGTTATCAGCGGGGTGTAAAATCTCACTGGAGCTTTTTGAATTACTGCTAAAGATTGTTTGACTAAACGGTTAATTTCAAATTTATAATCTTTTTCACCCAGTTGTTTCTGACAATATAAACCTTCTTCAGTGGAGGCATATAAAGGAGGCAACCTGTTAAGAGCATAAGCCGCTACTTCCACTTGATTTATTTGCTGTTTTAACTCATTAGGATAATTCTTGATTTCCTGTTCTATTGCCTCGGCTACTAATAATTCCATTGCATTTTTATGAGTTTTGGAAATAAAATCATTTTCTACTATTTCTAGATTGAATTCTTCAAAATTACTTGTCATTTTTACTCCTTATTTATTAAAAGTTCAAGCTATGCTACCCCGCTTGCTACTTTCTTTATAAGAAATTCCCACATTTTTTAAGCCAGCGCGGATCATTTGTTGTTCAAGGAGAGCAAAAAAACGAGCGCGATCGCCTGCTCTAACTACTGCGCGGTTATGTGCTTCTGCTAGGGCCACTGGATAACCATACCCTTTATAGACCTGAGCTAGCATGATACTTAATGATTGTTCAAATAAATCAGAATTTGTTGCTACCCATTGTGGTACTTCAATGCGGGCAATTTCGTGACCAACATTGACATAACAAAAATACACCCTTTGGGGTTCATCATAGGAGTCAAGGATGCGTGAATTACTTCGCCAGAGGGGGCCTCTTTCTCCTGGTAATAACACATTTGCGGCGAGAGTAACATCTCGTAAGGGGTCTGTTACTTGACAGGGGGCGTTTTCGCTCATGCCAGTACAGTTTACCACGCAGTTGGGGGTTGGATAGGTACAAGCGGCGAAACGGAGGAAGTTGACTGTTTCCGTACTGCGTGACGCGCTGATATAACCCATGAGAGGGATTTGGGTATGGCGTAATTCTTCCCAAGCTGCAAGAATGGGAGGGAGTATTTTTTCTCTTGCTTCTAGGGGCAGATTTTCGATAAACCAGAGAATTAATGAACCATCCATCATTGCTAGGTTGGGGATACCCTGATGAGCGCCTGGAGGGTTTACCCAGCGACAGGCCATTTCTGCTAACATCTGCGCTTCTGCTACACTGCGTCGATATCCCATCCATTCTTGAACGGAAATAGCCCACTGTTTGGAAACATACAAGTCTTGGGGTTGATAATATACCTCTGGGATGCTGTCGAGGAGTGGGTACAGGTTTTGACCATAGTGGAGCATTACCCGCCCAATATTAATTACATAACAGTAGGTTACTTCGTGGTGGGAGGGGGAAATTTGTGACCCATCGGTGGCGAATACGCTATGACTGGGTGGGGGTAGAGGGAGTTGGTGACGGGTATCCAATGGTTCCATTGGGGTAGCTGCGGCAAAAATCAGGCGATCGCTCCAGTTTTCCTGTATTTCTATTAATTCTGCTTGTTTTTCCGTACTTTCTGTTAACAATTCTAAGGCTTTTGCCAATCTTTTGCGACTAGCTAAAGCTTCTTCTTTCATATATTTACTAATATCAGGAATTTGTTTTGCTAATTTACCTAAATCCAACATAATTCTCACTTTCTCCATTTAATAATTGGTTATTAGTCATAAAAATTCTGACAGACAGATGGGCGCCCATTGTTTATATTCTAACTATCTTATTCTTTACTATAATGTTTGGTTGTTAAAACTCAAAACCAATGACGTTTGACGTGGAGGGGGCGGGTTTTGATATTTTGATTCTAGTTATGAGTAAAAAGATATCCCTAAACCCGCCCCTACCAAATATTTTTAATAAATAAAATTACCGCGTTTATCAAGATAACGACAAGCGCCATTAATCATCACTTCTGCCATTTCATTACGAAAGTATCCTGCTAATTCAAATTGGGGCTGAATAACCATCAAACCCGTTTTATTGATATAACCCCATTTATCATTTTTCTTAACTGCTGCCAAACCTTCTGAAAAACCGAGAGCCCATTCAAATTGAGCTTGAATGATTATACCTCCTGACTTATTAATATAACCCCATCTTTCCCCAAAATTCAAAAAATTTAATAGTTTAATTTCCACCAAAACAGGAGCGAAACCCTCTGAAAAATCCAAAGCTGCATTAAAAATAGGTTGAATAGTAAAAATTCCCTTGCGATTAATAAAACCCCATTTATTATTAATTTGCACTGCTGCCAAATCTTCATAAAAATCCCGTGCATTATCTCGTGGGGGAATAACCATTTGTCCATTTTTATCAATATAACCCCATTTTAGACCAATTCCCACCCTTGCCAAACCCTGAGAAAAACTATAAGCTTTATCATATTGAGGTTTAATTACTAATTCACCTTGATGATTAATAAAACCCCATATTGAGCCTATGCGTACAGCAGCTAAACCTTCAGTAAAACTCAAAGCTTCATTAAATTGTGGTTGAATAACAATTTGACCTTTATTATTAAGATAACCCCATTTTTGTCTAATACCAAGTAACTGATTAACTCTAAAAGGAGCTAGCCCTTCTGAAAAGTCCAATACTTGACTAAATTGGGGGGGAATAATCCAGCGCCCAGTTTTGTCGATATAACCCCATTTATTCCCTAGTTTAACTGCTGCTAAACCTTCAGAAAAATGTCGCCCTTGTTCAAATTCTAGCCCAATAACTAGCTGTCCATTATTATTGATATAACCATATTTATTGCCAATTTCTACTAACCTGAGTCCTGATAGTTTTGAAGATGATGATGTTGAATTGGTGGTAGGATTTAAATCTTTTAAAACTTGACTAGCTGAGTGATAACGATCTTTTACAACCTGCTGCACTAACTTCTCCAAAATTTCCCCCAACTCAAAACTTATGGGAGTTGTTAAATAATCCCGCCACACCCATTCATTGGTACTAATATCTAACAGTTGAAAGGGTTCAATATCAGTTAATAAATTGAGACAAGTTACCCCCAAAGAATATAAATCACTGGAAAAGGTAGCCTTACCAAAACCTTGTTCTGGTGGTGCATAACCAGGAGTTCCAATAATTGTACCAGTTTGATTAAGAGGTTTTTCCCCTGCAAATTTAGCCGCACCAAAATCTACTAATACTAACTGTTCATCTTTTTTTCTACGAATAATATTTTCTGGTTTAATATCTCGGTGAATAACCCGATTTTCATGGAGAAATTCAATTACAGGGAGTAAACTATTAAGCAGTTGGCGAATTTGTTGTTCATTAAATACTCCTTTTTCTGTTAATTCTTCTGCTAAATTTTGTCCATCTACAAATTCTTGGATTAAATATAACTTCCCATCTTGTTCAAAATGGGCAAATAATTCTGGTATTTGGTCATGTTTTCCAAGTTTATCTAATTGAATCGCTTCTTTTTCAAATAATTGGGTTGCTTTTTCTACATTTGTTGTTCCTTGTTGTTGAGGCATAAATTGCTTAATTACACAGTTAGGTTTTGAGGGAATATCCTCATCTACTGCTAAAAAAGTTTTACCAAATCCACCTTCACCAATTTTTTTAAACGCGCGATAACGGTCTTTTAGCAGTAATTTAGAGCCACAATATTGACAGAATTTATTGTTGCTTGGGTTATAGTGCTTATAGCAGTTAGGATTTAGGCAATAGCTCATTTTTATACCAATTATTTAAAGTTTTTATCGGGTACATCTCAATTTTACAATTTTTAAGTAATTTGTAACTTTATATCTATTTTTTTGTGTTATTTAAAGTTTGTGTAACCAAATAAATTATAGCCTTAAAAAGAATAATTAGGATATAGACAAGGGGCTGAAGCCCCTTGTCCAGTACCATAATATAGACAAGGGGCTTCAGCCCCTTGTCCAGTACCATAATATAGACAAGGGGCTTCAGCCCCTTGTCCACTATTATAATTTTGTATAATTACCCTAATCAACTCTTGCTTGACTATATTACCAATGACTAATGACTAATCACATTCTTCTGATATTGTAGCTGACCATTTTTCAATTGTGGCTGCTAATAAAGCTTGAGAGACAGGCTTAGGAAGGTAGTCATCCATTCCCGCATCAAAACATTTTTGAGCATCCCCTTCCAGTACATTTGCAGTAACAGCAATTATAATTGTGTGACGGCTATTTCCTTCTTTTTCTCGTATTCTTCTAGTTGCTTCATAACCATCCATCACTGGCATTTGACAATCCATCAGGACAATATCATAATTTTGAGTAGCTAATTTATCGAGAGCTTCTTGACCATTTTCTACATAATCTGCATGATACCCCAATTTTTTTAATTGATTTAATTCTACCATACGATTTAGTGCCATATCTTCTACTAAAAGAATTTTTATATTTTTGGTTGTTTTCACAGGGCTTTTTTCCCCAGTTATCTCCTCTTCTATTTTCCCTAAAGTAACTATAAACCAAAAAGTAGAACCTACTCCCATTTCACTATTAAATCCTATTTCCCCTCCCATCATTTCTACTAACTTTTTACAAATAGCTAAACCTAAACCCATACCGCCATACTTCCGAGTTAGGGAACCATCTACTTGAGAGAAACTTGTAAATATTTTGTTTTGAGCTGTTTTTGCAATTCCAATTCCTGTATCTTTTACTATAAATTTTAATGTTGTTTGCTTTTCTTTTTCTTCTATAAGGTTAACAGATACAAGTATTTCTCCTTGTTTTGTAAATTTAATCCCATTATCTAATAAGTTAATAATTATCTGTCGCAAACGACGTTCATCTCCCTCAACTTGTTGCGGTACATTTTGCTCAATAAATAACTTTGTTTCTATTCCTTTACTTTTGGCTTTTGGCGTTAACAAAAATACTATTTCTTCTAAACTTTTATGTAAATTAAAACTCGTGATTACTAACTGCATTTTTCCTGCTTCCAACTTGGAAAAATCCAGAATATCTTGGGTTATTGTTTGTAATTGTTGTCCGCTTTCTTCTAGTGACTCTACATAGTGTTTTTGCGTATTATCTAGCTCTGTCATTAACAGTAATTGAGTCATTCCCAACACTCCATTTAATGGTGTGCGAATTTCATGGCTCATATTATTAATAAATTCTGATTTTAATCTTGCTGTTTCTAATGCTGTTTCTTTTGCTGCTATTAATTGATTTTCATATTCTTTTCTCGCCGATATATCTTGAATTAAACAAATAATTTCTTCTAGTTCTTCTCCTTTTTTGTACTTAGTTTGAATTGAAACACTTACTGGAATTTGACGACCATCTTTAGTTAATAAGTTGGTTTCTCCTTTTTCCCAGATTTCTTTGTCTGTACCTGCTTCTGTTTCCCGAAAAGATAGAATATTTATTAATGAGTCTATAGGTGAATTTAACAATTCTGTTGCTTCATATCCTGATAAGGCGATCGCCGCTTGATTTACTTCTTTTATCTGTAATTTTTCATTAATAACAATTAAGGGTTCTCCCATTACTTGAATGATATTATTTTGCGAGTTTTCTCTTTTTATTTTCTCTTCTAATTTTCTCGCCATTTCATTGATTGAAGTTACGATACCTCCCACTTCATCATCTGATTCTAATCCTATTTTTGTCTCAAATTCTCCTGCCAGGATTTTACCTGTTGCTTCTTTTATTTCCAGCAGTTTTTGACTTAACCTCTTGCTACAAATAATCCCCAAACTTCCCACTATTCCACTTAAACTTAGCATAGCGATTAAGTTAGTTATTAAACCTAACTCTGTTTTCCTTTTTACCTCCTCTGTTTCTTGCTGCCAAATTTCTACTCTTTCATCTATTCCTAATTCTATTGCAGTCATTAATTCTGTTTCTATTGTTGCTAACTCCTCCAATTTCCCCTTTAATTCCTCACCGTTTAATTCCCTTATTTCCCTGGAAAGCTGAGATAATTTTTCCGCTTTTTCTGATATATTCTCTCTTCTTTCTATTTTGCCTAACCATTCATCTAATTTTGCTTTTTCCGCCTCAAATTCTGCTACTGTAGTGGTTTCTTTTTTCACTGCATTGATTATCCTTAAAGAAGCTATTTGAATTTCAGAAAAAGCGATCAACTCATTAATTGTATTTTTACTAATTTCGTTTGCCAGTTTATTGAAATTTCTATTAACATAAATATTCCCTATTCCCAACACTGTTAATAGGGAAGCAGTTGTAAGAAAACCCACAAGGACTTTTTGCTTTAATTTCATTTTTCTTCAACCCGAATGATGATAATCTTTAGAAGATTTTCTCTTGCGTATTTTTTTGATATACACAAATATTTGATTAAGAGCTAATCCCAAAAGCATAATAACTAAAAAAGCAGATAAAAATGGCACCAATAAAGCTAGAAGACACAATACTATAGCACTTAAAATTTCGGTGGTAGCAACTGCCATATTTCCTAACCCACCAGTTACCCCAGTTGTAACCAACCTAGTGAGAGTTGTGGCTAAATCTATTAAACCTGCACTACCACCACCAGCAATTGCCGCAATACTCCACTTAATAACAGGCTCTACATCTTCTAAAGTAGCAGCAGTTACTAGAGTACCAACAACAATTGCTAGGGGCACTTCTAACACATCCAAAAAATTATCCACAACGGGGATAAAATAAGCCAGTATTTCCACTATGGTAGCAGCCGTCAAAACCAAGAGGGCGGGGTAGGTGCCCACCCACGCAAACTCTGGTGCTAAGTGTAAATCACCATATAATGCTGAGATACTCAACACCAGGGGGGGGACAAATACCCGAAAACCACAAGCTGCACTCAAACTTACCCCCAGTGCGAGAGCTAAAATTGTCTCTATTTCCACTTATTTTGACACCCAACCAGCAAAGTCACCCTTAAACTGTTCCAATGACAACAGCTTAATTTCTTGATGGTAACTGATAGATTCTCGCGTTTGTTGTGTGTTATAACCCCAATCTGCTAAAAATAAGCCTATTTTAGGTAAATCTGGTTGCTGTTGCACTAACTCAAGGGTTTTTAATCTATCTTCCACAAACCAGACATTTTCCGCACTTACCCCATTTACTATCATTAATTCTCTCAAAATTTGATGTTTTGGTTGTTTATACTCTTTCCCAAAAATCATTTCTTGAGGTAATTCTATCCCTTCATTGTGCAACAATTGCTTAACAAAACGCCCTTCTTTGGTAGTCACAATATATAACTTGGTGTCAGCATTAATCACCTCTCTCACTTTAGTAACTACTCCAGGATAAAAACGATGTAATCCTAACCACCCATCTAAGTCAGACTCAATCCATTTATCTCTTACTGTATCTAATTGATGAGCTAATTCTTTTGGCTCTAATTGCTCATTTTTAACGATTTCTTGGGCTACTAAATGCCAATCTGTTAATATTTTATCTTGCTCAATCTCTAACACCAATGCTCGCAATAAAACAGGCATTTCCCACCCTGTTTCAATTACTGGGCGCAATTTATAAAAACTATTTGCTAATTCATCACTTACAGACTCATTCCAGATTTCAGCATAAGCTTTTTTGGTAGTTTGAAAATATTCAATCATCCCATCACAAACAACACCATCAAAGTCGAGCGCTAGAATTTTTGGAGCAATAAACATGGTTAATCATTGAAAACAACTTCAATCTCAATGATGCCATATTATTTTAATTTAATGGCATTTGTTGTTTAAATCACATTCTTTCTCTTGAAGTTTCTTCTGAATTTGCCCATTCTAAAGCCCTAAATAAACGTTTGGCATTTTCGCGGAGAGCGTAATAAATATACACTTTCTAACAGACTTGAAAGTTCATTAGCAGCAATTAAAGCTACATCTTGATTATTCTGACGTTTAATCACAATAATTTCTTGATTTTCTCCCACTTTATCCAAGATGCTAGCTAGGTTTTCTAGGTTTTCTCCTATATGTTTGTAGGTATATTTGCTAATAAACATAGTTAATTTTATCTAACTTTTACATTTTTATTTTACAATATTCTTAGTTCACTTTTTAAGACTTCTAAGGAAAGAAGGTCACAAAAAACCGCTTATGAACGGAATTTTAATTAAATCTCTATTTAAATCTAATTGATTTAAACATGAAGGATCATTTGAAGAAGCAAAAACTGTTTTTAAAGATCCACTGTATATTGATTTTTATGATCCAGATCATTCTGAAGATGAACATCGCTACATTATCATAGGAGAATCACAACGGGTGCATCTCAATTAAGTACTTAGGCAAAATTAATGTCCAAGAGGCAAGGGGCTTAAGCCCCTTGTCTGCTTAGTTTTTTCCTTAAACCAAATATGCCATTAATTTTGCTTACCTACTTATATAAATAGTTTAGTCCGCGCAGGCGGACTTCGTTTATGTAGCGGCGATTTCAATCGCTGTGATTTTTGATATTTTTGCAACATGGAAGATGAACTAAGAACAGAATATGATTTAAAGAGTTTAAAAGTCAGGAAAATGGGAGCTAAACGCCGAAGTTTTGCAGGTAAAATAATTGAGTTAGATCCTGATGTTGCCGAAGTGTTTACAACAGCCGAATCAGTGAACGAAGCTCTACGATTTTTAATTAGAATTACTAAAGAAAATACTTCTCATTTTTCTATATAGCAATCCTACTTGAGTTGTGGTATAGACAAGGGGCTTAAGCCCCTTGTCTATAGTGCCTTGTCTATTATAGATTTATCACAACCTATGCAAGGAACTGCTATAGTTAATTTTATCTAACTTTTACTAATTAAATCTCTAGGAAATGAACAAAAAGCTAAATCTAATTTATTTAAATTTATCCTATTGTCCAATCTTCAAATTTGAGCTGAGGAATTTTATTAAAATCTGAAAAATTGCGAGTAATCAAAATCGAATTAGTCGCAAGAGCAATAGACCTGTTGCGAAAATTTTTAAACCCCCCCTAACCCCCCCTTATTAAGGGGGGGGGAAATGTCTGTTTTTTGGTAATTTTCCCCCCCTTATTAAGGGGGGGTTAGGGGGGGTTAACACTACTTCGCAGCTTTTGGTCTAATAGAAGCTATTTTTAAATCTTGTCTGCCAATGCGTATTTTTTGATTAATTAACTCTGTATAATAAGCATAAGCTTGTTGTTCAAATTTAATGATTTTAAGCAATTTTAAATCTGCCAAAGTTTCCCATAATAAATTATAAGCAAGTACTAATTTATCAGATTGATTGTTTTGAGATGCTTGTCGAATTACATTTAATCTTCCTCGAATAAGTTCTTCAGCAGTAATAATAGTTATACTTATTTGATTAGCATTTGTTATTATTCGCTTAATCACTTGAGGATGATTTCTTTGCCAAAGAGAAAAGTGATCTGTATCAAGGATATACCCACTCATGCAATTTATTTGCCTTCTTCTTCATTTTCAGCATCTATTTCACAACGATATTGTTTAATATATTCCAAGACTTCATCATATTGGGGGTCATTTTCGTATTTACCTGCTAATTTAATCCAGGGATTCTCAGAATCTGTTGTTTTTTCTGATGATGTTTGTTGAATTTTTTCATATAGTAAAGTCTTTTCTTCTTGTGATAAATTTTCAAAAGAAGTAAGTATTTTTTCCACAGATATTGAACTATTTATCATTTTTTTCTGCCCATTTTCAAGTCATTTAATTCTATTTTATCTTGATAATCGTCAAGCGCGTATTAAATCGCACTTGACGATTACTACAAAACCAAGTTAAGCCTTAGCTAATACTTTGGCTACAGTTGCTACTCCTGTACCTGGGGTAACCCCTTCTACTCCTAACTTAATTAAAGTAGTTTCTAAGGCAGAAATAGCGGTGAGAATATCGCGATCGCTTACAAACCCTAAATGACCTATGCGAAATATCTTACCTTTCAATTCGTCTTGTCCTCCTGCCAGAGAGATATCAAAGTCTTTTTTCATCACACTCCGTATATCTTCTGAGTCTACATTCAGTGGTGCAACTGCAGTTATTGCTGTACTTGCAGCATCATCTGGTGCAAACAGAGGTAAACCCAAACTCTTACACGCAGCACGAGTTGCTTGAGTTACCCGTTTATGTCTTGCAAAAATACTCTCTAACCCTTCTGCTTTCATCATCCGCAAAGCAGTCTGAAGTCCAAAAATTAGGTTGACTGGGGGGGTAAAAGGAGTAGTATTTTTTGCTGTTGACTTTTTATATGGCATTAAATCCAAATAAAAACGGGGTATTTTTGCATTTTCATAAGCTTTCCAAGCTTTTTGTGAACAAGCTACAAAACCCAAACCTGGAGGAATCATGTACCCCTTCTGTGAACCAGAAGCTACCACATCTAACCCCCATTCGTCTATGGGAATATTCACTGCACCCAAACTGGTAACAGCATCCACAATAATTAAACACTCTCCATGAGCTTTAACATACTTATTGATGGTTTCCAAGTCATTGAGTACCCCAGTAGAGGTTTCTGAATGGGTGATAATAACCCCTTTTATTTCCTTATTTTTATCCCCTTCCAGCTTTTCTCGAAAAACTTCTGTATCGAGGGGTTTACCCATTTCATTTTGAATAACCTCCGCTCTCATCCCAAAAGTGAGCGCCATTTTTGCCCAGCGATCGCCAAATTTCCCATTTACTCCCACCAGCACTCTATCACCTGGATTGAGAAAATTAATAATTCCTGCTTCCATTGCTCCAGTACCTGATACAGTCAGCATCAACACATCATTTTCTGTCTGATGCAACCATTTCAGCAGGGCGGTACACTCTTCCATCACTTTACCAAAATCCCCGCTTCTGTGACCAATGGGGGCTTTAGCCATTGCTAGTAGTACTGATTCTGGCACTGGTGTAGGCCCTGGAATCATTAACATATTTTTATCTTCCATTTATTCCTCCTATGAATTATGAAATTGGTTTTTGCATAATGTTTTTGTTGCACTAGGCAAGGGGCTTAAGCCCCTTGTCTCACCATTGCACTAGACAAGGGGCTTAAGCCCCTTGTCTCACCATTGCACTAGACAAGGGGCTTAAGCCCCTTGTCTCACCATTGCACTAGACAAGGGGCTTAAGCCCCTTGTCTCACCACAACCTATGCTATATTGCATTTTATCAGTTATGAAAACAATTGAGCGATCGCCTTTCCTGGCTCTTCCTGTTTCATCAGTGACTCACCAATTAAAACTGCATTTGCTCCTGCTTTTTTTACCACATTTAAATCCTCAGCGGTATGCAAACCCGACTCACTAACAATAGTAATTTTTTTCTCTAACAATTGTTCTTTTCTCGCATCTAATAGTCTGCAAGTTGTTTGTAAATCCACTGAAAAATCTGCTAGGTTGCGGTTATTAATTCCCACCAAGTTTACCCCATCTATTGCCAAAACTCTATCCAACTCTGAGAGACTATGCACTTCTACCAGAGCAGTCATTCCCAATGACTTAATTATTTTCACAAAATATTTTAAATCTTGGTCACTTAAAATTGCTGCAATTAATAATACCGCATCTGCACCTTTACTCCTAGCCAAATATATTTGATAAGGATAAATTATAAACTCCTTACATAACAACGGTAATTCTACCACTTCCCTAATTAAAGCCAAGTTTTCAAAACTCCCTTGAAAAAATTCAGTATCTGTCAGCACAGACAAACAACTTGCGCCGCCTTTTTCATAGGATTTTGCTATTTTTACTGGGTCAAAATCCGCTCTAATTACCCCTTTACTTGGCGATGCTTTTTTCACTTCAGCTATCACAGCAGGCTGAGTTTTTCCTGGTGTTAATGCTGCCAAAAAATTTAGACTTGGAGGTAAATCTTTTACTTGTTTTTGTAAATCCAAAAGAGAGAGGCGATCGCGCATTTTCTCCACTTCTTTTTCTTTGTGCCAAACAATCTTTTCTAATATATTTCTTGGTTCAGCATCTGGCACTTTTGCTTGATAACCCCAATTTTCTACTTTAATTTCTGGATTTGGTTTTCTTCTTCTTATTTCCATTTTTTTTTATTTTCTTAATATTTCCCGTAGGGTGCGTTAGGCGCAGCCGTAACGCACCAACTTTCTAATTTTTCCCTACGCCACCTCAGCTCGTTTAAAAGCCTCATCTAAAACTTCAGAAAGAGTAGGATGAGTATGCACATTAAAAGAGAGATTTTGCACTTTCTCGCGAAGAGCAATAGCATTAGCAGCTTCTTGAATTAAATCAGAAGCGTGGGGCCCAATAATATGCACTCCCAACAATTCCCCGTTATCTTTCCTGTAAATAACTTTAGCTATTCCCTCACTTTCTCCATCAGCCAAAGCTTTAGAATTGCCCTTAAAATAAGTCTTCACCGTTGCAATTTCAAACCCTTCTTTTTCCCCCAATTCTTGAGCTTGTGGTTCATTTAACCCCACATAACTAATTTCTGGATGAGTAAAAGCAGCCGCAGGAATACTGCGATAGTCAATAGTTTTTGCTCGTCCACAAATATTTTCTACAGCAATTATACCTTGAGCAGAAGCAGCATGAGCTAACATCATTTTACCTGTTGCATCACCTATCGCCCATAAATTAGGCACAACTTCACCATCTTTTAAAACTGCCATAGAATCATTTACTTGAATAAAACCCCGCCCATCTAATTCTACCCCAACTGACTCTAACCCTAAATTTTTCGTAGCAGGAACACGCCCAGTCGCCACTAAACAAGCATCTACTTCTAACACTTCGATCACTTCTTTTGTTTTCGCATCAGTTAACTCAATTTCTACTGGCGCTCCTGGGGTAACTTTAGTAGCAAAAACTCCTGCATAGGTTTCTATATCTCGTGGATTAATTAACACCCTTTCAGCAATTTTCGCTATATCTGGATCAAAAGTTGGCATGATTTTATCTAACGCTTCAATCATGGTAATTTGACAACCCAAAGCAGTGTAAATATCAGCAAATTCTAAACCAATATAACCACTACCAATAATTGCAATCCATTCTGGTAGATTTTCTAAACGCACCGCTTCATCACTGGTAAATACCGTTTTGTGGTCAATTTGAATACCGCGAGGTACAAAAGGCACAGAACCAGGACATAACATGATATTTTCAGCAGTAATTATTTTTTCCCCACTGTCAGCAATTACACTCACTTTATTGGGTGCTGCTACTTTCCCCCAACCATGAATAGTATCTACTTTTAAACGTTTGAGACTATTAGTTAAATCACCCCTAATTTTATTAACTAAATTAGTTGCATGAGAGGCGATCGCCTCCCTTTCAAATTCCACTCCAGACACCTGGATACCCAAACTGTGGAGGTGTTTGACATCTTGTAACTCTCTCACTCTCCCTGATGCTGCTAACAGCGCCTTTGAGGGAATACAACCACGATTTACACAAGTTCCCCCCATATCCTTCGCTTCCACAATTGCCGTGTGTAATCCACACTTGACCGCGTGTAAAGCCGCACCATGTCCTCCCACACCAGCACCGATAATCACCAAATCATAATCAAACTGTTCACTCATACTTTTTCCTGATACCTACTTTGCCCATTGTAGAATTAAGTGGCAGCAACTCCTTTAATCAATCAAAAATTACTTTTCATACCATTTTTGAAACTATTAATAATTACATTAGTTATATTTTACCTTTTTTTATCTTTAAACTCAAATATTTTTTTTGTATATATAATAAGAGCCCCCCTTGTATGTTAGATTGAATATAAATATATATAAATCAATCAAACAATAAATAATTCAAGTGATTTCAGTAGCTCGCTGAAATGACAGAGAATAAGCGGTATTTCATTGTTCTAACTTTTCCTTTCCTTGCTATAGTAAACCTAAATTGGTTGTTAAGAAACAATAGATTTAAATCTATGAGTCTGAAACCATGATTTCACAATTCATAACTATATAACAAAAACCGCCCAGTAAAAACTCTGGGCGGTTACTACTAAAGGGTTTATTAATTAACCAACATTTACCTTAACAACTTTATTTTTTTCTTCCTCAGCTTTGGGTAAAGTTAAGTTTAAAATGCCGTCTTTATATTCAGCTTTGACATTAGTATTGTCTATTTGACGGGTTAGAGGAATTACTCGTTGGAATTTACCGTAACGAAATTCACTTCTGAATGTGCCATTTTCTTGGCTTTTTTGTTCTTGCTTTCTTTCTCCAGTAATGGAAACACTATCTCTGGTAACTTCAATGTTTAAGTCTTTTGCTTCCATTCCTGGAACTTCTAATTTTAAGTGAATAGCTTCTTCTGTTTCCTCTATTTCAGCGGTGGGTGTATGGATAAAATCTTCATTTGTTTTCCATGTTGGAGTTAAAAAATCCTCAAATAAGCTGTTCATTTGACGTTGGAGTCTGTCAATTTCATTAAAAGGTTGATAACGGATAATAGGCATATGTTTTTCTCCTTTTTTTTACTTTCAATTGTTTGTTTTTTCTTTTGATTTCATCATAACTAGAAACCTAAAACCAGCAAATGGGGAAAAGTGAACTACATAAGTGCTAATTACCGAACTTTTGCAGCCAAAAAATAAAGTGAGGTTAACCGAATTGTATGGATCGGTTAACCTCACTTTATCTCTTTAATTTTTTAATTAAAATGAACTCATTATGAGTTTATTTTGGAGGTGGAAAATGAACCAAACTGACTGGGAAGTGATGATTGTAACCTTCGGAGTAAGCTTGTTTGCGGGTATTCTCTGTATTGGAACCATTTAAGAGTTATTGGTGAAAAATAACTCTGCGCTCAAGTATTGAGGTAAGTAAACAAAATTAATGCCATCCGCTCAGTGATCAGTGATCAGCGATCGCTGATCACTTCTGTTGATTATTATTTAATATTTGCTGTAAATATTTTCCAGTATAGGAAAGTGGATTTTTTGCCACTGTTTCTGGGGTACCAAATGCCACTATTTCTCCTCCTAAATTACCACCTTCTGGCCCTAAATCAATGATCCAGTCAGCACAGCGAATGACATCTAAATTATGTTCAATAACCACAATACTATTACCTTTATCTACCAAACGCTGTAAAACATTTAAAAGGTGATGAACATCATAAAAAGACAACCCAGTGGTAGGTTCATCAATTAAATAAATTGTTTTACCTGTAGCTCTCTTCGACAACTCAGTAGCTAACTTAACCCGCTGCGCTTCTCCACCAGATAAAGTAGTAGCTGGTTGACCTAATTTAATATAGCCCAACCCCACATCAACTAATGTTTGTAATCTGCTGGCTGCTCTGGGTATGTTTTGAAACACTTCTAACCCTTCTTCGACGGTCATATTCAACACTTCAGCAATGGAATAATTCTTGAATTTCACCTGCAAGGTTTCTCTACTATAACGCGCTCCCTTACAAACTTCACACTGAACATAAACATCGGGCAAAAAATTCATTTCAATAATATTTACACCTTGTCCACCGCAAGCTTCACACCTACCTCCTTTAACATTAAAAGAAAAGTGACCTGGTTTATAACCCCGTACTTTTGCTTCAATAGTTTGGGAAAAAACTTCCCGTATCGGGTCAAAAAGTCCTGTATAAGTTGCGGGGTTAGAGCGGGGTGTTCTCCCGATAGGAGACTGGTCAATTATAATTACCTTATCTATAGCTTCTATTCCTTTTACTGCGCCTAATTCTTTGGGTAAAGGTACTTTTTTGGTCAAATAATGTTGGAGTGCGGGATGTAAAATTTCTCCCACTAAACTTGATTTTCCTGAACCAGAAACTCCCGTTATACAGACTAACTTTCCTAGTGGAATTTCTACATTTAGATGTTTAAGATTGTTTTTATGACAGTCTTCTAAGAGTAAAAATAGTCCATTTCCTTCTCTTCTTTCCTTTGGCGTTTCAATTACCTTTCTCCCAGATAAATAAGCACCTGTGAGAGAATTTTCTGCTGTGAGTAACTGGTTAATATCTCCTTGAACAACCACTTCACCCCCATGAATACCAGCTCCTGGACCAATATCTACTATTTGGTCTGCACTGCGAATAGTTTCCTCATCATGTTCGACTACTATTAAAGTATTGCCTAAGTCTCGCAGTTGTTTAAGAGTAGCTAATAGTCGCCCATTATCTCTTTGATGTAAACCTATACTAGGTTCATCTAAAACATAGAGAACTCCTGTTAACCCTGCTCCTATTTGAGTTGCTAATCTAATTCTTTGCGCTTCTCCTCCTGAAAGAGTCATGGCTGCTCGATCTAGGGTAAGATAATCTAAACCAACATTGAGTAAAAATTGCAATCTGGATTTTATTTCTTTGAGCGCTAATTCACCTATTACTGCTTGACGTTCACTAAGTTTTAATTGGTTGATTTTGTCTAAACACTCTTGAATGGAAACTTGGGTTAAGTCGGTGATTTTATATTGTCCTAACCTCACTGAAAGTGCTTCTGATTTCAGTCGTTTTCCCTGACAAACTTCGCAGGGTTGGTAAATAATATACTGTTCTAGCTTTTGTTTTAGGGTTTCTGAGTTTGTGTCTTGATATTGTTTGTCTAAAATGGGAATAACTCCAGAATAATGTCGATGGAGTTCTTCTTTGTCATAATTGAAATAAACAGCTTGATCGCTGCCATATAAAATTATTTTTTGTTGTTCAGAAGTAAGTTGATTCCAAGGGGTTTTAAAATCAAAATTATGGGTTTTACTTACACTAGATAAAAGGGAGAGATAGTAGGAGTCAGTTTTGTCAGACCAGGGGGCGATCGCCTTATACATAGAAGCGGTGGGATCTGGTATAATTAACTCGGGGGAAAATGTGCGTAAACTTCCTAGCCCGTGACAATGGGAACAAGCGCCATATGGTGAGTTGAAGGAAAATAACCTGGGCGATAATTCTTCCATAACTCCACCATGTTTAGTACAAGCAAAGTTTTCTGAAAAAAGTATTTCTTCTGCTGTTTTTACTGAAAAGTTATTGTTATTTTCTTCTGGGTTTGATGGATTTAAAATTTGAATTAAAGCTAGACCGTTAGCAATGCGCAAACAAGTTGTTAAAGAGTCGGTTAAACGCTCTTGTATCCCTGGTTTTTTAATTAACCTGTCAACTAAGATTTCTATATGGTGTGTTTGGTTTTTATCTAACTCAATATTGTCAGTTAGTTCTCTAATTTCTGAGTTAATTTGTACCCGCACAAAACCTTGAGCTGCTAAACTGGATAAAAGTTGCTTGTGAGTACCCTTTTGACCACGAACTACAGGAGCGAGTACATGAAACTTAGTACCGTCAGGAAGAGACATAATGCGATCGCACATTTGATCGATGGTTTGGGGAGTGATAGAGCGATCGCAATGGGGACAATGTGGTTCACCAGCTCTACCAAAAATTACCCGCAAGTAGTCATAAATTTCTGTAACCGTACCCACAGTAGAGCGAGGGTTATGAGAAGTAGATTTTTGGTCAATAGAAATAGCGGGACTTAAACCTTCAATAGCATCTACATCTGGCTTATCTAATTGTCCCAAAAATTGACGAGCATAAGCACTCAAAGACTCAACATAACGTCGTTGTCCTTCTGCAAAAATTGTATCAAAAGCGAGGGAAGATTTACCTGAACCAGAAACACCAGTAAACACAATTAATTGATTGCGGGGTAGTTCCAGGTTAATATTTTTCAGGTTATGTTGTCTTGCGCCACGAATGCGGATATTTTGGTTAAATTGACTCATAGAAATAGTAGTTACTTGCTCTTTTTTTAGGTTAATATTTTGGTGCTTTATTATATAATTGAAACTAGAAATATTGTTATTTTTTTATCTATTTTTTTGAGCTAAAATCATTATAGCAAATCCTAATCAAAACTGTTATAATAATTATAACAGTTCAAAGGAGCAAAATCAGATGGTAGTCAGTAGAAATTATGCTTATTTTTCCCCAAAAGAGTATTTAGAATTGGAGCAAATGAGCAATATAAAACATGAATATAGCCAGGGTAAAGTTTATGTTATGGCGCAAAAAAGCGATGCTCATGTAACAATAATGGGTAATTTACTGACGTTATTAAGAAGTTATCTTAGAGGAAAAAATTGCCGTGTTTATTTTGCAGATATGAAAGTAAGAATTGAATCAGCAGATGTATTTTATTATCCAGACATAATGATAACTTGTGATGCAAGAGATAGAGACTCTATTTATTTTAAAAGATATCCTCGTTTAATTGTGGAGGTGTTATCTTCAAGTACAGAAAAATTTGACCGCGAGGGAAAATTTAATGATTATAAACAGGCGGATAGTCTAGAGGAATATGTGTTAATTAGTCAAGATAAAATAAGAGTGGAATGTTGGCGTAAAAATGATGATGGTGACTGGGTTGAGCAAATATATCAAAAAGGGGAAGAAGTAGAGTTAACCAGTGTTAATTTTAGCTGTGATATTGAGCAATTATATGAGGATGTTTTTTGAGAGGAAAAGGTGTACTTGGTTGAGGGAATATTTTCTAAAGAAGTGATAGACTTATATTAATGCCTACCTGACCAGTTCCATAAACCGCCTGGGAATAAATTCCCAGGCTAACAGCTAAAGTCCACTAAAGTGGACTAAAAATTTTGATAAAACACATTTAACATTGAGTCCGTTTTAACGGACTTTAGCTGTTAGCCTGGGGTTTTAACCCCAGGCGGTTTATGTCACTCAACAAAATTTAAAAAAATTAACAACTACTTTATCTGAGCGAGTTTTCCAAATCTATTTCATAACTTTAGAAAAATGGTAAGAGCTAGAGAATTTCGGATTTGTTTGATGGTTTTAAAATTGAATAAGTGCATTACTATCTTGCAATGCACCTTCAGCTTTTAGTTTTTATTTACTATTCTGTCATATTCTGTATGGGAACTTATCCAAAACCAAACAATCTTGTTTTCTTTTTCTTTCATTACTCCTAAAGCTCTCTATCCAATACCTACTCTTACTGACCAAATATTTTGATTAGGTTTTACCTTTTTAAAATCTAAACTAGGATGAAATGGATTATTTTGCCAAAGCTGATAGTTCTTTTTTGCAGTTTCTCTTATTCGGTGAGGTAGTTGAAGAAATAACTTCCGAAAATTACTGGTTCTAGATGACTTCATTACTCTTCACCAAAACCTTTTGCTTCGGTTTTTCCTTGTTCATCTTCTGTTAATGCTATTTGAGCCATTTGTTGAAGAATATCTAGGTTAATGTTAGGGTTTGAGAGAGTTTCTTGCCATTTCAATTCATTTTGAATATCTTCAAGTAATTGTTGAGCTATTTCAGCTTGAATTTCACTGGGTAATTTTTTAGCTTCTTTGAATGCTTGTTCTAATAAAGTAGTCATAATTTTGTTTTTTGATTATTGGATTGTGCAGTTTAATGAGTTCAATTTGTTGACCCAACTTTTATTAATTATATCGCAGATGGTATTGATTAGCCAGAATAATATAATATTAGTTTTTGTTCAAAGCAGCATAATTTGTTTTGCTGATGAAGTTTAGAACACTATTTTGTTTAAACAGTTAAGCAAAAAAACAGGATTTCTGAGTAAAGAAACTCTGTGAAGATAAATATTATAAAGGGAGATATTGAACGCGATTAATTAAATCTTCTGGTTCACTAGCTTTGGCAATAATTTCTAAATCATTGATACCATTTCCAATAGTAATAAGCCTAAGATGACCATAAATTACACCAAAGAAATTTATTTCTTGAATTTGACGGCGGTTTGCTTCAACAAGAAAATCTTGGTCTTGTGTAAAAATAACCCGTTTAAGTTCCATTGCACGGTCAAGTAAAATAGAATCAGGTACACCTGAACGTCCATCTTCTTGAACTGTTAACACATCTACCGCGCGAATGCGTAACCCAGATGTAATGGCAAAATTAACGTGTTCATCCATATAGAGAGATATGGTCATTTAATTAATCCTTTGGCGCGAAGTTTTTTTACTAAAGGAGACTCCCCAGCATCTCGACGTAACTTTTCAGCATATTGAAAACGTCGCTCCATATCTGCATCTAATTCTTCTTTATTGTCCCAGTAAAAAGCAAAAGCTGAATGAATTTGACTCATGGTTAAATAAGGATGATTGAGATGCAGTTCTTCTGGACTCCAACCATAAGCAATTTTAGCTTCTACTAATTCAATAACTTTCATGGTTGTACCCGCAATAATTGGGACATTTCGCTCATCTCTTTCGATGTATTTATATTCGGTTTTAAGAGTGGTTGTCATGGCTTTTTTTATTAATTTAGTTTAGTTTAAATTATGATATCATAATTTAGTCATTGGTACTAGGGTGTTTGTTCAGTGGATGAAAATATCTGAAATATATTATTAATTAAATAGCAATAAGTTGGTGCGTTACGGCAGATGATAAATCTATGTTATATTCCATAAATCTTGGCTGCCTAACGCACCCTACGATTGATATAATTATTTGGGAATAAATAAAAAGAAGAATGAAGAAACAGCGAATTTTATCGGGAGTTCAACCTACAGGAAACTTACATATAGGAAACTATTTAGGGGCAATTCGTAACTGGGTAGAAAATCAGAAAGAGTATGACAACTTTTTCTGTGTGGTAGATTTACACGCGATTACAGTACCTCATAATCCCCAAACTCTAGCGGAAGATACATATACTATTGCTGCTCTGTATCTTGCGTGTGGGATAGATTTAGAATATGCCACTATTTTTGTTCAGTCTCATGTAAGTGCCCATAGTGAGTTAGCATGGTTACTCAACTGCATCACTCCCCTTAACTGGTTAGAAAGGATGATCCAGTTTAAGGAAAAAGCAGTAAAACAGGGAGAAAATGTGAGTGTTGGTTTACTAGACTACCCAGTCTTGATGGCTGCGGATATATTACTATATGATGCAGATAAAGTACCAGTAGGGGAAGACCAAAAACAACATTTAGAGTTAACTCGCGATATTGCAGTCAGAATAAATGATAAATTTGGTAAAAAAGATGAGCCTGTACTGAAACTACCAGATCCTCTCATCCGCAAAGAAGGAGCGCGGGTAATGAGTCTCACGGATGGGAGTAGTAAAATGTCGAAGTCAGATCCTTCTGAGTTGAGTCGGATTAATTTATTAGATACCCCAGACTTGATCGAGAAAAAAATTAAAAAATGTAAAACAGACCCAGTGAAAGGGTTGACTTTTGATGACCCAGAACGTCCAGAATGCAATAATTTGCTGACTCTGTATAGTTTGTTTACTCAGAAAAGTAAAGCAGAAGTTGCTGCAGAATGTGGGGAAATGGGATGGGGACAGTTTAAACCTTTATTGACAGATGCGGCGATCGCTGCTCTCTCACCTATACAGGAAAAATACAAGGAAATTAGGGCAGAAAAAAGCTATTTAGATACAGTATTGCGCGAAGGGAAAGAAAAGGCTCAAACAGTGGCTAATGCAACCCTCTCCAGGGTGAAAAATGCTCTGGGTTATCTTCCTCCTGTATAACCCACCCCTAACCCCTCCCTTGAGGAAAATAACCCACCTCAAGGGAGATGGGGGGAGTAAAAAGTGAATGATTGTTAAAAAATGATAAAGTAGGATAACTAAATACCCGCCCCTACGATAAAAAAATGAGTCGTTTTCGCCAAGCTGTCCAAAATAAAGAATTTCTCGTCACCGCTGAAGTTACTCCACCCAAAGGAGGAAACCCCGCAAGGATGCTCGAAGTAGCTAAAACCCTGAAAGGAAGAGTGCATAGTGTTAATATTACTGATGGTAGTCGTGCTGTTTTACGAATGTCTTCAGTAGCGGCATCAGTGTTATTGTTGCAGCATGAAATTGAACCTATATGTCAAATAGCTTGCCGCGATCGCAATCTAATTGGCATACAAGGAGACTTAATGGGTGCTCATGCTTTGGGAATTAGAAATATTCTTGCTCTCACAGGTGATCCTGTAAAAGCAGGAGATCATCAAAAAGCTAAATCTGTATTTGACTTAGAATCAGTAAGATTATTAAAGTTAATAACTAAACTAAATCTAGGTTTTGATTTTAATGATCAACCCCTCCCAGATGAAGGGTTAGATTTATTTGCAGGTGCTGCAGTTGATCCTCAATCAGAAAGTTGGTCTGGTTTACAAAGACGTTTTGAGCGAAAAGTAACAGCAGGAGCGCAATTTTTTCAAAGTCAACTGGTAACAGATTTTGAAAAATTGGATAAATTTATGCACTTCAGCGCTTCCATAACTGATAAGCCAATTTTAGCAGGAATTTTCCTCTTGAAATCAGCAAAAAATGCTCTATTTATTAAGAAGTATGTACCTGGGGTTCATATTCCTGATGAAACAATAGAACGGTTAGGAAAAGCAAAAGATGAGTTAAAAGAAGGGATGAAAATAGCCGCAGAACAAGTAAAATTGGCTAAAGAATTGTGTCAAGGTGTGCATCTAATGGCAATTAAAAAAGAGGAGTTAATCCCCGAAATTTTGGATATGGCGGGAGTTGGAGCAATTAGTCATTAGTCATTGGTCATTAGTCATTAGTCATTGGTCATTGGTCATTAGTCATGGGTATGTATTTTTGAAAAAATATTAATGTTTCTTAAAAAGATCATAACATTTAGCTAAGGACTAAGGACCAATGACCAATGACCAATGACTAATGACTAATGACCAATGACTAATGACTAATGACTAATGACCAATGACTAATGACTAATGACTAATAACAAATGACTGGATCGCCTCTAAAAATGACACTGGATGAAAAGGTTTAGTAAAATAACCATTTGCACCTAATTCCTTAGCTTTTTCGCGGTGTAAATCATTATCACGGGAAGTAAGAATAATCACTGGTAAATCCTGAAAAATAGCTTGAGAGCGAATCATTTTTAAAAGAGAAAACCCATCTAATTCTGGCATTTCTAAATCACAAATTGCCAAATTAAAATGGTGATTACCTTGATTTAAAACTGTCCAAGCTTCCTTACCATCGCGACATTGTACCACTGTAAAACCTGACTGAGTAAGGATTCTATTAAGAGTACGGCGAACGGCGATCGAGTCATCAATTACTAAAATGGAGGGAGTTTCATTAATAATTGGTTGTTCTTTTCTTGCTAGTTTTGGCTGATTAAATGATAGTAATTCATCTAAAAAGTCAGGTACTAAAACAGGGACAACTTCTCCTGTACCCAAAACAGTACAACCTGCAAGATAAGGAGGAACTGGAACAGTATCATCAAAAGGTTTTACTACCAGTTCCTTTTCTGTTAAAATTTTATCAATTCCTACTACTAAATTTTTCCCTTTGGTTGTTAAAACTAAGCCAATTTTAGGATTAGGTAAAGAAGGGTCAAAAATGCCAGATTGATGGTAAGGTAAAAGTGCGGCTAAATTCCGATAAGGAATTAATAAATTTTGCCAAAGAATATGATAATTTTCTGCAGGAAACTCAATGAGAGAAATAATTGTGCGAATATTAGCTGAAGGAATGGCAAAATTTTGTTGTTGACAACGGAAGAGAAGTAGGGGTAAAATATTGAGAGAAAGGGGAATACGAATAATAAAGCTAGTACCTTGACCAAAAGTACTATCTATGGTTAAAGTTCCCCGCAATCTTTCCACTTGTAAGCGAACAATGTCTAACCCCATACCTCTACCAGAAAGCGCACTAACTGTTGTTGCAGTAGAAAAACCAGGAAGGAAAATAAACTCTATAATTTCTTCTTTTTTTAATTGCTCAAAAGTTGTTGTTGGCGGGCATAAATTAAGAGAAAGTGCTTTATCATAGACCTTTTTAAAGTTAATTCCGCGACCATCATCGGTAATAGTAATAATAACTTGATTAGAAGAAATAGTCGCTGCAAGTTTAATGATGCCAGTTTCTGGTTTACCTGCTTCAATTCGCTGTTTAGGAGTTTCGATACCATGGTCAAAAGCATTACGAATTAAATGGGTAAAAGGAGTGCGTAATTGTTCGATCGCCGCTTGATCTATTAATACATTTTCGCCTTCAATTACCAATTTAGTTAATTTACGATGTTGTTGGTTTAATTTTTCCACTGGTTGAACATAAGAAGCTGCAACTGAACCAAATGTGACCAACCGCGACTGAATTACATCTTGATGAAGATGATCTAAATATTGACGAACTTCCACCAAAGTTTCCTTAAATTCTCGTCGCATTAAATCTATGTCTTCGCGAATTTCCATCACCCGCACCATTAATTCTTGAAACTGTTGTAAGCTAGTATGAACTGCACTATAACGGTCAAATTCTAGGGGATCAAATTCTTCTGAATATTGATCAGTAATAGTTAGTCCATCATAAAAAGATTGGATTTGTTCTTGAAGAGGAGGTAATTGTTTTCCGTTTTTTCTCAAATTTTGGCTAGCTTGTCGTAACTGATGTTCATAAACCAATAAACGCTCATAATTAATTAATAATTCTCCCACAGTTTCACTCATCCTATTGACTCGCTCAAGGGGAATACGCACATTTTGGCTAACATTTGGGGTGGAAAAGTCTTGAGTTTCTTTTGGTTTTGTTTCCTCTGGTGGGGGAGTTTCAAGGGGTTTTACAGAGGAAGGAAGTAAGTTAGTTAGCTTTTCTGATATTTGTGGGTTTTCAGAGTTAGCTAAAAATTGGGAACTGAGATTACTAGCTTCTTCTACTGCTATTTTTACTAATTCTGATCCAGAAGTTTTGTTTAATTCTCTTGCTTGTTTGAGCAAACTGCCAAATTCTTCTAACCAGGATAAATTTAAAGCTTGACCGAGAAGACTACATTCTTCTTCAAATATTATTAAACCTTCAGAGAGAGCTTTTTCTGGTGTTGGTTTGGTAAGTAAATTATTTAACTGGTTGATACAAGCTTTTAAGTCAACACTAATAGCGGTGGTAACAAACTCAGTGGAGTCACCCAATAAGTTAGGAGTATCTGGGGCAGTTTCCAGGGTTTTCAGAAATTCTTCTAAAGCGATGATTAATTCTTGGGTGTTTACTCCATCTTCAGGAAGTCCATTACAAGCGGCGTTGATCAGATTTTCCACCTCTTCAATACCCAGACTGAGTAATTCAATAGCCATTGGTTTATCTTGCACTCTTTCTTGTTCGAGTGCTTCAAACAGGTCTTCAAGTTTGTGCGCCAGTTGATTTAGAGCAGATATATTTGCCATACCTGCTCCACCTTTGATTGAATGAGCTGCTCTTCCTAAATCTTTGTATATTTTGGTGAGATTTTTTGCTTCTGTTGGTTTTTTATATTCTAATCGTAATTTTTCAATCCCAGTAGTGAGCATTGCCACACATTCTGGGGCATCTTCGTATAAGAAACTATTGCGAGCCTCTTGGGCGATCGCCTCTAAACTTGCTGCATCTAACATCTTTTTTTCCAGCTTGTAAATATTTAAAATTAAAAATTACTACTATAATTTTGCGCTTAATTATTCATTATTCATTATTCATTGTTTTGAGGCACGGACAAGGGGCTTAAGCCCCTTGTCTTACTCTGATAATTACTAGAATTAATAATTAATAATTAATAATGAATAATTAATAATTAATAATGAATAATTATTCATTATTAATTGTTCATTATAGCAATTTTCGGATAACTAAGGTACAGTTTTACTTGATTGACAAGAACGTTCGCCCTTGCCCGCAGATCAAGAGTAAGAGAGGTTCTTTCATTCTTAATTCTTAATTCTTAATTCTTAATTCTTCATTCTTAATTCTTAATTCTTCATTAGACCTCTTGCAAAACAGTAAAAAACCCCACCCCAACCCTCCCCGCAGGTTCGGGGAGGGAGCCGAAAAACCAAGCATTTCCCCCCCTTACCAAGGGGGGGTTAGGGGGGTTAA
>Ga0209594_1000073_pt1 | contig 81158 bp, 76 predicted proteins | sample AshMeaCrysSpring_FD_184126 | JGI IMG/M metagenome (GOLD analysis project Ga0209594, IMG submission 184126) | Groundwater microbial communities from Big Spring, Nevada to study Microbial Dark Matter (Phase II) - Ash Meadows Crystal Spring... | ecosystem: Environmental > Aquatic > Deep subsurface...
GCCGGTCCGTCCGGGTGGGACGAGGTGCGGGTGGACGGGCGCCAGCTGCTCGGCCCGCTGGGGGCGACCGTCTGGCGGGCCCCCACTGACAACGACGGCACCCCGGAGGGGCTGTGGTGGCAGCCCGGTCGGCTGGGCGACTGGCTGCGCTGGGGCCTGGACCGGATGGAGCAGGACTGGGCCGAGCCGACGGTCACCCGCAGGCTCGGCGTGGTCACGGTGCGAGCCCGCGGGGTGCTGCGCAGCCCGACCGGCTGGGGGGAGATCGGCTGGGACCGCCGGGTGCAGGTGCACCCCGACGGGAGGGTCGGCGTCGCCGAGGACGTCCGGGTGCCACCAGCCTTCGACGACCTGCCGCGCATCGGCGCCGTGCTGGACGCGCCCGAGGGCCTCGACCAGCTCACGTGGTTCGGCCTGGGCCCGCACGAGTGCTACCCCGACCGGCGCTCCTCCGGTGTCGTCGGCGTGTACGAGCGGTCCGTCGACGACCTCGCCGAGCCCCTCGTGCACCCGCAGGAGCACGGGATGCGGCTGGACGTGCGCTGGGCCCGGCTGTCCGGCCCGGCCGGCAGCGTGCTGGTGGCGGCCGACCCCGACGGCCCGCTCCTGCAGGTGCGAGCCGGCCGGCACACCGACGCCGACCTGCAGGCGGCCGCCCTGGCCGCCGACCTGCCGGTGCGGCGCACGACGCAGCTGCACGTGGACGGCGCGGTGCGCGGCATCGGCACCGGCTCGTGCGGGCCGGACACCCTGCCGGCCTACCGGGTCGGGCCGGGACGGTACCGGTGGCGATGGTGGCTGGTCGTGCAGGCTCGGTGAGCCGGCCGGCGCCGGGCCCGTAGGCTCCTCCGGTGGGCAGCACCGCGGGCAACGTCGCGCTCGTACTGCTGTTCGTGCTCGTCGGAGGGGTGTTCGCTGCCACCGAGATCGCGCTGGTGTCGCTGCGGGACAGCCAGATCCGTGCGCTGTCGGACCAGGGCCGACGGGGCGCGCGGGTGGCCCACCTGGCCGCCGACCCCAACCGCTTCCTGGCCGCGGTGCAGATCGGGGTCACGGTGGCGGGCTTCTTCTCCGCCGCGTTCGGTGCTGCCACCCTGGCCGATGACGTGGCCCCGGTGCTCGTGGGCTGGGGCCTGCCGGAGGCGGCCGCGCAGACCACCGCCCTGGTCTCCATCACGCTGGTGATCGCCTACCTGTCGTTGGTCCTCGGCGAGCTGGTGCCCAAGCGGCTGGCCCTGCAGCGCGCGGAGGCGGTGGCCATGGTCCTGGCGCCGCCGCTGGACGCGCTCGCCACCCTCGTGCGGCCGGTGATCTGGTTGCTGTCGGTCTCGACCAACGTGCTGGTGCGGCTGCTGGGCGGTGACCCCGACGTCGGCAGGGACCGGATCAGCTCGGCCGAGCTGCGCGAGCTGGTCACCGCGCACGAGGAGTTCAGCGAGCAGGAGCGCCGCATCGTCACCGACGTCTTCGAGGCTGGGGAGCGCCAGATCAAGGAGGTGATGGTGCCGCGCACCGAGGTCGAGTTCCTGCCCGCCGACATGCCCGTCGCGACCGCGGTGCGTCACGCCGTCGAGCGACCGCACTCGCGCTACCCGGTCGCCGACGGCTCGCCGGACGACGTGACCGGGTTCGTCCACGTGCGCGACCTGCTCGACCCGTCGTTGGCCGACCGCCGACTGCGGGTCGCCGCGCTCACCCGCGAGGTGCTGTTCCTGCCCGGCACCAAGCCCGTGCTCGCCTCGCTGAACGAGATGCAGCGCAGCGGCAGCCACCTGGCCATCGTCGTCGACGAGTACGGGGGTACCGCCGGCATCGTCACCCTCGAGGACCTCGTCGAGGAGCTCGTCGGCGACATCCGGGACGAGTACGACGAGCCTGGTCAGGCCGACCGTATCCCCCGGCTGGGCGACGTCGACGGTCTGCTCAACCTCGACGACTTCGCCGACCGCACCGGTATCGAGCTGCCGGAGGGCCCGTACGAGACGGTCGCCGGGTACCTGGTCTGCCGGCTCGGGCGCATCCCCACGGTCGGCTCGTCGGTCGAGGTGGACGGAAGGCGGCTGGAGGTGATCGGCATGGATGGCCGCCGGGTCGAGCGGGTGCGGGTGTCGGTGCTCCCGACCGGTGACACCGACGGGCAGCCGGTCGCCGCCGGCGGCGACCCTGCGTCCCCCGACGAGGGGACACCGGTGGATAATCCGGACCATGTCGAGCGCTGACCGGCCGCCCCGGGTCTTCTCCGGGATCCAGCCGACCGCCGACTCGTTCCACCTCGGCAACTACCTGGGCGCCCTGCAGTCGTGGGTGGCCCTGCAGCAGGACCACGACACCTTCTACTGCGTGGTCGACCAGCACGCGATCACGATGGCGCACGACCCGGCGCTGTTGCGCCGGCGCACCCTCGTCGCCTCCGCGCAGCTGTTCGCGGCCGGGCTCGACCCGGCCCGCACCACGCTGTTCGTGCAGAGCCACGTGCCCGAGCACGCCCAGCTGGCCTGGGTGCTGTCGTGCCTGACCGGGTTCGGCGAGGCCAGCCGCATGACCCAGTTCAAGGACAAGTCCGCCCGGGGCGGGGCGGACCGCTCGTCCGTCGGGCTGTTCACGTACCCGATCCTGCAGGCTGCCGACATCCTGCTCTACCAGGCCGACCAGGTGCCGGTCGGGGAAGATCAGCGCCAGCACCTCGAGCTCACCCGGACCCTGGCCCAGCGGTTCAACCACCGCTTCGGCGAGACATTCGTGCCGCCCCAGCCCTACATCCTGCGCGGCACCGCCAAGATCGTCGACCTGGCCGACCCCACCGCCAAGATGAGCAAGTCCGCGGAGTCGCCCGCCGGCGTGCTGGACCTGCTCGACGAACCGTCGGTCAACGTCAAGAAGATCCGCTCCGCGGTCACCGACACCGGCCGGGAGGTCCGGGTCGACCCCGACAAGCCGGGCGTCAGCAACCTCGTCACGATCCTGGCTGCCCTGACCGGCGCTGGGACCCAGGCGGTGGAGGAGGAGTTCGTCGGCCGCGGCTACGGCGACCTGAAGGCGCGGGTGGCCGAGGTGTTCGTCGAGACCTTCACCCCGTTCCGGGAGCGGACGCTGGAGCTGCTGGCCGACCCCGAGTACCTGTCCGGGCTGCTCGCGGACGGAGCGGCCCGGGCCGCGGCCGTGGCCGAGGGCACCCTGGCCCTGGCCTACGACCGGGTCGGGTTCGCCCCGAGGAGGGGCTGACCCTGCCGACCACAGGCGTCCTCATCCCGGTGCCCGACCCCCACCGGGCGGTGCTGGACGGCTACCGTCGCGGCCTCGGCGACGCGCCGGCCACCCCGGCGCACATCACCCTGCTGCCGCCCACCGACGTGGACGACGCGACCTGGTCGTCGCTGCCCGGGGCACTGGAGGAGGTGGCTGCCCGGTACGGGCCCTTCGGCGTCCGGCTGCGGGGGAGCGGCTCCTTCCGGCCGGTCTCGCCGGTCGTGTTCGTCGTCGTCGTCGAGGGCATCAGCGGGTGTGAGCGGCTGGAGGCCGATCTGCGCACGAGCATGCCCGCGGCCCAGCGCCGCTTCCCCTACCACCCGCACGTGACCATCGCGCACGACGTGGACGAGGCCGACCTCGACCGGGCACTGGCCGACCACCACGACTTCGAGGCGTGGTTCGAGGTGTCGTCGTTCACCCTCTACCGCGAGCACCGCGATGGCTGGCGTGCCGTCCGGGAGTTCACCCTCAGCGGCTGAGCGCGGCCGATCCCCGCGTACCGAAGATCAGCGCCCGCTTGACCTCCTGGATCGCCTTGGTCACCTCGATGCCGCGGGGGCAGGCGTCGGTGCAGTTGAAGGTGGTGCGGCAGCGCCAGACCCCTTCGGCGTCGTTGAGCACCTCCAGCCGTGCGGCGGCACCCTCGTCCCGGCTGTCGAAGATGAACCGGTGCGCTCCGACGATCGCCTGCGGGCCGAAGTACTGGCCGTCGGTCCAGTACACCGGGCACGACGTGGTGCAGGCGGCGCAGAGGATGCACTTGGTGGTGTCGTCGAAGCGGGCCCGGTCGGCCGGGCTCTGCAGCCGCTCGCGGGTCGGCTCGTCGCCGGTGGTGACGAGGAACGGCAGCACCGACCGGTAGGCGTCGAAGAACGGCTCCATGTCGACCACGAGGTCCTTCAGCACGGGCAGGCCCTTGATGGGCTCCACCGAGATCGCCTTGCCCGGGGCCAGGCTGCCGTCGCCGAGCTGGGTAACGGCGTCGAGGTCCTTCACCAGCGTCTTGCAGGCGAGCCGGTTGCGGCCGTTGATGCGCATGGCGTCGGAGCCGCAGATGCCGTGGGCGCAGGAGCGGCGGAACGTCAGCGTCCCGTCGATCTCCCACTTGACCTTGTGCAGCGCGTCGAGGATCCGGTCGGTGGGATGGGCCGAGACCGTGTAGTCCTCCCAGTGCGGGGCGGGGTCGGTCTCCGGGTTGTACCGGCGGATCCGCAGCGTGACGTCCATCAGTACTTGCGCTCCATCGGCTGGTAACGGGTGATCGCGACCGACTTGTAGTCCAGCCGGACCTCGCTGCCGGCAACCCCCGAGCCCGGCTCGGCGCGGTAGGCCATCGTGTGCCGCATGAACTGCTCGTCGTCGCGGGCCGGGTAGTCCTCGCGGAAGTGCCCGCCGCGCGACTCCTTGCGGGCCAGCGCCCCGACCACGAGTACCTCGGCGAGGTCGAGCAGGAAGCCCAGCTCGACCGCCTCGAGCAGGTCGGTGTTGAAGCGCGTGCCCTTGTCCTGCACGGTCACATTGGCGAACCGGGCGCGCAGCGTCGCCAGGTCGGACAGCGCCTGCTTGAGCGAGGCCTCGGTGCGGTACACCTGCGCGTGGGTGTCCATGGTGGCCTGCAGCTCGGCGCGGATCGCGGCGACGCGCTCGCCCCCGTCGCCGTCGCGCAGCCCGGCGAGCAGGTCCTCGACCTGCCGTGCGGGGTCGTCCGGCAACTCGACGAACTCGGCCTGCTCGGCGTACTCGGCCGCGAAGATGCCGGCCCGCCGGCCGAACACGTTGATGTCGAGCAGCGAGTTGGTGCCCAGCCGGTTCGCCCCGTGCACCGACACGCATGCGACCTCGCCGGCCGCGTACAGACCCGGGACGACCGTCTCGTTGTCGGCCAGTACCTCGGCGCGGATGTTCGTGGGGACGCCCCCCATCGCGTAGTGCGCGGTCGGGTAGACCGGCACCGGCTCGGTGTAGGGCTCCACGCCCAGGTAGGTGCGGGCGAACTCGGTGATGTCCGGCAGCTTCGCGTCGATCTGCTCGCGGGGCAGGTGGGTGAGGTCGAGGTGCACGTAGGTCTTGTCCGGGCCGCAGCCGCGGCCCTCGCGCACCTCGTTGGCCATGGCCCGGGCGACCATGTCGCGGGGGGCGAGGTCCTTGATCGTGGGGGCGTAGCGCTCCATGAACCGCTCGCCCTCGGAGTTGCGCAGGATGCCGCCCTCGCCGCGGGCCGCCTCCGAGAGCAGGACGCCGAGCCCGGCCAGGCCGGTCGGGTGGAACTGGAAGAACTCCATGTCCTCCAGCGGCAGGCCACGCCGCCAGACGATGCCCATCCCGTCACCGGTGAGCGTGTGCGCGTTGGACGTCGTGCGGAACACCTTGCCGAACCCACCGGTGGCGAAGACCACGGACTTGGCCCGGAACACGTGCACCTCGCCGGTGGCCAGCTCGTAGGCGACCACGCCCGCGGTGCGGGTGGTGCCGTCGGTGTCGTCGAGCAGCAGGTCGAGCACGTAGAACTCGTTGAAGAACGTGACGCCGTGCTTGATGCACTGCTGGTAGAGCGTCTGCAGGATCATGTGCCCGGTGCGGTCGGCGGCGTAGCAGGAGCGGCGAACCGCCGCCTCCCCGTGGTTGCGCGTGTGCCCGCCGAAGCGCCGCTGGTCGATGCGACCCTGCGGGGTGCGGTTGAACGGCAGGCCCATCTTCTCCAGGTCGAGAACCGCGTCCACAGCCTCCTTGCACATCACCTCGGCGGCGTCCTGGTCGACCAGGTAGTCACCACCCTTGACGGTGTCGAAGGTGTGCCACTCCCAGTTGTCCTCCTCGACGTTGGCCAGCGCGGCGCACATGCCGCCCTGGGCCGCGCCGGTGTGGGAGCGCGTCGGGTAGAGCTTGGTCAGCACGGCGGTGCGCGTGCGCTGGCCCGCCTCGAGCGCCGCACGCATCCCGGCGCCGCCGGCGCCGACGATCACGACGTCGTATCGGTGCTGCTGCATGGCACTCCTCGCAGGGCTGGGGTCGCTACCGGCCGACGCAGACCGACAGCGTCGACTCGGGGTCCAGGCAGGGGTCGAAGGTGAAGATGGTGAGCGTGCCGATGGTGATCACGACCGCCGCCGACACGTAGAGCAGGGCTCTGAGCCAGAACCGGGTCTGCTCGCGCTCGGCGTAGTCGTTGATGATGGTGCGTAGCCCGTTGGCGCCGTGGATCATCGCCAGCCACAGCATCACCAGGGCGTAGACCTGCCAGAACGGGTTGGCCCACTTGCCGGCGACGAACGCGAAGTCGATGGCGGTGATCCCGTCCCCGACCATCAGGTTGGTGAACAGGTGACCGAGCACGAGGACGACGAGCAGCACGCCCGACAGCCTCATGAACACCCAGCCGTACTGCTCGACGTTGGTGCGTCGAGTGCGCAGCGGACGGGGCCGGGCCGAGGCGACGGGCGGCGGAGGAAGCTGTGCGGTGGCCATCGTCACTCCCCGAAGACGTTGCCGAGGTGGCGGATCGTGAACGGGATCATGAGCAGGACCCACAGCGCGAGCACCGTCCACAGCATCTGGCGCTGCACGCGCGGGCCGCGGGACCAGAAGTCCACCAGCACGACACGCAGGCCGTTGAGCGCGTGGTAGAGCACCGCCCCGACGAGGCCGACCTCCATGAGCCCGACGATCGGGTTCTTGTAGGTCTCGATCACGGTGTTGTAGGCCTCCGGCGACACCCGCACCAACGCCGTGTCGAGCACGTGGACGTACAGGAAGAAGAAGATCGCGACGCCGGTGACGCGGTGGGCGACCCACGACCACATGCCTTCCCGGCCGCGGTACAACGTGCCTGCGGGTGCTGCTGGCACCGCCCTCACCTCATTCGTCTCACCGGGTCCGGCTGCATCGTATCGGTGCTGATCAACGGCGAGAACCGGCTGCAACGCTCATGTGAGCGACGCCACCGGCACGGCTAGGGTGAGCCGACACGAAGGGCGAGGGGAAGGACGGGGCGTGTCGTCGCAGGAGCTGCTGGCCGAGATCGAGCGTCTGGCCAAGCAGTACGAGGACGAGGTCGTCGCGGTGCGCCGCGACCTGCACACCCACCCCGAGCTGGGTCGCGCCGAGGTGCGTACCACCCGGGTGCTCGCCACCCGGCTGCGCCAGGCCGGGCTCACCCCGCGGCTGCTGCCCTCGACCGGGCTCGTGTGTGACATCGAGCCGAGCCCGACGCCCGACGGCCCGCCCCGGCGAGCCGGCGCGGTGCTGGCGCTGCGGGCCGACATCGACGCGCTGCCCGTGCGTGACGAGAAGGACGTCGGCTACCGGTCGACGGTGCCCGGGGTCTGCCACGCCTGCGGGCACGACGTGCACACCGCCGGCGTCCTGGGCGCCGGTCTCGTGCTCGCCGACCTCGCCGCCGCCGGGTTGCTTCCGCGGCGGGTGCGGCTGGTCTTCCAGCCGGCCGAGGAGATCATGCCCGGGGGTGCCCACGACGTGATCGAGGCCGGGGGGCTGGACGGCGTCGGGCGCATCCTCGCGCTGCACTGCGACCCCCGCGTCGACACCGGCCAGGTGGGGCTGACGGTCGGGCCGATCACGTCGGCCAGCGACCGGATCCTGGTGCGCCTGTCGGGCCAGGGAGGTCACACCGCCCGTCCGCACCTGACCCAGGACGTCGTGCACGCCCTGGGCGTGCTGGTCTCCCAGCTGCCTGCCGTTCTGGGTCGCCGGCTCGACCCTCGCGCCGGCGTGAGCCTGGTCTGGGGTCGGGTGAACGCCGGGCACGTCGCCAACGCCATCCCGTCGGAGGGCTGGGCGGAGGGAACGATCCGCTGCCTGGACCCGCAGGCGTGGGAGACCGCACCGGCGCTGGCTGCCGAGCTCGCCGAGCAGCTGGTCGCACCGTTCGGTGTGACTGCCGAGGTGGAGACGTACCGCGGCGTCCCACCGGTGGTCAACGACGCGGCCTCGGTGGCACTGGTGGCCGAGGCGGCGGGCCTCGTCCTCGGCCCCGACGCCGTCACCCCCACCGACCAGAGCCTGGGTGCGGAGGACTTCGCCTGGTACCTCGAGCACGTGCCGGGTGCGCTGGCCCGCCTGGGCGTCCGCCGCCCGGGCGACCTACGAGCCGCAGACCTGCACCAGGGCACGTTCGACCCCGACGAGGAGGCGATCGGGTTGGCGGTGCGGCTGCTGGCCGCGTGCGCCGTGATGGGGGAGCCCTCCGCTCGCCCGGTCCCTTGACCTCGACCCCGGTCGAGGGCCGGTACCCTGACGCCTGGCCCACCCCGGGGCCATAACCCACGTCCCAGGAGGATCCTTGAAGGTCAGCATGCGCAGCGCGGCGCTCCTCGGCGCCGCCGCCCTCGTCGTCGCCGCCTGTGGTGCGGCTCCGGAGGACGAGGCACAGACCACCGCCGAGGCCACCTCGGGCGGGACCGAGCAGGTCGACTTCAAAGCCTGCATGGTCTCCGACGAGGGCGGCTTCGACGACCAGTCGTTCAACCAGTCCGGCGCCGAGGGCCTTCAGCAGGCCGAGGACGAGCTGGGGGTGCAGGTCAACCTGGTCGAGTCCGCAGGCGCGGCCGACTACGCCCCGAACATCGACGCCCTGCTGCAGGACGACTGCGGCATCATCTTCACCGTCGGCTTCGCCATGGGGTCGGCCACGGTCGAGGCGGCGCTGGCCAACGCGGACCAGGACTTCGCCATCGTCGACGACACCCCGGACGGCGACCCGACCACGCCCGACTCGTTCGAGCCGCCGCCGGACAACGTCAAGCCGCTGGTCTACGACACCGCGCAGGCGTCCTTCCTGGCCGGCTACCTGGCCGCCGGGATGACCAAGACCGGCACGGTCGCCACCTACGGCGGCCGCCCCTTCCCCACCGTCACGATCTTCATGGACGGCTTCGTCGACGGTGTGGCGAAGTACAACGAGGACAACGGCACCAGCGTGGCGGTGCTCGGCTGGGACAAGGCGACCCAGAACGGCACGTTCACCGGTGACTTCACCGACGAGGCCAAGGGCAAGCAGACGACGTCGAACTTCATCACCGCCGGCGCCGACATCATCCTGCCCGTGGCCGGGCCGGTCGGGAAGGGTTCGCTGGCAGCGGCCAGCGAGGCCGAGGGTGTCAGCGTCATCTGGGTCGACAGCGACGGCTTCCTGACCGTTCCCGAGTTCGGCCAGTACATCCTCACCTCGGTGCTCAAGCAGATCGGTGGCGCCACCTTCACCACCACCGAGGAGGCGCTGGCGGGCGAGTTCGACCCAGCCCAGTACATCGGGACCCTCGAGAACGGCGGCGTCGGCCTGGCGCCGTTCCACGACTTCGAGGACCAGGTGCCCGACGAGCTGAAGACGGCGATCGAGGACCTGCAGGAGCAGATCATCGACGGCACGCTGGTGGTCGAGTCGGCGTCTTCGCCCCAACCGGCCTGATCGATGATGCAGAATCCGGGGGGCGGGGCTTCCGCCCCCCGGATTCTGTGCGTCGGGCGACGAAGGGTGAGCGCGGATGAGGCTCGAGCTGCGCGGCATCACCAAGCGATTCGGCAGCCTCGTCGCCAACGACCACATCGACCTCGTCGTCGAGCCCGGCGAGATCCACTGCCTGCTCGGTGAGAACGGGGCCGGCAAGAGCACGTTGATGAACGTGCTGTACGGCCTGCTGCTGCCCGACGAGGGCGAGATCCTCGTCGACGGCGAGCCGGCCCGGTTCTCCGGGCCCGGGGACGCGGTCGCCGCCGGTATCGGCATGGTGCACCAGCACTTCATGCTCGTCCCGGTCTTCACCGTCGCCGACAACGTGATGCTCGGCTACGAGTTCACCCGCGGGCCCGGGCTGCTGGACCACGCCCAGGCGCGCCGGCAGGTGCTGGAGCTGTCGGCTCGGTTCGGCTTCGAGATCGACCCGGACGCCATGGTCGAGGACATCCCGGTGGGGGCCCAGCAGCGGGTGGAGATCATCAAGGCGCTCGCCCGGGACGCCCGGGTGCTCATCCTGGACGAGCCCACTGCGGTCCTGACCCCGCAGGAGACCGACGAGCTCATGCGCATCATGCGCGAGCTGAGCGATGCGGGCACCTCGATCGTGTTCATCACCCACAAGCTGCGCGAGGTTCGAGCCGTCGCCGACCGCATCACGGTGATCCGCCGCGGCGCCGTGGTGGGAGAAGCCACCCCGGACAGCACCGAGGCCGAGCTCGCGGCGCTCATGGTCGGACGGCCGGTCGAGCTCACCACCAGCAAGGCCGCTCGCGAGCCGGGCGAGGTGGTGCTCGACATCCGTGGGCTCACGGTGGTCTCCGACACCGGTCAGCCGGTCGTGGACGATGTGTCGTTCCAGGTCCGGGCGGGCGAGCTGGTGGCCATCGCCGGCGTGCAGGGCAACGGGCAGACCGAGCTGATCGAGGCGATCATGCGCCTGTCCACCGGGCAGCAGACCGGGACGATCGAGCTCTTCGGCGAGTCGGTGCTGGCCACCTCGACCCGTGAGCTGCTCGACCGGGTCGGGTACGTGCCCGAGGACCGGTCGACCGACGGCCTCATCTCCTCCTTCTCGCTGGCCGACAACCTGGTGCTCGACCAGGTGCAGCACCGGCCCTACTCCGCGGCCGGGGTGCTGCGGCTGGGCGTGATCGAGCAGACGGCGTCCACGCTGGTCGAGCAGTTCGACATCCGCAGCCAGGGAGTCGACCAGCCGGCCTCGTCGCTGTCGGGAGGCAACCAGCAGAAGCTGGTCATGGCCCGGGCGCTGTCGCGGCCGCTGTCGCTGCTCGTTGCCTCCCAGCCGACCCGCGGCGTGGACGTCGGCTCGATCGAGTTCTTGCACGAGCGGATCGTGCGGGAGCGCGACATCGGTACCGCTGTCCTCATCGTGTCAACCGAGCTCGACGAAGTGGTCGCGCTGGCCGACCGGATCGTGGTGATGTACCGGGGTCGGGTCGTGGGCATCGTCGGCCCCGAGGTCTCGCGCCACGTGCTGGGGCTGATGATGGCCGGGGTGCCCTACGACGAGGCCATGTCCCAACGCCCCGGGGAGGACGACGTGCACGACAGCACCGTCGTGGACGGTGGTGCGCTGTGACCGCGGCCCCAGCACCACCTGCCGAGCTGCCGGCGCCGCCGGTGGAACCGGCGCCCAGCCGGCGGCGGTCCCAGGCCTGGGACACGGTGCTGACCACGGCGCTGGCGTTCGTCCTCGCGCTGCTGATCGGCGGCGTGCTCATCGCCGTCTCCGACCCCGACGTCACGCAGGCCGCGGGCTACTTCTTCGCCCAGCCGATGGACACCCTGCGTGCCGTGTGGGACTCGGTGGCCGGTGCGTACGTGGCTCTGTTCGAGGGATCGGTGGTGAACCTGCGGGCTGACAGCGTGCAGCAGGCGATCCGACCGCTCACCGAGACACTGACCGTGGCGGCCCCCCTCATCGCGGCCGGGCTCTCGGTCGCCCTGGCCTTCAAGGCCGGGATGTTCAACATCGGCGCCAACGGGCAGCTCATCATCGGCGCCATCCTGGCCGGCTACGTCGGCTTCACCTGGACCGGCCTGCCCTTCCCGCTGCACATGCTCGTGGCCACCGCGGCGGGGCTGCTCGGCGGGGCCCTGTGGGGCGGCGTCGTGGGCCTGCTCAAGGCCCGCACCGGGGCGCACGAGGTCATCGTGACGATCATGATGAACTTCATCGCCCTCAACCTTCTCGCCTACCTGCTGCGGACGCCGGCGTTCCAGCGTCCGGGCCGCAACGACCCGATCAGCCCGTTCGTCGCACCGTCCGCCCAGTACCCGGCCCTGCTCGGCGACTGGTCGCGGCTGAACCTGGGCATCGTGCTGGCCCTGCTGGCCGCGGTCGGGGTGTGGTGGCTGCTGAACCGCTCGGTGCTCGGCTTCCGGATCCGATCGGTCGGCGCCAACCCCCACGCGGCCCGCACCTTCGGCATCTCGGTCAACACGCAGTACTTCCTGGTCATGGCCCTCGCCGGGTCGCTAGCCGGCCTGGCCGGCTCCATCCAGGTGCTCGGCACCGAGAAGGCGCTCACCCTCGGCATCGCCGGCACGATCGGCTTCGACGCCATCACGGTCGCGCTGCTGGGACGCGGCACCCCGCTCGGGACGGTGCTCGCCGGGATCCTGTTCGGCGGGTTGCGCGCCGGCGGGGTGATCATGCAGGCCAAGACGGGCACGCCCATCGACATCGTCTTGGTCGTGCAGTCGCTGATCGTGCTGTTCGTCGCGGCGCCGCCGCTGGTGCGCAAGGTGTTCCGACTGCGTGCCGCCGGGACCGCAGGCAGTCTGCAGCTGACGAAGGGGTGGGGCTGATGGCTGTCACGACGACTGCCCCGACGGCGCCCGCGGCACCAGCCGTGCTCCTCGCGAGGTCGTGGAAGGCCCCGATCTGGCTGGCGCTGTTCGCCCTGGTGGCCGTCCTCGCCTTCGCCTCGGGCGCCCCGGCGGGCGAGACCAGCACCTTCGGGCTGTCGCTTCCCGGAGACGACATCCAGCTGAGCCCGATCACGGTGACGACCACGACCGCGACCTGGACGCTGGCGCTGGTCTGTGTCGCGATCGCGGCAGCGTCGGCGGTGCTGGCGTACCGGCGTCGGTCCACCCCGATCTGGGCGTTGGCGCTGTTCGGTGTCGCCTGGGTCCTCGCCTTCCTGGTCTGGGCGGTCTCGGGGGCCACCATCTCCCTCACCGGGTTGCTGGCCGGCTCGCTGCTGCTGGCCGTCCCGATCGCCTTCGGTGCCCAGTCCGGCATCCTGTGCGAGCGGGCGGGTGTGATCAACATCGCGATCGAGGGGCACCTGCTCGCCGGAGCCTTCGGCGCGGCCGTGGTGGCCAGCCTCTCCGGCAGCCTCTGGCTCGGGCTGGCGGCCGCGCCCCTGTTCGGGCTGCTGGTCGCGCTGCTGCTCGTGCTCTTCGCGATCCGGTACTTCGTCGACCAGATCATCGTCGGGGTCGTGCTCAACGTGCTGGTCATCGGACTGACGGGGTTCCTCTTCAGCCAGGTGCTGTCGAAGAACCAGTCCGAGTGGAACACGCCGGGGACCTTCCAGCCGATCAAGATCCCGTTGCTCGGTGACATCCCCGTGATCGGGCCGGTCTTCTTCAACCAGTCGATCATCGTCTACCTGCTGTACGCGGTGGTGGCGGTGCTGCAGGTCGCACTCTTCCGGTCCCGGTGGGGTCTGCGGGTGCGGGCGGTCGGCGAGCACCCCGAGGCCGCCGACACGGTCGGTATCAAGGTGAACGCGGTGCGTACACGCAACGTGCTGATCGCCGGGGCGGTGGCCGGGTTGGGAGGTGCGTTCTTCACCCTGGGTGCGGTCGGTGCCTTCGGCAGGGAGATGACCGCCGGCAAGGGCTTCATCGCCCTCGCGGCCATGATCTTCGGGCGGTACTCGCCGGTCGGTGCCGTGCTCGCCGCGCTGCTGTTCGGCTTCGCCGACAACCTGCAGAACGTGCTGACGATCGTCGGGGCTCCGGTGCCCAGCGAGTTCATGCTGATGGCGCCCTACCTCGTGACCATCTTCGCGGTGGCCGGCCTGGTCGGCCGGGTGCGCGTGCCCGCGGCCGACGGCAAGCCCTACATCAAGTCGTGACGGGCACGCCGCAAGCAGCAGCGGTCGACTGGGACCTGCTCCGTGAGCGGGCCCGGCAGGTCCGCGCCCACGCCTACGCCGGGTACTCCGGGTACCTGGTCGGGGCGGCGGCCCTCGCCGACGACGGCCGGGTGCTGGTCGGCTGCAACGTGGAGAACGCCTCGATCGGCTTGACCCTGTGCGCCGAGTGCGGCGTGGTCTGCGACCTGTACGCCACCGGCGGCGGGCGCTTGCTGGCGGTGGCGTGCGTCGGAGGGCGGGCGGGCTCGGCCGCCCTGGTGGTGCTGCCCTGCGGCCGGTGCCGCCAGCTGCTGGCCGAGCACGGAGGGCCGGGACTGCTCGTCGACAGCGCCGACGGGCCGGTGCCGCTGTCCCTGCTGCTCCCGGACGCCTTCGACGCTGCGGAGATGAACCGGTGACCGAGCCCTTCGCCGCCGTCGACGTCATCCGGGCGAAGCGGGACAAGCAGGTGCTCACGCCGGAGCAGATCGACTGGGTGGTGGACGCCTACACCCGGGGGGTCGTCGCCGACGAGCAGATGTCGGCGCTGGCGATGGCGATCCTGCTCAACGGTATGGAGCGGCACGAGGTCGCCCGGTGGACCCGGGCCATGATCGCGACCGGGTCCCGGCTGGACTGGTCGGGGCTGGACCGGCCCACGGCCGACAAGCACTCGACCGGCGGGGTCGGGGACAAGACCACGCTGCCGCTCGCGCCCCTCGTCGCGGCCTGCGGCGCCGCCGTTCCCCAGCTGTCGGGGCGCGGGCTCGGCCACACCGGCGGGACGTTGGACAAGCTGGAGTCGATCCCGGGCTGGCGCGCGTCGCTGACCCCGGCCCAGATGCTGGCTCAGCTGGGCGACGTCGGTGCCGTGATCTGTGCGGCAGGGGAGGACCTCGCCCCCGCCGACCGCAAGCTCTACGCGCTGCGCGACGTGACCGGCACGGTGGAGTCGGTGCCCCTCATCGCCTCGTCCATCATGAGCAAGAAGATCGCCGAAGGAACGTCCGCGCTCGTGCTGGACGTGAAGGTGGGCACCGGCGCCTTCATGAAGGACCGGCTGATCGCCCGGCTGCTGGCCGAGACCATGGTCGGGCTGGGAACCGATGCTGGAGTCCGCACGGTCGCGCTGCTCACGCAGATGTCCACGCCGTTGGGTCTGACGGCGGGCAACGCGCTGGAGGTGGCCGAGAGCGTCGAGGTGCTCGCCGGCGGCGGGCCACCCGACGTGGTCGGACTCACCCTGGCGCTGGCCCGCGAGATGCTCGACGCGGCCGGGTTGTCCGACGCCGACCCGCAGGAGGCGCTGCGCGACGGCTCGGCCATGGACGTGTGGCGACGGATGATCCGGGCGCAGGGCGGCGACCCCGACGCGCCGCTGCCGACAGCCGCCGAGAACGAGACGGTGCTCGCACCCGCCGATGGCGTGCTGGTGCGCCTGGACGCGCTCGCGGTCGGCGTGGCCGCGTGGCGGCTCGGGGCCGGCCGTACGCGCAAGGAGCACCCTGTGAGCCCCGGTGCCGGTGTGGTGCTGCACGCCAAGCCGGGAGCCGAGGTGCGGGCCGGCCAGCCGCTGCTCACGATGCACACCGACGACCCGCTGCGTTTCGAGTGGGCCCAGGCTGCCCTTGCCGACGCGGTCACGGTCGCCCCGCAAGGGTCCCGACCGGCCGCCGAGCCGTTGGTGCTGGAGCGGGTCGGATGAGCGCTGGGCCGCAACGCCGGGTGGTGGGCCGCGAGGACGAGGAGAACTGAGGTGCTGGTGGTCAGCCCGGTCGGCATCCCGGTGCCCGGAGGCAAGACGATCCACGAGTTCGTCGGACGGGTCGCCACGGGAGACGGTGCCGTCAGTGTCGCCGTCATGACCGCCCCTCCCGGGTGGACCGAACCTGCGCAGCAGCCCGACTTCGACGAGGTCACCGTCGTCCTGACCGGCAGTGTCGTGGTCACGGCGGCAGAGGGAGCCGTCACGGTCGAGGCGGGCCGGGCCGTTCTCACCCGGGCCGGCGAGCGGGTGCAGTACTCCGCGGGGCCGCAGGGCGCTCACTACGTCGCCGTCTGCCTGCCGGCCTTCGACGTCACGCTGGCGCACCGCGACCCCGACTAGCAGCGGGGCGTGGACCTCTGGCTGCCGCGGCGCGGCCTCGATGTCAGAAGGGTGGCGAGTCCGGCTCGGCGGGGGTAGCCATCCCGGGATCGCCGGGTAGGTCGGGTGGTCGGTGGTCGGCGGGCTGGGTCGTGTGTCGAGTGCCGGTGGGCGTCGTCCACGTCGCGTCCCCCTCCGGGTCGATGGACAGGTGCCAGCCGGGGGCGTGGGTCTTGAGGCGGTGGTGGCGGCGGCACAGGCAGCAGGTGTTGGCCAGGCTGGTGGGCCCCTCCGGCCAGGGGACGACGTGGTCGCAGTCGCAGTCGCTGGCCGGGCGGGTGCAGACCGGTGCGCGGCAGGTGCGGTCGCGCAGGCGGGTGGCAGTGTCGAGGGTGGCGGGGTGCTGGTAGCCGCGGCCGGGACGCAGGTCGGCCAGCCACGTGATCGGCACCGGGCTCGGGGTGGGCGCGAAGCCGGTCAGTCGGCCGGTGACCGGGTCGTAGATGACCGGCCGCGCTGTGCACCCGGTGGTGGCGGAGATGAGGTCGTGGCTGGTGGCGGCCGGGATGTCGCCGTAGCCGGGGATCCGGCACGGGCCGGCACTGGTGGCGCGCAGCCGGTCGGCGGGCAGGGTGAGGTCGAGGTGGACCTGGATGGGGACCGGGTCGTGCAGGGCGTAGCCGGTGTCGGCCGCTCGGCCGTGCACCGCGGGGCTGCCGGTGACCATCGTGACGAGCAGGTCCGCCCGCCGCTGCTGGGCAGTCCGCAGGTCGGCCGGGTCCACCCGGCCCCGACCCAAGGCCGCCAGGGTTGCCCGGACAGCCAGTGCGTCGGCCTCGGGTAGCAGCGCGACGACGTCGGCCAGACCCGGCGACGACGCCGGGCTGACGGTGACGTGGCGGTCGGCCTGGCCCGGCGGCGGGTCGCCGCTGGGGTCGTCCGACCTGGCCCCAGCCCGGGCGACCAGGATGAGCCGGCGCATCCGCGCGTTGAGCTGGGCGACGGTGCGCGGGCCGGCCAGCAGCCACGCCAACGCGCCCGCCTCGGCGTTCGCCAGCTGGGGGGCGTCTACGAGGGTGCTCAGGGTGTCCAGGTGCTCGAGCAGATTGAACGCTGTGAACGCTTGCAGGCGGCCGTCGGTCATGGCCGCGGCCACCGCCCGGTACCGGCCGGCGCGGTCGGCGGTGTCCAGCCGAGAACCCACCTGCCGGTCGGACAGGCCCAGCCGCGGAGCGGCCTCGGGGCCAACCCAGCCGTCAGGGTCGCAGCATGCACTGGCCGGGCACTCGACCACAGGATGGCCGTGCACCGCGGCCTGTTCTGCCAGCCGGCGTCCACGCAGCACCCCCAGCGCCCGCGCCTGCGCGGCGGCCAGCTGGGTGGTCAACGCCTCGGCGTGGGCCATCCGGTCCAGCAGCACCTCGTCAGCCAAGCGGTCCAGCGTGGCCGGGTCGTGGGGGTCCTCCTCCACCGGCAGCACTCGCGCCAGCCGCTGCCACGCCCCCACCGACTCTCCCCACCCCACCGACGCGGCGACACCGGCAGGCGTGACGGAAGCGTCAGCAGCGACATCGCTGGCGGCAAGGTCTGCCCAGAACCGGGCTTCGTCCCATTCCTCCAGCAGGCCGGAGTCGACCCCGGGTTCCAGCAGCACCGGGTCGGGTGCATCGGGGTCGAGGGTGAGCAGCTCACCCTCGGAGCACCCACGACCTCGCGCTGTCGAACACATGTTCGAATCCTATCTTGCCCGGTCGGGGTCCACAAGACCCCCGAGCACCGCCTGTGTACGCCGGACCCGCTGATCACGCACCGCGCGCGGCCGACGAGGACGGCCTAGACCATGCTGAGGGCGGCTCGGGCGATCTCGAGCTCCTCGTTGGTGGGGATGACGAGGGCCGCCACCCGGGACCCAGGTGCCGTGATCACGCCGCCATGAGCGGCCGGGTCAGCATTGCGCTCGTGGTCGAGGACGACCCCGAGGCCGGCCAGACCATCCAGGACGAGCGCCCGCAGCCGGTCGTCGTTCTCGCCGACACCGGCGGTGAACACGATCGCGTCGAGCCTGCCCATCGCTGCTGCGTAGGCACCGATGTACTTACGGATGCGGTACGCATAGACCTCGAGGGCGAGCCGGGCATCCGAGTCCCCGGCGTCGGCGAGCCGCCACACCTCGCGCAGGTCGTTCGCGCCGGCCAAGCCGAGCATGCCGCTGCGCTTGTTGAGCAGGTCGTCGATCTCGTCCACGTCGAGGCCGGCCACCCGGCCCAGGTGGAAGACCACCGCGGGGTCGATGTCACCGGACCGGGTGCCCATCACCAGCCCCTCCAGTGGCGTGAGTCCCATCGAGGTGTCGACGCACCGCCTGTCGAGCACCGCCGACGCCGACGCGCCATTGCCCAGGTGCAGCACGACCAGCGCGACGTCGTCCCTGGCCAGCCGGCGCCCCGCCTCGCGGGAGACGAAAGCATGTGACGTGCCATGGAAGCCGTAGCGACGGATCCCGTGCTCGCGGGCCACCTCGCGGTCGATCGCGTAGGTGTAGGCGGCGGGCGGCAGGGTCTGGTGGAAGGCGGTGTCGAAGACGGCCACCTGAGCGACGTCGGGGAACACCCGTCGGGCCACCTCGATGCCCTCGAGGTTCGCCGGGTTGTGCAGCGGAGCCAGCGGTACCAGCGCACGGATGGTCGCCACCACGTCGTCGTCCACCAAGGCCGGGTCGGCGAACCGGTCGCCGCCGTGCACCACCCGGTGACCGACGGCGGCCAGCCCGGCGTCGGCGAGGCTCGGGCCCACCTCGGCGAAGGCGGCCAGAACGGCGCGCAGCCCGGCCTCGTGGTCAGCCAGCGGTTGCTCGCGCTGCACCTGGGCGTCCGAGCCGGCGACGGTGTGGTGCAGCAGCGAGGTCTGCTCGCCGATCCGCTCGACCAGGCCCTTGGCCAGCGGCCGTTCGGAGTCGGCGTCCACCAGCTGGTACTTGATGGAGGAGGAGCCGCAGTTGACGACGAGGACGCTGCGGCTCACGACGCGCCCGCCTGGGCCTGGATCGCGGTGATGGCGACGGTGTTGACGATGTCCTCGACCAGCGCCCCGCGGGACAGGTCGTTGACCGGCTTGTTGAGGCCCTGGAGCACCGGTCCGATCGCCAGCGCCCGGGCCGAGCGCTGCACGGCCTTGTAGGTGTTGTTGCCGGTGTTGAGGTCGGGGAAGATGAAGACCGTCGCTCGGCCGGCCACGTCGCTGCCCGGCAGCTTGGTCCGGGCCACGCTTGCGTCCACGGCCGCGTCGTACTGGATCGGCCCCTCCACCGACAGGTCGGGACGGCGCTGCCGCACCAGCTCGGTGGCCCGGCGGACGCGTTCGACGTCCTCACCCGCCCCGGAGGTTCCGGTGGAGTACGACAGCATCGCGATGCGGGGGACCACCCCGAACTGCACGGCGGTGTCGGCCGAGGAGATCGCGATGTCGGCCAGGTCGTCGGCATCGGGGTTGGGGTTGACCGCGCAGTCCCCGTAGACCAGCACCCGGTCGGCCAGGCACATGAAGAAGACGGAGGACACGATCGAGACGCCCGGTCGCGTCTTGATGATCTCGAAGGACGGCCGGATGGTGTGCGCGGTCGTGTGCACGGCGCCCGACACCATGCCGTCGGCCAGCCCCGCGTGCACCATCAGCGTGCCGAAGTAGGACACGTCCACGACGACGTCGAGCGCCGCGTCCAGGGTGACCCCCTTGTGTGCGCGCAGCCGGGCGTACTCCTCGGCGAACTGCTGGCGCAGCGGGGACGTGACGGGGTCGACGACGCTGGCCCCGGACACGTCGACGCCGAGCTCGGCAGCGATGCGGCGCACCTCGGCCTCGTCACCGAGGAGGGTGAGGTCGGCGATCCCGCGGCGCAGCACGGTGCCGGCCGCCTCGAGCACCCGCGGCTCAGCCCCCTCGGGCAGCACCACCCGCCGGCGGGCGTGGCGGGCCTGCTCCACCAGCTCGAACTGGAACATCAGCGGTGTCACGGCGCCCACCGCGGCGACCTCCACCGCGTCGAGCACGGCATCGACGTCGACGTGCCGGCCCACCAGCTCGATGGCCGTCTCGATCTTGCGGGACGAGTCACGGTGGATGCCGCCGCGGGCGTCGGCCAGCGCGGTGGCGGTGCTGAACGTGTCCAGCGTGGTCGACAGCACGGGCACCCGCTCGGCCAGGCTCTCCACCAGCCGCCACACCTGGGGATCAGGGGTCAGCCCGCCGGTCAGGATGACGCCCGAGAGGCTGGGGAAGGCCCCCGACCGGTGCGCGGCGAGCATCCCGAGCAGGATCTCGGTGCGGTCCCCGGCAGCGACCACCAGGCAGCCGTCGCTGAGGTGGGTGAGCACGTTGGGCAGTCGCATGGCTGCCACGACCACGCCCTGGGCCTCGCGAGCCAGCAGGGCGGGGTCGCCCGCGACCAGCGTGGCCCCCACCCGCTGGGCCAGCCGGCGCACGCTCGGGGCGAGCAGCAGCGGCTCGTCGGGCACGACGTCCACCGGGACCCCGACACCGGCGAGCTCGGCGCGCACCGGCTCGATCGCCGCGGGGTCGACCCGGTTGACGATCACCCGCAGCAGCCGACCGTGGTTCTCGGCCAGCACCGTGGCGCCGAGGTCGACCGCGTAGCGCACCTCGTGCGGGGTGCGCTCGTGCGCGGTGACGACGAACAGGACCGGCGAGCCGAGGTTCGCGGCGACCCGGGCGTTGAACTGCAGCTCGGCCGGGGCGCCGACATCGGTGTAGTCGGTCCCGAGCACGAGCACGGCCTCAGCCTGCCCGGCGAGCTCGCGGTACCGGTCGATGATGACGTTGAGCGCCTCGTCGTCGTCGGCGTGCACGTCGTCGTACGTGACGCCGTAGAAGGCCTGGTCGGGGAGATCCAGGCCGCCGCGCGAGCGCAGCAGCTCGATCGCCGGGTCGACGGCCTCGCGGGAGCGGACCACGGGACGGAACACCGCCACCTTGGTCGAGCGACGCAACGCGGCCTCGTAGATGCCCAACGCCATCGCCGACTTGCCGCTGTAGGGACGTGCGGCAGCGACGTAGAGACTGCGACCCACGAAGGACGACCGTACCGGCGCGACGACCCGGTCGCCGGGTTCAGGTCGAATCGACCCGCCGCTGCTCGCTCAGGTCGGCCTGGCGGTGCCAGTCCGCCAGTGCTGCCCGCGCCTGGGGGCCCGACAGTGGTCGGCAGCCCGCCTCGGTGAGCCTCGCCACGAGGGCGTGCTCCTCGGCCATCAGGGTGCGGCCCCGACGCAGCAGGGTGAGCGGCGGCTTGCGGTGCTCGGCGAGGTCGCGGCTGAGCCGGCGGACGAAGTTCTTCCACCGGGCCCGATCGATCACGATGGCGTCAGCCAGCACGCCGGCGTCACGGCAGGGGCCCACCATCTGGGCGACGAAGACGCCCTCGGCGAGGAAGACGGGCAGGCCGCCGCGGGAGAAGGTCCGCCGGCCCACCGCCCGGTCCTGGCTGATGTCGTAGCTCGGCACCTGCGCGTGCCCGTCCCGGCAGATCGCCACCACGGCTGCGACCGCGCCGTCTCGGTCCCAGGCGGCCGGGTCGTCCCAGTCGGGGATGCCGAGGACGTCGTGGCGGGGGAGCGTCGGGTCGTCCCCGTCCTTGTAGAAGTCGTCGAGGCACAGCACGGGCAGCCCGCAGGAACGGGCCAGGTGCGACTTGCCGCTGCCGGACGGTCCGGCGACCAGCACCACCCGGCCGGGGGTCGGCGGCGGCGTCCGGGTCACGTGCCGACCGGGTGCCAGACGGTCTTGACCTCGAGCACGTCCAGCAGCCGCGACAGCCCGGGATCAGCGGTCCAGTCGACAGCAGCGGCCGACGGGCGACGTACCCGCATGACCGTTCCGGCGGCGTCGGCCTCCAGCCGGGCGGCCAGGTCGGGGTCCTGCACGCCGGTGAGGTCGATGGCATTGACGTCGGCGTGCGAAGCCAGCCACGGTGCCACCTCCGTCACCGACCCGGTGAGCAGGTTCACCACGCCTCCCGGCAGGTCGGAGGTGGCCAGCACCTCGGCCAGGGTCATCGCCGGCAGGGGGCGCGGCTCGCTGGCGAGCACCACTGCCGTGCAGCCCGTCGCCACCACCGGCGCGAGCACACCGACCAGGCCGAGCAGGGACGAGTCCTCGGGGGCGACCACGGCGACCACGCCCGTCGGCTCGGGCACGGAGAAGTTGAAGAACGGTCCCGCGACCTGGTTGGCCGACCCGTGCACCTGGGCGAGCTTGTCCGTCCACCCCGCGTACCAGACCCATCGGTCGACGGCGGCGTCCACGACGGCGCCCGCCTGGCGCGCGGTCAGCCCCTCGGCCCGGGACACCTCTGCGGTGAACTGGTCCCGCCGGCCCTCCATCATCTCCGCGACCCGGTAGAGCACCTGGCCGCGGTTGTAGGCGGTCGCGGTCGACCAGCGGGCGAACGCCGCCCGGGCCGCGACGACGGCGTCCCGGGCGTCCTTGCGGGAGGCCTGGGCCGCGTTCGCGACGAAGCGACCGGTCGCGTCGTGCACGGGGTAGCTGCGCCCGCTCTCCGAGCGGGGGAAGGCTCCACCGACGAACAGCTTGTACGTCTTGCGGATCTCCGCGCGCGCCATCACGCCCCCCGCCCGCCGTCGGCCTGTGCCGGGCCGTCCGGCCCGTCGTCGGATCGCAGGTACGCAGCCAGGCCGTGCCGGCCCCCCTCCCGGCCGTAGCCGGACTCCTTGTAGCCGCCGAAGGGTGAGGCCGGGTCGAAGTGGTTGAAGGTGTTGGCCCACACCACCCCGGCCCGCAGCCGCTGGGTCATCCAGAGGATGCGCGAGCCCTTCTCCGTCCACACCCCCGCCGACAGCCCGTAAGGGGTGTTGTTGGCCTTGGCGACCGCCTCGTCGGGGGTACGGAAGGTGAGCACCGACAGGACCGGCCCGAAGATCTCCTCCCGGGCGATGCGGTGGGTCTGGGCGACGCCGGTGAACACGGTGGGAGGGAACCAGAAGCCGCGCGCGGGCAGCGCGCAGTCGGCCGACCAGCGGGTTGCCCCCTCTGCCTCGCCCACCTCGCTCATGGTGCGGATGCGCTCGAGCTGCACCGCGGAGTTGATGGCCCCGATGTCGGTGTTCTTGTCCATCGGGTCGCCGAGTCGCAGCGTGCCCAGCCGGCGCTTGAGCGAGGCCACCACCTCGTCGGCGACCGACTCCTGCACGAGCAGCCGGGTGCCGGCGCAGCACACGTGGCCCTGGTTGAAGAACACCCCGCGCACGATGCCCTCGACCGCCTGGTCGACCGGGGCGTCGTCGAAGATCACGTTGGCAGCCTTGCCTCCGAGCTCGAGCGTGAGCCGTTTGCGCGTCCCGGCGACCGAGCGGGCGATGGCCTTGCCCACCTCGGTCGAACCGGTGAAGGCGACCTTGTCGACATCGGGGTGCTCGACCAGCAGCCGGCCCGTCTGACCGGCTCCCGTGACGATGTTGACGACGCCGGGGGGCAGGTCGGCCTGGCGGCAGATGTCGGCGAACGCCAGGGCCGACAGTGGTGTGGTCTCGGCGGGCTTGAGCACGACGGTGTTGCCGGCCGCCAGCGCGGGGGCGACCTTCCAGGCGAGCATGAGCAGCGGGAAGTTCCACGGGATCACCTGGGCGGCCACCCCGAGGGGCTGCGGCCTGGCACCCAGGCCCGCGTAGCCCAGCTTGTCGGCCCAACCCGCGTGGTAGAACAAGTGGGCCGCGACCAGCGGGATGTCGACGTCGCGGGTCTCACGGATGGGCTTGCCGTTGTCGAGCGTCTCCAGCACCGCGAGCTCGCGGGCCCGCTCCTGCACCAGCCGGGCCAGCCTGAACAGGTACTTGCCGCGCTCGCGGCCGGGCATCCTGGCCCAGCCGCGGGACGCGGCTCGCGCCGCTCGCACGGCGCGGTCGACGTCGGCCGGGCCGGCCTCGGCGACCTCGCTCAGCACCTCCTCGGTGGCCGGCGAGATCGTCTTGAAGGAGCCCCCGTCGACGGGGTCGACCATCTCGCCGCCGATGAACAGCCCGTAGGACGGGGCGATCCTCGCGACGGACCGCGACTCCGGCGCCGGCGCGTACTCGAACGGCGTGCCACCGCTCACGTCGTCCTCCCTCAGTCGAGCGTGACGTAGTCGGGGCCGGAGTAGTGGCCGGTGCGCAGCTTCTGCCGCTGCAGCAGCAGGTCGTTGAGCAGGCTGGAGGCGCCGAGGCGGAAGGCGGCCGGCGTGAGCCAGGCCGGGCCGACGGTCTCGTTGACCAGCACCAGGTACCGCATCGCGTCCTTGGTGGTGCGGATGCCGCCGGCCGGCTTCACGCCGACCTGCCGGTCGGTCCGGACGGCGAAGTCGCGCACCGCCTGCAGCATGACGAGGGTGACCGGCAGCGTGGCGGCAGGGCTGATCTTGCCCGTGGACGTCTTGATGACGTCGGCCCCCGCGAGCATGGCCAGCCACGAGGCGCGTCGCACGTTGTCGTAGGTGGCCAGCTCGCCGGTCTCGAGGATCACCTTGAGGTGGGCCTGGCCGCAGGCCTGCTTGACCGCGACCACCTCGTCGAAGACCTGAAGGTAGTGCCCGGCGAGGAAGGCCCCGCGGTCGATCACCATGTCGATCTCGTCGGCGCCCGCGGCCACCGCGTCCTGCGTGTCGGCGAGCTTCACCCGCAGGCTGGCCCGTCCGCTCGGGAAGGCCGTCGCGACCGCCGCCACCCGCACCCCGCTGCCGCGCAGCGCGTCCACCGCCACGCCGACGAGGTCGCCGTAGACGCACACGGCCGCGACCGGGGGAGTGGCCGGGTCGGTCGGGTCGGGGTGGCGGGCCTTGGCGCACAACGCCCGCACCTTGCCGGGGGTGTCCTGGCCCTCCAGGGTGGTGAGGTCGATCATCGAGATCGCGAGGTCGATGGCAAACGCCTTGGCAGTGGTCTTGATCGAGCGGGTGGACAGCTCCGCCGCGCGGGCGTCCGCGCCGACTCGGTCGACCCCCGGCAGGCCGTGCAGGAACGCGCGCAGCGCCGCGTTCGTGCGGGTGACCTCGGTGAGGGAGTCCAGCCCGGTCAGCGTCACCCGGGTGATCCTAGGCTCAGCCGAGCAGCGTGGACATCTGCTCGCGCAGCGTCCGCATCCGCGCCGCGGCGAGCGCGCGAGCGCCCTCGACGTCGCCGCCGGTGACCGGTTCGACCACTTCCAGGTAGCACTTGACCTTGGGCTCGGTTCCGGAGGGCCGCACGACCACCCGAGCCTGCCCGTCGAGCCGGTAGCGCAGCCCGTCGGTGGGGGGCAGCGGACCACCGGGCGCCAGCAGGTCCTCGGCCGCCTGCACGTCGAGCCCGCCGAGCCGGGCCGGCGGCTCGGCCCTCAGCCGTGCCATCACCGCGGCGATGCGGTCGAGGTCGTCCACCCGCACGCTCACCTGGCTCGTCAGGTGCAGCCCGTGCAGGCGGGCGAGGTCGTCCAGGCGATCCAGCAGCGTGCGTCCCTGCTGCTGCAGGTCGGCGGCCAGCTCGGCGACCAGCAGGGCGGCCGTGATGCCGTCCTTGTCCTTGACGGCCTCGGGGTCGCAGCAGTAGCCGAGCGCCTCCTCGTAGCCGAAGCGCAGGCCGGGCGCCTTGGTGATCCACTTGAAGCCGGTGAGCGTCTCGGTGTGCGGCACGCCCGCGGCACCGGCGATCTTGCCCAGCAGCGACGAGGAGACGATGGAGTTGGCGAACGTCCCCTGCGCCCCCCGGTCGATGAGGTGAGCGCCGAGCAGCACCCCCACCTCGTCGCCGGTGAGCATGCGCCAGCCGCCGTCCCGGCCGGGCACCGCCACCGCGCAGCGGTCGGCGTCGGGGTCGTTCGCGACGACGAGGCTCGCCCCCTGCGCAGATGCCCGGGCGAGGGCGGCGTCGAGCGCGCCGACCTCCTCCGGGTTCGGGAACGCGACGGTCGGGAAGGCGGGGTCGGGTTCGCCCTGCTCGGGCACCACCGAGGGTGCCGGGAACCCCGCCCGGGTGAACGCGGCCAGCAGCAGGTCGCGGCCGACGCCGTGCAGGGGCGTGTAGACGACGGACAGGTCGCGGGCACTGTTCGGGTCGAGGACGGCGACCGCCCGGTCGAGGTAGGCCTCCAGCAGGCTGTCGTCGAGGGTCACCCAGCCGTCGTCGGCGCGGGGGACGGCCGCGACCCCGGGCACCGACGCGATCCGGTCGGCGATCTGGGTGTCGGCAGGCGGCGCGAGCTGGGACCCGTCGCCGAGGTACACCTTGTAGCCGTTGTCGTTCGGAGGGTTGTGCGAGGCCGTGACCATCACGCCGACGTCGGCGCCCAGCTGACGCACGGCGAACGCGAGCAGCGGGGTCGGGAGCGGGCGCGGCAGCACCATCGCCTCGATGCCGGCGCCCTCCATCACCGCGCACGTGTCGCGGGCGAAGACGTCGGAGTTGCGCCGGGCGTCGTAGCCGACCACGACGCCTCCGCCGCCCTCAGCCCGTACCCACGCGGCCAGGCCGGCAGCCGCCCTGATGACCACCGCCCGGTTCATCCGGTTGGGGCCCGCGCCGAGCTCGCCGCGCAGCCCAGCGGTGCCGAACTGGAGCAGTCCGGCGAACCGGTCGGCGAGCTCGGCCCGCGCCGAGTCGGCGTCCACCCCGTCCTCGGCCCGCTCGAGCAGATCGGCGAGCTCGGCCCGGGTCTCGGGGTCGGGGTCGTCGGCGAGCCAGGCGCGGGCCTGCGCGTGGAGTGGCTGCACGGGGTCGCTCACATCCTCTCCAGCAGGTCGGCGAGCAGGCGGCCGAGCCGGTCCGCGGCGTGGCGGCCCTCGGCGAGCACCTCGGCGTGGTCCAGCGGGCGTCCGCTCAGGCCTGCGGCGGCGTTGGTGACCAGCGACAGGCCGAGCACGTCGAGCCCCTCGGCTCGGGCGGCGATCGCCTCCAGGGCGGTGGACATGCCGACCAGGTCGGCTCCGAGTGCCGCGAGCATGCGGATCTCGGCCGGCGTCTCGTACTGGGGTCCTGGCAGCTGGGCGTAGACGCCCTCGGGCAGCGAGGGGTCCACCGCGTGCGCCAGCGCCCGCAGCCGCGCGGAGTACAGGTCGGTGAGGTCGACGAAGCGGGCCCCCTCCAGCGGCGATCGGGCGGTGAGGTTGAGGTGGTCGCGCAGCAGCACGACCGTGCCCGGGGGCCAGTCGGGGTTCAGCCCGCCGCACCCGTTGGTGAGCACGACCTGTCGGCAACCCGCGGCCGCGGCAGCGCGCACCGGGTGCGCGACCGCGGCCACCCCTCGGCCCTCGTACAGGTGTGTGCGCCCGAGGAACACCAGCACCTGACGGGACCCGATGGTCACGCTGCGCACTACACCGCCGTGACCGGCCACCCCGGCCGCGCTGAAGCCGGGCAGGTCGGCGAACGCGACCTGCCCGGTGGGGGCGCCCAGCGCGTCCGCGGCTGCTCCCCAGCCCGAGCCCAGCACGACGGCCACGTCGTGGGAGGGGACCCCGGTGCGCTGTGCGACGGCGGCCGCGGCATGCGCTGCCAGGGTGGCGGGGTCGGGGGTGCTCACGCGGCGACTGTAGGGGGTGGGGCTGCTAGCGGCAGGGCCGGCGGCGCAGGTCGGCGACGTAGTCCTCGGGAGCGCCCGCCGCCTCGGCGGCGTCGGCGAGCCGGCCGAGGTAGCGGGCCGACGGCAGCCCGCCCTCGTAGGCGTCCACGACGTAGAGCCAGGCGAGCACCGGGCCCTCCATCGTCTCCACCCGCAGCCGGATCTTGCGGAACCGGCGCAGGTCCAGCCCCTCCCACTCGTCCATCGCCGCCTCGTCGGCGTCGGTCACGTCGTACAAGGCGACGAACACCGTGGGCTCGGGCAGGTCGGCCTCGGCCGGGCCTGACTCGACGATGGTCGCGACGGCACCGTCCCAGCCGAGGTCCTCACCGGCGAAGGCGAGCCGCCAGCCGGCGATCCATCCGGTGCCCTGCAGGGGTGAGTGCGGCGCGCGGCGCGCCATGGCCATCGGGTCGAGGCTCGAGGCGTAAGCGGCGTACAGCAACGACGGCTCCCAGGTGCGGCGGACGGCAGTAGGCAAGAATGCCCGACGTGGCGCGGGTGGCGATCATCGGAGGCGGACCCGGCGGGTACGAGGCGGCGCTGGTCGCTGCCCAGCTCGGCGCCCAGGTGAGCGTCGTCGACTCCGACGGTATCGGTGGCTCGGCCGTGCTCACCGACTGCGTGCCGAGCAAGACCCTGGTCGCCACCGCCGACCTGATGTCGGACGTGGCCGACTCGAGCGAGCTCGGCGTGCGCGTCGAGGGCTCCTCCGGCGGCGTCCGGGTCGACCTCGGCGCGGTCAACGACCGCGTGCTCGCCCTGGCCCGGGCCCAGTCGCAGGATACCGCCGACCGGCTGCACCGCGACGGCGTGCGGGTGCTGACCGGACGCGGCCGGCTCGACGGCCCCTCCCGGGTGCTCGTCGAGCTCGCGGCCGGGGGGACCGAGACGCTGGAGGCAGACGTCGTGCTCGTGGCGACCGGCGCCCACCCACGCGAGCTGGCCGAGGCGCGACCGGACGGCGAGCGCATCCTGAGCTGGACCCAGCTGTACGACCTGGCCGAGCTGCCTGAGCGGCTCGTGGTCGTCGGCTCGGGGGTCACCGGTGCGGAGTTCGCCAGCGCCTACCACGCGCTGGGCAGCGACGTGGTGCTCGTCTCGTCCCGCGACCGGGTGCTCCCGGGGCAGGACGCCGACGCGGCGGCGGTGCTCGAGGACGTCTTCGCCCGGCGCGGGCTGACGGTGCTGGGGCGATCGAGGGCCGTGGGTGCGCGCCGCACGCCCGACGGCGTGCTGGTGGAGCTTGCCGACGGGCGCCAGGTCGAGGGGAGCCACTGCTTGATGGCCGTGGGCTCGATCCCCAACACCGACGGCATCGGTCTGGCCGAGGCAGGCGTCGGGCTCGACGCCAGGGGCTACGTGGCCGTCGACCGGGTGAGCCGCACCAGCGCCCGCGGGGTGTACGCGGCCGGCGACTGCACGGGCGTGCTGATGCTCGCCTCGGTTGCTGCGATGCAGGGCCGTACCGCGATGTGGCACGCCCTCGGCGACGCGGTCACCCCGCTGGACCTGGTCGCGGTGTCCTCAGCGGTGTTCACCTCTCCCGAGATCGCCACGGTGGGGTGGACGCAGGCGATGGTCGAGGCGGGGGAGGTGAACGCGGCCGTGGTGAGCCTGCCGCTGGCCACCAACGCGCGGGCGAAGATGCAGGGCATCCACGACGGGTTCGTGAAGGTGTTCTGCCGACCGGGTACGGGCATCGTGATGGGAGGGGTGGTGGTGGCCCCGCGGGCCAGCGAGCTCGTCCACCCGGTCGCCCTGGCCGTGGAGTGCCGCCTCACCGTCGACCAGCTCGCCCGGGCCTTCACCGTGTACCCGTCGCTGTCGGGCTCGCTCGCCGAGGCGGCCCGAAGGCTGCGCAGCCGCTGAGCCTGGTCGGCGGACGGCGGCTGGTGACGGCTCAGAAGTCGAAGCCGCCGAAGTCCCCGCCGCCGAAGTCCCCGCCACCGAAGTCCCCGCCACCGAAGTCCCCGCCGGCGTCGCCGCCGGCGTCCCCGCCGGCGTCCCCGCCTGCGTCGCCCTCGCCGGCGTCGCCGCCGTCGGTGCCCATGTCGTAGCCGACCGGTGCCCACAGCATCGAGCCCAGCACGGTGCCCATCAGCAGGCCGTTGAGCATGAACGCCCCCTGGGAGCCGTACCAGCCGCGGGCCCAGGGGCCGTACTCGGGGCCGGCCTCCCAGTAGGGCTTCTGGCCGGCCGCGGTGGGCACCGTGCGGGCGTCGGGCTGCAGGCCGTCGGCGATGCGGGCCTGGCAGGCCGCGCAGACCGGCACGTCGCGGGCGGTGCCTGCGGGCGGCGCCCAGGAGGCGTCCGTCACGGCGACGCCGTGCCGCTGGTCGAAGAAGCACGGACCGCGGCGGCTCGGCAGCTCACGGCCCTCGCGCCGGGCCTGCAGGGTGGCCAGCGCGAACCGGCCGTCGTCCAACGCCCGGGTCACCCACTGCAGGTCCTCGGGCGTCTGCGCGGTGTCCAGCGCCCCCTTGGCGTTCTCGTAGGCGTCCAGTGCGCGCTGCCAGTCGGCCAGCGCTTCCTCCCCGAGTCCTTGGGGCACCGGCTCACGACTGAGCTGCTCACCGAGCTGGGTGACGTCCTCGGACGCGACTCGACGAACAGCGTCCATGCGGGGGTCGGGGCCGCCTCGTCGGCCTCCCACCGGGCGGGGTGCGGACCCGTCGGACAGTCGGCCGGACCGGGTCGACCTGCCCACGAACCAGACGATCGCGCCGACGGCGAGCAGGATCAGCAGCAGCTCCACGCCGACCAGTGTGGCTCAGCAGGCGTGCACCGGCCAGGTGGTCAGCGTGTCGCGGGGGTCCGGGTCGGCCGGCGGGGCCGGCCGGTGCCGGTGCTCGGACAGGTGGCTGATCAGCGCCCCGAGGGCGCGCTGGCGAGCCACCTCGGGCTCGCGGGGGTCGGTGACCACGTCGGCGAGCACGTGGCTGGCGCCGGTAGCCATGGCCGCGCGCACGACCTGCACGACCGTGGCGCGGTCGACGTCGACGCTGGCCTCGGCGACCCGGTGGGCCAGCGAGTCCAACGCGAGGGGGGTAGGGGCGAAGGCGAGGGCGGTGGTGCTCATGACTTGCACCGTACGCTCCCTTTACCATCATGAAAAGCGATGCTCCATTATCGTAATGATCGGCTATGCTTATGGTTATGTCGATGTTCCGGGACGTGGACGTGCGGCACCTCGCGGCGTTGCGGGCAGTGGCGGCGGAGGGGTCGTTCGGCAGGGCGGCAGCGGCTCTGGGCTTCTCCCAGGCCGCCGTGAGCCAGCAGGTCGCCGCCCTCGAGCGCGCCGTCGGGCTGCCCCTGTTCGACCGCCCCGGGGGGCCTCGCCCCGCGCGGGTGACCTCGGCCGGGGAGCTGTTGCTCGAGCATGCGCGGGCGGTGCTGGACCAGCTCGCCGCGGCCGAGCGCCAGCTCGACGACCTGCGCGCCGGCGTGGGTGGCCGGTTGCGCGTCGGCACCTTCCAGAGCGTCTCGGTCAAGCTGCTCCCGCGCATCGTCGCCGACCTGCGACGCGAGGCCCCCGGGGTGGACATCGAGCTGCACCAGTCCGACGACAACCCCGAGCTGCTCGCCGGGATCGCGAGCGACGAGTTCGACCTGTCGTTCGTGCTCGGACCGGTGCGCGACCCGGCGATCGAGGTCACCGACCTGTGCACGGACCCCTTCGTGGCGGTCGTGGCGGCCGAGGACTGCCCGGTGGACTCCGGGCCGTACCCGCTGCGGCTGCTGGACAACGCCGCCTGCGTCGGCCAGGACGCCGGGGACTCCTGCCAGCGGCTCATCGACACCGGGCTGAGGGAGGCCGGCGTCTCGGTGCGCTATGTGTTCCGCTCGAACGACAACAGCGCCGTGCAGGCGATGGTGGCGGCCCGGATGGGCGTGTCGATCCTGCCGCTGCTCGCTGTCGACCTGGACGACCCGACCGTGCACGTGCACCCGCTGCGCCCTGGTATCCCGCCGCGTAGGGTCTGCCTGGCACGGCGACGAGGCCGCACGCTACCGCCGGTCGCCGACCGGTTCGCCGCGCTGGCCGTCCAGCACAGTGCGCAGGTCTCGGCCGAGCACCTGGCCCATGAGCGCCGGGCTCAGCTGCTCGTCAGTCGCTGATCTCGCAGATCACCGCGCCGCTGGCGACCGTGGTGCCGACCTCGGCGGAGAGGTTGCTGATCGTGCCGGCCTTGTGCGCGTTGAGCGGCTGCTCCATCTTCATCGCTTCCAGCACGACGACCAGGTCGCCGGCGGCCACCTGGTCGCCCTCGCCGACCGCGATCTTCACGATGGTGCCCTGCATCGGCGAGCTCAGCGCGTTCCCCGACGCCGCGGCGGCCGCACCGCTCCCCGCCCGGCGCCCACCCTTGCGCGCCGCCGGGCGACCCGCGGAGGCCGCCGCCGGCGCGGAGGCCACTGCCATCGTCGCCGGGAGGGTCACGTCGAGCCGCTTGCCGTCCACCTCCACCGTGACGCGCTGCCGTCCGGCCGGCTCCGCCGCCACCGCCTGGCCGTCGAAGGGGGGGACGGTGTTCTCCCACTCGGTCTCGATCCACCGGGTGTGAACGGCGAAGGGCGTCTGCGCGTCGGCGGGGGCGAAGGCAGGGTCGGCCACCACCGCCCGGTGGAAGGGCAGCACGGTGGCCACGCCGTCCACCTCGAACTCGGCCAGGGCCCGCCGCGAGCGCGCCAGCGCCTCCTGCCGGCTCGCGCCGGTGACGACCAGCTTGGCCAGCAGCGAGTCGAAGTTCTGGCCGATGACGCTGCCGGACTCCACCCCCGAGTCCACCCGCACACCGGGGCCGCTCGGCGGGCGGAAGGCGGTGACGGGCCCCGGGGTGGGCAGGAAGTTGCGGCCGGCGTCCTCGCCGTTGATGCGGAACTCGATGGAGTGGCCGCGGCCGGGCGGGTCGTCGTAGCCCAGCGGCTGGCCCTCGGCGATGCGGAACATCTCCCGCACCAGGTCGACGCCGGCGACCTCCTCGGTGACCGGGTGCTCCACCTGCAGCCGGGTGTTCACCTCCAGGAACGAGATCGTCCCGTCCTGGCCGACGAGGAACTCGCAGGTGCCGGCGCCGACGTAGCCCGCCTCGGTGAGGATGGCCTTGCTGGCCCGGTACAGCTGCGCGTTCTGCTCGGCCGAGAGGAACGGCGCCGGCGCCTCCTCGACCAGCTTCTGGTGGCGGCGCTGCAGCGAGCAGTCGCGCGTCGACACCACCACCACGGTGCCGTGCTGGTCGGCCAGGCACTGCGTCTCGACGTGGCGCGGACGGTCGAGGTAGCGCTCGACGAAGCACTCGCCGCGACCGAAGGCGGCGGTCGCCTCGCGGACGGCCGAGTCGTAGAGCTCGGGCACTTCATCGCGCGTGCGAGCGACCTTGAGACCGCGCCCGCCGCCGCCGAAGGCGGCCTTGATCGCGATCGGCAGGCCGTGCTGGTCGGCGAAGGCCAGCACCTCCTCGACCCCGGCCACCGGGTCGGAGGTGCCCGCCACCAACGGGGCGCCGGCCCGCTGGGCGATGTGCCGGGCGCTCACCTTGTCGCCGAGCGCCTCGATCGCCGCCGGCGGCGGCCCGATCCAGACGAGTCCGGCGTCGAGCACGGCCTGGGCGAAGTGGGCGTTCTCGGCGAGGAAGCCGTAGCCCGGGTGGACGGCGTCGGCACCCGAGCGGGCGGCGACGGCGAGCAGCTTGTCGATCACGAGGTAGGTCTGCGCGCTGGTCTCGCCCTCCAGCGCGTAGGCCTCGTCGGCCAGGCGGACGTGCAGCGCGTCCCGGTCGGAGTCGGCGTACACGGCCACCGACACGATGCCCGCATCCCTGCAGGCACGGGCGACCCGGACGGCGATCTCTCCACGGTTGGCGATGAGGACCTTGCTGATCGTGGCCACGGATCGCCAGTCTAGGAGGCGGCCCGGCGGCCGCGACGGGCGATAGGTCCTGTGCCTGCGAGCCGTCGTTGGTCCTACGGTGGCCTCATGAGCGTCACCCTGTCCGACGACCACGAGTCGTTCCGCTCGGTGGTCCGTGACTTCGCCGAGGCGGAGGTCGCCCCGCACGCCGACCGGTGGGACCGTGAGCACTACTTCCCCGTCGAGCTGGTGGGCCGGATGGGCGAGCTGGGGCTGTTCGGCATCACCGCGCCGGTCGAGTACGGCGGTGCCGGCGGCGACTTCACCAGCCTGTGCATCGCGATCGAGGAGCTCGGCCGGGTCGACCAGTCGGTGGGCATCACCTTGTCGGCCGGGGTCGGGCTGGGCATCACCCCGATCGCCACCTTCGGCACCACCGAGCAGAAGGACCGGTGGCTGCCCGACCTGGTCGCGGGCCGGGCCCTGGCGGCGTTCGGGCTGACCGAGCCCGAGGCGGGGTCGGACGCCGGTGCCACCCGCACCAAGGCCCGGCTCGAGGACGGCGAGTGGGTGATCGACGGGGCGAAGGCGTTCATCACCAACTCCGGCTCCGCGCTGACCTCGGTGGTGACGGTCACCGCCCGGACCGGCCTGGCACCGGACGGCTCGGCGGAGATCTCGGCCCTGCTGGTGCCGGCCGGCACCCCCGGGTTCACCGCGCAGCCGCCCTACGACAAGCTGGGCTGGCACGCCTCCGACACCCACGGGCTGGTCTTCGAGGGCGCGCGCGTGCCCGAGGCGAACCTGCTGGGCGGACGCGGGGACGGCTTCCGGCAGTTCCTGTTCACCCTCGACGACGGGCGCATCGCGATCGCGGCGCTCGCCCTCGGGCTCATCCGGGCGTGCCTGGAGCACGCGACCGCCTACGCCAAGCAGCGGCTGGCCTTCGGCCGTCCGATCGGTGCGAACCAAGGCGTCGCCTTCCCGTTGGCCGATCTGGAGGTCGCGGCCGAGGCCGCCCGGTTGCTGGTCTACCGGGCCGCCGCGCTCAAGGACGCCGGTGCCGACCGCGCTGAGCTCAAGCGGGCGGCCGCGCGGGCCAAGCTGTACGCGACCGAGGCGGCGGTGTCGGCCACGCGCGTCGCGACCCAGGTGTTCGGCGGCTACGGCTTCATCGAGGAGTACCCGGTCGCCCGCTTCTACCGCGATGCCAAGATCCTCGAGGTGGGTGAGGGCACCTCGGAGATCCAGCGACTCGTGCTCGCCCGCTCCCTCGGCCTGCCGGTGGGCTGATGGGCCACGACCACTGGGCCGAGGTGGCCGCGGCGCGGGCGCGCACCCGGGCGCCGAGCGAGTCCGGCGCGGCGAAGCTGGCCGCGCAGCGCAAGCTCTTCGTGCGCCAGCGGCTGGCGCTGCTGCTGGACCCGGGCACGTTCGTCGAGGACGGGGCGCTGGCCAATGCCCAGGTCGAGGGTCTGCCCGCGGACGGGGTCGTCACCGGACGTGGGCTGGTGGAGGGCAGGCCGGTCGTCGTGGTGGCCAACGACCCGACGGTCAAGGCCGGGTCGTGGGGGGCACGCACGGTCGAGAAGATCGTCCGCGCCACCGAGATCGCCCTGAGCGAAGAGCTGCCGGTCTTCTGGCTGGTGGACTCCGCCGGTGCCCGGATCACTGACCAGGTCGAGCTGTTCCCCGGCCGGCGGGGCGCCGGACGCATCTTCCGCAACCAGGTGCAGCTGTCGGGAAAGGTGCCGCAGATCTGCTGCCTGTTCGGGCCGAGTGCTGCCGGCGGTGCCTACATCCCGTCCTTCTGCGACGTGGTGATCATGGTCGAGGGCAACGCCTCGATGTACCTCGGCTCGCCCCGGATGGCCGAGATGGTCGTGGGGGAGCGGGTGACGCTGGAGGAGATGGGCGGTGCCCGCATGCACGCGACCGTCTCCGGCTGCGGCGACAGCCTGGCGGTCGACGACACGGACGCCATCGAGCAGGCGAAAGCCCTGTTCGCGCTGCTCCCGGGCTCCTGGCGGCAGCGGCCGCCGGTGTATGCACCGGTGCCGCCGGCCCGTGAGTTCACCCGCGACCTGGTGCCCGCCGACGAGGCCATCGGCTACGACGTGCACACGGTGCTGGACGCGCTGCTCGACGAGCACTCGTTCGTCGAGGTCAAGCCCCTGTTCGCAGCCGAGCTGGTCGTGGGCATCGGGCTGCTGGACGGGCACCCGGTAGGGGTGCTGGCCAACAACCCCGGGGTGCGGGGCGGCGTGCTGTTCGTCGACTCCGCCGACAAGGCGGCCCGGTTCATCTGGATGTGCGACGCCTACAACATCCCGCTGCTCTACCTCATGGACGTGCCCGGCTTCATGATCGGCACGGCGGTCGAGCGGCAGGGGATCATCCGGCACGGCGCCAAGATGATCACGGCAGTGGCCGAGGCGACCGTGCCGGTGGTGTCGGTGGTGCTGCGCAAGGCCTATGGCGCCGGGCTCTACGCCATGGCCGGGCCAGGGTTCGGGCCCGACGCGTGCCTGGCGCTGCCGAGCGCCAAGATCGCGGTGATGGGACCTGAGGCGGCGGTGAACGCCGTCTACGCGAACAAGATCGAGCAGATCACCGACCCGGTGGAGCGGCAAGCCTATGTGGCCTCGCTGCGCGAGGAGTACGAGGCCGACATCGACATCCTCCGGCTCGCCGCCGACCTGGTGATCGACGCGGTCGTCGAGCCGACCGAGCTGCGGGCCGAGCTGGTGGCCCGCTTCGCCGCGGCGACCACCAAGGACCGGTCCCGTCCCGAGAAGCGCCACGGCGTCCCGCCGGTCTGACGTCCCGCCCCAGGCTCCAGGGCTCACGATGCGCCTGTGCGCGTCCTGAGCCCACGCGCGGCCTGTGGACGGCTCCGGACGCCTCCTGGCGTCCTCGCGCATGCTTCCCGGCGTGGGTCGACCTGCGGTGCCGCTGGTGGCGCGAGCCCAGCACGGCGCCTTCTCGCGGCAGCAGGCCCGGGATGCGGGCTGGTCGAACCGATCGCTCGCGACGGCGGTCCGCGACGGCCTGCTCGTGCGGCGCCACGGGGACGTCTACGTGCTGCCAGGCCCGCGCACGGCGCTGTGCGAGGACGCCGCGGCGCGGCTGGCAGGCGGCCCGGCTGCGGTGGTCAGCGCTTGGAGTGCGGCCCGTTGCTACGGGTGGGCCTGGTCCTACGACGTGGCTCGACCCGCCTGCGTGACCCTGCCGCCGGCCCGGCACCTGCGGCTGGAGGGCGTGCTGGTGCTGCGGTGGCACCTGCCGGAGGGGCACCTGCGCACGCTGCCGAGTGGGGAGCGCGTCACGGTGCCGGCCAGAACGGTCGTCGACTGCCTCCGGCTGGCTGCGCCAGCGCTGCGGGAGGCCATGCTCGACACGGCCCTGCTGCGCCGCTGGACGGGCGTCGACGAGCTGCGAGCCGTGGTGGACGAGCTGGGCTCCCGGCCGGGGACGGTCGCGCTGCGCCGCCTGCTTGAGGGGGTCGAGTCGGGGGCGCGGTCGCGGGCCGAGCGTCTCGCCCAGCGCGTCCTCGCGCGAACGGGGTTGGCGGGCTGGCGCTGGAACCACGCCGTCCCGCTGCCGGACGGGGGGTGCGCGGTGGTCGACGCGGCGCTACCGGAGCTGAGGATCGCCGTGGAGGTCGACGGCCGCGCCTTCCACACCGACGCCACCGTGTTCCAGCGGGACCGCACCCGGCAGAACGCGCTCGTCGCGCTCGGCTGGACCGTGCTCCGCTTCACCTGGTGGGACCTGCAGCAGCGACCCGACTACGTGGTGCGGACCGTGCTCGCGGCGGCCGCCCGTGCCCGCTGAGCCCGCCCGAGGGCTGACGATGCGGGCAGGCGCGTCCTGAGCCCTCGGGCGAGCTGACCGAGGGTCAGCGCACCGACCAGAGCGAGGTCCAGGCGATGTCCAGGTCGGCGAGCAGGACGCGCAGCAGCGGCAGCGAGAGGCCCACGACGGTGTGCGGGTCGCCCTCCACCGAGCGCACGAAGGGCCCGCCGAGGCCGTCGATGGTGAAGCCGCCCGCGACGCGCAGCGGCTCCCCGGTGCCCACGTAGGCCTCGATCTCCTCGTCGGTCACGGCGGCGAAGGTGACCAGCGTCGAGGCGAGCGCTCCGACCTCGCGGTCGGAGTCCAGGTCCACGAGGTGGTGGCCGGTGTGCAGCACGCCGGATCGCCCCCGCATCGCCTGCCAGCGAGCCACGGCGTCGGCGGTGTCAGTGGGCTTGCCATACGCCCTGCCGTCCAGCTCGAACACCGAGTCGCAGCCGAGCACGAGCTCCTGCCCGACGTGCAGCCGGTCGGCACCGAGCCTGTTCGCCACCGCCTGCGCCTTGCGCCGGGCCAGCAGCAGGGCCGTCCCGGCGGGCGAGCCGCCGTCCACCCCGTCCTCCTCGACCCCGCTGACGACCGCCTCCGGCTCGACCCCCGCCGCACGCAGGGTGGCCAGCCGCGCGGGCGAGGCCGAGGCCAGCACCAGCCGTCGAGCAGCACTCACGCGGCGAGCATAGGCACCGCAGTGCGGCAGTCGCTCAGCGCGGCCAGCCGCTGGCCCGCCACGCCCCCGGGCCGGTGGCCACCGGGTCGCGCAGCCCGCGCCAGTAGGCTGACCACCCGCCGCCCGACTCCGACTGCGTACCGGCGGCAGGGCCCCCGAAGCTGCCCGCGGCGGACAGCACAGCGACGACAGCGGCGAGCTCGGCGTGGGTCGGCCGGCCGTGCACCGTCCACCCGGACCGGTCGGCGGTCACAGCGGGATGTTCCCGTGCTTCTTGGGCGGCAGCGTCTGCCGCTTGCCCCGCAGCGCGCGCAGCGCCTGGGTCACTGCCACCCGGGTGCGCGAGGGTGGGATGACCGCGTCGACGTAGCCGCGGTCGGCGGCGGTGTAGGGGTTGGCCAGCTCGTCCTCGTAGTGCTGCTGGAAGCTCGCGCGTAGCGCCTCAGGGTCGTCGGCGGCGGCCAGCTCGCGCCGGTAGAGGATGTTGACCGCGCCCTGCGCTCCCATCACCGCGACCTGACCGGTGGGCCAGGACAGGTTGACGTCCGCGCCGAGGTGCTTGGAACCCATCACCACGTACGCCCCCCCGTACGCCTTGCGGGTGATCACGGTGACCTTGGGGACGGTCGCCTCGGCGTAGGCGTAGATGAGCTTGGCGCCTCGACGGATGATCCCCTCGTGCTCCTGGCCGGTGCCGGGCAGGAACCCCGGCACGTCCACGAACGTCAGCACCGGCACGTTGAAGGCGTCGCAGGTGCGCACGAACCGCGCTGCCTTCTCCGAGGCGGCGATGTCGAGCGTGCCGGCGAACTGCATCGGCTGGTTGGCCACGACGCCCACCGCATGCCCCTCGACCCGTCCGAAGCCGGTCAGCATGTTCGGCGCGTACAGCGCCTGCACCTCGAGGAACTCCCCGTCGTCCAGCACGGTCTCGATCACCGTGTGCATGTCGTAGGGCTGGTTGGCCGAGTCGGGGATGAGCGTGTCCAGAGCCAGGTCGGCGTCCGTGGCCTGCATCGGCATCGGCTCGATCGGCGGCAGCACCGGCGGGTCGGAGAGGTTGTTCGACGGCAGGTACGACAGCAGCTCCTTGACGTAGTCCAGCGCGTCCTTCTCGTCCGAGCCGAGGTAGTGCGCGTTGCCGCTCACGGCGTTGTGGGTGCGCGCGCCGCCGAGCTCCTCGAAGCCGATGTCCTCGCCCGTGACGGTCTTGATCACCTCGGGGCCGGTGATGAACATGTGCGAGGTCTGGTCGACCATCACGGTGAAGTCGGTGATGGCCGGGGAGTAGACCGCACCGCCGGCGCAGGGACCCATGATCAGCGATACCTGGGGCACGACCCCGGAGGCCATCACGTTGCGGTAGAAGATCTCGCCGTAGAGGCCGAGCGAGACCACGCCCTCCTGGATGCGCGCGCCGCCGGAGTCGTTGATGCCGATGACCGGGCAGCCGATCTTGAGTGCCATGTCCATGACCTTGACGATCTTCTCTCCGAAGACCTCACCGAGGCTGCCGCCGAACACGGTGAAGTCCTGGGCGAACACGGCGACCTGGCGGCCGTCGATGGTGCCCACGCCGGTGACCACGCCGTCGCCGTAGGGGCGGGTGGCCTCCAGCCCGAAGGCCGACGAGCGGTGCCGCGACAGCTCGTCGAACTCCATGAACGAACCCTCGTCGAGCAGCGCCGCGATGCGCTCCCGGGCCGTCATCTTGCCCTTGGCGTGCTGCTTGGAGACCGCCTTCTCCGATCCGGCGTGGATGGCCTCCTCGACCCTGGCCTGCAGGTCGACCAGCTTGGTGGCGGTGGTGCTCACCTCACGGGTGGGTGCCGGCTCGGCTGCCATGGCGTCCTCCTCGCTCCGGGCGTGGGTGGGGGCAGACGTCTCACCAGCGTAGTGAGCCGCCGCGCGCGCGGGACGGCTGGTGCTGGCTAGCCTTCAGGCGTGTGACCGGCACCCCCTCGCCGCTGCCGGCAGGCCCGCCGCTGCGCTGGCTCGACGCGGTGGCCTCGACCCAGGACGTGCTGGTGGCGGCGGCCCGGGAGGGGCAGGCCGCGCAGGCCGTCGCGACCACGTCCCAGCAGGCGGGGCGGGGCCGACGGGGCCGGCAGTGGTCCTGCCCGGCCGGCGACGGCCTGGCCGTGTCGGTGCTGCTGCGCCCGACCAGGGCCGACGGCTGGACCTGGCTGCCGCTGCTCACCGGGGTGGCGGTGCACCGGGCGCTGGACCGGCTCGGTGCCCGTGACTGCGTGCTCAAGTGGCCCAACGACGTGCTCGCACGCGGCGGCAAGCTCGCCGGCCTGCTCGCCGACCGGGTGGAGGGCGACGCAGGTGCGCTCGCGGGCACGGCGTGCGGGGCCGCTGTCGTGCTCGGCATCGGGATCAACCTGCGCTCCGGCGCGCTGCCGGTCGGGGGTGTGGGGCTGGATGCCGTCGTGCCCGGCCGGGCCCCCGGCGCGGTCGAGGTGGCCTCGTCGGTGCTGCTCGCGCTGGCTACCGCGGTGCAGCGCTGGGAGCAGGGAGACGACCACGCCCTGCGCGAGGCCTACCGTCGCCGGTGCGCCACCCTGGGCCGTGCGGTCTCGGTCACGCTGCCCGGCGGCGCTGTCGTCGGGGGCCGGGCCGTCGACGTCGACGCCGACGGCAGGCTGGTCGTGGCCGCGCCGGGCGGCGCGCTCGTGCCGCTGTCGGCCGGCGACGTGGTGCACGTGCGGGCGCCGCTGTGCGGGGAGGCGTGACCGTCCCTGCCCCCGGGTCTGCCACGATGCGCGCCATGGGATACCCCGAGGACGTCCTGGGCAGCGGCGAGTCGATCCTGCTGCACACCCGCACGCACTGGAAGGCGGTCGTCGGCGCCATCGTCTGGGCCCTGCTCGGCGTGGTCGGCATCGTCGTGGTACTCGCGTTCATCCCGGCCGACGGGGCGACCGGCACCGTTCGCTGGATCGCCCTGCTGGCGATCGTGGTGGCGCTGCTGGTGCTGTCGGTGTGGCCGACGATGACCTGGCTCAGCGGCAGCTACACCATCACCAGCCAGCGGATCATGGAGCGCAAGGGGCTGCTGCGTCAGACCGGCCGCAACATCCCGCTGCAGCGGGTGAGCGGGGTGTCGTTCGAGAAGGACCTGCTCGATCGGATGGTCGGCTGCGGCACGCTCAAGATCGAGTCGTCGGCCGAGTTCTCCAGCGTCGTCTTCCGCGACGTGCCCGACGTGGAGCAGGTGCAGCGGCTGGTCACCGACCTCATTGCCGACCAGCGCGGCGGGGAGTGAGCGCTCAGGCGTTCGCGACCACGGCCAGGGACGGCGCGGGCGCGGCGGGCCGGAACACGAACCGTCGGTAGGACCAGAACCGGAAGGCGGTGCCGAGGGCGAGGCCGACGACGTTGGCCGCGATGTTGTCCGCCAGCGGGCTGCGCAGGTCGAGCACGTAGTGGCTGACGGCCAGGGTCCCGACGGCGATCCCCATCGCGATCCCGTTGAGAACGAAGAACAGCACGTACTCGCGCACGTACCCGCTGCGCTCCCGGTGCCGCCAGGTCCACTGGCGGTTCCCGGCGTAGGTGACCATGGTGGCGACCACCACCGAGACGATCTTGGCCGTCAGCGGCTTGTCGTACAGCGGCCCCTCGCCCCCGGCGAAGCGCAGCAGGTTGAACAGGCCCACGTCGACGACGAAGCCGACCCCACCGACGGCAAGGAACTTGCCCGCCTCGGCAGCCACGGAGCCGATCCGCGACCGGGTCGCGTCCGGTACCCGCATTCGACCCAGGATACCGGTGCTGCCTAGGGTCGGTGCACGTGAGCGCCGCTGCCTCGGCTCCACCCTGGTGGGACCGACCCGAGCACCGCCCGGTGGTCGGCGTGGTCGGCGCAGGACAGCTGGCCCGGATGATGGCGCAGGCGGCAATCGCGCTCGACGTCGAGATCCGGTTGTTGTCGGCGTCGGCCGACGACTGTGCGGCGCTGGTCGTGCCTGCCACCACGGTCGGCGACGAGCGCGGGCTGGCCGACCTGAGTGCCCTGGCCAGCGGCGTGGACGTGCTCACGTTCGACCACGAGCACGTGCCGCAGGTCCACCTGGAGGCACTGGAGACCGCCGGAGTCGTCGTCCTGCCGGGCAGCGCCGCGCTGCACCACGCCCAGGACAAGGCCACCATGCGCACCGACCTGGCGGCGGTTCGCGCGCCGGTGCCGAGGTTTCGGGTGTTGCCGCCCGGAGCCGACGGGCCGGCGGTGGCCGAGGCGGCCGACGCGGTCGGCGGGTGGCCGGTGGTGCTCAAGACCGCCCGTGGCGGGTACGACGGCAAGGGCGTGTGGGTCGTGGACTCACCCGACGGCGACCTGTCGGCGCTGCGGGCCGGGGTGCCGGTGCTCGTCGAGGAGCGGGTCCCGTTCGTGCGCGAGCTGTCCGCGCTGGTGGCCCGCTCACCGTCCGGTCAGGCGGTCGCCTACCCGGTGGTCGAGTCGGTGCAGCGCGACGGCGTCTGCGTCGAGGTGGTAGCGCCGGCACCCGGGCTGTCTGCCGTGGTGGCCGTGGCGGCGCAGCGGCTGGCGTTGCAGGTGGCCCAGCGGCTCGGGGTCGTCGGTGTGCTGGCCGTCGAGCTGTTCGAGCTGGCCGACGGCGGCCTGCTGGTGAACGAGCTGGCGATGCGCCCCCACAACACCGGTCACTGGACCATCGACGGTGCCGTCACCTCGCAGTTCGAGAACCACCTGCGAGCGGTGCTCGACCTGCCGCTGGGCTCGCCGGTCGCCCGCGCGCCGGTGACGGTGATGGTCAACGTGCTCGGTGGCGACCTTCCGGACGTGCACCGCGCGCTGCGGCACGTGCTGGCCCGGGACCCGGCCCTGCGCGTGCATCTGTACGGCAAGCGGGTGCGCCCCGGCCGCAAGATCGGGCACGTGACGGTGGTGGGGGACGACCTGGACGAGCTGCGGGAGCGGGCCTGGCACGCGGCGGACTACCTGAGCGGGGTGATCGACGAGTGAGCCGAGCGGACGTGCCGGGTGGGCACCCCTTGGTCGGGGTGGTGATGGGCTCGGACAGCGACTGGCCGACGATGTCGGCGGCCGCTGACGTGCTGGCCGAGTTCGGGGTGCCGCACGAGGTGGACGTGGTGTCGGCACACCGGATGCCGCAGGCGATGCTCGCCTACGGGGCCGGGGCGGCCGACCGGGGTCTGCGCGTCCTCGTCGCCGGGGCGGGAGGCGCCGCGCACCTGCCGGGGATGCTGGCCGCTGTCACTCCGCTGCCCGTGATCGGCGTCCCGGTGCCGCTGAAGGTGCTCGACGGGCTGGACTCGCTGCTCTCGATCGTGCAGATGCCCGCCGGTGTGCCGGTCGCCACGGTGGCCGTGGGCAACGCTCGCAACGCCGGCCTGCTGGCCGTGCGCATCCTGGCCGCCGGCGAGGGGGTGGCGGCCGGGTCGCTGCGGGAGGCGATGGTCGCGTTCCAGGCCGACCTCGAGGCGACCGCCCGGGCCAAGGGGGAGGCACTGCGGGCGTCTCGCGGAGCCGCGGAGTAGGTGCCGGGGGACGGCGGCGTAGGTCAGGCAGCCGGACCCAGGCGCGGCCACTCGATGGCCGGGCAGCGGTCCATCACCATGTCCATCCCGGCGGCCGTGACCCGGCGGTAGGCCTCGGGGTCGACCACGCCCAGCTGGAACCACACCGCCTGGGCACCGATCGCCACCGCCTGGTCGGCCACCGGCCCTGCCAGCTCGGAGCGTACGAACACGTCGACGCAGTCGACGTCGAAGGGGATGTCGGCGAGCGTGGCGTAGCCGGTCTCGCCATGCACCTGCTCGGCCTTCGGGTGGACCGGGACGATGCGCTTGCCATGGGCCTGCAGGAACGACGACACCCGGTAGGCCGCACGTGCGGCGTTCCCGGACAGGCCGACCACCGCCCAGGTCTCGCAGTCGGCCAGCACCCGGCGGACGACCGCGTCGGGCGGCGCGAGGGTCACGGCCGGCCCAGTCCTCGGTAGGTCCAGCCGGCGGCCCGCCACGCGCCCGCGTCCAGGCAGTTGCGGCCGTCGACGAGGACCGGGGTGCGCACCACCTCGCGCAGCGCTCGCGGGTCGAGCTCGGCGAACTCGGCCCACTCGGTCAGGTGCAGCACGACGTCGGCGTCCCGGCAGGCGGCCGTGACCGAGTCGGCGTAGGCGAGCGTCGGGAACACCTGGCGCGCGTTGCGCGCGGCCTTGGGGTCGTAGACCCGAACCTGCGCGCCCTGCAGCTGCAGCTGCCCCGCGACGTTGAGGGCGGGGGAGTCGCGGACGTCGTCGGAGTCGGGCTTGAAGGCCACCCCGAGCACGGCGACCCGCGCGCCGAGCACGCTCCCTCCGGCCGCCTCGCGGGTGACATCGACGGCCCGCTGTCGGCGCCGCATGTTGATCGCGTCGATCTCGCGCAGGAACGACAGCGCGTCGGGGGCACCGATCTCGCCGGCCCGGGCCATGAAGGCACGGATGTCCTTGGGCAGGCAGCCGCCGCCGAAGCCGAGGCCGGCGTTGAGGAAGCGGCGGCCGATCCGCTCGTCGTGGCCGATGGCGTCGGCCAGCGCGACGACGTCGGCGTCCACGACCTCGCAGATCTCGGCGATGGCGTTGATGAACGAGATCTTGGTGGCGAGGAAGGCGTTGGCCGACACCTTCACCAGCTCGGCGGTGGCGAAGTCGGTGCTGACCACCGGGGTTCCGGCCCCGATCGCCTTGGCGTAGACCTGCCGCAGCACCTGCTCGTCCTCGGCTCGGCGCACGCCGAAGACGAGGCGGTCGGGGGAGAGCGTGTCGTCGACCGCGTGCCCCTCCCGCAGGAACTCCGGGTTCCAGGCCAGCGACACCTCCGCTCCGGCGGGGGCCAGCTCGACCAGCAGGTCGGCCAAGCGCTGCGCGGTGCCGACGGGCACGGTCGACTTGCCGACGACCAGTGCCGGTCGGGCGAGGTGCTCGGCCAGGGCGGTGACGGCCGCGTCGAGGTGGCTGAGGTCGGCGGCGAGGCCGTCGGTGCGCTGGGGCGTGCCGACGCAGAGGAAGTGGACGTCGCCGAAGGCGCCGGCCTCGGCGAAGGAGGTGGTGAAGCGCAGCCGCCCGGCCGCGATCTGCTGCTCGACCATCGGTTGGAGGCCGGGCTCGTAGAAGGGGACGTCCCCGGCGGCGAGGGTCTTCACCTTGCGGTCGTCCACGTCGACGCCGAGCACCTGGAAGCCGAGCTCGGCCATGCAGGCCGCGTGCGTGGCGCCGAGGTAGCCGGTGCCGACGACCGTGATCCTGGGTGCGGGCGCGCTGCTCACCGTGCTAAGGGTAGGCCAGCACCTCGGGGGGGACGGCTGTCCCGTCACGCAGCGAGGCCCATAGCGCCGGCGCGAGCGCCTCGTCCCAGAGCAGCACCGAGCCGACCCGGGTATCGGCTGACCCGCCGACGGGGACGGTCAGCATCTGCCCGCCCGGGCCGGTGGCGCTCCGTGCCGCGAGGCCGAAGCGGCCGAGGTCGACCGGGCCCATTCCCTCGTCGACGGTGAGGGCGGCACCCACGGCGGCCGCGAGCGGGACCGATCGCAGCGGGTTGAGCAGCACGGCCGGGCTTGCGGCCCGCTCGGCCAGCGCGGCGACGAACTCACGCTGCCGTTCGACCCGGCCGAGGTCACCGCGGGGGTCGCTGTAGCGCGCCCGCACGTAGCCGAGGGCCTGGGCGCCGTCCAGCACCTGGCAGCCGGGGAGCAGGTTGATGCCTGCGCGGGGGTCGTCCAGGGGGATCGTCGGGCACACCTGCACGCCGCCGACCCCCTGCACGATGCGGTAGAAGCCGTCGAAGCCCACCTCGACGTAGCCGTCGATGCGCACGCCGGTGGCGGCCTCCAGGGTCTGCACCAGCAACGCCGGGCCTCCCAGGGCGTAGGCGGCGTTCACCTTGTTCTCGCCGTAGCCCGGGATGTCGACCAGGGAGTCGCGGGGGACGCTGATGAGCGTGGCCACCCCATCCGGAGCGGTGCTGAGCAGCAGGATGGTGTCGGTGAGCCGGGAGTCGGTCGCTCCGGTGGACAGCTGGGCCTGCTGCTCGGGCGTCAGCCCGGAGCGGCTGTCGGAGCCGACCACGAGCCAGGTCTGTCCCGGGCCTGCCGCAGGGCGCGGCTCGGGTGGCATGGCGGCCACCCGGTCCACTCCCACCAGCACCAGGCCGGCCAGCACCAGCGGGTAGGCGAGTACCAGCAGCAGCGCCAGCAGCCACCAGCGCCGCCGCCGACGGCGGGATCGGGGCGGGGTCGGGGCGGCCCGGGGCAGGGCGTGGACGGGTGGGGCGCCCGGTGGCGGCAGGACCGAGGTCGGCTGCGCCGTGGCGGGCCCGCTGCGGACGCGGGGGATCAGCTGCGTCTGCTGCATCCGGGGGTCCTCGGGGACCTGCCCGCGGGGGCGTGCCATGGCTGGCAAGGTACCTGCGTGCTGCCGTCCAGCGCCGACCTCACCACTCTGCAGCGCGAGGTCGAGGTGGTCTCCGACCGGTTGCGCCACCTCGGGACGGCCCGGCTACGGCTGGTGTCCGAGCAGGTCAGGCAGCACCTACGCGTGCTGGCGGCGCTGTCGCTGAGCGCCAACGCGCGACCCGAGCAGCCGTTGCCAGTCGTGGCCGACCTCGCGCTGGGCGACCAGGTGGCAGTGCTGGGGCGTGAGGTGGTCGACGGGCTGCGGCAGCGGCCGAACCCGCCCCTGCTGGCCGAGGCGCTGGCCTGCCTGGCCGACCTGCGCTCGTCGTTGCCCTGACGCGCAGGGTCGCTCGGCACGCCCCGCCCGGCGCCAGTGCCTAGAGTCGCGGCGTGGAGTTCGCGGAGTCGGTGATCGACCTGGTCGGCAACACCCCTCTGGTGCGGCTGCACCACGTCGTGCCGGCCACCGAGCCGGTGGTGCTGGCGAAGGTGGAGTACCTCAACCCCGGTGGCTCGGTGAAGGACCGGATCGCGGTGCGCATGGTCGAGGCCGCCGAGGCCTCGGGGCAGCTGCGTCCCGGTGGGACGATCGTCGAGCCGACGAGCGGCAACACCGGCGTGGGGCTGGCGCTGGTGGCCCAGCAGCGGGGCTACCGCTGCGAATTCGTGGTGCCCGACAAGGTGGCGCCGGACAAGATCGCGGTGCTGCGGGCGTACGGGGCGAAGGTGCACGTGTGCCCGACGGCTGTCCCGCCCGACCACCCCGACTCGTACTACTCGGTGTCGGACCGGCTGGTGGCCCAGATCCCTGGCGCGTGGAAGCCCGACCAGTACTCCAACCCCGACAACCCGCGTTCGCACTACGAGACGACCGGTCCGGAGATCTGGGCCCAGACCGACGGCCGGATCACCCACTTCGTGGCCGGTATCGGCACCGGCGGCACCATCAGCGGGGTGGGCCGCTACCTCAAGGAGGTGTCCGGCGGCACGGTGCAGGTGGTCGGCGCGGACCCGATCGGCTCGGTCTACTCGGGCGGCACCGGCCGCCCGTACCTTGTCGAGGGCGTGGGGGAGGACTTCTGGCCGTCCACCTTCGACCCGGGTGTGTGCGACCGAGTGGTCGAGGTGTCCGACGCGGCCTCGTTCGCGATGACGCGGCGGCTGGCCCGCGAGGAGGGCCTGCTGGTGGGCGGCTCGTGCGGCATGGCCACCCAGGCGGCGGCCCGGCTGTGTGGCGAGCTCGCCGGCCGTGGCCGCACCGACGCTCTCGTCGTGGTGCTGCTGCCCGACGGCGGTCGGGGCTATCTCACCAAGGTGTTCGACGACGCCTGGCTGGCCCGCTACGGGTTCTTGCAGGCCGACGACGACACGACCGTCGGTGACGTGCTGACCAGCACCGGCCACGGCATGCCCGACCTCGTGCACACCCACCCGAACGAGACGGTCGCCGAGGCGGTGGCGATCCTGCGCGAGTACGCGGTGTCGCAGATGCCGGTGGTCCGCGCCGAGCCGCCGGTGGTGGCGGCCGAGGTGGCCGGATCGGTGTCGGAGCGCGGACTGCTCGAGGCGCTGTTCACCGGCCGCGCGGACCTCACCGACCCGGTGGAGGCGCACATGGCCCCGCCGCTGCGGGAGATCGGCTCCGGCGAGCCGGTGGCGGCGGTGGTGGACGCGCTGCACGAGGTCGACGCCGTGCTCGTGCTGGCTGATGGGCGCCCGGTCGGGGTGCTCACGCGCCAGGACCTGCTCGAGCATGTCACCCGGCGCGGACACTGAGGGAGCGGGCATGGATGCCGAGACCTGGGACGCTCGCTACGCGGCCGCGCAGCGGGTCTGGTCGGCCGAGCCGAACCACTGGGTGGTGCTGCTCACCGAAGACCTGCCGGTCGGGCGTGCCCTCGACCTGGGCGCCGGTGAGGGCCGCAACGCGCTCTGGCTGGCTGCGCGTGGCTGGGCGGTCACGGCCGTCGACTTCTCCGCGGTGGCCGTCGAGCGCGGACGCGCGTCCGCGGGCGGCACCCGGGTCGACTGGCAGGTGGCCGACGTGACCAGCTACGCCCCCGACGCCCCGCTCGACCTCGTGCTGGTGTGCTACCTGCACCTGCCCCGGGAGGTGATGCGCGAGGTGCTCGCCCGCGCCGCCGCGTGGGTGGCGCCCGACGGCCACCTCGTCGTCGTGGGCCACGCCGTGCGCAACCTCGCCGACGGCTGCGGCGGCCCGCAGGACCCCGACCGCCTGCACGACGCCGAGCTGTACGCCGAGGCGGTCGAGGGCCTCGTGGTGGAGCGGCTCGAGGAGGTCGAGCGGGTCACGCCCGAGGGGACGGCGATCGACGTGCTGCTGCGGGCCCGCCGCCCCTGAGTGGGCTCAGGCGCCCAGGCCGACCGGGCAGGAGACACCCGTGCCGCCCAGGCCGCAGTACCCGTTGGGGTTCTTGTCCAGGTACTGCTGGTGGTAGTCCTCGGCGTAGTAGAACGGACCCGCGCTGTCGGGGGCGTCCGGTGACAACGGCCGGATCTCGGTGGTGATCTGTCCGTAGCCCTTGGCCCGCAGTCGCGTCTGGTAGGCCTCGCGGCTGCGCTCGGCGGCGTCCCGCTGCTCGGGGGTGGTCCAGTACAGCGCCGAGCGGTACTGGCTGCCGACATCGTTGCCCTGCCGCATGCCCTGGGTGGGGTCGTGGCCCTCCCAGAAGGTGGCGAGCACCCGCTCCAGCGGGACCTGGGCCGGGTCGAAGACGACTCGGACCGCCTCGGTGTGGCCGGTGCGGGCCGTGCACGTCTCCTCGTAGGTCGGGTTCGGCGTGTAGCCGCCCGCGTACCCGACCGCGGTGGTCCACACCCCGGGCAGCCGCCAGAACAGCCGCTCTGCCCCCCAGAAGCACCCCATGCCGACGACGACCTCCTCCATCCCGGCCGGCACCGGTGCCTCGATCGGGGTGCCGAGCACGGTGTGCACGCCGCCCAGCCGGTAGGGGCGGGCCGAACGGCCGGGCAGGGCGTCCTCGCGTGTGACGAGCCGGGTCTTGACCGCGCCGGCGCCGAACAGGAAGTCGAACATGAGTCCTCCGTGGTGGGGGGCGTGCTCGCCACGAGCAGGCACCCGGACACAACCGTGCCGGGGGGTGCGCTGTTCCGCGACTTGCCGGATCGGTGGGCCAGATGATCGGGTTGCCACATGGCGGACGACCTCGGTGGACTGCGGCCCCTCGCGCTGGGCAGCCCGGGGCCGTTGCGCCGCCGGCTCACGGCCCTCGTGCTCGACGGCACCAAGACGGCCACCACCGGGCTGCTCGCCGAGTACGAGGCGCAGGGTGAGGCGGTCGAGCAGCCGGGGGAGCGGCTCGCCCTGGTCGACGACGACGGCGCCCGCATCGGTGTGGTTCGGGTCAGGCGGGTCGAGCAGACCACGTTCGGCCAGGTGGGCGAGCAGCTGGCGCGCGACGAGGGCGAGGGCTTCACCTCGGTCGAGGAGTGGCGGCGCGCGCACCGGGAGCTCTGGGCCGGCGAGGGGGTGGCGGTGGACGACGACAGCGTGGTCGTGTGCACCTGGTTCACCGTCGAGCGGGGCCTGGATACCCTCGCGATCCACGCGGGCCAGGAGCCCGACCCAGCCACGGGCGCGGTGAACGTGCCGATCTACGCCAGCAGCACCTACGCCCAGGACGGCGTCGGGGCGCTGCGGACAGGCCTGGGCACCGGCTACGACTACAGCCGCAGCGGCAATCCCACCCGCACCGCGCTGCAGGAGTGCCTCGCGGCACTCGAGGGCGGCGCGCACGGCTTCGCGTTCGCCTCCGGCATGGCCGCCGAGGACACACTGCTGCGGGCGCTGCTCCGGCCCGGCGACCACGTGGTGATCCCCGACGACGCCTACGGCGGCACCTACCGTCTGTTCGCCCGGGTGCTGGCCCGCTGGGGCCTGGACTTCACCCCGGCAGCGGTGGACGACCTGGCGGCGGTCGCGGCGGCGATGACGCCGCGGACCCGGCTGGTGTGGCTGGAGACTCCCACCAACCCGCTGCTCACGGTGGCCGACATCGCCGCGGTGGCGGGCCTCGCGCACGACGCCGGCGCCCTGGTCGTCGTCGACAACACCTTCGCCACCCCGGCGCTGCAGCAGCCGCTGCGGCTCGGTGCCGATGCGGTGCTGCACTCGACCACGAAGTACCTGGGCGGACACTCCGACGTCGTCGGAGGCGCCGTCGTCGTCGACGACGACGACCTGGCCGAGCGGCTGGGTTTCCACCAGAACGCGATGGGTGCGGTCCCCGGTCCGTTCGACGCCTTCCTGACCCTGCGGGGCGTCAAGACCCTCGGGGTACGGATGGAGCGGCACTGCGCCAACGCCGCCGCCGTGGCGGCGCTGCTGCTCGAGCACCCTCGGGTCCGATCCGTGCTCTACCCCGGCCTGCCGGAGCACCCGGGCCACCAGGTGGCGGCGCGGCAGATGACCGGCTTCGGTGGGATGGTCTCGTTCACCCTCGACACCGCCGAGCAGGCTCATGCCGTCAGCGAGCGGACCCGGCTGTTCACCCTCGCCGAGTCCCTCGGGGGCGTCGAGTCGCTGGTCGAGGTGCCGGGCCAGATGACCCACCTGTCGGTGGCCGGCTCACCGCTGGAGGTGCCTGCGACCCTGGTGCGGCTGTCGGTGGGCATCGAGGCGATCGAGGACCTGCTGGACGACCTTCGCAGCGCGCTTCGGGCGGCGTAGCCTGATCAAGCCGGGCGCAACGCCTCGGCTGGGCGCGGGAGGGGGACGACGTGGCCGCGCGGGTGTGGATCGGCGCCGCGGCCGTGGCCGCCACGGCCGCGCTCATCGGCGCGTCCCAGGCCGTGTCGGTGCCCGTCGCCGCTCCGGTGGCTCCGGCGACGTCGGTCCAGGTCGAGCCGGAGCCGTGGGACGGCGTCAGGGCCGCCTACGTGGACGGCAAGGAGGACGAGCACCTCGCCCAGGCCCCCGTCGAGCCCGCTGCCGCCCCTGCCGACCCAGCCGCCGAGCAGGCCCAGGCGGCTGCCGCGGCGGCCGCCGCGGCAGCCCGTCCGCTGCCCGGCGCACCGTCGCCGAAGGGCCAGCTCGGCATCCCGCGTCGGGTGCTGCAGGCTTACCAGGCATCGAGCCGGTACGGTCACCGCTGCGGCCTGGCCTGGCAGGTGGTCGCCGCCGTGGGACTGACGGAGTCGGGCCACGCCGGGGGCGGCAAGGTCTTCGACGACGGCGTGACCTGGGAGCCCATCCTGGGTCCGGTACTGGACGGTCGCGGCTTCCCGGCGATCCGCGACTCCGACGGCGGTGTCCTCGACGGCGACCCGACCTGGGACCGAGCCGTCGGACCGATGCAGTTCATCCCCGCGACCTGGCGCTGGATCGGTGTCGACGCCGACCGCAGCGGCACGGCCGACCCCCACGACGTCGACGACGCCGCCGCCACGACCGCGCGCTACCTGTGCTCGTACGGCGCAGACCTGCGTGACCCGGTCCAGCTGAAGGCGGCACTGCTGCGCTACAACAACTCGCAGGCCTACGCCGACCGGGTGCTGGAGTGGGCGCAGGCATACGGTGCCCGCATCCAGCCGACGGCCGACCCGGCCCCGCCGCCGGGCGACGCGCCTGTGACCGCCGTCGCGCCGGCCGCGCCGGCTCCCTCGCCCGCCCCGGCTCCCTCGCCCGCCCCGTCTCCCTCGCCCGCCCCGGCTCCCTCGACGTTGCCGTCGCCGACACCGACCGGCACCCCCGACCCGACGCCTGACCCCACCGCTGAGCCGAGCCCGGACCCGTCGCCGGACCCCACGGTCGAGGGCACGACCGAGCCCGCTCCCTAACGGCGCGACCGGCGGGCGCGCAGGTAGTCGGTCACCACGTACTCGCCGAGGCGGCCGAGCGATGGGGTGAGCACCCGCCCGCCGCTGCGCCGGGCCACCGCCTGGACGAAACGCTGCAACCCGGGGTCGTCACCGAGCATGACCACGCTGAGCGCCGTCCCGAGCCTGCTCAGCTCGTCAACCTCGGCCACCGTCCGGTGCACGGTCTCGGCCAACGGCGGCCAGGAGAACACCGCCTCGCCGTCCTCGAGGTGGGCGGTGGGCTCTCCGTCGGTCACCACCAGGACCACCGGCTGGGCGGCCGGGTGGCGCCGTAGGAACTGCCGGGCCAGCAGCAGTGCGTGCTGCAGGTTGGTGCCCTGCACCATCCCGGGCGCCACGGCCGCCAGGTCGGCCGGGCTCAGCGGCCGGGCCCACCGGTCGAACCCGATCATCTCCAGGGCGTCCTGACGAAACCGGGTCGCGACCAGGTGCTGCAGCGCCAGAGCCGTCTGCTTCATCGGGGCCCACCGTCCCTCGGCCACCATCGAGTACGACAGGTCGACCAGCAGGGCGACCGCTGCGCCGGTGCGGGTCTCGGTCTCGGCGACGGCGAAGTCGGCCACCTCCAGGCGCCCCACCGCGCCCGTCGCCCCGGTCGAGCCCGCGCCCTCCCCGGCCTGGCGCAGCAGCGCCCGTTGCAGGGTGCGCACGACGTCCAGCGGCTGCTCGTCGCCGAACTCCCAGGCTCGGCTGGCCCCCGTGGGCTCACCCGCCGCTCCCGAACGCTGCTGCTCGTGGGCACCGGGCCGTCCGCCGGGGACCTGGTCCAGCACCCGGCGCAGCGCCGTCTGGCCGAGCCTGCGCACGGCGCGGGCGCTCAAGGTCAGGCCCTCGGGCGTACGGGTGAGCCAGCCGTGGTCGAGCAGCTCGCGCTCGAGCCGGCGCAGCGCCTCGACGTCGCCGGCGGCGGCCGGGCCGAGCGTGCGCTCCAGCGCCTGGACGTCCACGTCGTCCAGGGTCGCGCCCGGGTAGGCCTGACCGAGCTGGTCGGTCAGGTCGGAGAGCCTGGCCAGCTCCGCGAGCGCGTCGGTCGCCTCGACGTAGCCCATCGGCTCGCCCTCGCGCATCCGCTCGGGCGAGGACCAGTCCAGCCCTGGCCGCAGCGTGCGCAGGGAGTCGCGCAGCTGGGCCAGCTCCCGCTCCAGGTCGGGGTCGTCGGCGAGTGCCTGCGCCACCAGGTCGCGCAGAGCCTCACGCTGCTGCGGGTCGAGGCTGGCGAGCAGCCGCTGCGCGGCCGCCGCGCGCTGGGCGAGCAGGTCGATCAGTTCGTCGGTGCTACCGGGCTGGTCGCCGAGCTGCTCGGAGTGCCGGCGGATGAACTGCTCGAACGGCGCCCGGGTGTCCTCGCCCCGGGCATGGGCGGCGAGCAGCTGGTTGAGGTCGGCCAGCAGGTCCTTGGTCGCCGCGATGCCCTGCTGCCGCTCGGCGGCGGAGACCTGGCGACGCCCGCGCAGCTGCTGGCCCAGCACGTCACGGCGCACCAGGTCGCGGATCTGCTCGTAGGTCTGCCGGGCGCTGGGAGAGCGCCAGTCGTAGTCGGCCAGGTCGCGCACGGCCTGCGCCAGGTCGTCGGGCAGCGCGTCCAGCTGCTCCTGTGCGCGTCCGGCGGCCTGCTCGTCGGAGCCGGCCAGCGCCTCCCGCTCGTCGCGAAGCGACCGGTCCAGCAGGTCGCGCACCTGCTGGAGCACGCCGGCCAGGTCACCCGTGCGCAGGCTCTCGCGCCGGCGCCGCACCTGCTCGCGCAGCGCGTCCAGGCCGCGCCGCTCCCCCAGCCCGCGTCGCAGCAGGTCGCGCAACGCCTCTGCCGGTGTCTGCCCGGCCAGCACCCGCTCGCCCAGGGCGTCGACGGCCTGGGCGAGGTCGTACGGCGCAGCCAACGGGTCGTCACCGCCGAGCCAGGGGCCGTACCGGTAGCGGCTCACGCCGCGTACACCGTCCGACCGTCGACGGCGTCCTTGCCGATCCGACGGGTCAGGTGCAGCCCCTCGAGGACGAGCTCGACGCCGGAGGCGACCTCGGCCGGGGTGGCAGCGTCGTCCATGCCCAGACGGGCGAGCAGGCCCGCCAGCCCGGGCACCGGGCCGAGCTGGGCCAGGATGGTGGCCGAGGGCACGAGGTCGCCATCCTCCACGGTGGCACCCTCGGCGAAGCGGTCGGTCACACCGGTGAGGTCGGCGCCACGCAGCCGCTCCCGGTACACCTCGGCGACGGCCACCTTCGCCAGGTGCTCGAGCACGTCGCGCTCCCGCCCTTCGTGGCCCATCTCGAACTCGACCTTGCCCCGCAGCGTCGGCACGACGACCGGCAGGTCGCCCACGCGGGCGACCGGCTCGGCCTCCCCGGTGAGGGCACCCCGGCGCAGCGCGGCGGCGGCGACGCCCTCGGCGCAGGCGACACCGAAGCGCGCCGACACCCCGGAGCGCTGGTCGACGGCGGGGGACGACCTCACCGCGCGGGCGAAGGCGGCCACCACCTCGAGCACCGGCTGGGGGACCGGTGCCACCAGGTGGGCCTCCTGACGCACCAGCGCCACCTCGTCGGCCAGCGTCACCGGGTAGTGGGTGCGCACCTCGGCCCCGAAGCGGTCCTTGAGCGGGGTGATGATCCGGCCGCGGTTGGTGTAGTCCTCGGGGTTGGCCGTGGCGACGAGCAGCACGTCCAACGGCAGCCGCACCGAGTAGCCGCGCACCTGGATGTCGCGCTCCTCCAGCACGTTGAGCAGCCCCACCTGGATACGTTCGGCGAGGTCGGGCAGCTCGTTGACGACGAACACGCCGCGGTTGGTGCGGGGGACCAGCCCGTAGTGCACGGTCTCGGGGTCACCGAGCCGGCGACCCTCGGCCACCTTGGTCGGGTCCACGTCGCCGACCAGGTCACCCACGCTGGTGTCGGGCGTCGCGAGCTTCTCGCCGTAGCGCAGGCTGCGATGCCGCCAGCCGACCGGCAGGTCGTCGCCGAGGTCGGCGGCCACCCGCACCCCCCACGGCGTGACCGGGTGATAGGGGTGCTCGGAGATCTCGGAGCCCTCGATCACCGGAGTCCACTCGTCGAGCAGGCCCACCAGCGACCGAGCCAGCCTCGTCTTGCCCTGCCCGCGTTCCCCGAGCAGGACGATGTCGTGGCCGGCGAGCAGGGCCCGCTCGAGCTCGGGCAGCACGCTGTCGTCGTAGCCGACGATGCCCCCGAACCGCGGGGTGCCGGCCCGCATGGCCGCGACGAGGTTGGCCCTGATCTCCTCCTTCACGGTGCGGTGGATGTGCCCGGACGCGCGTAGCGCGCCGAGCGTGCTGGCCGTCGGCGCGGCGGAGGTGGCGGACGTCACGCCTGCGACGGTACGTCGGCGTCGGGGTCGACGCGCGACGACGCGGCCCCGCCCCGACGAGGGGGGCCGTCGTGGCGCCGGCCGGTCTCGGGCATCCGGGTGCTGAGCAGCGCCCCGAGCCCCACCACGGCCGCCGAGGCGACGAAGGCCAGGCTGAACGAGCCCCGCTGCGCCAGCAGGCCGGCCACCAGCGGGCCGACGATGGCTCCGACGTCGGAGGCCATCTGCGACACGGCCACCACCATGCCGCCGCGGTGGCCTACGACGTCCCCGACGACAGCGGCCGGAGCGGTGCCGAGCAATGCCGCGCCGAGCCCGTAGGCCGCCATCGCCACCAGGAAGCCGAGTGGCTGCTGCCACAGCGCCAGCAGCAGCAGCGAGGCGGCGGCGCCCGTGCCGCCCGCGACCATGGCGGGCCGGCGCCCGACCATGTCGACGAACCGGCCGGCCGGCAGCAGCAGCACGGCCTGCACGGCGGCACTGACACCGAAGCCGACTCCGATCCAGGTGGTGGACAGCCCGAGGGTGTCGGCGACGTACAGGGGCACCAGCGACGAGCGGATACCGAACAGCGCCCACCCGGTGCCGAGGTTGGTCATCAGGGCGGCCTGGTAGGCGCGCGAGCGCAGCGCGTCGCGCAGCCGCGTCGAGGCGGGCTCGTGGCGGTTGCCCGGGTCCTGGGCGGCCCGGGCGCGGGCGGCGCGCCGTAGGGCGAACCAGGCGATCACGGTGGCGACCGCCAGCGTGCCGGCGTAGACGAAGAACGGCGCCCGCAGCGAGATGCCGGCGAGCAGCCCCCCGATGGCCGGGCCGCTGACCCCGCCGAGCAGGAAGCCGCCCTGGATCAGACCAGCCGCCCGTCCTCGCAGCCCGGGGTGCACGACCCGGTACATCAGTGCCACCGACGACACCGTGAACATCGCCGAGCCCACGCCTCCCAGCCCGCGCATCACCAGCAGCTGGGCGTAGCTCTGCGCGGCGCCCGCCGCGGCGCTGGACAACGCCACGATCGCCAGGCCGAGGGCCAGTACTGAGCGCTCGGCGAACGTCTCGACCAGCCGTCCGCCGAGCAGGCCCGAGGCCAGCCTCATGGCCGCGAACACCGAGACCACCGCCCCCGCGGCCACCAGTCCGACCCCGAACTGGCTGGCGAACAGTGTGATGACCGGCGTGACGATGCCGAACCCCACCGCCACCGAGAACGCGATGGCGGTGAGGACGGCGACCTCGACGGGCAGCTCGCCGAGCAGCCGCCGGGTCACCCCGACGGCTCGCTCGTGGCCTCCTGCAGGCCGGAGGTCTCCCGCAGCGGCAGCTCCCGCAGGAACAGCGTGATCAGGAGCGCCAGCGTGATCACCGGGACACCGATGAGGAAGACCCGGTCCAGCGCGGTGGTGAACGCCTCGAGCACCGGTGTGCGGATGGCCTCGGGCAGGGCCTGGATGGCCGCCGGGTCGGTCTGCAGGTTCGTCGGGTCGAACTGGGCCATCGCCTCGGGTGGCAGGGTGCCCGCCAGCTGCTCCATCACCGCCGTCAGCTCGGTGGTCAGGGTCGAGGTGAGGACGGAACCGAACACCGCCGTACCGATGGCGCCGCCCATCGACCGGAAGAACGTGTTGCTGCTCGTGGCCACCCCGAGGTCACGTGGGTCGACGGCGTTCTGGACGGCCACCACCAGGGTCTGGATGACGAGCCCCAGCCCCAGTCCCAGCAGGAAGACACGCAGGGACAGGTTCCAGATCGGGGTGTCGACCTCCAGCGTCGACAGCCACACAAGCGCGAGCGGGATGATCACCAGCCCGACGACCGGGAAGATCTTGTACCGCCCCGTCCGGGTCACCAGCTGGCCCGAGCCGGCCGAGGTGATGAAGATCCCCAGCACCAGCGGCAGCAGCAGCAGGCCCGACTCGGTGGGGCTGTACCCGCGCACCACCTGCAGGTAGAGCGGCAGGTAGATGATCGCCCCGAAGAAGGTGAAGCCGAACAGGAAGCTCGTGATGCTGGTGTTGGTGAACACGGAGTTGCCGAACAGCCGCATGGGCAGCAGCGGCTCGGGCACCCGCAGCTCCCAGAGCACGAACAGCACGAGCATGACCAGGCCGAAGACGCCCAGGCCGATGATCACGGCGGAGTCCCAGGCGTACTCCTTGCCGCCCCACACGGTGACGAGCAGGATCGAGCTGACCGCCGCGACGATGAGGGCGGCGCCGACGTAGTCGACCTTGTGCTCGACGCGCTTGGGTGGCAGGTGCAGGGTGCGCTGGATGGTCAGCAGGGCCACTAGGCCCAGCGGGACGTTGATCCAGAACACCCAGCGCCAGGTCAGCTGGTCGGTGAAGAAGCCGCCCAGCAGCGGGCCGAGGACGCTGGCGATGCCGAAGACGGCGCCGAACAGGCCCTGGTAGCGGCCGCGCTCACGAGGGCTGACGATGTCACCGACGATCGCGAGGGTCAGGGCGATCAGGCCGCCGGCGCCGAGGCCCTGGATGGCTCGGCCGGTGATGAGGGTCCCCATCGAGCCGGCAGCCCCCGACACCAGCGACCCGGCGATGAAGATCAGGATGGCCGCCTGGAAGATGCGCTTGCGGCCGTAGAGGTCGCCGATCTTGCCGTAGAGCGGTGTGGACGCCGTCGCGAAGAGCAGGTAGGCGGTGACGGTCCAGGAGTACTCGGACAGGCCGCCCAGCTCGCCCACGATCGTCGGCAGCGCCGTCGCGACGATCGTCTGGTCGAGCGCGGCGAGGAACAGCCCCACCATGAGCCCGCCGATGACGGAGAGCACCTCGCGGTGGGTCATCAGCCCTGCACGTTCGGCCCCCACTGCGGGCGCGCTCGTGGGGTCGGGGGAAGGCGCGTCGGTCATCGGGTCTCCTCGTGGTCGGTGGCGTCGAGGTCGTCGGCCAGTCGGCGCAGCAGCCGACGTAGGTGCTCCTGCTCCTCGCGTTCCCACGCCGCGGTCACCGCCGCAACGGCGAGTTGGCGCCGATGGAACGCCTCGGTCATGTAGTCAGCCCCCGATTGGGTGAGGGCGAGCAGCAGCGAACGTCCGTCCTCGGGGTCCGGGTCGCGGCTGACCAGTCCCGCCTCAGTCAGCGAGCGGGCGTGCCGGCTGACCGTCGACAGGTCGAGCCCCAGCTCGCCGGCCAGGTCGGAGGGCCGGGTGGGCCCGGCGCAGGCGAGCCGGTGCAGCAGCATGAGCGTGGCGACGTCGGCCTGCTGGGGGTCGGTGAGCCGGCGCAGCCGTCGCACCACGCGGTAGAGGTCGGGGACGAGGCCGGCGCTGTCGTCCTCGACGACCGGGCACCTGATGGTTGCTTGCACCATGCAACTATAACCGCCGTCCCCGTCGTCACGGCACACTGCGGCGATGGACCTGCCTGTGAGCGCCACGGACGTGCGCACGGCGGCAGACGTGCTGCGCGGCGTCGCCCGACGAACCCCGGTCGAGCCTGCGCGCTGGCTCTCCGAGCTGGTCGGCGGCCCCGTCTGGCTCAAGTGCGAGAACCTCCAGCGGGCCGGCTCGTTCAAGATCCGCGGCGCCTACACCCGGATCAGCCGGCTCGACGCCGACGAACGAGCCCGGGGGGTGGTCGCCGCCAGCGCCGGCAACCACGCGCAGGGGGTCGCGCTGGCCGCGTCGCTGCTGGGCACCCCGGCCACCGTCTTCATGCCGGTCGGGGCCTCGCTGGTCAAGGAGCGAGCCACTCGTGGCTACGGGGCGAGCGTGCGCACCGAGGGGGCGACGGTGGACGACGCCGTGCGCGCCGCCGCTGCCTTCGCCGAGCAGACGGGCGCGGTGCTGGTGCACCCGTTCGACCACCCGGACGTGGTGGCCGGGCAGGGCTCCGTGGGCCTGGAGATCGCCGAGCAGGTGCCTGACGTGGCGACGGTGCTCGTGTGCACCGGCGGTGGCGGCCTGCTCGCGGGGATCGCCACCGCCCTGCACGACGGACGGCACGTGCGCGTGGTCGGGGTGCAGGCCGAGGGCGCGGCGGCCTACCCGCCGTCGCTGTGGGCGGGGCACCCCGTCCCGCTGCCGACGATGAGCACGATGGCCGACGGCATCGCGGTGGGCGCCCCGGGGCAGGTCCCCTTCGCGATCGTCCGCTCGCTGGTCGACGAGATCGTCACCGTCGACGAGGACGCGATCTCTCGGGCGCTGGTGCGGCTGCTGGAGCGCAACAAGCTGCTCGCCGAGCCGGCCGGTGCTGTCGCCGTCGCGGCCCTCATGGCCCATCCGGAGGCGTTTCGCCCGCCGGTGGTGGCGACGATCTCCGGTGGCAACCTCGACCCGCTGCTGCTCTCCCGGCTGGTGCGCCACGGCCTGGTCGCCGAGGGCCGGTTCGCCTCCCTGCGCGTTGCCATCCCCGACCGACCGGGCGCGCTGGCGGCGCTGCTCGCCGTGCTGGCCGGCGCCGGGGCGAACGTCCTCGACGTCGTGCACGAGCGCACCCGCGCGTCGTTGCACGTGGACGAGGTGGAGGTGCGTCTGGTGGTGGAGACCCGCGGACCCCACCACCGCGACGAGGTCCTGGCCGCCGTCGCCGCCGCCGATACCCGGTGGCGATCGTCGCCCGAGCCGTGAAGGATGCCGCGTCGTGACGAGTGAGTACGCGATCACGGCCGAGGGCCTGGTCAAGATCTACCGCACCCGCGGCGCCGGGGAGGTGCGCGCGCTGGACGGGGTCGACCTGGTCGTGCCCGAGGGCAGCGTGCTCGGCCTGCTGGGGCCCAACGGCGCCGGGAAGACGACCGCGGTCCGCATCCTGGCCACGCTGCTGCAGCCCGACGCGGGGCGAGCCGTGGTCGCCGGCCACGACGTGGTGCGCGAGCCCCAGCAGGTGCGCCGCGCCATCGGCCTGTCGGGGCAGTACGCGGCGGTGGACGAGAACCTCACCGGCCGGGAGAACCTCACCATGTTCGGCCGGCTCTACCAGATGCCGCGCTCGGCAGCCCGGCAGCGGGCCGACGAGCTGCTGGAGCAGTTCTCCCTGTCCGAAGCGGGCGACCGGGTGGCCAAGTCGTACTCCGGCGGCATGCGCCGACGTCTCGACCTGGCATCGGCGCTCATCGGCCACCCGCGGCTGCTGTTCCTCGACGAGCCCACGACCGGCCTGGACCCACGAAGCCGGCTCGGCATGTGGGAGGTGATCCGTGAGCTGGTGCGCGGCGGCACCACCTTGCTGCTCACCACGCAGTACCTCGAGGAGGCCGACGAGCTCGCCGACACCATCGCGGTCGTCGACCACGGGCGCATCATCGCCCGCGGCACCGCCGACGTGCTGAAGAGCGAGGTCGGGGGCGAACGCATCGAGGTCGTCGTCCGCGACCCGGCCATGATCGGCGCGGCGGTCGAGCTGCTGGCCCGGGACGCGCTCGGCGCGCCCGAGGTGGACCGGCACACCCGCCGCATCACCGTGCCCAGCAGCGGTGGAGCCGCTCACCTGGTCGAGGTGGTGCGCGAGCTGGGCGAGGCCAGGATCGACATCGACGACATCGGGCTGCGCCGCCCGACCCTGGACGACGTGTTCCTCACGCTCACCGGGCACGCTGCCGAGCAGCGCGAGGCCGACGCCGGCGAACCCGAGCCCACGACCGGCAGGAGCCGCGCATGACCACGCTCACGACCCCGCCTTCGAGTGCGGCGACCACGGGCACGTCCTCCGGCCTACGCGGGGCCCTGGCCGACGGCGGGGTCGTCGTCTGGCGCAACCTCAAGCGCATCACCCGCATCCCCGAGCTGGCGATCTTCGCCGTGCTGCAGTCGATCATGTTCGTGCTGCTGTTCGCCTTCGTGTTCGGCGGCGCGATCCCGGTCGGGGACGGCGGTGCGGAGGCGTACCGCAACTACCTGATGCCGGGCATCTTCGTACAGACCCTCGGATTCGCCGCCATCACGACCGCGGTGGGCATGAACGACGACATGAACAAGGGCCTGATCGACCGGTTCCGGTCGCTGCCCATGGCCCGGTCGGCTGTCGTCGGCGGGCGGGTGGTCGCCGACGTGATCTACAACGCGATCATCCTCGTGGTGCTCATGCTCAGCGGCCTGGCCGTCGGGTGGCGGGTCAACGGCACGCTCGGCCAGTTCGTCGCGGCCGTGCTGCTGCTCGGCGCCTTCACCCTCGCGATGACCTGGGTGGGCGTGTTCATCGGCATGAAGGCGCCCACGGTGGAGACCGTCCAGCAGATCGGTTTCATCACGATCTTCCCGCTGTCGTTCATCTCGAACGTGTTCGTGCCACTGGAGGCGCTGCCGGACTGGCTTCAGCCGATCGCCGAGTGGAACCCGTTCAGCGCCATCACCCAGTCGTGCCGGCAGCTGTTCGGCAACCCCGTCGCCTCGACGGGGTCGTGGCCGAGCGAGAACCCCTACCTGCTGTCGGCGATCTGGATCGTGGTGATCATCGGCATCTTCGCGCCGCTGGGGGTACGCACCTACAACCGCGCCAACCGCTGACCAGGGTCGCTTCCCAGACGCCTCGTCGAGGCGTCGCAGCCGGTCGGTGGCACCGACCCGCTCGGAGGTCGCGCGGGCGGCCGAGCGGATCTCACCGGTGGGCACCCCGGTGCGGGGGTCAGGCGCCCAGCGGGCTCGCAGCGACGATCTCGACCTCGACCTCACGCCCCGTGGGGGCGGTGTAGCGCACCGTGTCGCCGACGCTGCTGCCGTTGATCGCGCTGCCCAGCGGGGACTTGGGGGAGTAGACCTCGTGCTCCACGGCGGCATCGAGGCTGGCCATCTCGCGGGACCCGAGCAGGAACGTCTCGGTGTCCTCGTCCCCGGCGAAACGCACCGTGACGACCATGCCGGGCTCCACCACACCGTTGTCGGCGGGGGTGGCGCCCACGACGGCACGGTGCAGCAGGTCCTGAAGCTGGCGGATCCGCGCCTCTTGCTTGCCCTGCTCCTCCTTGGCCGCGTGGTAGCCGCCGTTCTCCGACAGGTCGCCCTCGGCTCGGGCCGCCTCGATGCGCTTGGCGATCTCGCTGCGACCCGTGGTCGTCAGGTACTCCAGGTCAGCCTTGGCCTGGTCGAAGGCCTCCTGGGTCATCCAGGCGACGTGCTCGCTCACGGCAGGTGCTCCTCGGGTCCGAAGGTCGCGCGCAAGCCGTCCAGCCTAGACCGATCGCGCCCTCAGTCCACGGGTTGGCAGCCGAGCAGACGGGCGCCGAGCGGGGGGGAGGCGGTCTGGATGACGACGGCGACGATGGCCGGGTCGTCCGCGCCGGCCGGGACCTCCACCCGGGCCGCGCCCACGTCGACCTTGCCCTCCCCGACGGCCGCGACGTCGCAGACCACGTCCATGCCGGCGGGGCGGGACACCTCCAACGTGATGGTCACGGTGTCCGGGGTGATGTCGCCGTAGGAGAGCACGCCGGCGCGCAGCCCGGAGTTCCGTTGCGCCAGCCCCCAGACCAGCGCGCCGAGCATCGCGACCAGGGCCAGCGCGACGATGGCAAGCCCGATCGGAACAACCGGGCCCTCGGTGCGCACGCCGTACCGGCGGGCCAGGTCAGGCCGGTCCGGTGGCAGCGGCGGAGTCGACGGCACGGCCACGATTGTCCCCCGGTGCCGGGATGGCGGATCGGCCGGGCACGATGCGCGTCATGGCTGACGTGGATGCTGCGTCCGACGGACGACCCGTTGCCCCCACCGCGCCGCTGCGGCTGCTGCACGTGCACGCCCACCCCGACGACGAGTCCAGCAAGGGGGCCGCCTCCACCGCGCGCTACGTGGCCGAAGGAGTCCAGGTCGTCGTCGTCACCCTCACCGGTGGCGAGCGTGGCTCGGTGCTCAACCCCGCGATGGACACCCCTCAGGTGTGGCAGGACATCGCCGCGATCCGCCGGGCCGAGATGGACCAGGCCCGGCGCATCCTCGGCATCGAGCAGGAGTGGCTGGGCTTCGTCGACTCCGGCTTCCCCGAGGGGGACCCGCCGCCGCCGCTGCCGGAGCGCTGCTTCGCCGTGGTACCGCTCGCCGAGCCCGTGGGACGCCTGGTCGAGGTGCTGCGCCGGGTGCGTCCGCACGTGGTGACCACCTACGACGAGAACGGCGGCTACCCGCACCCCGACCACGTGCGCTGCCACGAGGTGACGGTCGCGGCCGTGCAGGCCAGTGGCGACCCGCGAGCGTTCCCCGCGGCCGGAGCGCCGTGGGCGCCGCTGAAGCTCTACTATCACCACGCCTTCCACCGGGCCCGCACCCAGGCCCTGCACGAGGAGATGCTGCGCCGGGGCCTGGACTCGCCCTACGCCCAGCGACTGGCCGACTGGCCGCAGGACCCCGAGCGCGACCGGCGTATCACCACCCGGGTGCCGTGCGCGGAGTACTTCGGCGTCAGGGACGCGGCCCTGCTCGCGCACCGCACCCAGATCGACCCCCACGGCGCGTGGTTCGCCTGCCCCCGCGACGTGCACGAGACGGCATGGCCGACCGAGGACTACGAGCTCGTGCGCAGCCTGGTCCCCACGGCGCTGCCCGAGGACGACCTCTTCGCCGGCGTGCGCTCGCTCGTCCCCGGTTCGGCACCGGCGCCGGGCTGGGGGACAATGCCGCGGTGACCACTGCGCTCGCTGCCGGCCTGGCCGTGCTGACCCAGACCCAGGACCAGGAGGACTTCGGCCTGAAGGCGGGCCCGGGCGCGTTCTGGACCTTCGTGGCGCTGGGTGCCGCGACAGTGCTGCTCGTCTTGAGCATGCGCCGGCAGATGCGCAAGGTGCGCTTCGACGAGCGCGGCGAGACCGACCTCGAGCGCATGCAGGGCGTGGACGCGCCGGCCGATGGGCAGGACCGCCCTGCCGGCTGACCGGGGCCGTCGTACGGTGAGCCCGTCCCTGCTCGACACCGCCCCGGGAAGCACACATGGCCACTGACGTCGACCTGCTGATCGTTGGTGCCGGCCCGACCGGCCTGTACGCCGCGTACTACGCCGGCTTCCGGGGGATGCGGGTGGGCATCGTGGACTCGCTCACCGAGCCGGGGGGCCAGCTGATGGCGCTCTACCCCGAGAAGCCGATCTACGACGTTGCGGGCTTCCCCTCGGTGCTGGCCCGCGACCTCGCGATGCAGCTGGTGGCCCAGGCGTCCTCGGCCGACCCGGTCTACCTGCTCGGCCGGCGGGCGCAGCGGCTGACCCGGGGCGAGGACGGGGTGCTGACCGTAGGGCTGGAGGACGGCGACGCGGTACGCGCCAAGGCCGTGCTCGTCACGGCCGGGATCGGCACCTTCACCCCGCGCACCCTGCCGGGCGGCGAGGAGTTCGAGGGCCGGGGGCTGCGCTACGTGGTGACCGACCTGGCGGCGTTGGACGGGAGGCACGTGCTGGTCGTCGGGGGCGGTGACAGCGCGGTCGACTGGGCCCTGGTGCTGGCGGAGCGGGCCGCCTCGGTCACGCTCGTCCACCGGCGCAACGAGTTCCGCGCGCACGAGGGGTCGGTGACCCAGCTGCGGGCGTCGAAGGCGCAGGTGCTCACCCCGTACGCGCCGGTCGGGATCGTGGCCGGCTCCGACGGCCGGGTGGCTGCCGTCGACGTGGTGGACAAGGAGTCCGAGCAGGTCCGGCGCATCGAGTGCGACGAGGTGATCGCCGCCCTCGGCTTCGTCGCCGACCTCGGGCCGATCCAGGGCTGGGGGCTGGAGACGTCCAAGCGGCACATCGTGGTCGACAGCCACATGGCCACCTCCGTGCCCGGCGTGTTCGCCGCCGGTGACGTGGTGGAGTACCCGGGCAAGGTGCGGCTGATCTCGACCGGGTTCGGTGAGGCCGCGACCGCGGTGAACAACGCCGCCCCCATCATCGACCCGACGGCCAAGGTCTTCCCCGGCCACTCCTCCGACCCCAAGCACTGACGCTGCCCGCAGCGTCCTCAGTGATCACGTTTACGTGATCAGCGTCGGCTTTGCACGGTCTCGGGACCGTGCAAAGCCGACGCTCGCCGTGCAAAGGGCGCCGGGACGGGCAGCGGGCTGCGCCGGGCCGGTGGGTCACGGGGCCGGTGGGTCACGGGGCCGGTGGGTCACGGGGCCGGTGGGTCAAGCGGCTCGGTGAGGTAGCGCTGGACGGTCGGGCCGACGGCGGCAGCGAGCTCGTCCACCGAGGCCTGCACGACCGCGGGCACGCCGATGAGGTAGCGGCCCAGCAGCAGGCCCCCGATCTGGGTGCCGACGAGGGCGGCACGCAGTGGGGCGGCACGGTCGGCGCTGGCATGCTCGCCCAGCGCCTGCAGCACGGTGCGTCCCAGCAGCTCGCGCAGCAGCTGGGTGGTGCGCGGGTGCGACAGCCCGACCCGCAGCAGCCCGACCATGCGGTGCTGCACCGCGGGGTCGTCCCACAGGCCGAGCACTCGCCGCACCACCTCCTCCCCGGTGCGCTCCGGGACGGCGTCCACGCCGGCGAGCAGCTCGACCGGGTCCACCGGCAGCGCGATCGCCGCCTGCACCAGCCCGTCCTTGGAGCCGAAGTAGTGGTGGATGAGGGCCGGGTCGACGCCGGCCGCCGCGGCGACGCCGCGCATCGTGGTGGCCTCGTAGCCGTGGTCGGCGAAGTGCTCGCGGGCCGCCCCCAGGATCGCCTCGCGCGTGTCGGGCCCGCCGACCGGACGCCGCCCTCGGCGGGTCATGCCGTCGGCCGGTCGGGTTCGGCGAGAGTGAGCACCTTCATCCGCTCCTCGATCGTGGCCGGCACCGCGACGACCTCAGCCCGCAGCCCGGCGTCGGCGAGCACCCGGTGCAGCGCCCGAGGGTCGGAGTCGGCCACGCGTACGTCGCGGCCGGCGAGCATCACCGGCTCCCCGGCGGCGTCGAGGACGGCGAAGGCAGCCGCCCAGTCGTCGGTGCGCACCGCGTACGCGCGCGTGTCGCCCACGATGTCGGCCTCGCTGCCCTGCGCCACCACCCGTCCACGGCTCATCAGCAGCAGCCGGTCGCACTGCGCCGCCTCGGCCATGGTGTGGGTGGTGACGAGCACGCCCGCGCCGCCGTCGGCCTGGGTCCGGACGGTCTCCCACACAGCCGCGGCCGCCACCACGTCGACGCCCGAGGTGGGCTCGTCGAGCACGAGCGCCTCGGGTCGGTGTGCCATCGCCGCCACGAACGACAGCTGCCGAGCGAGCCCGTGCGGCAGCTCGCGCACGAGCAGGTCCGCGCTGTCGGCCAGCGCGTCCGGCAGGTCGGGCACGGTGGCGCCGTAGGCGCGCGCGCTGAACCGCAGGTTCTCCCGCACGGTGAGGTCGCCGTAGAGCCCGAGGCCCTGGGGGACGTAGCCGAGCCGGGTCCGCCGCTGCCGGTCCGGTGGCCCCCCGAGCAACCAGACGGTGCCGGCGGACGCGGCCAGCAGGCCGAGCAGCAGCCGCAGCAGGGTGGTCTTGCCGGCGCCGTTCGCCCCGAGCAGGCCCACGACCTCGCCCGGTTCGACTGCGAGCGAGACGCCGTCGACCGCCACGAACGACCCGAACCGGCGGGTCACCCGGTCGCCGGCCAGCAGCGCGGAGGTGTTGCTCATGCTGCCCCCGCCGAGCCGGCCCGCGCCAGCAGCGACAGCACCGTCACCGCGTCCTGCAGGTCCGGGGGAACCGGCACAGCTCCGCCCGGCAGCGCGTGGCCGCCGGGCCAGAACTCGTGGTGGTCCTGCCCGCGGCGCCACGCCCAGGCGGTGCGGTGAGGTGCCGCCGTGCGGGTCACCGTCCCCGGCACCGACCCGAGCACCTCGGCCAGCGACCCGGCAGCCAGGACGTGCCCCCGGTCCAGCACCAGCAGCCGGCTGGCCCGCTCGGCCTCGTCGAGGTAGGTGGTCGCCAGCGCGACGGCGGTGCCGGCTGCGGCTGCCTCGGAGACCATCCGCCACAGGTCCACCCGGCTCACCGGGTCCACGCCGGTGCTGGGCTCGTCCAGCACGAGCAGTCGGGGCTGGTGCAGCACCGCCATGCTGAACGCCAGCTTGCGTCGCATGCCGCCGGAGAGCTGCGACGCGGGCCGGTTCGGCACCTCGGCCAGGCCGGCCCGGGCCAGCAGCAGGTCCCGGCGCCGGTGCAGGTCCGTGCCGTCCAGGCCGAAGACGCCTCCGGCGAAGTCCATGTTCTGCCGCACGGTGAGCGCACCCCACGAGCCCTCCGTCGCCGGCAGGTACCCGATGTCCGAGGGCTGCGGCGCGGTGACCACGCCGCTGTCGAGCCGCACCTGGCCGACAAGGCTGCGCAGCAGGGTGGTCTTGCCCGCGCCGTCGCCGCCGACGACCGCCACCACCGTGCCGGGCTCGACGGCCATGCTGACCCCCGACAGCGCGGGCACACCGGCGAAGGTGACGGCGGCGCAGCGCACGCCGAAGGTCACGACGCACCGACCGAGCCCGGCTGCGCGGCGGGCTCGGCGTGGTGCGCGTGCAGCCCGGCCGACCGTGCGCCGCGGCGCCCGGGCGCGAGGTCGCGGCGGAACCGCAGGGTCGCGCCGGTGAACACGACGACCGCCATCACCGCCAGGACGGTGAACGGCAGCCACAGCGACGTGAGCGTGGCGCCGCGCAGCATGACGCCCTGGGAGATCATCGTGAAGTAGGTGAGCGGCAACAGGTAGCCGATCCAGCGGACTCCCGCGGCCATCGCGTCCAACGGGAAGATCATCCCCGAGAGCAGGATCTGGGGGAGCAGGAAGAAGAAGGCCGTCTGGATCGCCTGGCCGGCCGTCTGCGAGATGGTCGAGATGAACACTCCCAGGCCCAGCACCACGAACAGGAACAGCCCGGCGCCGAGGGCGAAGACCGCCGGGCTGCCGTTGAACGGCACGTCGAACAGCACGATGCCCAGGACGGTGATGACCACCATGTCGACGGCCGCCACGAGGAAGTACGGGGTGATCTTGCCCAGGATCACCTGGGCCGGCCGGATCGGCATCACCGCGAGCAGCTCCAGCGTGCCGCTCTCGCGTTCGCGCACCAGCCCGATACTGGTCACGATCGTGCCGATGAAGGTGAGGATGAGCCCGATGATGGCCGGCACCATCACCCAGGATGTCTCCAGGTCCGGGTTGTAGAGCAGCTGGGTGCTGACCGCGTCGCCGAACCGGTTGAGGGCCGAGACCGTCGCCTGCGCGGCGAACAGGTTGGACCCGTCAACCAGGGCTTGCACGGGCTGCCCGGTGGCGACGAAGGCCACGTCGATCTCGTTGTCGGCCAGCAGCGACTCGGCGTCGGCACGGTCGCCCTGCGGCTCGGTCACCGTCACGACGAAGAAGTCGGGCAGCGTGGCGACGACCTGGTCGGACCCTGGCCCCACCACCGCCGCGTCGACATCGGTGACGTAGAAGTTGGCCGCGTACCCGAAGATCACCAGCAGCAGCAGGGGCATCGCGACGAGCATCCCGAGCGTGCGACGGTCGCGACGCAGCTCGCGGAACTCCTTGACGATCATGGCTCGCACGTCGTCTCACGCTACGCCTCACCAGCGCGAGAAGTCAACGAACGATGAATTTGTGCGAAGTCTCCGCGGAGGATCGGCGCGTGCGGGTGGCGAGAGCCGGCACGATGTCAGGCGACCGCTCGAGACGGTCCTGGCCTGGCTCCCACGTCCGAGTGGACGGGGCCCCGGCGAGCCGCTGAGGTGAGGGCATGCCCAACCGCCTGGCGGCCGCGACGAGTCCCTACCTGCTGCAGCACGCCGACAACCCGGTCGACTGGTTCGAGTGGGGGGACGACGCCTTCGCCGAGGCGGAGCGCCGGGACGTGCCGGTGCTGCTGAGCGTCGGCTACGCCGCCTGCCACTGGTGCCACGTGATGGCGCACGAGTCGTTCGAGGACGAGGCCACCGCTGCCCGGATGAACGAGTGCTTCGTCAACGTGAAGGTCGACCGGGAGGAGAGGCCCGACGTCGACGCGGAGTACATGCAGGCCGTGCAGGCTCTCACCGGCCACGGCGGCTGGCCGATGACGGCCTTCCTCACGCCGCAGGGCCGGGTGTTCCACGCGGGAACCTACTTCCCGCCGACGCCGCGCCACGGCACGCCATCCTTCCGACAGGTGCTGGACGCGGTGAGCGACGCCTGGAGCAGCCGCCGCGCCGAGGTGGAGGCATCCGGCCTGCGTATCGCCGCCGGCCTGGCGCAGCGGCAGCTGCCGTCCGGCGCCCCGCCCCCCGACGCCACCCTGCTCGACCACGCGGTGTCGGTGCTGGCCGGCGAGCTGGACGGCGAGCACGGCGGGTTCGGGACCTCGCCCAAGTTCCCACCGTCGATGGCCCTGGAGTGGCTGCTGCGCCACCACGCCCGCACCGGCCGTCCGGACGCGCTGGCGATGGTCGGTCTCAGCTGCGAGGCGATGGCCCGGGGCGGGCTGTACGACCAGCTCGCCGGCGGGTTCGCCCGCTACAGCGTCGACCGCGGCTGGGTGGTGCCGCACTTCGAGAAGATGCTCTACGACAACGCGCTGCTGCTGCGGGTGTACCTGCACTGGTGGCAGGCGAGCGGCTCGGCCCTGGCCGAGCGGGTGGTGGCCGAGACCGCCACGTTCCTGCTGCGCGACCTGCGCACCGCCGACGGCGGGTTCGCCTCGGCGCTGGACGCCGACGCCGCAGGGGTCGAGGGGCTCACCTACGCCTGGGCGCCGGCCCAGCTGGTCGAGGTGCTGGGCGAGGACGACGGCGCCTGGGCTGCCGCGCTGCTGTCGGTGACGGCCCGGGGCACGTTCGAGCACGGCTCGTCCACCCTGCAGCTGCGCGCCGACCCGGACGACCCGAACCGGTGGGAGCAGGTGCGTGCGGCGCTGCTGCGAGCTCGAGGGATGCGGGCGCAGCCGGCTCGCGACGACAAGGTGGTCGCGGGCTGGAACGGCCTGACCATCACGGCGCTGGCCGAGGCCGGTACCCGGCTCGGTGAGCCGGCCTGGGTGAAGGCGGCCCTGGACGCGGCCGACCTGCTGGTTCGGGTGCACCTGGACGAGCGTGGACGGCTGCGCCGGGTGTCCCGCGACGGCATCGCCGGCGCCCCTGCAGGAGTCCTCGAGGACTACGCCGAGGTTGCCGACGCCTTTCTCTCGCTGCTCCAAGCCACCGGCGAGCCGGTGTGGCTGGACCGGTCCGCCGCGCTGCTCGACGTGGTCCTGAGCCGGTTCACCGACGCCGCCGGCGACCTGCTCGACACCGCCGACGACGCCACCGACCCGCGCCTGGGCCGCCGACCGAGCGACCCGACCGACAACGCCAGCCCCTCCGGCCGGTCGGCCGCGGCCCACGCGCTGCTCACCTACGCGGCCGTGACCGGCTCGCACCGGCACCGCGCCGCGGCCGAGCGCGCCCTGGGCGCCGGAGCGTTGCTGGGACCTCGAGCCCCGCGGTTCGCCTCGTGGGCCCTGGCCGCGGCCGAGGCGGCGCTGGACGGGCCGCGGCAGGTCGCGGTGGTGGGCTCGCCCTCCGACCCCACCCGAGCGGCGCTGCTGGCGCAGGCGCGCCGCAGCGTGCGGCCGGGACTGGTCGTCGTGGCCGGCGACCCGGTCGGGACGGTGCCTGCCGCAGTGCCCTTGCTCGCCGACCGGCCGCTGCTGGACGGGGCCGCCACGGCCTACGTCTGCCGGGGCTTCGTCTGCGACCGGCCGACCGGCGACCCCGAGGAGCTGGCGGAGCAGCTCAGCCGCTGAGGGCGGCAGAGACGACCGCTCGCGCCTCCTCCTGGATACGGGCCAGGTGCTGCTCGCCCTGGAACGACTCGGCGTAGATCTTGTAGACGTCCTCGGTGCCCGAGGGTCGGGCGGCGAACCAGCCCTGCTCGGTGGTCACCTTGAGCCCGCCGATGGCCGCACCGTTCGCGGGAGCGGTGGTGAGCACCGCGGTGATGGCGTCGCCGGCCAGCTGCGTGGCGGCGACGTCGGCAGGGGAGAGCACAGCGAGCCGAGCCTTCTGCTCGCGGGTCGCTGGGGCGTCGATCCGGGCGTACACCGGGGCCCCGAAGCGCTCGGTCAGGTCGGCGTAGAGCGCAGACGGGCTGCGTCCGGTGGCCGCGATGATCTCGGCAGCCAGCAGGCACAGCAGGATGCCGTCCTTGTCGGTGGTCCAGGTGCTCCCGTCCCGACGCAGGAACGACGCGCCGGCGCTCTCCTCGCCACCGAAGCCGATCGTGCCGGCCTGCAGCCCGAGGACGAACCACTTGAACCCCACGGGGACCTCGTCGAGGCGGCGCCCGAGGTCGCCGGCCACCCGGTCGATCATCGACGAGGAGACCAGGGTCTTGCCGACACCGGCGTCGGCGGGCCAGCCCGGCCGGTGGCGGAACAGGTAGTCGATGGCGACCGCGAGGTAGTGGTTCGGGTTCATCAGGCCACCGTCGGGAGTGACGATGCCGTGCCGGTCGGCGTCGGCGTCGTTGCCGGTGGCGACGTCGAAGCCGGCGCCGGTGCCGCTGTGCCGACCCGGACGCATCCGCTCGATCAGCCCGGCCATGGCCGAGCGCGACGAGCAGTCCATCCGGATCCTGCCGTCCCAGTCCAGCGTCATGAACCCGAAGGCCGCGTCCACCCGGGGGTTGACCACGGTGAGGTCGAGCCGGTGCCGGTCGGCGGCCGCGGCCCAGTAGTCGACGCTGGCCCCTCCCATGGGGTCGGCCGCGATGCGCACACCCTCGTCGCGCACTCGCTGCAGGTCGAGCACCGTCGGCAGGTCGTCGACGTAGGAGCCGAGGTAGTCGAAGCGGTCGGTGGTGTCGGCGGCCCGCGCCCGCGCGGCGGTGACGCGCTGAACCCCCAGCAGGCCCTCCTCCAGCAGGGCGTTGGCCCGGTCCTGCACCCAGCGGGTCACGTCGGTGTCGGCCGGGCCGCCGTGCGGCGGGTTGTACTTGAAGCCGCCGTCGGCGGGCGGGTTGTGCGACGGCGTCACGACGACCCCGTCGGCCAGTCCTGCGCTGCGACCCCGGTTGTGGGCGAGGATGGCGTGCGAGAGCGCCGGGGTGGGGGTGAAGCGGTCGGCGGCGTCGACGAGGACGGTGACGCCGTTGGCGGCCAGCACCTCCAGCGCGGTGGTCGCGGCGGGCTCTGACAGCGCGTGCGTGTCGCGGCCGAGGAAGAGCGGCCCGTCGATGCCGGCCTGGGCCCGGTACTCGCAGATGGCCTGGGTCGTGGCGGCGATATGGTCGTCGTTGAACGAGCCGGTCAGCGATGAACCCCGGTGGCCGCTCGTGCCGAACGCAACCCGCTGCTCGGGCACCGAGGGGTCGGGGTGCTCGGCGTAGTAGGCGGTGACCAGGTGGGCCAGGTCGACGAGGTCCGAGTGCTGGGCAGGAGTGCCGGCACGTGGATCGAGGCTCATGGCTCCACGGTAGGGCGATCGACCCGGTCGGGAGGGCGGAGTGGCCGACACCACGCAGCCGGGAGGAGCCGCGTCCGACGGCGGGGGCGCAGGCCAGGCGTCGCGGCTGCCCGGGCAGGTGTGCGAGCACGTCCCCGACCTGGACGGAGCGGTGGTCGTGGGCACCGACGGCTCCGGGTCGTCGCGCACGGCGATGGCGTTCGCGGCCGACGAGGCGCACCTGCGTGGGGTGCGCCTGGTCGTGCTCCGGGGCTGGTCGCTGACCCACGCCCCGCGCCCGGGCGGCGGCGAGCCTGGGGTCGTCCCGCCGATGAGCGAGTACGAGCAGGCCGTGGCCGAGCAGGTGCGGGCCGAGGTCAGCGAGGTGCTGGGGGAGCCGCCGGTACCGGTGGACGTCCTGCCGGTGCACGCGTCGGCTGCCGACTGCCTGGTCGAGGCGAGCCGGACGGCGTCCCTGGTGGTGGTGGGGCACGCGCACCGCGGCCGGATCGGCAAGCTGCTCGGCTCGGTCAGCGACCACGTGCTGCGCCACGCGCGTGGCCCCGTCGCCGTCGTGCCGTAGGTCGCGTCCGCTCTCAGCGGACACCGTGGTCGAAGGTCTGTAATCATGTAATCATCACTGCATGACTGATCCCACCGACGAACAGATCCGGGGCTGGCTCACCGGGCGGCTGCCGTCCGGCTGGTTCACCTCGATGCAGGTGACCGTCGACAAGGACGAGGTGCTCGTGGTGGGCGTGCTGCCCGAGCCCGAGGTTGCCGGCGACGCCGGCGAGGCCGAGCGCGCCGCCGCGGTGGCCGGGCGGGTGCGGGGCTTCCGCGAGGACACCCGGGGCCGACGCATCGAGATCGCCCGCGAGCTCGAGCACCGCAGCGGCCGCCGGGTGTCGTGGGGCGTGCGCTGCGGGGAGCAGACCGCGCTGTTCACCACCGCGTCGGTGCCGGTGATGACCCGGCTCCGTCAGCCCGAGCGTCAGGTGCTCGACACGCTCGTGGACGCCGGCGTGGCGCGGTCGCGCTCCGACGCGCTCGCCTGGTGCGTGCGACTGGTCGGCAGCAACAGCCAGGCGTGGCTCGCCGACCTGCGCGAGGCGCTGACGCGGGTGGAGCAGGTGCGCTCGCAAGGCCCGTCCGACGCCTGAGCGCCCGGGTCAGGCCCGGGCAACGAGCACCGCGATGGCCGAGTACATCGCCAGCCAGGCAGCGATCGTGAAGGCGTGGAACACCTCGTGGTAGCCGAACCAGCGCGGGCTCGGGTCGGGCTTGCGGGTCGCGTAGACGATCGCGCCGGCGGTGTACAGCGCGCCGCCGAGCACGAGCAGCGCCAGGATGACCGCCCCGCCCAGGCGCACGATGTCGACGACGAAGAAGGCGGCGACCCAGCCCAGCGCCACGTAGGCGAGCACGTAGGACCAGCGCGGCGCGTGCAGCCAGACCAGCCGGAACAGCACGCCGGCCAGGGCCCCGGTCCAGATGACGGCCAGCAGCAGCCGGGCCTGCGCCGGGGGGAGCAGCAGCACCGCGAACGGCGTGTAGGTGCCGGCGATGATCAGGAAGATGTTCGCGTGGTCGAGCCGGCGCAGGAGGCCGTCCATGCGCGGTTCCCAGGTGCCGCGGTGGTAGACCGCGCTCACGGAGAACAGCAGCACGCTGGTGGCGGTGTACACGGCCAGCGCCGAGCGCGCTGTGGTCGTCGGCGCGACCACCAGCAGCACCAGGCACAGCACCGCCGACACCGGGATGGCGCCGAGGTGCAGCCAGCCACGCAGACTCGGCTTGACCCGTGCCGGCAGCCGGTCGAGCGCCCCCTGCACTCGCGCCTCGACCCGGTCGGCGAAGGTGTCGTAGGCGGCCTCGGCGCGTTCCCGAGGACTGGGGTCGCGGGTCGGCTCCGACACCGGTGGGGACTGCGCGGGCGACTCGGCGTCCACGTCCACCTCCTGTGCCGGCGTCGCCGCCGGCCTGCGAGCGGGGAAGGAACCTACGACTCCGTAACCTACGTCATTGCGGGAGTCCCGGCGTGGCGCCGGGTAGCCTGCCGGACGTGGCGGTGGACGACCTCGTCTACGGGCTCTACGAGCGGCGGCTTGCCCGCTCGATCGACCCCGCGAAGGTTCCGCGCCACGTCGGGGTGATCCTCGACGGCAACCGCCGCTGGGCCCGCAGCATGGGAGCGGACACCGAGGCCGGGCACCAGCGCGGGGCGGACAAGATCGTCGAGTTCTTGGGTTGGTGCGACGACGTCGAGGTCGAGGTCGTGACGCTGTGGATGCTGTCGACCGACAACCTGCAGCGCCCCGCCGACGAGCTGGCGCCGCTCGTGGCGATCATCGAGGCCGCCGTCGAGGGCCTGGCCGCCACCGGACGGTGGCGGCTGCACCCGGTCGGGGCCCTGGACGTGCTTCCCGCGTCCACCCAGCGCACGCTCAAGCAGGCCGAGGACCGCACCCGCGACCTGCCGGGCCTGCTCGTCAATGTTGCCGTCGGGTACGGGGGACGCCAGGAGATCGCTGACGCGGTGCGCTCGCTGCTGCACGAGCACGCGGCTGCCGGGACCAGCCTGTCCGACCTCGCCGAGGGGCTCGACGTCGGCCACATCGCCGAGCACCTGTACACGAGGGGCCAGCCCGACCCCGACCTGGTCATCCGCACCTCGGGCGAGCAGCGGCTCTCCGGCTTCCTGCTCTGGCAGAGCGCGCACAGCGAGTTCTACTTCTGCGAGGCGCTGTGGCCCGACTTCCGCCGCATCGACTTCCTCCGGGCGCTGCGCGCCTACGCCGAGCGTGAGCGCCGCTTCGGAGGATGACCCCCGTCCGCACCACACGACAGGAGCCGCCATGCCGGCACGCCGTACGTACGTGATCGACACCAGCGTCCTGCTGTCCGACCCGTACGCGTTGCAGCGCTTCGCCGAGCACGAGGTGGTGCTGCCGGTCGTGGTCATCACCGAGCTGGAGGGCAAGCGCCACCACCCCGAGCTCGGCTACTTCGCCCGCGCGGCGCTGCGGCTGCTGGACGACCTGCGGGTGCAGCACGGGCGGCTCGACGAGCCCGTCCCGGTCGGGCACGACGGTGGCTGGCTGCGGGTCGAGCTCAACCACACCGACGCCGACGTGCTCCCGCCCGGGTTCCGACTCGGCGACAACGACACCCGGATCCTCTCGGTGGCGCGCCACCTGCAGGCCGACGGCCACGAGGTGACCTTGGTCAGCAAGGACCTGCCGCTGCGGGTCAAGGCAGCGTCGGTCGGGTTGCACGCCGAGGAGTACCGCGCCGAGACCGTGGTCGAGTCGGGCTGGACCGGCATGAGCGAGGTGGAGGTGCCCGGCAGCCTGCTCGACGCGCTCTACGACGAGGGGGTCGCCGACCTGGACGAGGCGCGCGACCTGCCCTGCCACACCGGCCTGGTGCTGGTGAGCGAGCGTGGCAGCGGCCTGGGCCGGGTGACGCCGGACAAGCGGGTGCGGCTGGTCCGCGGCGACCGGGACGCCTTCGGGCTGCGCGGCCGCTCCGCCGAGCAGCGGGTCGCGCTCGAGCTGCTGCTGGACCCCGAGATCGGCATCGTCAGCCTGGGCGGGCGGGCCGGCACCGGTAAGTCGGCGCTGGCCCTGTGCGCGGGCCTGGACAGCGTGCTGGAACGGCGCATCCACACCAAGGTGGTGGTGTTCCGGCCGATCTACGCCGTCGGCGGGCAGGAGCTGGGCTACCTGCCCGGCAGCGAGGCCGAGAAGATGAACCCCTGGGGGCAGGCGGTCTTCGACACCCTCACCGCGGTCACCACCCAGGACGTGGTGGACGAGGTGATGCACCGGGGGCTGCTCGAGGTGCTGCCGCTCACCCACATCCGCGGGCGCTCACTGCACGACTCCTTCGTCATCGTCGACGAGGCCCAGTCGCTGGAACGCAACGTGCTGCTCACGGTGCTGTCGAGGATGGGCACCAACGCCCGAGTCGTGCTCACCCATGACGTGGCGCAGCGGGACAACCTGCGGGTCGGGCGTTACGACGGAATCGTGGCGGTGGTGGAGAAGCTCAAGGGCCACCCGCTCTTCGCACACGTGACGCTCACCCGGTCCGAGCGCTCCCCCATCGCGGCTCTGGTCACCGAGATGCTGGAGGATCTCCCGCACTGACCCGCACCGCGAGGCTCTCCCGGCGGTGATCTTGGAGAAGCTGAGCCCTTCATCGGCGTGTCGTCGGCGTGTCCTCCAAGATCACCGGTCGTGGGGATGGGGGGTTGCCATGGCGCGGACGTCGAGGGCTGCGTCGAGCTGGGCCAGGGTCAGGGCACCTCGCTCGACCCAGCCCTCGGCCAGGACGACCTCGCGGATGCTGCGCCGCTCCGCCAGTGCCCGCTTGGCCACCGCTGCCGCCGCGTCGTAGCCGAGGTAGCGGTTGAGCGGGGTGACGAGGGCGGGAGACCCCTCGGCCAGGGACCGGGCGTGGGCCGCGTCGGCCTCGATACCGTCCACGCAGCGCTGCGCGAGAACGGCGCAGGCCCGTCCGAGCAGGCGGGCCGACTGCAGCAGCGCCTGGCCCATCACCGGGATCTGCACGTTCAGCTCGAACGCGCCGGACGCCCCGGCCCAGGCGATGGTGGCGTCGTCGCCGACCACGCGCGAGCAGACCATGAGGGTGGCCTCGCAGACGACGGGGTTCACCTTGCCCGGCATGATCGACGACCCGGGCTGCAGGTCGGGGATGCGGATCTCGCCGAGGCCCGCCCGCGGCCCCGAGCCCATCCAGCGCAGGTCGTTGCAGACCTTCGTGAGGGCAACGGCGGCCGCACGCAGGGCACCGCTGGTCTCGACCAGCCCGTCGCGCGCCGCCTGCGCCTCGAGGTGGTCAGGAGCCTCGGTGAGGGGAAGGCCGGTGCGCTCGGCGAGCCGGGCGACGACCCGGGGGGCGACCCGGGGGTCGGCGTTGAGCCCCGTCCCCACCGCGGTGCCGCCGAGCGGCAGCTCGCCGAGGCGGGGCAGGGTTGCCTCGATGCGGTCGGCGGCCTTGGCCACCTGGGTGGCGTAGCCACCGAAGCGCTGACCGAGGGTCACCGGGGTGGCGTCCATGAGGTGCGTGCGGCCCGAGGTCACCACGTCGGCGAGGTCGCCGGCCTTGCGACGAAGCGACTCGGCCAGCATCCGCAGGCCTGGCACGGTGAGGTGGACAACAACCGAGCAGGCGGCCAGGTGCACGGCCGTGGGGAAGGTGTCGTTGCTGGACTGGCCGATGTTGACGTGGTCGTTGGGGTGTACCTCCAGCCCGGACGCGTGGAGCGCGAGGCTCGCCACCACCTCGTTGACGTTCATGTTCGTGCTCGTACCCGAGCCGGTCTGGTAGACGTCGACCGGGAACTGCTCGACGTGCTCCCCGGCCGCAACCTGCTCGGCGGCGGCGCTCACCGCATCGGCGATGGCGTGATCGAGCAGACCCAGCTCGCCGTGTGCGCGGACCACCTCGGCCTTGACCAGCGCCAGCGCAGCGACGATCGCCGGGTCCACCGGCTCGCCCGACAGCGGGAAGTTCTCCACCGCCCGCTGCGTCTGGGCCCGCCACAGGGCGTCGGCGGGGACGAGCACCTCGCCCATCGAGTCACGTTCGACCCTGGTGCTGGTGCTGGTGCTGGTGCTGGTGCTGGTGCTGGTAGTGGCGCTGCCGGTGCCGGCCCCGGTGCCGCCGCTGGTGTGGGCGCTGTCAGTCATCGGTCCATCGTGGGCCGCCGCGGCGCCCCGGGCCACCTCGCGCTGCACGCGTCGCCGTCCTCGGCAATGACCACGTCATGGAGGCGTGCGTGCACATACCGAGGCGTGCACACCTCGCCAAGCGTGCACCAGCCCACATGACGTGATCATTGCCGCGCGCGGGCTAGGTCCGGGTGCGCCGGGGACGGGGTGGACGTGCCAGGCTGACCCGGTGGCGGGCGAACGATGGCGAGTCGACCGGGGGTCCGTTCTCGTGGCCGCCCAGGTCGCCTGCCTGCTCGTGGTCTGGCTGTGGCCGGCCCCACCGCTCTGGCCGCTGCCCACCTGGGTGACGGTGGCCTGCTGGGCGGCGATCGCTGCGGCCCTCGGCTTCGGCCTGTGGGGTGCGGGGGTGCTCGGACGGCACCTGCGGGTGCACCCGGCTCCACCCGCGCGGGCCGAGCTGCGCACCGACGGCGCGTACGCGCGGGTCCGGCACCCGATCTACGCCGCCGTGCTGCTGGGCTCGACCGCTGGAGCGGTGCTCGCGGCACGCCCCGAGCCGCTGGTGGGGCTGGTGGGCCTCGCGCTGGTGCTGCACGTCAAGGCGGGCTACGAGGAAGGCCTGCTGCGGGCCAGGTTCGGTGACGCGTATGACGTCTACGCGAGCAGGGTGCCCCGGCTGGTCCCCCGCATGCTCGTGCGTCGCTGAGGACTGGGACGGCGCGTGAGCGCGTGGCCCTGCCCGCCGGTCCGGCTCAGCCCGACGGGCTGCGCCGACCGATCGTGAGCACCGGCCGGCTGGTCTCGGCGAAGAAGTCGTTGCCCTTGTCGTCGACGACGATGAAGGCGGGGAAGTCCTCGACCTCGATCCGCCAGACCGCCTCCATGCCCAGCTCGGCGTACTCGATCACGTCGACCGAGCGGATGCAGTCCTGGGCGAGCCTGGCCGCCGGACCGCCGATCGACCCGAGGTAGAACCCGCCGTGACGTTGGCATGCCTGCGTCACGGCGGCCGACCGGTTGCCCTTGGCGAGCATGACGAGCGAGCCGCCGGCGGCCTGGAACTGCTCGACGTAGGAGTCCATCCGGCCGGCGGTCGTGGGGCCGAACGAGCCGGACGCATAACCCTTCGGGGTCTTGGCCGGGCCGGCGTAGTAGACGGGGTGGTTGCGCAGGTAGGTCGGCATCGGCTCGCCCGCGTCGAGCCGCTCCTTGATCTTCGCGTGCGCGATGTCGCGGGCGACGACGAGCGGGCCGGTCAGCGAGAGCCTGGTCTTCACCGGGTAGCGCGAGAGCTCGGCGCGGATCTGGTCCATCGGGCGGTTGAGGTCGACGCGCACCACCTCGGAGTCGTCGAGGTGCTCGTCGCTGACCTCGGGGGAGAACCGCGCCGGGTCGGTCTCCAGCTGCTCAAGGAAGACACCCTCGGCGGTGATCTTGGCCAACGCCTGCCGGTCGGCCGAGCACGACACCGCGATCGCCACCGGGCAGGACGCCCCGTGCCGGGGCAGTCGCACCACCCGCACGTCGTGGCAGAAGTAGACGCCGCCGAACTGGGCGCCGATGCCGAAGCCGCGGGTGAGCTCCAGGACCTGCTGCTCGAGGTCGAGGTCGCGGAACCCGTGCGCGTCCATCGAGCCGGACGTCGGCAGCGTGTCGAGGTACTTGGCCGAGGCCAGCTTGGCGGTCTTGAGCGCGTGCTCGGCACTCGTCCCCCCGACGACGATCGCCAGGTGGTAGGGCGGGCATGCCGCCGTGCCGAGCGAGCGGAGCTTCTCGTCCAGGAACGCCATCATCGCGGTGGGGTTCAGGACGGCCTTGGTCTCCTGGTAGAGGAACGACTTGTTGGCCGACCCGCCGCCCTTGGCCATGAGCAGCAGCGAGTAGGCGGCCGGGTCGCCGTAGGGGTCCTCGGCGTAGACCTCCACCTGGGCGGGCAGGTTGCTGCCGGTGTTGCGCTCCTCCCACATGGTCAGCGGCGCGAGCTGGGAGTACCGCAGGTTGAGCTTCGTGTAGGCGTCGTAGACACCGCGGCTGAGGTGCTCGGCGTCACGGCCGTCGGTGAGGACGTGCCGACCACGCTTGCCCAGCACGATTGCGGTGCCGGTGTCCTGGCACATGGGCAGCACGCCACCGGCGGCGACGTTGGCGTTGCGCAGCAGGTCGGTGGCCACGAAGCGGTCGTTGGGCGAGGCCAGCGGGTCGTCCAGGATGCGTCGCAGCTGCGCCAGGTGCGCGGGGCGCAGGTAATGGGCGATGTCGTGCATCGCGGTCTCGCTGAGCAGGCGCAGGGCCTCCGGCTCGACCTCGAGGAACCGCCGGCCAGCCGCCTCGGTCACCCAGACGCCCTCGGTCGTCAGCAGCCGGTACTCGGTGTCGGGCTTGGCCAGCGGCAGCAGGTCGGCGTAGCAGAACTCGGGCACGACTCGCAGCGTAGGACGCTGCCGGTACTGGAAGCCTCTGGTACCTGTCGGTGGGTTGGTCATCACCGTGCTGGACGGCTGCGGTGAGCCGACTCCGGCTGAGCCGGCTGCGACGGCAGTGGTGCTCAGCTCCCAGGTCGACGGCGAGCGGGTGCTGTCTGGCCGTCCGGCATGCTGAGTCTGGCCGTGCCACCGCGTCCAGGGGGCCACGGCGTACCCCGGCGACTGGGTAGCGTGTGTGCGCGTGAGTGGCCTCGAACCGA
>Ga0209594_1000074_pt1 | contig 80447 bp, 74 predicted proteins | sample AshMeaCrysSpring_FD_184126 | JGI IMG/M metagenome (GOLD analysis project Ga0209594, IMG submission 184126) | Groundwater microbial communities from Big Spring, Nevada to study Microbial Dark Matter (Phase II) - Ash Meadows Crystal Spring... | ecosystem: Environmental > Aquatic > Deep subsurface...
GCGTGTGGAGTTGGGCTAGCGGGGCACAGCAACTTGAGTTGTTCGACTTAAGTTACTATGCTAGCTAAGTAGCTTTGAAGCACGAATCCCCCGCTATAGTCGCAGACGCAAGCGGTGGGAGTGTCAATATAATAGACTAAACTTATTTTGTCAACAGTTTATGTCTAAATTATCAGCCAAAGACTATGAATACAGACGTACCGAAAACTCTGTTTCCTCTGTTAATTACCATTTTGTCTTTGTCCCAAAAAGGAGAAAACCAGTTTTAATAAAAGAAGTAGCGAAAAAACTTCAGGAAATTATTTTTGAGTTAGTTAAAGAACATAACTGGAGATTAATAGCTCTTGAAATCATGCCAGACCATGTACATTTATTTATTAATGTTCCAACAACAGAAGCACCAGCACAAATAGCTCATTGGGTTAAAGGAAGAGCATCCAGTATATTACGAAAAGACTTTCCAGATCTTAAAAAGTTGCCCACTTTATGGACTCCAACCTATTTTGTAGCCTCAACGGGTCAAGTCAGCACCGAAGTGGTAAAAAAATATATAGAAAATCAAAAAGGAAAGTAGAGATACAGCAGGTTAAAACCTGTCGCGTCGGATTTCATCCCCTCGTTTAAACGAGGGGTTCTCATCCTCCCAGTTGTTTCTGGATAGTCTGAGGTTTATCTAGATTTTTTTCAAGAATTTTTTATGTAAACCTCATAAAATTAATAAATTTTCAAGCAAAAAAAATATTCTACCTTCATTATAGCAGTCAAAATTAGATAATGTCAAGGGCTAATTGGGTAAATTATTTCCCTTGACCTTTAAAAATACAAAAGCTTTGAGTAAAAGTACTCAATAAACACCCGTACAGCTTATTGATCAATAGATAATTAAAAAAAGCTAATTATTTGCCCAGTTTCTTGATTTGGTTATGTATTTTTTTTTTTTCAAATTAGTTTCAAAGCCAAAACTGCATTTTACTTAGAGATAATTAGCTCAAACCATTGTCAGATAAAGGGGTTAGAAAAACTGTGTGAGCTCAAAAAAAAAAAAATCAGAAATTACTTGACAAATCAGTTCACTGTAATTTATAATTGAAGAGTAAAAAAAAAGAGGTTTGAGAAGGGTTCAGGAATTAGTCAACGTCAACCAAAATATTAGCAATCGGTTGAGGGTGTTTAGCCCTAAACCAACCTGTGACTAGCTTTTGACTAGGCAAAAAAATTAGCTGGGTTGGCAGCAATTTGTTAAAAACTAAGAGAGTTTAAAAGTTCATAACCAATAGTAAAACCAGACAAGAATTAAATACTCCTCCTTCCTTAGAAATAAACTGTTCAAGGCAGTTTACGGCCTTGCTGTACGAACAAAAGCTGAGTATTGTCTTTACCACCTATCAAGGGGGAATGGTGTTTTTTATTGGTCTTCAACCAGATGGCAACCTCTCAGTGTTTGAAAGAAGGTTTGAGCGCTGTATGGGGTTAACAGTTGGCGAAAACACCCTTGATCTCAATTAACTCTAAAACTCTAATATAAATGTTTTTATATTGTTTAGTTTTGTTATTCAGTAATCTTTAAATTAACTATATAGTCAAAAAACTAATAATTCGTAAATCAAAAAATACAAACTAGCAAACAGTTATGGCTAAAACAGACATGAAAACCAGCAATGCTAAAGACAATTTAAATTTAATCTCAGCTAAAATTTCACCTCTCCTAGATGGTATTAAAGCTCAAATACTAGAAGTAGAAAATCTAGAAGGAGTTCCCCTTGTGGGAACTATTCCCATCCAAAATTATGTCAATGAACTCTTCCAGGATATTGCATCAAATATTATAGATGAAATCAACTCTCAAACAAATGCTACTGTTGGAACAATAAGAACAGCTTTATTTGAAGCATTAAGTTCATCAGGATTAGATATATTATTGAACTCTGATAACAACAATAATCTTAGTAAAGATGATATTTTATTGTTAGAAAACAGTGCAGAGGCAATTGAATTTCAATTTAAGATCGGAAAAAGCTTTAACCCTGAATTACCATTAGCTGAAAATTTGGGTTTAGAAACTTTAGGACTAAATCTAGAAGGCGGTATGTCTTCCCAACTTGATTTTGCCTTAACCATTGGATTTGGCGTTGATAAGGATGGAAATGTATTTTTTAACACAGGGACACCAGAAGACTTCAAAGCTCAATTGAAAGGGAATTTAGTTGATTCTAATAACCAACCTCTTAACCTTGAGGGAAATTTGCGTGTTATTAGTCTGAATGCTAAAGATAATGGTAGTCAATTAACCAGTACATTTACAACAGATTTGACCAGTGCTAATGCTGATAATAAAGGAAGAGTTAAAGTAGAAGATCTAGGTGGTCTTAATTCAGAAACTGAATTAAATGCTAATGCAGATTTGAAACTAAAATTAAATACAGGTATTGGTGCGCGAACAAACGACATTTTACCGTCCATAGAAACAGATTTTAATTTAATCGGTTGGCAATACGATAGCAATAACTCGAATACTCCTGCGCCGAAAATATCTTTTAATAATGTTGCCTTAGATGTAGGTTCATTAGTCGAAGATTTTGCAGGTGGAGTTTTAGAACCAGTTAAAGATGTTTTAGATCCCATTCAAAATGTTCTTGAACCTTTTATCACACCACTCCCCGTAATTGATCTCTCTTTTCTAGACCTAGCAAGAAAAAGTTTGGGTCAAATTGATTCAGATACTGACAAATTTGTTGACGTAATTAATACAATCGCTAAGTTAGAAGTTCCAACAGGCGATAATGGCAAAATTTCTTTAGGAGATTTTAATATTACTGGTGGAGATATCAGAAGTGATGAGCTTAATACTTTTAATAGTACATCAGCTACAAATGACTTGCAAGTTTTTGCCTTAACTCCTGTTGCCAATGATTTAAAACCACAATTTATTCATGATTTAGAAGAGATTGGTTTTGAATTTCCTATTTTAGATTTAGACAAACCAGAAAGCATTGTTGATTTATTATTAGGAAAACCTGATATCACTCTTTTTAGTTATGAAACTCCTAAGTTTTATTTAGACTACCCAGTCCCTACAATTACTATTCCTGTTTTCGGACCAGTTATTATCCAAATTGGAGGAGAAGTTGAAGCAGGTGCACAGATAACATTTGGTTACGACTCCGTGGGTTTTGCTAGTGACGATCCTAATGACCTTGAAGATGGATTTTTCGTGGTTAGACAAGATGCAAATCCAAAAGACAAAGACTCTCGAAAAAATTCAACTTTATACGGAGAAGCAGAAGTTACCGCAGCAGCTGGGGTAGGTATCGGTGTTATTTCTCTTACCATTGGTGGTGGTATTAATCTCGGTCTGGGTTTTAATTTTGCTCAAAAATATGCGAAGGATGGAAAAGTAAGAGGAAACGATCTCATTGATCACTTACCCTTCTGTGCTTTTGATACAGGAGGGGGTTTATCGGTCATTATCTTCGGACAAATGGAGATCGATCTCGGCTTTATTAGCTTTACCGAACGCCTCGAGCTCGCTGATATTAGCCTGATTGATTTTGGATCAGAACCAGATCATGAAAAATGTAAAAAGGCAGATTACTTCGATAAAGAAAATCCCGAACCCACTCCAGAACAAAAAGCGGCTTTGGTAGCTGCAGGAATTATCGATCGCCAAGGCAATGAGATTGGTAATAATATTTTCATTTCCCATGAAGGGGGAACTTGGAATTTCGAGCAACCTGTGTCTACTGAAATAATAAAAGTCGAAGGTACTGAAATAATAAAAGTCGAAGGTACTGTTATTGAGCCAGATCCTGAGACTTATGATAAAGTTACGCTAATTATTATTGATGGTGCTCAAGGTAATGACACTATCGAATTTATCAATGGTGTCCAAGCACCAGGTCAAGTAAAAGGTGGCGATGGAAATGACAAAATTACAACTGGCTTCGGAAATGATTTTATTTTTGGCGGACAGGGTAACGATACGATAGATGGTCAGGAAGGAAAAAATACTGCAGATTACAGCAGTTCTCCCAATGGCATTAATATTAACTTAGAACTGGGTTTGGCTAGTGATGATGGTTATGGCAATCAAGATATCCTTTCTAACATCCAAAATGTCCAAGGCTCAAGCAAAGATGACATTATTTTAGGTAATGCGACTGACAACTATCTCAATGGTGGTGAGGGAAATGATAGATTAGAAGGCGGTAAAGGTGACGATGTTCTTTTAGGTGGAGAAGGAGCAGATACAATTAAAGGCGGCGAAGACTTTGATACAATTACTTATCTTTATTCAAATTCAGCCGTTTTCGTTAACCTCTCTAATCGTAATTTTTTAGGAGACATTAAACTACCTGATGGGATATCTCCTTTATTTTTAAACCCTTACAGTGGTCAAGGTGGATCTGCCAATGGTGATTTTATTGATGAGGTAGAAAACATCTCAGGTTCAAAGTATAACGATATTTTAGTCGCCAGTAATGGTGACGGGATTATTGATGGTTGGTTGGGAAATGATACCATTTATGCTGGTGTAAGGCAAGATATTCTGATTGGTGGAGAAGCGGATGAACTTGAAGCTGAATTAAAAGGAAAATTAGTTGAAGATTGGTTATCCTACAGACTTTCTAATGCAGGAGTTAGTGTTGATCTCAAAAACAATGACTTTTTTGGTGGTTATGCTGAAGGAGATAAACTCCAAACAGTAGACGAAAATAATGAGATCAAAGATGGCAACTCTTTTGAAAACCTAGAAGGTTCAATATTTAGTGATTCACAACTACGAGGAGATGATGATAAAAATATTATTCAAGGTCTAGAAGGCGATGATAATATTTATGGTGAAAATGGTGATGATTTAATTATTGGAGGCAATGGTGCAGATTTTCTTGATGGTGGTGATGGAGAAAATGATACCGCAAGTTATCTCAATTCACCTGATAAAGTAATTGTGGATCTTTTATTTAATAACGGTGTATTAGCTGATGCTCAAGGGGATACATTCGCTAATATTGAAAATTTAGTTGGTTCTAATTTTGGAGATACACTCTATGGCAATGATAATAACAATCAGATTAATCCTAGTTTGAGTAATCGTCAACTCGACTTTGTCGATGGTGAAGGAGGTTTAGATACACTGTTAGTAAATTACTCAATTAATGATTATGGAAGAGGAATTTATGGTGGATCTAATGATGGACTTCCTAGTGGTAATATCAAGCATTATGATACTGATGAAATCACATTACTTGACGAAGTGACCTTTGAAGATATAGAACGTATTATTGTTACTGGTACAATTTGGGATGATACGATTTGGGGAGGTTCGGGGGATGATATCATACAAACGAGTAATGGTAATGATTATGTCGATAGCCAGGGTGGTAATGATATCATCAATTCTGGGGAAGGAGATGATACTTTAATTGGAGGACGTTATACAATCCTTGATATAAAATATGATTTAATTGGCGAAGGATTTGGATATCAGGTGGAAAAACCACCAGAAGAACAAGAACAAGAACAAGATAGTTTAACTGGCGGTAAAGGAGCTGATTTATTTATTTTGGGGCAAAGCCCAGAAAAATATGATTATCCATATCTTTTTTATACCCTAGTTGGCGACCTTGACTTTGCTTCAATTACTGATTTTAATCCGACTGAAGGAGATAAGATTCAATTACCTAACTGTGCTAAATTTACTTATAATTCAACCAGAGATTATTCTTTAGTGGATTCTATCGGCGGTACTGCTCTTTATTCAAAATCTGGAACAGAGAAGATTGCTTTTTTTGAAAATGTTTACGGTCTTGATCTCAACGCTTCTTACTTTCAATATGTTGGTGATTATTGTCCGAGTCCTCCGATTATAAAATAAAAAATTGTTAATTTTACTTTCGTAAGATATCAATTATTGCTCTTGAAGTTTGCTATTGTTTAAACAACAAAATCACAAAAACTTTATTTCTGTAGAAACCCAAAAAAATGAATTTTTCTCGTCAAATTATTCCTTCTTTAATTCTTTCTCTTGGTGCTAGTTTGAGTTTAGTTAATCTACCAGCAAGGGCATTTACTGTAACTCAAAACAATAATCCTGATGTCTTATTAAATGCCTTATTAAGTAACGAGCCTAATAACTACAAAGGTTTGAGCAATTTTGAAGTTAATCTCATTGGTGATAGTAGAGCTTTTGGGACTTTTACCGACGATCCTTTTGGATTAGGATCTGCTGTAGCCATAAGTACAGGAAATGTCACTGATTTACCAGGCGAAAATACTATAGATAGTTATGGTAATGAACTAAGTACTGATTTGGGATTACCCTTTCAAAAGGATGATTCCATCAGTATGATTCTTAGTTTTGATGTGGATAATACAGTAGATCAATTGTTTTTCCAATATGTTTTTGGTTCTGAGGAGTTTTTAGAATACGCAGGGAGTGACTTTAATGATTCTTTCAGTTTAAGCCTTAATGGGCTGAATTATGCTCAATTAAGCAATGAAAAGCAAGTAAGTATTAATAACATAGCATTTAGTTCTTCTGGTCCTTTTAGCTCTGATTTTATCTATAATCCAGTAGGAACTGGTCCTGCTAGTTCTGTAACAAAATTAGATGGTTATACTGTTCCTCTCTTATATAATGCTGATCTTGTTCAGGGAGCAAGAAATTTTCTGGTTATCAATGTTAAAGATGAAGCTGATGATATTTATGATTCGGCTGTCTTCTTAAAGGCGGGTACTTTCGGCACTGTTTGTCCTGTAGGAGTTAATTGTGACCCCTCTGACACTAATAATGGTAATAATGGTAATAATGGTAATAATGGTAATAATGGTGTTAAAGTACCAGAAGCTGATTTATCGCCCCTTTCTTTGTTGGTAATAGTATTAACTTCAATAGGCTTAAAAAAAGGTAAATATATGATTTAGCAAGATTTGAACAAAAAAAAGCAAGAATGAGCTTGTTTTTTCTGGTTTGGATTTGGCATAATCGTTTCATAACAAAAAACAACAAAGCTCATCGGTATTTAGGATGCTGCTGATGAGGTAAAACTCTCTAATTGAAACAAGGCAAATATTGCTAATTTGAAAGGAGTAATTTATGTTGAATTCTAGAAATCCTAAAGTGTTTTTATTGTAAACAGCTAGTGAACAGTCTGTAAAAATACCAAATTCTAATTCCATAAGACCGTATGAAGTGTTGGTAACATTGATTATCATAGTCCGCGCCTACGGTGGAGGTGCTATTTAGTAGCTAAATACCTCATCGTACCTCATTAAACCTTATTAAACCTCTCTAAATGTGTAAGAGTAACCGTCCTTAGTAAATATTTTAATTAGTGTATTTGTTTTGGGGTTTGCTTTAATTCTTTTACCATCAACTCTTATCTCAAATGCACTAGGATTATTAGTTGCTAATAATCTGTTCACATATTTTTCTCCTTTTTTAGTTATTAGTAAAACCATGTCTCCAGTTTTCCAACCCCCATAAGGCTTTTGTTTGGCTTTTGAACGTGGAAAACCGTATTTGTTTACATTTATCATCTGCCTTGTACCGTAACCACAAGCTTTTATTAATAGTGGTTGTTTAGTTTTCACTACTAAGTTATCAACACTACCTACACAGGCTGCATCAAGCCAATGACTTTTTTTTAAGCCTAATCTCGTCCTATTATATTTAGTTAAACCCCCACTACTGGTGCTTACTGGTAGCCCTAAATCTTTTAAACTATTAAATAATTTCCATCTAGTAGCATTTACAGCAGCTCCATCTTTTAGTGGAGTTTTGAGTTGGGTTTTTATTCTTTGTAAAATTAACGGTTTTCTTTTGAGAAAGTCTTCAATGTTTTGTGTTCCTTTTTTTTGATTACATTGAGCACAAGCAATAGTTAGATTTGATACTCTGTCAGTTCCTCCCTTAGCCTTTGGGATAATATGTTCTAGAAGTAATGGTATATTTTCTTTTTGGCAGTAAGCGCATTTACGTTGCCATTTTTGTAATAAGTACTCCCTTAGTTCATAGCCCTTAAGCGTTCCCTGCTGGTATAGTACTCCTGTAATCTCTGGATTTTGAATAGCTTGAGTATCAAACTTTACTAATTCTTGAGCAATGGAAGAAATCGGACAAAACCTAATTAATCTTTTTACCCAAGTCATAGTAGTTAAAACTCTATGCTCTAAACTTGGGGACAACCAACTTTTTGGTCTAGTTCTGTTTAGAAATCTAGGCTTTCTGTACCTAGTTTTTCTATTTCTTCTACTGCGTCTGATTGCCCGTCGGCTGTCTAAATCAGATTTTATTAGTGAACCTCTATGAGTTAATTCTGCGCCCCAGATTACTTGGCTATTTCTAACTAGAGCAATTCCTGTTGTTTTGCTTCCTGGGTCTAACTTTAGTTCAACTGGTTGAGGATTACATTCAACTGTTTTAAACAGAATAATAGTAAAAGGATAGCGTCTAAAAATAGCAGCCTTTTTATTTTTTAGTAGTTTACGAGCCACTGCTGGGTGGCAGGGGTCGATTGGTATTTTATTTGAATCAAGAACAAAAACAAAATTCATTACTGAAAACTCCTTACGGGTTATAAGTGAGCCTCGCTCAGTTATTAAGGCTTGTTAAGTTAGCAGCACTGGCTTAAAAAACCCAAGCTTCTTACCTGTTTAACTGCTAACAACAGAGCTACAAGCTGGCTCATGCACCTGTAGGTGTTATGACCTTAATAACGTTAGAATGAGCTGGTGCAAGTGAAGGTTTGCTAAACTTTAGTGAAGTTTAGTAAGGTTTTTGTTTGCACTTGGTAAAGGTAGCAATAGGTTGAAACCGCGGGGTGTTGATTTTCGGCAAAATTTTAAAAATTTGTTCTGTCATCCTGAGCGCAGCGAAGGATCTCCGAGATCCTTCGCTGCGCTCAGGATGACAGAACGATTTTGACAGAAAAACTGTATGATATTTTACCAGCCAATCAACCCAAAAATCAACACCAATGGTTAAGCCCCTTGTCTATCATAACTTTAGAAAAATGGTATTAGTCATTAATCATTGGTTGTTAATTGTTATTCTTTTATAATCTATACTAATGACTAATGACTAGCTAACTAAACGAAAACCAGCTAAAATTTGACGCACATGAGGGTGATACCAATTGCGGAAACTATTACGTAAAGCCCAGGGGCGAGTAGCCCAACTTCCTCCTTTTAAAACCCGATGTTGCCGATCAAAATAAACAGCAGAATAACCCGCATAAGGATAACTTTTAAAACCAGAATAACCATCAAACCAAGTAGAAGTCCACTCCCAAACATTGCCCAATAAATCATAACAACCAAAAGCACTTTTACCCGCAGGATAAGCATTTACTGGAGTTGTATGACCAACAAGCGTACCGTAGTTGGCAAACTTCGCCTCTGGGGGGTTATTTCCCCAAGGATAAATAGATTTTTCTAACCCAGTAGCTGCCTTTTCCCATTCCGCTTCTGTGGGTAGTCGTTTCCCTACAAACCGAGCATAAGCTTCTGCTTCATACCAACTCACCCCACAAACAGGATGGTTATCCCAGTCTTTTGACTCACTCCAATATAAAGGATGAGCAACAGGGTTACTCCCTAACCATTTCCACCCTTCCTCTGACCAAAATTCAGCCTTTTGATAACCTCCAGCTTCCATGAATTGCCTATATTCTTTGCAAGTCACAGGATATTTATCAATCCAGTAAGTATCAACATAAACTAAATGAGCAGGTTTTTCATTATCTATGGCATCAATACTATTACTTCCCATTGCAAATTCTCCACCAGGAATTTCTACCATTTGAGAAAACTGGCTCACTTCTTCTCTCTCTACCAAAAAAGAGTGAGTAGAAATTTCTCCCCCCCTTACTAAAGGGGAGATGGGGGGGGTAACAGCAAGATTAAAAAATTCTCCCCGTCGCCATCTGTGAAGCTGAAGCAGAAAACAAATAGTTTCCCCATGCTGACTTTCATGCTGAATTAACCAGCGCCAGAGAGGCTCCTGTTGAACTAATGGTGCAGTCTCTAAATAAGTTAAAACCTCCTCGCGCACAGTTGCCAAATAATCTTGAATAACTGAGAGAGGAGGTAAATTTTGCCGAAGAGACTTAGGTAAACCATCCGCAGCGAATAACTTGCGATATTGGGGAAATAATGGCTTATTCCCTGCACAATATTCTAATATCCAGTAAGCTTCAGTAAACGCAATATGACCTAAATGCCAACCCACTGGGCTAAAATCTGAATGAGCTTGTTGAGTAAAAATGTCAGAGTCAATATCTGTAACTAAATATAGGGTACTTATACGACACTGTTGGAGAGTAGTGCGAATTTCTTCTCTAAGAGACTGGCTCGATGTTAACTTCAAGGTCTTCTCCTACACTAATGATACTATTTTCTGGGCAACTCCTCCAGTTTCCCTTAAATAATGGTTCAGAAGCAAGTATTACTGCATCAGGAAAAAGAGGATCATCTCGCAACCAGTAAAGTGTAGGAATGGGAGTGCGGTTAGCATAACGGGAAGCAACTAATTTTTTGCCATCGCTCACAATAATATTGGCGGAAAAATAAACTTGCTCAGTTTTGGCTAGTTGAGTGAGTTTCTTTAAAGTATTTTCTAAGGCTAACTCTAAGTGCACATTTGAAATTTTCCTTAACTCATTAACTATCAAGGCGAAAATATGCTCTGAGTCAGTTGTCCCTTGAATTAAATTATAAGTGTAATCATCAAGACCATATCTAACTGAACGATAGAGGGTTTGGCGGAAATTATTAATATATCCATTGTGGATAAATAACAGTTTGTTATTAGTAAAAGGTTGACAGTTACTTAAATCAACTGCTAGGGGTGGAGTTGCACTCCGTACATAAGCTAACATACACCCCGACTCTACATAACGACTCACTTGGGGAAGGTTAATATCACTCCAAATGGGCAGGATATTTTTATAAATATAAGGGTTAGTTTCTTGTTGAGGATGATACCAGCCTATCCCAAAACCATCAGCATTCAACAACCCTGCTGTCATTTCTTTGGGTTGATAACTTTGCACTATGAGGGAGTGTTCTGGTTTATATAAAATTTTGTCTAGTTGCAGTGGTTTTCCCAGGTAGCCTAATAAACGGCACATATTCAAATATTTATTTAGTTAAAGTTTAAATTACAGAAAATCCTTTATTTATTCTGTCATGGCTTTTACTTTTTTCTCCGTGTTTTTGTTGTATAGCGGTTAGAAAACAGTGAATTGACAAAGGTCATTGAGCGAAGTCGAAATGACCGCCGCAATGTCCTAACCATCCCTCACGCTGCTATAATATATAGTATATAAGCTGGACAAGGGGCGCCCATCCCCTTGTCTTCCTCCAAAAAGGAGGTGGTTGTAACTATCCTTCCCGACGAATATGATAATGTTGTTCGGGTACGGGATAACCAGCTTCTCCAAAAGCTTGACAGATAACTTTATTAGTATCAAAATAAACCTGCCAATAGTGTAGGTTATTGCAATAAGGACGTACTGCTAATACAGGCCCAGCTAAATTAAATTCTAAAATATCTATCTCTGGGGCAGGATTGGTCACTACATTGGGAATTTGTGCAACGCGCTCTCTGAGAAGTTTCATCGCCTCTTCAGCGTTAACACTATGATTTAGTTGGGCTAATAATTCAACCCGACGGTAGGGGTTAGCTGAGTAGTTTTGAATATTATCTGCGAATATTTTATTGTTACCTACAATGTTTACCACATTATCCATAGTAACTATTTTACTTACAAACAGTCCTATTTCTTCAACTGTACCTGTTATTCCTCCTGCGGATACAAAGTCACCCACTCTGAAAGGGCGAAACCAAATCATAAATGCTCCTGCTGCAAAATTTGCCAGTAAACCTCCCCAAGCGGCACCAATTGCTACACCAGCAGCAGCTAATAAGGCTGCAAAGGAGGTTGTCTGGATCCCAAATATCCCCAGGATAGCCAGCACTAAGATGACTTGCAGGAGCACATCTAAGCTGGAAATGAGATATTTAATTAGGGTTGGATCAGTGCTACTGCGTGTTAGTGCTTTTGAGAGCAGCCCCAGTGCAAACTTAATTACTTTTCCCCCTACTACCCAGAGTACTAAAGACCCGACAAATTTTAAGGCAAACTCTGTTAGTAACTGAACTAGAGTGGGTATTAAATTAGATAATTGTTCTGGCATTTTTTTTATCGTTTTATTAAACGCATTAAGACAAGCTATATTTTATCTCTAGAGGTTAAATTTGCCAAATATTTAAAGGGGCGATCGCCCTTGTCTTGCTGGTTTTTATCTGAAGAGCAATCACAATGTTTCTTATGCCCTGGACAAGGGGCGATCGCCCTTGTCTTGGGGGTTTTTATCTGTAGAGCAATAGACCTTAAGCTGCGACCCCCCCTTAACCCCCCCCTAACCCCCCCTTAATAAGGGGGGGAAAATTACCAAAAAACAGACATTTCCCCCCCTTAATAAGGGGGGGTTAGGGGGGGGTTAAGGGGGGGTCGCAACAGGTCTAATCACAATGTTTTTTATGCGCTGGACAAGGGGATGGGCGCCCCTTGTCTTGGGGGTTTTTATCTTTTCGCCAAAAAAATATGTAACAGTCATGTTCTCTCTGTTTTTAGCAAACATCACTGTTACAATATGCTTTTATTTTACTTTTTCCAGCTTTCTTTGTGCTGCTGCTCTCAAGATTGTGTTCAATAAGTATTATTAGTTACTATTTTTCCCTATTGACCAGTTGTTTAACTTATCTAACACTAAGGGAATTACCATAATTAGTAATTTTATTTCCCAGGGTGCGAAGATCAGGGTTAAAAGAGCAGACAGTAAAGCTGTGGATGCCATTGCTACTTTAACGATTTCCTCTTTAGTGTTTATACTTAAACAGGCTGCGGCTGTAGCAATTGTTAGAGTCATTATAGAAGGCACAAGCATCGGTGTTTCCTCATAGAGTTTTGGGTTGATGCGGGTGCGTTCCTTCGGTTTTTATAACCTACTTCCGTCTCTCCTCTGTCCTTTTTTGACTTTGGGGAGATGAACGATTTATCCTTTTAGACTTTTCTGTTTTAACACGTTTTTATGGATTTGTCAAGCTTTTTTTTGGTTAATTTTGTCAATATTTCATCACACAAGTCTTTTTTTTATTTTTTGGTTTTTTGGGTTAACTTCTTTAGGTACTACTAAAAAGTTTATTGAGTCACCTACTCACCAGTTATTTTTTTAAAAAATAATGCTGTACGTTCTTGTGTTGACCCTAGAACGTACAGCCTCATAGCTCTCAACTGTTCACTGATTACTGTTCACTGCTCACTGTCATAACTGGTGAGTAGTGACAGATAATTATTTTTTATTTATTAAACAACACTTAACTACTTAGTTAATATCAGCAGAGTTGGTTGTAGCTATTGTAGGTTCTGTTAAAATAGGTTTACTACATTGTGATTTCAAAAATTCTGGTAAATCAAAATCATTGCTGAAGTTTACCCCTGTTGAATCATCAAAATCGGGATTGGGGTAAGAGAAATTTGCATCAGTTTCTAGAGTTTCTGTTGGGATCTCTTCTTCATTTACATCTTTTTGAAAAGAAAACTGAACAAGTTGTAAATGGGTAAGATCTGCCCCTAAAATTCCCAACCGTAGTAAGTCATATTCATTGTCAAATTTAGTGACGAAATTATTCAGTTGGTATTTAATGTTTTGCAGTTGGGAAATATCAGCTAAATCAACTGATGCAGATTTTAAAGTTATTGCGGTCATTTCTCCTCAGCTTTTATTTATTTCATTTACTGTTCTACCTTCCAATCTACCCAAACTCAAAGAGAAACACTTCACCCATTTGGGTAAAATCAGTTCACCTATTTAGGTGATAAAAAGGATCCATTAAGTATGGGGATGGGATCATAAAAAAAGCCTTCAAAAGGTAACTACCTTCTGAAGACTGATGGGAAAAATTGGATGAAATTACCATTCATTGATGAATGATCATGTGGCGATCGCTATCAAAACTCACATACCCTTGACGTTGAAAATGTCCGAGGAGTCGCGTTACCGTAACTCTGGTAGTTCCAATAGCATTAGCCAGGTTTTGGTGAGTAAAGCGGACAACTAAACGAGACCCCGCACTCAAAGGTTGACCCAGATCTTGTTTTAGCAGTTGCAATAACTCCAGTAAGCGATCTTCGACGCGACGCATACCAGCGATCGCCAGGAGCGCTTCTGTTTGACGCATTCTGCGAAGTACTTGAGTTAAAACATGGTGTGCGAGATTTGGTGACGCTTCAATTTCTGCCAAAGAGTACAATAACAGAGAAACATCAGATAATGCTTTTCCTTGATAGCCATCGTTACTGGTTAACCCCATACCAAAAAATGTAGAGGGTTGTGACCAACCTAACAACACTTCTTCTCCTAAAGGATTAAATTTACTGAGTTGCACCACACCCTCTTCTACCTGCCAAACCCCGTGATTTATGAGAGGTATTTTAGTTCCCTTATCATAAAAATGTCGTCTAGTTCCATCTTTTTCGAGATTCGGGAATATTTGTTGACTTTGATTGTAAGTAAGGAGCATAGTCCTGGAAGTCTTAGCAAAAAACAACTTTTGTTTCCTAGCTTACAACCCTAATGTTAAGAGAAAGTTAACTGATTGGTTATTGGTCATTGGTTATTGGTCAAACGTCACTGGTTAAAACCTAGGAGCGGGTTTAGAGATAATCTTATAGTCATAACTAGAATTTTTAAATCAAAACCCGCCCCCGAAACGTTATTAGTCTTATGTTATTTGGTCGGTAATTAGTCATTAGCAGAAAATATCTACTACAAAATCAAAAATCTGCGTCAATTTTTTTTGTAGTTTATCAAATAAAAACAGGATTTTTTCCCAACTATAATTATTAATTATTAATTAAAAAGTAATGACACTGCGAATAGATTGACCATTGTGCATTAAATCAAAAGCATCATTAATATTTTCCAGGGGCATAACATTAGTAATCAAATCATCAATATTAATTTTACCTTCCATGTACCAATCTACAATTTTAGGGACATCGGTGCGGCCTCTTGCGCCACCAAAAGCGCTACCTTTCCAGACTCTTCCTGTTACTAATTGAAAAGGACGAGTACTAATTTCTTGTCCTGCACCAGCCACCCCAATAATGGTAGAAACTCCCCAACCTTTATGACAGCATTCTAATGCTTGCCGCATCAGATTTACATTACCTATACATTCAAAACTATAATCTGCGCCACCCTTAGTTAAATCTACCAAATAACTAACTAAATCGCCGTCTATTTCATGGGGGTTAACAAAGTGAGTCATGCCAAATTTTTCTGCTAGAGAGCGTTTTTGAGGATTAATATCAACCCCAACAATCACATCTGCACCCACCATTTTCGCGCCTTGGATCACGTTTAAACCAATGCCACCCAAACCAAAAACTATTACATTGGAACCAGGTTCAACTTTAGCTGTATTAATTACTGCACCTATGCCAGTAGTAACGCCGCAACCTATATAACAAACTTTATCAAAAGGGGCATCTTCTCTAATTTTTGCGAGAGAAATTTCTGGCAAAACTGTATAATTAGCAAAAGTAGAAGTTCCCATATAATGATGGATCATTTTCCCATTGTAGGAAAAACGACTGATACCATCGGGCATAACTCCTCGCCCTTGAGTTAAACGAATAGCTTGACAAAGATTAGTTTTTCTGCTAAGACAATATTCACATTGACGACATTCGGGGATATAAAGAGGAATAACATGATCCCCTGGTTTAAGACTTTTAACCCCTTCGCCCACTTCTACCACTATACCTGCACCTTCATGTCCCAGAATAGCGGGAAATAAACCTTCTGGATCTTTCCCAGAAAGAGTATACGCATCAGTATGACAAACTCCAGTAGCTTTAATTTCTACGAGTACTTCTCCTATACAAGGACCTTCAAGTTTTACGGTTTCAATGCTTAAGGGTTTTCCTGGTTCAAAAGCAACTGCTGCTTTAACATCCATAATTTTTAATTCAAATCATCATTAGTATTTTATAGCCAGTGGGTTAGGAATTGTGAAAACAAAAGATAAAAAGTTTAAAAGTCATTCCCACTCACCTATTGAGTGGGGTTAAGAAGATTTTGCCTTGATACCGCTACAAAAGCAGTAAAATAATTAATAGCGGTTGGCATTTATTAGAAAAATATGAAACATCGTTTTTTTCGGTTTTTAATATTTTCAATATCTTTAGTAGTTACTAATCCTATTTTAGCAGAAGATAAGGATGTGAATGCGTATTTATGTGAGGCTAATACTCAAGCTCAGTTGGGAGAATATGAAGCGGCATTTAATGCTTATACTGAGATAATTAAATTAGATCCTAAAGAGGAAACGGCTTATAATAATCGGGGGATAATTTATTATAACAGAGGAGAATATCACCTGGCGCTGGCTGATTTTGAAAAGGCGCTGGAAATCACTCCTGATAATGTTTATATAGCAAATAATCGTTTGGTTGTTAAATATGAATTGGGAGAACAAGAAAAAGCTAAAGAGGATTTTAAAGAGTTGTTGGAAAAGCATCCAGGAATAGCAGAAATTTATAATAATTTGGGGGCTATTTATTCTGAAGAGAAAGATTATGATACAAGTTTAAAAGCATATGCAGTGGCTCTTAAACTTAATCCTAATTTATTTAATGTTTATTATAATGGGGGTATTCTTTATGAAGTTTTGGGAGAGAATGACCAAGCAATGAAAGGTTATACTAAGGCGATAGAATTAAAGCCTGAAGTTGCTGATACTTATTATAATCGGGGGGAAATTTATTATAAATTGGGAGAGTATCAAAAAGCTGTGGAAGATTATAATAAAGCGATCGAACTAAATTTAATGAATGAGAAAGTTGTTAATAATCGCGGGTTGATTTATTACAGAGTAGGGGAATATCAAACAGCAGGAAATCATTTTCAAAAGGCAATTGAGTTAAATCCAGATTTACCAGAAGCTTATAATAATCGGGGAGCTACTTGGTATAATTTAGGGGAATATGAACAGGCAATACTTGATTATGATCGAGCATTAGAATTTATACCTGAATCTGCAGAAGTTTATTACAATCGGAGTTTGAGTTATGCTATGTTGGGGGAGCAAGAAAAAGCAATTACTGATGTGGAAAAAGCAGTGGATATATTTAATGAGTCGGAAAATATGGCAGGGGTTGAACAAGGAGAATTGTTGTTAGAAGAATTGAAAAACAATACAGTAAAAACTAATGCTCCTTTTATTCTATTAAGCCCGCCAAATAAGGTGATTTTGGCAACTATTGAAACTAATAAATTTTATTGTAATTAATTATCATGAATGAGTGGAGGAGAGGCAATGGGCTGAAGCCCATTGTCTTAAGTCTATTTTTTTAAATCTATCTATTGTCTTAAGTCTATTGTCTTAAGTCTATAGTTTTAAGTCTATTGTTTTAAGTTTATCTATAGTCTTAAGTCTATAGGTTTAAGTCTATTGTTTTAAGTCTATCTATTGTCTTAAGTCTATTGTTTTAAGTCTATTGTCAAAGTCATAAGATTTGATTTTTGATTTTCACAACTCTATCAAGGAAATGCTATATTAACAAAAAAAATGCAGGAAAAAGAAAAGCAAAAATTGAGAAAAAACTTGTTGGAAAAAAGGCGGAGTCTGGAGGGGAAAGAGTGGAGGGAAAAAAGCGATCGCCTGATGGATAACTTAGAAAAATTACCGTTATTTGTGGAAGCTAAAACCATATTAGCTTATTTTAGTTTTCGGCAAGAACCTGATTTGAGTGCTTTATTTACAGATAAGAGAAAATGGGGGTTTCCTCGGTGTGTGGGAAAAACTTTGAGCTGGCATTTTTGGCAAGTAGGAGATAGGGTAGAAATAGGAGCTTATGGGATAACAGAACCACATCAAGATTTATTAAAGGTAAAGCCAGAAGAAGTAGATTTAATTTTGGTACCTGCAGTAGCTTGTGATTATGAAGGATATCGCTTAGGGTATGGTGGCGGTTTTTATGACAGAATGTTAAGCGCTGCTGAATGGAAAAATATACCCACCATTGGGATAGTTTTTGACTTTGCTTACTTACCCCAGCTACCAGTGGAAAGCTGGGATAAAAAGTTAGATTTGGTTTGTACTGACTGAGCATTTATGCTTAAAATTTTTCTGTTTTTATTAAGTTTTTTATCCAAACATCCTAATTAGCATCAAAGTTAGTTAATCTAAAAAATGTAAGTGCGTTAGAGCCAAGAAGCAGCACTTTACGGTTTTATTGATTATATTTAAGCGAAAAACTATGAAACACTACTGCGATGAATGGATTAATGAATGGTGTAGAGAAAATGGCTGGACAGATTTAACTTTTGTTGCTTATAATTATTGGGCATTTCCTCCTAATGCAGTAATGCCTGAACCTATTCCACCTCAAGTTTTAAAATTAATTAAAGCTAAAAATGGATTGTCTCCAGAAGAGAAAAAATGGTTAATGGGAGCAGGAATTGTTACCATAATTAGCATCATTGCTAGTTTAATGATGTACTGTCCTATGCCTTTGGTTTTTGCTTTTGCTTGTAATGCAGTAACTGTGGCAATTTTAGAGGTAGAAGAGGCATAATAGTTACTAAAAAAGCAAATAAAGTAAGCGGGTATTAGTTATGCCCTCACCCGCGCTTAATTCTGGTTTAATGGATGTGTGGCCATTAACTTTAAAAGATCCTCTACCTATTTTACCCATACCTTTGCGTTTTCCTGACCCAGATGTGGTGTTAGACTTATCAACAGCAATGGCGCTTTCTTTGTGAGGAAGCAGCTTATGATTTATCTATTAACTATCGAACTCAACCTCCACCACCCACATTATCTGTTGAGGAAAAAAAGTGGTTAGAATTGAGAAAAAATAGTATGTAAAAAAAATGCGAAAACTCTTGATAAACGGATTAATTGTGAGTGGAATAGCTGTGTTATTTGGGATAAAAACATCAGCTCAAATAGTCCCAGATAAGACTCTGGGTACAGAAAATTCCGTGATAACTCCAGAAGATATAATTGAAGGGGGAGCAATCAGAAATAGTAACCTTTTCCACTCGTTTCAGGAATTTAATGTAGGGGAAGGACAACAAGTTTATTTTGCGAACCCAGAAGGAATAACTAATATACTATCTCGTGTAACAGGTAAAAATATTTCTGAGATTTTTGGTACATTAGGAGTTAATGGGTTAGCTAATTTATTTTTTATTAATCCCAATGGTATTGTATTTGGAGAAAATGCAAAATTAGCTGTGGGGGGTTCATTTTTTGCAAGTACAGGAGAAGGGGTAATTTTTGATAACTATTCCTTTAGTGCAACTAACCCGCAAAGTGTACCGTTATTAACAATAAATGTGCCCATTGGGTTGCAAATGGGAACAAACCCAGGGGAAATAAAAGTAGAAGGAACGGGTCATGATTTAATGATTATAGAGCCAATATTTTCCCCTATTCAGCGTCAAAGTTATGATCATGGTTTAACAGGAGCTCCAGGGAAAACTTTAGGGTTGGTAGGGGGAAAAATAACCTTTGACGGAGGAATAGTAACAACACCAGGGGGAAGAATAGAAATAGGGAGTGTTAGGGATGGGGTAGTTAGTTTTAATGGTGAGGGAAAATTAGAATATTTAGGAGTAGAAAAATTTGGGGAAATAATTATGAGTAATAGCTCGTTAGTAGATGGGAGTGGGGAAAGTAGCGGTGAAATAAAAGTACAAGGAAGTGTTTTGCAAATCAAAGAAGGCTCAGTAATATGGTTACAAAATAGAGGAGCGCAACCATCAGGAAATATTGAAGTTAATACCTCAGAATCAATAGAGATTACTGGGAGTAGTCTAAATTTAATTATTAGTGCAATTAGGACTGATACTATAGGTGAAGGAAAAGGAGGAAATACAAAAGTTACAACTAACAATATGAAGATTTCAAATGGGGGAGAAATAATAACTCAAACCTTTGGTCGAGGAGAGGGAGGAAAAGTATTTGTAGAAGCAAGGGAAAAAATTAATATCACAGGATTTTCTCGTTATAATTTAGTTCCAAGTGGCATTTTTACCTCAAGTAACAGTGTTGGTAATGGAGGTAAAATCACTTTATCAACAGTAAATTTAACTATCAAAGATGGAAGTTCTATAGGAACTACAGCATTTGGAATTGGAAAAACAGGAGACATAACTGTTAATGTTGCTGATACTATAGAAATAAGTGGATTTAATCCTATAAATTTTACTGTAAATGCAATAGGTACTTATGATTATAATCGTGGAAATGCGGGAAATTTAACAGTCACAACTTCTTCTTTAATATTAAGAAATGGCGGAAATTTATCTACTGCAACTTTCGCTTATGGTCAAGCAGGAAATGTGATGATAAACGCCACAAAAAGCATAGAAATAGAGGATAAAATGGCGGGAGTTGTTCCCATAAATCCTGCTCAAATAGGTTCTTCTGCTCCCCTATTAGATGAGGCATTCAAACAGTTTTTTGGGTTGCCAGAAATACCTTCAGGAAACGCAGGTAATGTTATCATTAATACCCCCGTTTTGCGCGTATCAGGTGAGGGTTTAATTAGTGTAAAAAATGATGGTACAGGCAATCCAGGTACAGTTAACATCAATGCTGATTCAATTATCCTCAAAAATGGCGGGGAAATAACTGCTAGTACCAATTCAGGTACAGGAGGAAATATTGCCATAAATACTGGTACATTGCAATTAGAAAATGGATTAATTAATGCTTCTACTTCAGGTTCAGGTGATGGAGGAATAATTACCATCAACGCTAGAGAATCATTAGAAGTAATTGGCGAAGGCAGTCAAGTTTTACAAGAAAGAATTGAAAATATAGTTAACAAGAGAACTGTCACTCCCTTCAATCTTAAACAAGGCATTTTCACCTTAACATTGAGTTCAGGAAATGCAGGAATAATCAACATTTTTACACCAAATTTACAGGTAAGTAATGGGGGGTTTATGGCTACTACTACCTTCGATGAAGGAGCAGGAGGAAACATTAACCTTGAGGTAGGAAATAACCTAAAAATAGACAACTCTTTACTTGCAACAGGAACATTTACTGCCGCACCATCAGGAGATATAAATATCAACGCTCGCCAACTCACAGCAACAGGTGATTCTCAAGTATTAACTACCACTTTTAGTACTGGAAAAGCAGGGAATTTAACAGTAAATGTAACAGACTTTATTAACTTAACTAAACCCAGCAATATTTCCACCTTTTTCACCACAGGTTTATTTGCAACTTCTAGCACAAATGCTGGAGGAAGTGGCGGAAATATTAACATTACCACAGGAGCTTTAAATATTAACAATGGTGCAGCAGTTTCTGTCAGTGGTGAAGGGGTGGGAAATGCAGGAAATATAGAAATATTTGCAGAAAATATCTTTTTAAATAATGGAAAAATAATAGCTACCAGTAATTCGGGAGAGGGAGGGAATATTAACCTGCAAGTAGGGGAATTATTGCTATTACAAAATAACAGTGAAATATCTACCCGTGCAGGAACAGGAAAAACTGGGGGAGGAAATGGAGGAAATATTAATATAAATGCTCCTTTTATTATTGCTTTTCCCAACCAAGATAATAATATTACTGCCAATGCTTTTACAGGAAATGGAGGGAATATTAACATTAACAGTGAGGCAATATTTGGCATTTATACCAGTGAGAAAAACTTCCCAAATAGTAATGAGATAACTGCATCCTCAGAGTTAGGAATAGATGGAAGAATTACCATTAATACCATAGAAGGAAAACCAGAATCAGGGTTAATTCAATTAACCACTGAAACTACCGATCCAACTAATAAAATAACTAGAGGATGTTCAGGGGAAGAGAGCAGTTTTATCATCACAGGAAGGGGAGGTATTCCCGACAATCCAACTCAGATATTAAAAGATAGTATATTGTGGGAAGATAGACGGAATTTTGAGAGCAATAAAACTCTTGATCCTGTGGAGGACAATAATGAGCGAGAAATTCAACAAATAGTAGAAGCAACAGGTTGGATAATTGGAGAAAATGGGCGAGTTATTTTAACTGCAACTTATCCACAAAATCAATTTTTATATGTTTTTAAATGTAATTAATAGAGGTCCAAGAAAAAATAAATCAAGTTTTGCCAGACAAGTAGTCTTGTTACATAAGAAAAATTTGTAGTAAAAATGATATTTATTAACAAGCAGCCCGAGACTTGGGGCGATCGCCCCAAGTCTGAACAAGACATACATAAATAAATATAGCTGCCAAGGGATCAGCGATCGCTGCTATTATTTTTCAGACTCTGGGGAGATATTCTGGGACGAGGTTGAGAAATAATCATCAAAGGATCGCCGATGGTGGTAATTTTCCAAGGAGGAGAGTCTAAATAACGAGCAGCCACCAGAAAGGGAGAACCAACCATCATTCGCCGAATGAGATATTTAGGGGGAATAAAAGCATACAAAAAAGGTTCATGGACACTACCAACATAAGCATAAGCACCATTTTCTAGCCAACGTGCGGCAATAGTTGCTGGGTTATCAGGAGTAGCAGCAGAGAAACTATGGATAAAATAGATAGCAGCAGGAAATTTAAGTTGAGGGATATCATTCACATCAACCTCACCATCACCCACCTCAAACTCTGAGGGAGTCCCCTTAGAATTAACAAATATCCAGTCATAGTCCCATTTTTCATCAGTCAAACCGCGCCAAGTGATTTTACCAGCTTGAGGACGCTGGACCAATTTAGTCTGGATCCCAACTTGGGAAAGCTCCCTACTCGGAGTATTCATCTCATAATTGAGCCAGGGGGGTGTTTTTTGATAACTATCGTAAAATAGAGCAGTATTCATGTCGAGAAAGAGAGAACACATGGCTTGATAAACAGCGCGGTTGGTGTCTCCATAAATCCAGCCCACAACTGCCCAGCGCGAGCCATTTTGATTCCTTGCTAAACCATCAGTTACCGCTAAAGGTTGATCATCCTTTTCAGGGGAAGGATATTTAACCCCCAGTTGGCGCACAAGAGTCACTGTATCAATGGAGTCACCCAGTTGAGCGTAAGGATAACCAGTGAGTTTCACTAAATTTTCAACCTCCGTTGTGAGACTCTTCCATTGTTGAGGTGTAAGAGTGTCGTTAGCTGTGCCAAAATCACCCTCAAGAAATACCAAAGGTTGACCATAAGCAGTAGCCAAAGCTACAGCAGCAGGTAGTGCGGAGTCTTGTTGTGAAGTAATTACCACTCCTGGAGGTTGCCAACCCAGACTCTGCCATGTTTCTTTGAGCGAGACTACATCTTCTGCATCCCATGCAGCAGCTACAGCACCAATTATTGATTCTTGAAGGGGAGTATTTGAACTCACTGGGGCTAAATGAATCACCTCAGCAGGTTTGAAACGCTCAAGAAACATTTCTGTATAAGAATTATCTCCAATTAAAATCGGCCAACGCCCAGCGAGACTCCAATCGGCGATCGCCTTAAAAAACGTTGTTTGATCGGGAACAATCACCACCCGATCTATAGTAGGAATATAAGCCCGTATCTGAGCAATTCTACGACCGAGGTTAATGGGCCAACTCGCAAAATTTTGGGAAAATTGAGGTATTTTGGGTAACTCTTTTTGCTCTTGGGAGGCGAATAAACCGACTACTAATGAGCAGAGTAATGCAGCGAGGAATAGCCAACGAAACAATCTTTTTTTTCTTTGCGATCGCATTTTCTCCCTATGTTTCATCTCGCTAACATTTTTCTGACATAGACAAAGGGGGGTAGTCCCCAAGCGTAAGCAATTTTCCTAACTTTCATAGTTATTGCTATATTTTTATTGTGCCAAATTTTTATTAACTTAATAATTATTAATTTTTCCCTGTGCATGTAATTGGTAAAATACTAAAAAATAAGAGGGCAAAGAGAATGGAAACGTTAAATGATTTGAGTATCGAAAGATTTAATCAACTTCAGGGAAAATTAAGGCAAATTTGGCACAATGTAGATATTTTTGACCAAGATGATTATGATATTCTAGTCATTCCTTCTTTTAGTATTGACCAACGAGTAGGGCAAAGAGTAGCAGGTTTCCTTCATTATGAAGAAAGGTTATTATTTTCTTTAATTCGTCTGCGCAACCCCTACACTCGCCTGATCTACGTTACTGCGCAGCCTCTTTCGCCTATTATTATTGATTATTATCTCCAATTGTTGCCAGGGATACCTTTTTCCCATGCACGCGATCGCCTACTGCTCCTTACTACCTATGATGGCTCTTTTAAACCCCTAACTGAAAAAATTCTTGAACGTCCCCGTTTAGTAGAACGTATTCGCAGAGCGCTACGACATGAAAAATCATACATGGTTTGTTTTAATTCTACTCCTTTGGAACGAGAATTATCTTTAAAATTAGATATTCCTCTGTTAGCAGCTAGTCCAGATTTAATTTACTGGGGTTCAAAAAGTGGCAGTAGGGAAATTTTTGCAGAGTGTAATCTTGCCCATCCAGATGGTACTCAATTAGTTAACAATGTGGATGATTTAGTGATAGCAACACACCAATTATGGCAACGTCAACCGCAGTTACAACGCATAGTAATTAAACTAAATGAGGGTTTTTCTGGAGAAGGAAACGCTATTTTAAATTTAACACCTATGGTTAATGCAACAGCAAAAATAAGCGATCTTAAACAACAATTTGAGCATTTAAGTTTTCAAGCTCAAGGAGAAACTTGGAGTAATTTCTCAAGTAGAATACCAGAGTTAGGTGCAATAGCTGAAGCATTTATTGAAGGAGAAGAAAAGCGATCGCCTTCGGTGCAAGGTTACATTACTCCAACTCAAGAAGTACATATCCTTTCTACCCACGATCAAATATTAGGTGGACCAGATGGTCAAATATACTTAGGTTGTCGTTTTCCCGCCGATGAAGCTTATCGTTTACAACTGCAAGAATTAGGTTTAAAAGTAGGTCAAGCTTTAGCTAAAAAAGGGGCGATCGAAAGATTTAGCGTTGATTTTATTGCAGTGCATCAACAGAATAAATGGGATATTCAAGCCATAGAAATTAACCTGCGTAAAGGTGGCACAACTCATCCTTTTATGGCGTTAAAATTCCTCACCAACGGTACTTATGATTATGATACTGGTTTATTTTTCTCCCAAGATGGTCAAGCCAAGTATTATATAGCAACAGACAACTTACAAAAAGCAGCTTATCGCGGTTTATTACCCAATGATTTAATGGATATTATTGCTAAATATCGTCTTCATTTTGATAGTAGCACCCGCACAGGAAATATTTTTCATTTAATGGGTTCACTTTCAGAACATGGGAAATTAGGTTTAACCAGTATTGGTAATTCTTTAGAAGAAGCAGAAGCAATTTATCATCAAGTAGAGCAAGTTTTAGATCAAGAAACTCAACCCTTAACTAATACCTCTTCCTTTGATTTTGCTTCCACTCTTCCTATTACTTGGATGGAAGGGCTAAAAACACTCACCAGCTAATTCTATCTTACCTATTACCTGGCTCGGACTGGATTTCGGTGTAGGTAAATTGCTAATTATCTAGTTTTGTAACTTAATTAGCAAAGGTAGATGCAGTACTTTGCATATATGGGCGATTAAACAAATGCTCCAAAGTATCTGGATCATCGTGAGTAGCCCAGTACATTACATTACGATGAGAACAACCCAGAAGATCGGCAATTTCAGCATATGATTTCCCATCATTTACAAGTAGTAAAATAAGTACTCGCTCTCGAAAATTGGGGCAACTACTTTTACGCAGTGCCTTTTGAAACCTCTTTTTTTGGTATTGATTTAGGAAATTGAATACACGCATAGTTCCTAAATTGATAATATTTATTTTCTCCTTTTTAGCACATTTTTGCTTAACTTTTCTCCTTTTTTAATAATTTTTTTTAGATTATAAAAAATTGTTTAATTTCCTTTTTAGTATTATATTCTAAATAATATATCTTAGGACAAGAACTCCAGATAAGTAAATCTAGATAAGGGGGGATACCGCCCCCAGTCTGGAGCCCTAAACAAAATACAAGGGCGCGGATCTGGGGTGTTGATTTTGGCTCAAATTTAACAACGTAATTTCATACACTTTTTATTTTAAGTAGGGTGGGCAATGCCCACCCTACTAGAGTTAGTTTTGAGCTTAAAAAAAGTGTTCAAGACAAAGGGCGCGGATCCCCTTGTTTTTTCAAAAAAACATGCTTTTTTTAAAGTATGATCTTTTTGGCTACGGAATAACGAGAAGAGCGCTCATTTACTATTTCAATTTCCTCAGCAATGCCATAAAAATATTTGACCATTTGTTGTTTAGTTGTTAAATCACCCCAGCGCCATAGTAAATCATAAGCTTTTAAGCCTATTCTATCAGTTGTGGTAGTTAAAAAATTAAAGACAAAATCCTCTCCAGTCTCTCCATATTTTAAAGCTTCTAATAACAAATATAGTCTTATTTCTTCAGAGTTAGATTCTAATTCTAAACGTTGTTTAATACCAGCTAAACCACCTAAAACAGCGGCTGAAAATTGCTGTGATGACTGATTACCTAAAACAACATCACCTGGACGAGGTTGGGGTAAATTTTGTGTCATAGTAGATAAATAATAAGTAAAATTTTTAGTAAGAGTATGCTTCTATTAGACAAAACTAACCATAAATGGAACCCAATTATTAAGCAATTTGAGGCTGTTATTGGTAAAGATGGGGTTATCCGTAGGAAAGAAGAATTACTCACCTATGAGTGTGATGGTTTGAGCGCTTATCGTCAACGCCCTACAGTTGTGGTACTCCCTCGCACCACAGAGCAAGTAGCGGCGGTTGTAAAGATTTGTGCAGCAAACCAAATCCCCTGGGTAGCTAGAGGAGCGGGTACGGGTTTATCTGGGGGTGCGTTACCAGTAGAAAACTGTGTTCTTATCGTCACCGCTCGCCTGAAAAAAATCCTCGAAGTTGATTTAGAAAACCAGCGGGTTGTGGTTCAACCAGGAGTTATTAATAACTGGGTGACTCAAGCTGTCAGTGGAGCGGGTTTTTATTACGCTCCCGATCCCTCAAGTCAAATTATTTGTTCTATTGGTGGTAATGTAGCAGAAAATTCTGGGGGTGTTCACTGTCTGAAATATGGAGTTACTACTAATCATGTCTTGGGTTTAAAACTGGTAACCCCTGATGGTTCTATTATTGATGTTGGTGGGAAAATACCAGAAATGCCAGGATATGACCTTACTGGCTTGTTTGTCGGCTCTGAGGGTACATTAGGTGTTGCTACAGAAATTACTCTCCGTATTCTCAAAACTCCAGAATCAATTTGTGTTGTGTTGGCGGATTTTCCCAGTATTGAAGCTGCGGGCGCTGCAGTTGCGGATATTATCAGTGCTGGAATTATTCCCGCTGGGATGGAAATGATGGATAACTTGAGTATTAATGCGGTGGAAGATGTGGTAGCAACTGGTTGTTATCCCAGGGATGCTGCGGCTATTCTGTTAGTAGAATTGGATGGGCTACAAGTAGAAGTGGCTACGAATAAAGCGCGAGTTGCGGCAATTTGTGAGCAAAATGGCTCCAGAAATATCACTTCAGCTAATGACCCAGAAACCCGCTTCAAGCTCTGGAAAGGTCGTAAAGCTGCTTTTGCTGCTGCAGGACATATTAGCCCTGATTATTTTGTCCAAGATGGTGTAATTCCTCGTACTCAATTGGTTAATGTTTTACAAGAAATTAATACTTTGGGTGAACAATATGGCTATCGCATTGCTAATGTTTTTCATGCAGGTGATGGCAATCTTCATCCTTTGATTTTATATGATAATGCTGTTGCAGGCGCTTTTGAAGAAGTGGAAAAGTTAGGGGGAGAAATTCTCAAACTTTGCGTTAAAGCTGGTGGTAGTATTTCTGGAGAACATGGTATTGGGTCTGATAAAAATTGTTATATGTCAGATATGTTTAACTCCGTAGATTTGGAAACTATGCAATATGTGCGTCAAGTATTTAATCCTCAAGATTTGGCTAACCCAGGTAAGATTTTTCCTACTCCTAAAACTTGTGGAGAAGTGGCTAATGCAAAGAGGTCAGAATTTAAAGGTGTAACCGCTTTTTAAGGGTTTTAATCCCCCCCTTAATCCATAATTTAGGGGGGATAATAGACCTCAAGCGAGAAGTAGTGTTAACCCCCCCAACCCCCCCGCAGGTTCGGGGGGGAAAATGCTTATTTTTTCGGTCATCTCCCCCCCGAACCTGCAGGGGGGTTGGGGGGGGTTTTTACGGTTTCGCAAGAGGTCTAATATTGTTAAGAAATTACTCAGAAATAGCAGTGAATAGTGAGCAGGTAATGAATGCACTTTCTCATCAATACTTGAGCGCGCATATAATGATAAATTGGGGATAAAAGATCAGGGGCGATCGCTTTTTTTCTAACAATCTAAATTTATATTTTGATGCATAAAATGATGAATTAATTAACCAGTTTGTGCATAAATGCGGCTAGTTAATATTTCATTTGCTTCTAGAGGTTTAATGGCGGTTTTGGTGTGCAAAATTAAAAGGGGCAAGGAAACTACCGCCCCTTGTCTTATTTTTTTGTCAAAAACCAATATGTTATTAATTTTGCTTACCTACTTAAATTAAGCAATTAAAGTAATTCACATCAGAGGTTTTCAATGGTAGGGGAAGTTAGATATAGCGTTTCTCTTAGTTTCGAGGTAAGGACAAGGGGCGGTATCGCCCCTTGTCTTACCAAGAAAAACTGGACTTCACTACTATGATAATTGCTATGTATTATTTTCCCAACAAGGGGGGATAATATTGTTGATAAATTACTCTGAAATAGGGCGATGTTTCTCAAATGCACTTAACATAGTGCTCTCAGGATTATCAATACAATATTCAATGACTTTATCGGTAATTTCTGCTAAATTACGAGCAATTACCTTTTCATCGTTTTTTCCTGTGACATATCCATGATAAAAAACCATTGTATATTCTTGTTCATTATCATCCATTTTTAACACTGTTCTACAGTCCATAGTGGTGATATCAACTTGATCAGCTTCTTCAACTTCTTCTTGCGCAGAAGCTGGTATTGTTGAGATTTCTCCTACTAATATTGTTGCTGCTAACAGTAAAAAAAGTTTTTTCATTGTGGTAATTTATCTCCTTAAAATTGAGTTTATTGAGTTCTCCATTGATTTATTAACTTTTGTAGCATTTTCGGTTAGTTCCCTAAACCGCCTGGGGTTGAAACCCCAGGCTAATAGCTAAAGTCCTCGCGCATAGGACTATTTTCTATCTATGATAATGCTTTTAGTCCATTTTAATGGACTTTTGTTATTAGCCTGGGATTTCAATCCCAGGCGGTTTATGGTACTAAACATGAGTTTATGGATAATAGTACAATATCTGAGGATAACCGAGCAATTTAAATTTTTGCCGCCTAACCCCCCTACAAGGGTTCAAATTTTAATGATTTAGGACGCAAATAAGTAGGACAATGTTGAACCAAATAATAAGGTTTATCTTTGGTCAAAATTGGGTCAACTAAACTAATATAACGGCTACTCATAATATTATGCCAATCTCGAATAACTAGATCTAGAAAAACTGGGTCAGAGGAGTTAAGTTTTTTTTGTACACCTAAACCTCTACGCATAAATAACCAAGTGGAGGTTTTTAGTTTCCACAGTAGATCTTCTTTCGCATATTCCCCATATTTTTCTAGATACATTTCTTTATATTTTTCCTGTTTTTCCATTATTTGTTGATACTCTGGGGAGTTTTTATCTAGTCCCCAATTACGATAATGATGAATTGCTATTTTTTTGGTATAAACTATATCATATCCAGCAAAAAGTACTTTAGTAGTTAAATCTGGATCAATGCCATAATCGCGAAATTTTTCACAAAAACCCCCTACTTCTTTTAGTACTTTTGTTCTTAATAAACCCTGGTTAACATTGAGTACTCCCACTGCTGAAACTCCCCCAATATAAGGAGCATCTACAAATGGTCCTTGTTGGTCACGTACTTTCAGACCAACCATACCTATTTCTGGGTTTTTTTCTAATATTTCTACTGCAATATCTAACCCTTTATTCACTACCACATTATCATCACTAAGCCAACAAACATAAGGGGTATCTATTATTTTAAACACTTGATTATAGGCGCGAGCTTGTCCTATTTTTTCCCCAACAAAAATGGGAATTACTTTTTCTGAAGCAATAGATTTTAAATACTCAATTGTTCCATCTGTTGACCCTGCATCAGTGATGTAAACTTGAACAGGAGTGTTAGTTTGAGCGAAAATACTGGTAATGGCTTTTTTTAGTAAATCTAAACGATTACAAGTGCCAATAACAACAGAAAGTTTCATGTTTTACTCCTCTAAAAATTGTTCAGCCGTACGCTGTGGGTCATCATATTTTAGGGTAATTTTTTCCCGTAATTCTGGCCAGGTAGCATGATAATAAATACTGTCCCAACGTTTAAGATAAACTTCGTGATCGCTTATCTTAACCTCATTATTACTTTGACGCACTGCTTCTTTTGGGTCATAATAGTGTTCCACAAAAGCGCCTGGACAGTCAATTATTTCATACCCAGCTAACCACATTTTCAAGCAAACATCGCTATCTGCTTTATAAAAAATATATTGGTCTTCTTCTACCCAACCCACATTTTCTAATGCTGATTTTAAATAAATTCCATGATTAATTGCTAATTTACCACCTAAAGATTTTTGCACATAATATGTTTTTTCCTCTGGCCAGTTGCGAAAATAAAAGGCTACTCCGCCTATATTTCTTCCTTCTTGCTCCATTTCCTCAAATTTTTCTAATCCTAAATTTACTGCATTGGGTAATAATAAACAATCATCACTAATCATTAAAATATATTTACCTTGAGCTGATTTAAAACCCAAATTCATAAAGTAACCCCAACTGCGTCTTTCAATGGTTTTTCCTTGAACTTCACCGCGATTATGTTGGACAATAGTAATGAGATCTTTTTGTTGAATTAACCACTCTAAAGATCCATCATTTGACCCTCCATCTATTACTATAATTTCATAAACTACATTAATTTGATTATTCCTCACACTATTAATAGCTTTTTCCAATAATTTACGGCGATTATAACTACCAATAACCACAGAAAGCACTTTTTTTGTTGGCCGAGGAATGGGGGGGGTAACTAATTTCATTTGCGATCGCTTTGCTAACAACTCCTGACATTTTTTCAATTCTGCGGGAGTAGTCGGCGGAGTTGGTGAAGGAGTCACCAACCTTTTTACTTGCCGCCAAATTTTCCCTGCAATTTTTCTCATAATTTTTTTTCTCTGTTTTTTCTGACCTCAAACTGTTAATTTTTTTAGATTTTTTAATGAGTAATTCCCAATTTTTCCGCCTCATAAATAAAGGGAGAATTAGTTAATATTCCCTCACAAATAACATCCAAACCAGGGTCAGCACCTGGCAACAATTCAGTTAATTTGCTAATATTAATTTTAAAGGGTGGTTTACCTGCTGCAGGCTGCATAAATTGAAGAGGAATCATGCGACGAAAAAAGAAATGATAAGCGTATTTTCTAGCTCGTTGCAATGCTTCTCCTTCTAACTTGATTTGCAGGGGTAATTTATCCAAACATTGAAAATATTCTATGGGAGAAGTTGGATCTATAGTGATACCTTTTCCGCGTATCCAAGCTTCACCACCCACAATTACAGGAATACCAATACTGGTTAATTCTACTCCTGTTTTTGTGCCGTAAATAATCACTGAGTCACATGCAACCATCGCCGCGTAAGTACTAACATTACTATCTGGAGGTATAATAAAAACATTTTGAGGTAACTCTGGAAATACTTTCATTATTTCGGCTAATAAAGGTTGACGTGAGGGAAGAGTACCCCTTATTTCTGCAGGATGAATACGAATAAGTAGTTGTAATCCTTTACGTTGAGCGAAATATTTTATAGTTTCCAATACCCAGGTAAGCATATTAGGGAAAGCATTAGCGCGATAATGTAATTGAGCATCCCACATTACATTAGTTAGCATACCAATAATGGGTTTTTGCAAATTCAGTCCCATTTCCTCTGCAATTCTGACAAATTCCTCATCTGGTTGTTCGTGAAACCAGATCCAATCCCTTGTTCCTTGCCAACGACTTTTTAAATATTCTAAAATTGAATTTTCCATTGTTGGAGTCCATGGCATATTTTCCCATGCGTCTAGGGGTTCTGACAGCATGGTATGGTGGTAAGTATCTTGATGACTAAAAATAAAGCAACGTTGGCGGTAAGCTACATTCCAGTTAACCACCCTGACGTTATTAGCTCTACATACTTCTCCTATGATTCCATGAGGTGAGTAAATACCATGATTGAAACAAGCTACTTCAAAATTCTGTTGAGCTAACAGGTTTTGAGTTGCAAAAGCCGTCAATAATGCTCCTTCAAAGTAGCGCCGCAGAACTACTTCACTTTGAGGCTCCTGATCCAGGTTTCCACTTGCAAAGTAGCGCAGAGCTCCTGCATAAGCGTGTTCGCCAATATTTAAGTTATCAAGGTGGTAATGGGGGATGTCTGGAAGAGGAACCTCTGTGGCGAGATATTTGGCTTTTTCCCTTTGAGCATCACTGAGTAATTCACTGTAGAGATGTCCTGGTAGCTCTAAAGGACGATAAACATTACTCCCCACTTTAAAACAGTTTTTACACCTCATTTGGGTGAGTTCATAGTTTGCTAGGGTTGTTTCGGGGGTATCTAATTTTTGGACGATAAGACAAGCAGGTAAAACGCGATCGCATAGTAACGTATGTACCTGCGCACCTCGCAGGGTAAGGGCTACAGCTAACATACTTTCTGGTAGTGTTGTTGGCAACATGCCGCCCACTGAGGTAGCCATCAATACAGATGGTCCACTACGAGCTTGTTGCTTTGATTTTTCCCAGAGTCTGGCATCATTTTTGAGCAAAGTTTCCCAGTCTGGCAGGTTTAGTATTTGCTCACGGTTTTGCTTTTGCTTTGTGCCAAATAATAGCTTATTCCATATCATCTCTGGCGAGACACCTCCTCTTCTTATTTTTTAAATTCCATGCAAGCTACAGCACGAGCTGCTGCCGCGCGATCGCTTGCTGGTTCTGAATTTGAATGAACGTTATAATATTCACATTCCTTACAAGCTAGCTCATCAGAAATAACCCAGCCTTGGGGTAAATATTGAAAAAAGGTTGTATTTACTGGCTCATTCCCAAAAGATTCAACTATTTTCCTCAACCCCATCCCATCAAATTGTTGCATCCAGCCAAAGTTTTCTGGTTTTCCATAGGGTACTGTGAGCAACAAACACCCTCCTGGTTCTAAAACCCGTCGCAATTCATTCATAACTGGCTTATATGCTTCAAGGTTTGTCTCTTGATATTTTTTCTCACTTGTATAAAACACCGTATTATCCATTCCTATGTGCTCTAATGTACTTATACAAACTATATATCTAAACGTATTGTCACGAATTAATATATCTCGCAAATCGCCATATAGATAAGAAACATTATTTCTTTTTTCTAAATGTTCTGGAGCAAGAGTCATAATAATAATTGATTTTGTTGTTAATTGTTGTAAATTTAAAATACAAGTATAATTTAAAGTGGAACCTGCATCTAACAACAGACATTCACTGCTGTTTAAACGAGATAGCATCCAAGGATATTCTACAATGCGCTCATCGATCCCAAAACCATAATTTTCGGGTAAGGGAGCTCCCACCCTAAAAGTTTCAAGTAGTTTTTCATCTCTCATTACTTCTTGTAATAATTGCCAGCGATATTGTTTATAACCTGGAGACCAAGGAATTTTCCCTTTTTTGATGTATTCCTGAATTAAATCAGACTGTTTTTTCTTATTTTTTTGTAAATTTTGTAAATATTTAAACAATGTTTTCTCCTTTTATTTATCCAAAACTGCTTGATATGCTGCAAATGTCAATTTAGCGGTTTTTTCCCAAGAAAACAGTTTAGCACGTTCTTCTCCTTTTGCCAACATTGAGGCGCGTTTTTCCCGCTCTTCTACTACTATTTTCATGGAGTTTACCAACTCTTCAATGGAGTCTGGGGTAAAGAAAATAGCCGCATCTCCCACCACTTCTGGGAGGGAAGAAGTGGGGCAACAAATTACTGGACATTTGCACTCCATCGCCTCTAAAGTTGGTAAGCCAAACCCCTCATAACCACTGGTATAAACTAAAGCTTGAGCATTTTGATAGAGAGTTTTTAAGTGACTATCATCTCCAGAAAGATAGATAAAATTATCCCGAAGTTTAGCTTTTTCCATTCTTTCTATTTCTGGAGCCGTAAAATTGCTAGTTCCCCCAAAACAAACCACATTAAAATTAGTTGACAACCAATTATTTTGAGCAAAAGCTTGAATTAATTTATCAAATTCTTTATATTTAGAACGAGTACCCACATATAAAAAATATGGTTTTTGCGCACAAATTTTTGGCAAAGGAGAGGGGTTTATTTCTCCTATTCTTGTTCCCCAATAAGTAGTTTTTATTTTTGCTGCATCTACTTGCAAGATATCGATTAAATCTTTTTTTGTATTGTCTGAAGGAACAAAAATTAAATCAGACTTTTCGATTAATTCTTTTTTTCCTTCCCTTACTGACTCAAACCGCTCAATATTGCCCAGAAATTTCTCTAAAATCATATCATGGACAGTTATAACTAGCTTTTTGGGTTTAACCAGAGATAAAAGGGAAGCATCATAATAAGTTGGATGATAAATATCATATTGCTTTCCTGCGGTTAACATAAAAACTTGAAAAGTCAACCGATTAATTTTGTCATAATTTTTCAGTGGTAATAACTTCCTAGAAAAAGTCCAATAACGTCCTAAATGTTGGCTAAAATCACTCAGCTCATAATCATCTTGATGCCAACCACGATACCAATTTATTCTACATATTGAATTAACAGATAATTCTCTCATTAATTCAATAAAAATACGACTTATACCCCCAAATTTTTGGATAGCAAACATTTGATGGTCATATAAAATCTGCATAATAATTAACTTTTATTTTCCCAAATTGTTTGAATTTTTCTTATAATTTTATTGCCAATATAAGAATTTATTTCTGTTTTTAAACTTTTCAGTTCTTCTCTTAATTTTAAAATTGTTTCATCTCGCTTGCGAATTTCTGCTAATCTAGCTTCACTTTCTTTTTCTAACCGAACAATGCGCTCTTGTAGTTGAGCTATTGCTGTTTGTTTCAGGTGATTTTTATCATAATTTTCTGAACATAAACTTATCTGAGAGAGAAATCTTTCTGTTTCTGAGTATCCCAAGATCTTTAAAAGATAGCCAGCTTGTTCATTAAAACATTCTAATACTTTTTCAGAAAAATCTTCTCGCCATTGCCCAATTTTTCCTTTAACAAATAAGTTGGCATTTTCATTATAACTACTATCTATTAGGCGGTATAACTCATCTCCCTCAAGTGGACAATTAATATGCTTCATCAACTTTTCAAAAGTGCGATATTGAACTTCTTTACTACCACCACCTTTTACCCCTATTACTTCTTCAAAGCGTAGAGTTAACACCTGTTCATTTTTTAACCAACCAAACATCTTTTCATACATAAATTTCATGGGTAAAACCCCTTGAAATTCTTCATTTTCCTCTGCTCCCATAATTACAGTTAAAAAACGTTCCTCATCAGATTTTATATAATAAAAACGTCTATGGTGTTTATGATCCGATCTGCGCAAAATATGATTAGTGAAACTAACAACATAGTCACGAGGATCACGGATTAAAAAAACTATGGGAATATTTGCATCTACTAAACTTTGTAGTAAAATGGGGTCATAGGGATAATGGTTATAGACAAAATGATTCTTTGGCATTTTAAGAATTGCTTCAATTATTGGATCTCGTAAAGCTTTTAGTTGTGGATTATTATAATCAGTTTTTCCTTCACCTAGATCGTGTAATTCGTGAATTAATGAGATATACTTTTTATCTTGAATTCTATGGCGTTTAAGCTTGATTTTGTAGTAAAATTCAGTCATAAAATGAGTTCCAGATTTAGGAATCGAAGACATAAAAAAACGAGTCATAGTAATTATTTATTGATTTATTTGGATATTTCTTTTGATTTTTCTGGCAATTTTCTTGCCAATAGGCATATTTAATTCTTTTCTCAATTCTTCAACTTCTTGTTGAAGTTTAACTATTCTTTCATCTCTTTTAGGCAATTCTTGTTGTTTCAAGTTTGCAATCTTTTTTTGCAACTCATAAATGGTAGCATCTCGCTCCCGAATTAAACGATTCACTAACGCCCCATATAGTTGATAATATCCATAGGGATCTGCTAAATTTCTTTTAGATAAAACTTCTGTTGATAAACCTATTTCCTGAGCAATTCCTTGAAAAGCAGTTTTTTGCAACTCTTGATATTTTTTGTGCATTTTCTGTTCTCTTTCTGAGTTAGCTTTCACAATAAATAAATTAGCAGAAGCAAGATTTGCAGCATCATCTGGAGTTGAAATTAACCGCAGTGCATCTGCATCAACCACCCAACCCCGAAAACCCAATTGATAAACATTATTCAATGCATTTGTTAGGGCTTCTTTTTTTACTTCATTGAGATTTTTCGCTGAAACCTCTAACATTATTATCAGAGAAGGAGAGTTTTTAATTGTTTCCATTCCTCCTTGCAACACTGCAAATTCATGTCCTTCTACATCAATTTTCATCCCATCTATTTGAGACAAACCCCATTGAGGCAAAATAGTATCCAGACTAGACACAGGTATTCTAACTTTTTCTTTTAGTTCCGCTCTACCTGTGTCACTCATTGAACTAAAAGAAGACTCTTGACACACATAGAAATCAGTTTCCCCATTTTCAGCACCCACAGCAACTTGATGAGATGCAACAATTGCTTGTAAGCCATTTCTGATGATATTTTCTTCTAATAAACCATAAGCTGTCCCATCTGGCTCAAAAGCATGGACGATACCATTGGTTAATTTGGCTATATTTACCGCCCAGTAGCCAAAATTTGCCCCAATATCGAGGAAAACTGAACCTGGGTGGAGTAAATTAAATAGCAACTGAGAATCAAAATATTCCTGATAAAAACCGTAATAAATATCACAACCGAGGCGATCGCCTATATTTACCTTAAACTTCAAACCATTTCCTAATTCTGCCACCCTATAATCATTTACTCCCACAGTGTGTATTCTTTCCCTTAAAGAGCGAATAAAAGTGGTGTAGTTACTAGCTAACTCTGGAAAATTCATGGCTTCATAGAGAAAATCATGAAGTATTCTCAGACGAATTTCTTGATTTTCAAGATTAGATTTACTCATTTTCTGTTTCTAGATAATAGGTTGATTTTTGCTAATTATTTTACCATATTTATTAGTACATTTTTTTCCTAACATTTTCTCCTTTTTTTTAGCAATGTTATGCTTTTTCAAGTTTAATTTCTCCTGATAGAGTTTAACAGTAATAACTATTGTTATTACTTAAGACAAGGTGCTTAAGCCCCTTGTTTATATATAATTGAATACTTGTCCTAATCAGCTCTTTCTTGACTATCAATATATAGAAGTAAAATTTAACTAATCAACCTTTGAGAAAGTTATATTTTGGCGTAGTTATTCGGGGAAAATTCGCCAATTCTTTACCTTTTAATGCTTGGTAACTTGCCACAAAGATAGCTCGTCTAGGGTATTTAATGTTTGTTTCGATAAAATCCTCATGTTTCACTGTTCCCAGATATTCATAAATATAGGGAAAACCAGCAACTTGGAGCATTTTTACCAAACAACTCTTACTCGGAATAAGAGCATGATGAGTCAAACCTTGAGTTTCATTTTTTCCTTCTTCTACCAACCAAGTTATAGGGTTATTTCCTGGAATTATTTGACTTTCAATCAACATAATTTTTTCCGTTAAACTCTGAAGATTTCTAATTACCCGAAACGGGTTTTCTGTGTGATAAAGCAACCCAAAAGCAAACACTAAATCAGCTTTTTTTAAGCTTGACATTGACGTTTTTGATTCCACGTCCACACATAAAAAACTCGCCTCAGCCACTCGTTTTTGTGCTGTTTCAACCAAATCTAAACGCCCATCAATTCCTGTTACATTTACCCCCCAGGTTACCAATTTTTCCGCAAACCAACCAGGACCACAACCCACATCCAAACAAGTAGAAAAAGATAGTTGATTTTTGGTTTTAATTTCATTGAGGATTTTTTTCGCCACAGCCCAGCGAGCTTCATTAATACTAATATAATAAGGTTCATCAAACAACATTTAAACCTCCCCTTGATATTCAGTTTTCCAAGTCAATAATGGTCGCACAAAACCAGGAAAATTTCGACCATATAAACCTCTTGCAGTATTTTTTACTTCATCCGTTTCATGGACATTAAAAGAAACAGCCTTTTCCATAAAAATATACTCTTCCAAAGGATCGGGTGTCACCATCACTAAGTTGACATACATTAAACCAATATTTAATAAATTTGCTGGTATCCAAACAGTAGCTAAATAACGACCACATTGGGGCACACCATTTATATACTGAAGGTCAGTATAAGCTACCACAAAAGCCAAAACCTCCTTAACATTTTGAAAATGAAGTGCAGGCTGAATATTTTTACTATTATCCAGAATATCATAAACAATTTCAATACCAATTTGTTCGTGAACAGGTGCAGTTACTATAGTTTTTCCTTGACTATTTATTACTCTAGCAGAAATTAATCTCACAAATTCTTGCTGATTAGTAACAGGTTTTTCTCCTGCTGATAATGCTTGTTTTTCTTCTTGTTTCACCCAAAATGAAGATGACTTTACCTTCATAACTTTTTGCACATAACTAGCAATAACATCTTCAGCTTTTCCATCTTCAATCAGTTTACCTTGTTCCAACCAAATACAGCGATCGCAAAAGCGAGTTATTGAGTCCATACTATGGGATACAAACATAACTGTTCTCCCTTCAGAAGTCAAACCTTCTACCCTTTTCAAACATTTTTGTTGAAAAGACATATCCCCCACCGCCAAAACTTCATCTAATAGAAGAATATCTGGATCTAAATGAGCTGCAACTGCAAAAGCTAAACGCATTCGCATCCCACTAGAATAACGTTTAACGGGGGTATCCAAAAACTCTTTTACCTCAGAAAACTCCACAATATCCTCAAAAATCTCATCTATTTCTTCCCGATGTAAACCATGTAAAGAAGCATTTAAATAAATATTTTCTCTCCCAGAAAGATTATTATTAAAACCCGTTCCCACCTCCAACAGAGAAGTAACTCTCCCCCTAATTCTTACCTCTCCTGTTGTTGGATAAACTAAACGAGAAAGAATTTTTAGTAAAGTAGATTTCCCAGCACCATTTTTTCCAATTATGCCAATTCTATCTCCTTTATAAATATCTAAATTGATATCTTTTAGCGCCCAAATTACTTTTTTATTTTTCTCTAAAATATCATTAGGAATACCTCTAATTTTCCGATATGGCCAAAAGAGAAAATGACCAAAAGTTTCTCGCACAACATTAGATTTTTCCCTACCTAGATAATATTTTTTTGAAAGTTCACGAATAGTTATTATTGGATCAATCATAATTTATCGGCAATAAAAGCCTCCACACGCTGATAGATAATCAAACCAATTACCAAGAGAACAATAGTAGCTATAATAGAATAAATAAATTGCCATAAAGGAAAAGGAAAATCATTAAATAAAACAGAACGAAAAGCCAAAAGAGTGCCCGCAATAGGATTAAGAAAATAGATTAATCTCCCTTTTTCAGGAATTAAACCTGGAGCAAAAAAAACAGGGGAAACATAGAGACCAATATACAAAATTTGATTTAACAATTTATCAAAATCTTTACTTTCAAGGGAGAGAGCAGCAAAAAGAGTTCCCACTCCATTGACTAATAGCATACATTGCAGCAGAACAAAGGGCAACAAAAAAATGCGCCAACCAGGATAGACACCCTGCCAAACCATCATGCAAAATAGAGGAAACATGGCTACTCCCAGACCATATAAACTGGCGATCGCTGGTACTATCAAATTAATCACCCTGGGAAAATAGATTTTAGTAATTAAACTGGCATTTTTTTCTAAAGCTTTAGAAGTTGCCGTTGTCGCTTCAGTAAAATAAAACCAAAGAATCAAACCACTATAAACATAAACAGAATAAGGGATAGGAACATGAAGACTTGCTCCCGACCAATTACGAAATACAGCAAAAATCGTCACCATCAGTAAAGGTCTAACCGTAGCCCAAATTACTCCTAAATACATAGCATTAAATTGAACTCTTATATCTCGCCAGACCAAATTACCAATTAAATAACGAAACCTATAAATCTCTTTTAAATCAAGATTTAAAGACTTAGAAGGGGGTTTAATAACTATTTCAGTCGGGTATTTTAGCTTATTTTTCACTATTTAAATATCTATAATTTAGATTAGTAACTATTTAGATTTTAACCATTTTAACCTTATTTAATTGTGCTTTTTTTAGTTTGACTAGAAATTAGATATAAATCAATAATTTCATCAGTTCCACCTACCATTCTCACCTCACCTTTCTCCAACCAAATCAAGACTTCGCAAGCTTCTTTTACATAATCTAAATCATGAGAAACCAGTAAAACCGTTGTTTTTTCATCCCAAAGCTGTTGCATCCGATACTGACACTTTTGTTTAAAACGTTCATCTCCCACAGAAAACACTTCATCTAAGATTAAGATATCAGGTTGAACATCAGTTGCAATAGCAAATCCCAACCTAGCCACCATTCCCGATGAGAGACCTTTAACAGGAACTAAAGCATAATCTTCCAACTCTGCAAACTCCAAAATCAAACCCACCCTTTGCTTCATTTCCCAACGAGAGAAACCCAACATTACCCCATAGAGAATAATATTATCTATCACAGACAAATTCGGGTCAAATCCCGCCCCAAGTTCAATAAGCGGTGCTATTTCTCCCCGCACCCTTACTTTTCCAGAACTTGGTTTAAGGATGCCACAAATTACCTTTAATATAGTAGATTTTCCTGAACCATTTGCCCCAATAATCCCTACCTTTTCCCCTTTTTCCACCACCAAATCAACATTATTTAAAACTAATTTTTTAGCTGGCTGACGATATTTTCCCGCTGCAATTGACAGAACAGTTTTCTTTAAATCATAAGAAAATTCTTCCTGAGTTCTGCGCCATAATTTTACTTTTTCTAATCGAATAACTTCTTGCATTGATTATAGCAAATCCATATATTGCTCTTGCCACCAACGAAAACAACTCCATCCCAAAAACCAAATTATCAAACTACTGATGAGAGATTTTCCTATCAAACTTAGTTCTGGTAAATTTCCTGACAAAGAAATCTGACGGATGCTTTCAATAATCGGAATCAAAGGATTTAAAATCAAAAACTTTGCCACTGCTTCAGGCACTATTTCTGCTGGATAAAATACAGGAGAACTTATCCCTAAAATAAACCTTACCAATTCATAAAAATAGCCTAAATCCCGATAAAATACATATAGTCCACTTAGCAAAAAACCAATCCCCATACATACCCAAACTAAAGATATTAAAGGCAAAAATAGAGCTAGCAAACTTATTAAACTATGGGATTTTAACCAGGTTACTATCAGTAATAACGGCAACATTCCCACACAAAATTGAAAAACATTAGCTCCCACCATTGACATAGGAAAAATACTCATAGGGAGACGAATTTTATTCAGCAGCACCCCATTTTCTACCACACTCAACAAAGCTTGAGATGTGGAACCATTGAAAAAATGAATCACCACCAAACCAGTAAACGCCGCCAAAACATAGTCAACAATTGAATTATTAAAGTACTCAGCAAAAGTTGCCCCAAAAATAGCAGTGTATAACCCAGTCATAATCAAAGGATTTAACAAAGACCAATAAATCCCCACTAATGAACCGCGATACCTTACCTTTATGTTTCGAGAAACCAAAACATACAGCAACTCCCAATATCTTTGGATCATGGACAATGTTCGGTGAGTAGGAAGGGTGCTCGCCATAGTTATGCTCTCCAGTCTTGAGGCTAGTATACAAGAAGTTTGCTGTTTGCTAGAAAAGTTGCAACAGTGCCAGATTCCGCTAAACTGATAAATTGTTTATCGAATAATTATAATAAGTGGGAATGGACATCGGGCAAAAAGTAAAAGTGTATCGGATCAGAGACAGAGTATCAACCAACATTGCCGATAAACTAGGCAAAGTTGGCACAGTCAAAGAGTTTAAAATGACCGATGGCAGTGGTGTAGGAGTTGTAGTGGCATTTGAAGATCAAACTGCAACCTGGTTTTTTGAAGACGAAATTAAACCAGTAAATTAGTAATCAGGAGACTCAAGGCAAAGAAAAATGGCTCTAATATTAACTTTTTTGGGCAAAGGCGGGGTAGGTTGCACCAAAATAGCGATCGCCGCCGCTAAACAACTCTCAGGCCTTGGGTCTCGTGTCCTCTTTGTAGGACAAGACCCAAGCCCCACTTTAAGTATCTTACTAGGGGTAAATACTACCCATGATCCCACAGAAATAGCCCCTAATCTCAGGGTGGTACAATTAAATACAACAAGCCTGTTAGAGCAAAGTTGGGAAGAGGTAAAAGTACTAGAAGCAAAATATCTCCGCACACCAACTCTCAAAAATGTCTATGGTCAAGAATTAGGCATTTTACCAGGTATGGATAGCGCCCTGGCGCTTAATGCAGTGCGAGAATATGAAGCCAGCGGGAAATATGATGTAATAATATACGATGGGACAGGAGATCTCAGCACCCTGCGCCTGCTTGGTATCCCAGAAATACTCAGTTGGTATATCCGTCGCTTTCGTCAGGTGTTCGCAGAGTCAGATATAGGTAAAACTCTCTCTCCCTTTGTGCAACCAGTGACATCAGCCATCATGAATATGTCCTGGACACCAGAAGACTTAACCTCAGAACCCACAAACCAGGCAAATGAATTATTAGATCAAGGAAAAAAAGCGATCGCCGATCCTAACCGCGTAGCAGCATATCTAGTAACAAATGAGACTCCAGAAGCAGTGGCAACCGCAAAATATCTCTGGGGAAGCGCACAACAAATAGGCCTCACAGTAGGTGGAGTACTCCTTAACCAAACATTTCCCCCCCTTACCAAAGGGGCGGATGGGGGGGTAAACTCCAATATAACAACCGAGTTTTCGCCCCTACCCATCACCCAACTTCCCTACGCCGACAACTGGGAAACCCTGGTAAACGCTTTACCCAACTTGAAAAATGCAGCCCAAGCACCAAAACCCATCATTATCGACACAGCAACAAGTCAAGTGCGCGTGTTTCTCCCAGGTTTTGACAAAAAACAAGTAAAACTTACTCAATACGGCCCAGAAATAACTATAGAAGCAGGCGATCAACGACGCAATATTTTACTACCACCCTCCTTAAGCGGTAAACCAGTTAAAGGCGCAAAATTCCAAGAGGGTTATTTAATCATTACCTTGTAGTTATCATTCAAGACAATGGGCTTCAGCCCATTGTTCTTCAGCCCATTGTTCTTCAACCCATTGTTCTTCAACCCATTGTTCTTCAACCCATTGTTCTTCAACCCATTGTTCTTCAACCCATTGTTCTTCAGATCATTGTTCTTCAGCCCATTGTTCTTCAGCCCATTGTTCTTCAGCCCATTGTTCTTCAGCCCATTGTTCTTCAGCCCATTGTTCTTCAGATCATTGTTCTTCCTACAATAAGCCTTAGTCTATGTGTTCACAAACATTAATTGGTAAATATCTATTCATCTAAAAAAAACAGAAAAAATGTCAGACTCACCCATTTCCAACCAAACCTCAACAACTTCCATCAGTGATAGTAGCGCCAAAACCAGACAACTATTAGGAATGAAAGGTGCAGCACCAGGAGAAACCTCCATCTGGAAAATTCGCCTCCAACTAATGAAACCTATCACCTGGATACCCCTCATCTGGGGTGTGGTGTGCGGTGCAGCCTCATCAGGCGCTTATACCTGGAGCATCGAAGATGTACTAAAAGCAGCAACCTGTATGTTGCTCTCAGGCCCATTAATGGCAGGTTATACCCAGACTCTCAATGATTTCTATGATAAGGAAATCGACGCCATAAACGAACCCTATCGCCCTATTCCTTCAGGTGCCATTTCTGTACCCCAGGTAGTCACCCAAATCTTAGTCTTGTTATTTTCAGGGGTCTCAGTAGCTTATATTTTAGATAAATGGGCAGGCCATGATTTCCCCATTATGCTCTGTTTAACCCTCGGTGGCGCATTCCTCGCTTATATCTATTCCGCACCCCCCCTAAAACTTAAAAAAAATGGCTGGTTGGGGAATTATGCCCTCGGTTCCAGTTATATCGCTTTACCCTGGTGGGCAGGTCATGCCTTATTTGGTGAACTAAACTGGACAATAGTGGTATTAACCTTGATATATAGTATGGCAGGCTTGGGCATTGCAGTGGTAAACGATTTTAAAAGTGTAGAAGGCGATCGCCAACTCGGTTTAAAATCACTGCCAGTAATGTTTGGTATTACAAAAGCCGCTTGGATTTGTGTATTAATGATAGATATTTTCCAAGCAGGAATAGCAGGATATTTAATCAGTATTCATCAAAATCTTTACGCCACTATTCTCCTACTTTTAATCATTCCTCAAATCACTTTTCAAGATATGTACTTTCTCCGCGATCCTCTCAACAACGATGTAAAATATCAAGCCAGCGCTCAACCATTTCTCGTATTAGGAATGTTAGTAGCAGGTTTAGCATTAGGTCACGCAGGTATTTAATTAAGTCCGCATTAAAATCGCCCAGTATTTAGATTGAATAACTGGGCGAAAATCAAATTTTAGCATTTAAAAATTTTTATGATATATTTGGGGAAATTAACCCAATAAACCAATATAAATAGAGAAATAAAACAATGGAAAAACAAGAAACAAAAAACACTGAAGCTCCCATATTTGTTGTTGGTTTGTCACGATCAGGTACAACTTTAATGACAGATATTCTTAACAGACACTCAGAAGTATACATAGTACCAGAAACTCATTATTTTGATGATTTACGCATGAAAATGGCAAGTAACTTAAACAAGCCCTTAAATGAACAACAAATCAAATATATTGAAGATTATTTTTTAGCATTAACAGATAAATTTTATATGACAGGAGGCGATCCAGAAAAAGGATGGATGGATCGCATGGACTTAAGAAACTTAGCTCAAAGTATCAAAAATCAAAATATTATTGACGCCTATTTTGAGGCCTATTGTAGAATATATGTAGATAAAAAAGAAAATAAAACCAGATGGGGAGAAAAAACACCCAGACATGTATTTAACATCAAAGAAATGTTGACCTGCTATCCCAATGCCAAAATTATTTGTATGATCCGTCATCCAGGAGCAGTAGTAGCTTCCTATCGTGACTTTGCCAAAAATGAGTGGAGCGAAAAAGAAAGAGTTTCTAGTGATAATCAAAGAATAACTAGCTCTTATAACATTATCACTATTAGTCTGCTTTGGCGAGGTGCTTTTAACGCAGCTTTGACAGCCTTTGAAGAGTTCGGGGAAAATAAAATCTATATTCAACGCTTTGAAGACTTAGTTTTAAACCCAGAAGCAACAATGACAAAAATAACAGAATGGCTCTCTATACCATACGAACCCTCAATACTTGATGTTAGTTTAGTGGGGAGTTCATACGCCAAAACTTGGGCAGTTTCTGGAAAAGGTTTTGCAAAAGAGTCAGCCTCTCGTTGGCGCGAAAAACTCAGTGATCTAGAAATAGCAGTGGTTCAATCTTGTTGTGGTAATCTCTTGGATAAAGGCAATTATGAAAGAGAAAAAACCAACGCATCTTTCCTCAATATTCTTTGGTATTGGATCACTTTCCCCTTTGCAGTATTACGAGCTTTAATCGCCAACCAAGACCGCATAGGCAATATTCCTAAATACATCTGGTCACGCTTAAAACTTGCTGTTAAATAGCCTTTGACAAGGGGTTTAAGGCTATTTTTTTATAAAATAAAAGAATAGCCTTAAGAGCATTGTATCCAAAACATAAAACAAAAACTTAAGGCAATTGTATGAACTTAGAATGCAAAAAGCGATCGCCCCTTGTCTAGAGTCGCTCATAACCAGCAATTAAATCTAAATTTTTCGGCAACTCTCCCTCACTATTTTCCCTATTTTGTCCCACAATTTCTAACCGATAATCTAAAGATGTAAGTAAAGTAGAACACTGTTGAAAAACAGGACGACCATGAATAGATAAAAAAATAGTAGGGTGATGATTTGCTAATAAAGACTTAGCACCCAATAAAACACTTTTCTCATGCCCCTCAACATCAATTTTAAGATAGTTAGGAACAGGAATTTTACCATTAGCAATAAGTTCATCTAAACTAACTGTTTCAACTTCAAAATTACCCTCAACAGAAATACCCCCTTGATACCCAGTTTGATCTAAATTAAAACAACTTTTACCCGAAAATTTCGACACCGCAGCCTCAATAATAGTAACATTATTTATCTTATTTAATTTAAGATGTTCTTTCAGATAAACAAGGTTACGCGGAGACGGTTCAAACGCAAAAACTTTACCCGACTCACCCACTAACACAGAAGCTAATAAAGTGAAAAAACCAGCATGAGCACCAATATCAAAAACAATATTTCCACGGGTGAGTTGTTGCTCAAAAATAACTTGATTTTCATACTCATAAGTACCCAACCAACACCCATTTCTCCCCGCCCCCGCAATCCATTTTTTCCCCCTTAATTTCCCACTTAAAATGGTCATTTTCATCTCAGGTGAAATCAAATTTAACGGAAATCTCAATAACTTACCAATCAAACTTTTTCTTGAAATCTTTTCTAAATCTATCATAATTTATTCCTTATTCCTTATTCCTTAGTTATTAGTCATTAGTCATTAGTCATTAGTCATTAGTCCTTAGTCCTTAGTTAAACGTTATGGTATTTTTAAGAAAAATTAAGAATTTTTTAGAACACATACGTTTGACCAATGACTAATGACTAATGACCAATGACCTGTTGCGAAAATTTTTAAACCCCCCCTAACCCCCCCTTATTAAGGGGGGGAAATGTCTGTTTTTTGGTAATTTCCCCCCCTTATTAAGGGGGGGGTTAGGGGGGGTTAACACTACTTCGCAGCTTTTGGTCTAATGACCAATGACTAATGACCAATGACCAATGACTAATGACTAATAACTAATAACTAATGACCAATGACTAATGACTAATGACTAATGACTTGTGATAAACATCAATTAATTGACGAGCGATCGCCTGCCAACTATATCTATTTAACGCCAATTTACGCCCATTTATACCCCTTTTTTTTCTTTCTTCACCATCAAGTAATGCTAAACGCAGAGTAGTAGTAAGAGCTTGTAAATCAGAAGGAGTTACCCAACCAGCATTAGCCTTTTCTATATCTTCCCAAATATAAACCCCACGAGAAATAACCACAGGAGTAGAACAGGCGATCGCCTCAGCTACAGCAATACCAAAATTTTCGTAATCAGAAGGCAAAACAAACAAATCAGCCTCCTGAAGTAAACCCCATTTCAAAGCTCCCCGCACAAAACCAGTAATTGTGGTTCTCTCACCCAGTTTAGAGCTTTTGATTCTGTCCTGGATTCCTTTTTCATAAACTGGGTTTTGCGGATTTGAACCAGCAAGGACAAAATGAAACCCCAACCCCTCATTTAACAGAGTTTCCAGGGCGGGAATTAATAAATCTAACCCCTTTTTTGGGTCAATACGGGACATAAATAAGATTAAAGGAAGATCACCTGCAATATTTAATTCCTTGCGCACCTTCCCAGATGGCGACACATTTGGAGGTAACTCCACCCCCAGAGGAATCACCAAATCCTTAGTAGTACTGCCAAAACGTTCTGAAATCCGACCCTCCTCAGCACTGGTAAAATGAACCCCAGCAGCACCAATTAAATTAGGTTTTTCCCAGAGTCTGCCATAAACTTGTTTTAAAAGAGCTTTTTTGCGTAAATCAGCAGGATCCAGAGTACCCAGAGGACGCAAAATATAGGGTAAACCCTGCCAGCGTGCTATAGTTGCCGCCGCCGTACTTACAGGAGAAAAAAGAGCATGAATATGAGCTATATCAAAATTCTGAGCGTGTTTAGTTAACCAAAACAATAAACCCAGAGAAAACTTATAACGTCGAAAAGGAGAACAGCGAAAATATAGGACTTGATAACCATCTTGTATAACAGGTTCACCGATGGGGACATCTAAGGGTGGTTGACCTGTATCCCCATTAGAATTAGTAGTAATTAACGTTACTTTTACCCCTTCTTTCGCAAGAGCACTAGAAAGACTTAAAACCATTTGAGAAGGACCACCGTAAACTAAAGAAACAGAGGGAACTATTTGTAAAACTCGCATTTTTAAATTATTAATATATGCAGTTAATTATTACTATCATCAGGGATTTGTAGAGCTAGCACAACCCTTGTTACTCAACTCTTAACTATCCTCAACTCTTAGGAGCAAATTATCTAACAGTAATTATTAGTTCAGGAAACCCATCTATTACTTGAAATCAAATTATCAATCAAGTAATAAATTAATAACCTTAAAAACTTGTTAAAATATATATAGCAATTATCATAGCGGTGAGGTACAATTTTTCTTGGTCAGACTTGGGGATGGGCGCCCCAAGTCCTAACCTCGAGACTAAGAGAAACGCTATATATCAATCCTTATAATGATGAGGTACACTAACAGCAATGAGTAAACCAGTTATGAGAATTGCTATAGTGGGGAAAAGCTCTAATAAACTCAAAAAATTAACAGCAATTAGCTCCAGATTATTAACCAGAAAAAAATGCTAGTTGTTTAGAAGAGCTTAACTTTTTTACTTGTTAATAACTCTCAGGTTAAATTAGGTTTTAAGCTTAGGATAAAAACAGTTTCTCTTTTTCATAATTTACCCGAATCTCTGGGGTTAGAGGCTTTTATGAGTATGTATGTGAAAACTTTTTTTAAAAACAATTTTTAATAATTTTTTTTAAAAAGTAATAATTGAAAATCAAATAAATTCTAAATAAAAAAGTAGTTAAGCAACAAAAAATTAATCCAGAATTGAGAAAATTTAGTCAGAAAAAAAATGATGATTATGAGTTGAACGCAAAGAAATAGTGACAATGGAGGAGAAACAAGAGATACTAGGGGATGAAAACGGATAACCCAGGAAAAAGGACTATGACTATTCAAGAGGAAAAAACAGTAATAACTGAAACAGAAGAAGCGATCGCCGATCAATTAATCGAAACAACCACCAGTCATATTGAGATCATAGAAACAGTAATCTCAGGGATGGCAGAAAATAATAGTGCAATGGTATCTCGTACAGAAAATGGGACACTCTGGAAGTTTCAGTATGGAAGTGTAGAAGTATTTGTCCAACTTACTGGCGAGAGTGATGAAGATTTATTAACAGTTTGGTCAGCAGTACTTACTTTACCAGCAAAAAATGAACCAGGTTTAATGCGGAAGTTATTAGAAATGAACTGGTTAGGAACTTATGAAACCTGTTTTGGGATTGTAAATAATCAAGTAGTAGTACTAGCACAGAGATCGGTAGCAGAACTGTCACCAGGGGAAATATCAAGATCAATTACTCTAGTTGCTAACATTGCAGATAATAATGATGAAGCGCTAAAAGAAGAGTTTGGTGGCAATTAATTCTACTGGGAAAATTAAGCATAACCCCCCCCAAACAGATGGGAGTAAGGGGGGGGAAACTTGGCGTTTTATTCCTTGGATAGAAGCATCAGGGAAAGTGCAAATGGCGATGGACAAATGGTTATTGCAACAGCATCAACAGAAAAATCATCCCCCCACCTTAAGATTTTATAGCTGGTCACCTGCGGCAATTTCCCTCGGTTATCATCAACATCGCTATCCAGAAAACTGGCATAACTTGACCTGGGAAGGAATACCCCTAGAACTTGTGCGTCGTCCTACAGGAGGTAGAGCAGTATTACATCAAGGAGATTTAACCTATATGGTAGTAACATCAGGGATAAAAGGGACAAGCTTAGAAGTGTATCAAAAAATATGTGAAATAGTGAGACAAGGATGGCGATCGCTAGGCATAGAATTAAACTATGGCACAGCAGGAAGAGGGTATATACATAATCCAAACTGTTTTGGCACAGCTACAGGAGCAGATTTAGTCACCCCAACAGGAGAAAAACTCATAGGCAGCGCTATGTTTAAACAGGGAGAAGCCATTCTTCAGCACGGTTCCATGGCATTATCCCCCAACCCAGAACTATTTACTCAAGTATTTGGTATTCAAGCACCAAAAGGAATAAATTTACCCAAAGAAGCAGTAATAGAAGCCATATGTGATGCAGCAACTCATTATTTTGCCATAGAGTTGGTCAACCAGCCTTTATCTACAGCAGAATGGAAAGAAATAACAGAAGCTTGATAAAGTAGATAAAGTTATTGAATTAGCGATAAGATGAGTGTAGTTAGTCAAGTAATTCTCAAAGCCGACGATGAGCTGAGATATCCCAGCAGCGGCGAACTCCAAGGTATAAAAGCGTTTTTAGAAACAGGAGAGCAACGCATCCGCATTGCTCAAACCCTAGAAGAAAATGAAAAGAAAATCGTTGAGCAAGCAAGTAAACAGTTGTTCAGAAAACGCCCAGATTTTAGGGCACCAGGCGGTAATGCTTATGGTCAGCGTCAGTACAACCAATGCCTACGGGATTACGGATGGTACCTACGCCTAGTAACCTATGGTGTGCTTGCAGGGGATAAAGAACCAATCGAAAAAATAGGTTTAATTGGAGTTAAAGAAATGTATAACTCCCTCGGTGTACCTGTACCTGGAATGGTAGAAGCCATCAATTGCTTAAAAGAAGCAGCACTAGCTTTACTCAGCACAGAAGATGCAGTAGAAGCAGCACCCTATTTCGATTACATGATTCAAACCATGTCCTAAGTTACATTTTTCTCAGCCGTTGGCTATCAGTTAAGGGCATACTCGCTCAACTACTACTAGCTGGTGGCTGAGAATTTTTTGCCCACCTTATAATATTATTAGTTGCGGGCAGATTTGAAAATGGAATTAAGAGACCAAAGTCTATCTTGGATATCCCTTTTGTTAGTATTTTTAACTTATTGTGCTTTTGGTTGGCTTGTTAGCCAATCTAATGCAAATTTAACATTCTGGGTAGTTGAACAAGGAAAAACTCTAGACTGGGAGCTAAAAGAAAAAATTGTCTCTGTAATGATTCATCTGTTAGCAGCAGCTTTAATACTGGCGATCGCTATCGTCTTAACTGCTCCAGTAGCTCTTCTCACTCTATTTTTCGGTAATTGGCTACGTTCTGATATTAACGGTTTTATTGCCATACTCCTTTGGTCTTTTGGTTTTGTAGTAATAATAAACTGGTTTGATTATTTTGTTAGACTTTTAGTTCTTCTCGCTGCAGCTATACTAGGAAAACTAGAGTTACAGCAAGTATGTAATAAAAATTGGCAAATTATTACTAATTTAGCAATATTATGTCTCAGTGGTTTTAGTCTTGGTGTTTTGACATTTTATCTCTGGGGTTTTTCATCATAATATTTGGTTATAATAAGTTTGGAGTTAAGCATAAACACTAGAAATGTTAAATTAAGATTGCTCTTTTAATTTAATTAATGAGTAAAAAAAATTTTCAATTGGTAAAAAAAAATATGACTACAGATTCACTACCAGAGCGCTTACTCGCCAATCGCTATCAACTAAAAAAATTGGTAGGTAAAGGTTATATGGGAGAAATATACCGCGCCAAAGATATCTACGATGGCAACACAGTGGCCGTGAAAATTCTCTCAAGAGCGCAGTTAAATCTGAAAATGCTAGAAAGGTTTGGGAAAATAGCAGCAATAAGTACTTTGTTAGGAGAGAAAAGTAGTCAAATAGTAAGTATAAGAGATTATGGATTAGATGAAAATGGAACCCCCTTCTATGTAATGGAATTATTAGAAGGAACAAGCATGAAAGAAATCATAAAATCACCATTAGAATTGCCCCAATTTTTAAATTTAATTCGCCAAATATGTTGGGCAATAAAAACAGCTCACAACGGGATTGTTTTTGAAGGGGAAATGTACCCAATTATTCATCAAGATATAAAACCAAGTAATATTTTTATACTAAACAATCAGTTAGTAAAAGTACTAGATTTTGGAATCGCAGATCTCCTTAAAGCAGATAAATCTCAAAGTAAAAATTTTATAGAACCTCAATATTGCTCTCCAGAACAATTACAGGGAAAAAAATTAGATAATCGCTCCGATATTTATAGTTTGGGCGTGATAATGTATGAAATGATGGCAAAAGAACTCCCTTTCCAAGTAGAAGATATGTCATGGGAAGCATGGGGAAAAGCACATCAAGAACTGCAACCAAAAGCTTGGGAAATAGAATTAAACTGGCCAGAAGAATTAAAAGGATTAATCATGAAATGTCTGGCAAAAAGAGCAGGCGATCGCCCTCAAAGTGTGGGAGAAATTTTGCAAGTCATAGAAACTATAGAAAGAAGTTTTAATCAACCAACAGAAAAGGTAGAAAACCAATTTGAAATAGAAACAGAAGAGAATCCTTTTTTAACAGAAATACAAGAGGTAGAAAACCAATTTGAAACAGAAACAGAAGAAAATCCTTTTTCAACAGAAGAGGTAGAAAAATTATTTGAAACAGAAACAGAAGAAAATCCTTTTTCAACAGAAGAGGTAGAAAAATTATTTGAAACAGAAACAGAAGAAAATCCTTTTTCAACAGAAGAGGGAGAAAACTTATTTGAAACAGAAGAAGAAGAGAGCCCTTTTTCAACAGAAGTAGAAGAGGTAGAAAACTTATTTGAAACAACAGCAGAAGAGAGTCCTTTTTCAACAGAAGTAGAAGAGGTAGAGAAATTATTTGAAACAGAAGAAAAAGAGATACCTTTTTCAACTATAACTCAAGTAAGTCAGGAACAAGTAGAAGAAGTAGAGAAATTATTTGAAACAAAAGAAGAAGAGGATGAGCTATTCTCAGAAGAAATAGAGGAAAAAGAGAAATTAGCCAAAGAAGAAACAGAAACAAAAGATAACAGAATCATCGAAGAAGTATATTTACAAAGTGCATGGCCAAAAGATAAACCATTACAAAAAATAGTATTTCCCTGTTTGACTAATAGACCAGAAGGAGTAATGGTTAGTATTTGGGCAATGCTAGAATGTGAAGATATTATTAATCGGATGTATAACTTACGCCACAGTCATTTTTTGTTTCAGAGCTATCCTCATCCAATGGTACTTTGGATTACATTACTTTACAGTCGAAAACAAGAACCGCGCTGGCTACCTTGCTATTTAGATCTAAAAACAAAAATTGGTCAAGATGTTGTGCGCAACTTAGCAGAAGCAACATCTTATCATATCTTGCTCTTTGCAAAAGAAGAACCCCAACAATGTCAGCACATAATGAATGTAAACATTCGTTTAAAACAGTGCAATATGTTAAAAAAATGGGCAGATGTAAGTAATACTTTAATCATCAAAAAACGAGAGGAACATATTGCTAAACAAATGTTAAAAGATAAATTAGAACAAACAAAACAAGAAATTCTTCAGGAATTAGGAAATCCATAAGATTATTATTTAAATAATGACTTAAAAACCAAGTTTCCACAAGAAGAAAAAAAGGCGATCGCCGAGTAAAAACAATTAGCAAAAAAGGCAACAAAGCGAGAATAAAAAACAATTTCAAAGCGAAAAAACCCAGATTTATTGCTTCCAAAAGCAGGACATCAGCAACTCATTTCATTGAGAGAGAAAAAATCCCAGAATAAATAACAATACTAATAGCACAGAAATTTGTTGACGAGAAAGTCTGCCAATACCGAGAGAAAAAGGCTATGGAAAGTATCAGAAAAAAAAGATTAAGACTCAGCCATTTCATTCCATTCATTAGCAGCATCTTCAACAGCTTGCTCAACAGTTTTTTCACCTAACATAGCAGCTTGTAAATGTTCATAAATGATAGATTGGAAACGATTAATATTGTCAAATGCAGGTACTAAAACTTCTGCAGTTTCAAGTTGAGAAGCACTAACAATTTGAGCCAACTCTTGTGGGGTAGGGTTAGGTTTTTGTTGTAATTGCTCAAGAAATTGTTTAACACCATCAACAGTAGAAGGGAGCACATTAGCAACTTGAGCAAAAGCCAACTGGTTTTCAGTATTAGTAACAAAAAGAGCAAAATTGAGTGCTTGATCGGAGCGAGTGCTCTGGTTAGGAATAACCAAATTCATCACAGCCACATTTTTTTTGCCAGTAGCGCCAGTAATTTGGGGAGCAGTTGCAGAAACCGAGTAAATACTAGGAGCATTATTTTGAATAGTTTTGAGCATTTCGGGACCTGAAGCAAGCAAAACAAGCTCCCCAGCTTGATATAAATCAATAGCATGACGATGGCCCGAGGTGAGAACTTCAGGGGGTAATAAACCCTGTTGGTATAAACTCACCCAAAATTGAAAAGCAGCCACACCTGTAGGGGTATTAAAAGCAGCCTTACCTTGAGTATCAACTAACTCTACCCCCATTTGCACCAAAGACTCCAAAACCTCACCAGAGTCTCCTGGTACGAAAGTTACAAAAAAGGCATATTTACCAGTTTTTTCTTGAATAATTCGTGCAAACTCGGTTAAATCAGAGTAAGTTGTAGGTGGTTGATTAAAACCAGCTTGAGCCAACAAATCTTGATTATAGATAGTGACACGGGTAGTTAGATACCAGGGGATACCAAAAGTCACATCATCAATGGTACTAGCTTGCCAAATTTTAGGTAAATAGCGAGATTTTGTCTCAGGGGAGAGCTCGGTATTTAAATTTAACCAAGCATTACGGGGGGCTAAACTCGAGGCAAAATTTGGATTAAGATTAACCACATCAGGAGGAGTATTAGCAGAAACAGCCGTCAAAATTTTACTTTCCATAGCCGTCCAAGGTACATCTACCCAACGTACTTTCAAGTCAGGATTTTCTTTTTCAAAATTAGTAATGACTTCATTAAAGTATTGAGTAAACTGAGGCTGGAGCTGCATAGTCCAAAATTCCAACTCAGGAGAGGCTGCAGGTTGACAACTAACAAGTTGACTCAACAATAAGCCCAAAAACATCCAGATCAGATAATATTTATGTTTAAAGATCATTGTGAATATGATAAGTTAACAAAACTTGACCTATTAAAGCAGTTTTAATCAGCCAAATCAGCTCTAAATGAGCTAAATTAAGGAATGGTGGGCAGGTTTTAAACCTATTCTAACCAGATAGTAATCTTACTGAGGTCATCTAACCAATCATAAGTAAAATTTGAGTATTTTACCTGGAGCAACATTTAGTAATAGCCAAGAGCTATTTTAACAAAGTCTTTTGATAATTAATTATTATTTTGATATTAAAGAGGGAAAAAATATGTTAAACAAGCTGACAAATATTTTATCAAAAAAGACCAAAGGAATCGGAATAGAAATTACCCCAGAAAAAATCAAATTAGTGCAACTGAACAAGAAAGGACAGCAATATAAACTGGTAAAATATTGTTCAGAAGAAATTCCCGAAGAAATATTTGAAGAAGGGCAAATAGCAGACGCACCGAGACTAGCAGAAGTAATTCAAGAGATGCTGAAAACAAATAAAATAAAAGCAAAAGAAGTAGCTACAGCAGTACCAATGAGGGAATCAATTATTAGAGTAATTCCGATCCCCGCAGAATTGGATGATAAAGAATTAAATGATATGGTCTTAAACCATGAAGCAGGATTATACCTACCATATCCAACAGAAGAATGTGATTTAGATTATCAAAAATTAGGGTACTTTGTAGATGAAGATGGCATAGAAAAAGTGCAAGTACTGTTAGTAGCAACCCGTAAAGAAGTCACAGACTTATATCTGGAAACCTTCGCCCAAGCAGGACTTGTAGTAAATGTATTAGAGATAAATAGCTTTGCATTATTGCGTACAGTTAGGGAGCAATTGCGTCAATTTACAGCCACAGAAGCAGTAGTGTTAGTAGATATAGAATTTGACAGCACAGAAATAGCCATTATTGTCGAAGGAGTACCCCAATTTTCCCGTACAGTACCCATTGGTACATACCAACTCAACAGCGCCCTAGCTCAAGCCATGAACTTACCAATCACTAGAAACACAGAAATGCTGCAAGAGATAACCGTACCCACAGCCCCAGAAGGACACGGAACCAGTGGGAGTACAACCAGTACAGGTCAAACCTGGATCAACCCAGGAATGGCAGCACTACTGAGAGTATTAGGAGAGTTAGTAGATGAACTGCGCAGATCAATCAACTTCTATTTAAACCAAAGCGATGGAGTGGAAGTAGCACAAGTATTTTTAGCGGGACCAGGAGGAGGACTCGGACAATTAGATGAATTTTTTACGAAAAAATTAAATTTACCAGCCTTACACATAGATCCAGTAACATCAATGGGAGTAGAAACAACAGTAGAAATACCAGCAGGAGACAGAACAGGATTAGGAACAGCACTTGGTTTAGGAATGCGGATGATTTAAAGCCATGTATGAAATAGATATAAATTTTGTAAAAAGACGCAAGGGTGACGTATTTGACAAAACAACAATTATCCAAAAACCCCCAACACCCATTGAAGAAAGAATACCAGTTATAGCAGGGGGAGCGGTCTTAGTATTATTACCATTAATAGCCTTGGGGTTATTAACCTTGACCAACAAAAAAATTGCTGAGATAGAACAGCAAAATCAGAATTTAGACTCAGAAATAAGTAAACTGCAATCAGAAAATGAGAGAATAGCTCAACTAGATGAACAAATCAATCAAGCTAAAGCAGAAGTAGAAGCACTAGCCAGTGTTTTTAATCTACTCAAACCAATGTCAGCAGTTTTAGCAGATATTAGCTCTAATGTACCCCCAGGAGTGCAAATTAACAACATTACTCAGAGTCAATTGAGTCCCACAGAAGTGCAGTTGAACATTTCTGGTGTTGGTAAAACCTACGACGATGTCAACGACTTTTTGTTAACTTTACAAGCATCAAATTTTTTGAACCCACAGGGAACTAAAATACAAAGCGCAACCTTACAAGAACTGCAAATTCAACAGATAACAAATAGGGAAACTTTGGTGGAAAAATTCGGAGAAGAAGGAATAGCAAATCTGCCAAATGAATATAAAGATCCCCGCAATTTTCCAGAAGAAGGACAAGGGGAAGAAATAGAATTAAATTATCCCCAAGTAGTTAACTACCAAATAGTAACTATGCTGAATAATAAACCAGCAAATGAGTTAATAGAAGAATTAACGCGTAAAGGGGCAGTAGGTTTAGTAACTCGGATTAAAACCTTAGAAGAAAAAGGAGTGATTCAACCATGACAATGACATTTTCCACAGAAGTGGGAGAAGATCAAGGTTTTGAACAAGAATATCCTACAGTATTTGGCATTACTTTTACCCCCAAAATAACAGGAATAGTTCTGGGAATATTAGGGGTAGCTGGAGCAGGATATATATTTATGAATATGGTTCGACCAGCTCAGGAAAAAATCAACACTCTCCAAACAGATTTAGAAACAAAACAAGCTCAAGTAGAACAATTAAAAAAAGGAGTGGAAGCAAATGTAATTCAAGCCAAAGAAGCAGAACTAGAAAAAGCAAAACAACTGCAAAATCAAGTATTAGCATTATTTTCGACAGAAGCAACCTTAGATACAATTTTGCTAGATATAAATAATTTTATAGAGGGAAATAATGCAAAACTCATTAGTTATACTCCTGGGCAGGAAATTCTCCTAATTGAAGATGGTTCACTAGGAGACTTAGTTAATGGTAAACTTAAAAGGCAAACTATTGATATGGAAATTCAGGGAACTTATGATCAAACCCAATCAATTATTAGTGAGATAGAACGACTTCAGCCAGTATTATTAGTCAAAAATTTAAACTCCAATATGAATGAAAGTCAATCTTTTATTCTGAAAGTAAATGATACTAATAAACCAGAAATTTTGCATTTGCCACCCATATTAAATACAACCTTTTCTTTAGAGTTACTCTTACCAAGAAATCCAGAAGAAATAGCAGCAGAAGCAGCAGCAGCAGCGGAAGCAGCAGCAGCAGAAAAAGAAGGAAAAGAAGGACAGAAAAAAGAAGAAAAGAAAAAGTAAACAAAAATTATTAGTTTAATCGCCCAAAGAGAGGAGTGTAAAGTGAGAGAATATAATCGGCAACTAGGAATATTTACAGGGGCGGCAGTGGTACTGCTCGTAGCTCAACCATTACAGGCAGCAATTATTCAAATTACTGGGGTAAAAATACAAGAAAAAGAAAATGGAATCCACCTAATTTTAGAAACAGTTGGTGGACAGGAAAACCCCCCACAAATTTTTACTGTACCCCGTGGCAATGATTTAATAGCAGATATTCCCAACTCTCAGTTAAAGTTACCACAAGGGGAAAGTTACCTTCAGGAAAACCCTATTCCTGGTATTGCTGCTATTGAAGTAAGTCAGTTAGGAAGTAATAGTATTCGAGTGGTAGTAAAAGGTGTAAATAAGCCACCAACAGGACAAGTACTCCAGCAAACAGGAGCAGGCATAACCCTAAGTTTTGTACCTCCTAGCCTTAACCTGGGACTTACTGCAGAAAAACCAACAGAAACACCCCCATTGGTAGCTCAAACAGAGTCACCAATGGAAACTGAAACACCAGGAGTAGAAGAAATTGAAACACCAGCGATTACCGTACCAGAATCCAATGATGTTTTAATTCCTAACCCAGATATCCGCATAGATGGGCAACCAGCACCCAATGGGATGCCATTTCAACCAAGCCCAGAAGCTCCACCCTTATTACCCAGAGCAGTAGCACCCCCAGTAGGAGATATAGCAGTAGGTAGTATTGATTCTTCTCCTGTGACAATTGATTTAGGGACAGATGAAGTAATTCCTCGGTTAGTATTGCGCGAAGCTCCAGTGAAAGAAGTACTCTCATTACTAGCTCGCGCCGCGGGGCTCAATTTGATTTTTACTGATCCAGTAGTGGAAGGAGAGCAAACATCTTCTCCGAATATAGCTAGTAAAATAAACAACACTATATCCCTAGACTTGGAAAACGAGTCAATTCAAGAAGTATTTAATTCTGTACTGCTAGCCTCTGGGTTACAAGCAAGCAAGAAGGGAAACATAATCTATGTTGGTGCTAGACTACCAGATGGCGCTCGCAATATGGTTACCCGCACCTTCCGTTTGAATCAAGCTGACGCGCAAAACGTTGCTAGTACCCTTGCTTCTTATGGTGGAGAAGTTAATATTCTTCTTGAAGGATACACCAGGATAGTCACAGACGAAGAAACTGGAGAAACTACAGAAGAACAAATACCTCCTAAGTATGAACCACTCACGGTGGAACAGGATGAGAACTCAACAGCTCCTTTACTACTGAGGGGATTGCTCGCAGCAGCTGATCCTCGTCTTAATACCGTCACTTTAGTGGGTGAAGCTCGCTTAGTGGAAATGGCAACCTCTATGCTAACTCAGCTAGATGCCCGCCGCCGTCAGGTAGCAGTTAATGTCAAAGTAATTGATGTGAACTTAAACAATGATTTTAAATTTGGGAGTAGTTTTTCTTTTGGCATTAATGACACTGCAGTTACCAATGAATTTGGCATAGGCATTATTAATTTTGGCACTAAAGATCAGAATGTATTTCCTAATATTAATAATAGTGGGCAGATTACTCCTTTTAGTACAGGGCAAAGTAATCAGGATGTTGGGAGAAGCTTGGCACAGAATCCAAATGCCTCACCATTTGGAGTCGCCCAAGCATTTATCGCTCAATTACAAGCCACCATCCAAAATGGAAACGCGAAAATCTTAACTGATCCCACCCTCGTAGTTCAAGAAGGGCAAATTGCTGAAGTAAACTTGTTCCAAGAGGTAATAACAAATGTTATAGTTGAGCGAGATTTTGGACAAAATACAACGACCACAACCACAACAGTGGAAAAAGGACAAGCAGGTTTAGTATTAAATATTAAAGTAGAAAGAATAGATGATAATGGTTTTGTTTCGCTCCAAGTAAATCCACAAATTAATTCAATTGCGGGAACAGAACAAGTTAATGCAGAGGGATCTTCAAATACAATTACTCTACTAGCAACAAGAGCTATCACATCAGGAACAATTCGACTACGAGATGCTCAAACCCTGATTCTTTCAGGGATTATCCTGGAAACAGAAAGAGTGAGTGTACAAAAAGTACCCCTCCTCGGCGATATACCTCTTCTAGGCGCTTTGTTTAGAAGTACTTCTCGTGAAGATCAACGGGCTGAAGTAATTGTGATGCTTACTCCCCAAATTCTAGATGATATCACAACCTCTCGCTATGGCTATGACTATACTCCTAGTCCAGAAGCAAGCGAAATACTCCAGCCAAGACAACAAAATGTTCCCGTTGAGGAAACACCACAGTAATTACTCCCAAAAAGCGATCGCCTTTCACCGCAAAAGGCGATCGCTTTTTCATGTAAAACAAGAAAGCTAAAAAAATAATTCATAATCCCAATCTCCCCCAGCAGAGAAAAATTTGGTTAAATCTAGATAAATTAAAGGGTTCAGACTGCAAAACAGCTATTGTAGATCGTAGAATAATGCAGTGAAACTAATAGCCTATGGGGATTTAAGCATAAATACTGTCAAAAAAACCTGGGCTTGCTCCCCTCCACAGAGGGAGAGCTATATACAAAAAACAACAAAAAAAGGAGATTTTGGATGAATAAAGGCGAATTAGTGGATAAGGTAGCCGAAAAAGCTAGCGTTACCAAAAAACAAGCAGATGCGGTGATAACAGCGACCATAGAAACAATCATGGAAGCAGTATCCGAAGATGATAAGGTAACTTTAGTGGGCTTTGGTTCTTTTGAATCACGGGAGCGCAAAGCAAGAGAAGGTCGTAACCCCAAAACAGGGGAAAAAATGGATATACCCGCCACTAAAGTACCTGCTTTTTCCGCAGGTAAGCTCTTTAAGGAAAAAGTCGCTCCCCCCAAAGGATAATTAGTTTAAAAAAACAACATTGAAAAAACCAAGTCACGGAGGTAATTTAATCTGGGGAGCAACATTAGCAGGTTGCTCACCCTCCGAACTTGTGGATTTTTCCGCCAGTATCAATCCTTTGGGACCACCCCAAAGTGCGATCGCGGCAATTCAAAACAGTCTGGGGGTACTAACTACCTACCCAGACCCAAACTATACTCAACTCTGCTCCACTTTGGGAAACTGGCATCAGTTACCCCCAGAGTGGATTTTACCAGGCAATGGTTCAGCAGAATTACTCACTTGGGCCAGTCGCGAATTATCACAGTTAGACGCAACTTATCTCTTTACTCCAGCTTTTGGCGACTATTGGCGCAGTCTTAAAGCTTTTAATGCCCAGGTACACCCAATTTTACTTTCCGAAGCAATAACCCCCCCCAACGCAGCTAGATCAGGAATACTAATAAATAACCCCCATAATCCAACAGGGAAACTATTTACTAAAGAAGCACTACAAAAATACTTAGAGGAATTTGCCCTGGTGGTAGTAGATGAGGCATTTATGGACTTTCTACCCCCAGAAGAAGAGCAAAGTCTGTTACCATTAGTAACTGAATACACAAATTTAGTGATTCTGCGATCGCTCACAAAATTCTACAGTCTCCCAGGACTACGCCTCGGTTATGCCATCTCCCACCCAAAAAGACTCCAAAACTGGCAAGAATGGCGCGATCCCTGGCCAGTTAACGTCCTCGCAGAGCAAGCAGCCATAGCTGTAATTCAAGATCGGGAATTTCAACAAAAAACTTGGAACTGGCTACCACCTACCAGAAAAGAATTGTTTGAAGGACTGCAAGCTATCCCAGGATTACAGCCATTACAGGGAGCAGCAAATTTTGTATTAGTAAAAACAGCAAAACCCAGCTCTCAACTGCAAACACAACTGCTCACCAACCACAAAATACTCATTAGAGACTGTCAGAGTTTTCCAGAGTTAGGCGAAGTCTTTTTTCGTGTATCAGTACGCACCCAACCAGAAAATCAGCTCCTCCTCCAAGCACTCACCCAATGTCTTTTGAATACGACTTAATTATTATTGGTAATACACCTGCCGCAATTTTTGCAGCAGTCACTGCAACCTATCTCAACGCACGTGTTGCTTTAGTCAAACACCCAGAAAATATTAATGAAATCATCTATAGCAGCGCTTTAGCAGAAACGCAAAATATAGCCTGGACTAAAGAAGTAATAGAAGTTATAAAAGAACAAAACTCATCAACAAGTTTAGCAGCATTAGGAATAGATATCATCCACTCTGGGGGAGAATTTTGTCGACTACCTCAACAAGGTTTTGTCGTCAAAAATCGACGTTTATCATCCCGTACTTATCTTATCGCTACAGGCTCTTATCAGGCAAATCCAAAACTAGAAATTAACTACCTTACCCCCCAAGATATCTATCAAAAAGATGACCTAACTTACCTCCCAGACAACTTAATTATAGTGGGAGGAAGTCCCCAAGCAATTGAACTAGCACAAACTTTACAAAAAATAGGAAAAAACCTGACTTTGGTAGTAGAAGACAATCAGATTTTACCCAAAGAAGAGCCAGAAACCTCCAAATTACTCCAGGCAAAATTAGAAACAGAAGGCATAAAAATACTCCAAAACAGTCCCCTAACCCAAGCAAAAATCATAGATGGGAAAAAGTGGGTACAAGTAGGAGATAAAGCCATAGAAACCGACGAAATAATCATAGCAACTTCCAAAAGAAAACCCCTAATAACAGGATTAAACTTAGAAGGAGTAGGGGTAGAAATAGGCAAAGTAGGGATAAAAGTAAACGAAAAATTGCAAACCACCAACCCCCAAATTTATGCCATAGGTGACGTAACTGGCGGTTATCCTTTCCTCAATATTGCTCAATATGAAGCTCAAATAGCTGTTAAAAACGCTTTATTTTTTCCCCTACAAAAAACCAATTATAACCATATTCCTATTGTCATATTTACTGAACCACAAATAGCAAGAGTAGGCATGACAGAAGCACAAGCAAAAAGACGTTATGGAGACGAAGTTTTTGTGGGAGAACAATATTTTAAAACCAATGCTCAAGCAATAATTTTAGATAAAATCACAGGATATTGTAAAATAATAGTGAGGAGGAATGGGGAAATTTTAGGCGCTTGTATTGTTGGAGAAATGGCAGGAGAATTAATTGGGACACTCGCATTAGCAATGAGTAAAAAAATGAAATTAAAAGAAATAACTAACTTACATTTTCCCAGTCCTACTCTTTCAGAAATTATCCCCCAAACCGCCTTAGAATTACAAAGAAATTTGCTGCAGCAAAATAAAACTTTAACAAACTTACTCGAAACCTTATTTATTTGGCGACGGAATTGGAAAATATAAACAATGAACACAAATTTAAGTTTAGTAAAAACAGAACAAAACACTTTAGAAAACCCAGAAAAAAAAGTATCTTGGGAAGAGTTTTTAGTTAACCCCAATGAGAGAATGGAATGGGTTGATGGTAAACTGGTGGAGAAAACAAGAATGACATTTAAACATGGTTTAACTCAATCTAAATTAAGTTTTTTTTGGCGAACTTATCTTAATTCTAGCGGACAAGGAGGAGAGATTTGCACCGAAACACTTTGTAAAACCAAAAAACAAGCTCGCAGACCTGATATAGCTTATATTACTCAAGCTTTATTAGAAGAAGTTGGCAGTAATTTTACTATTTTACCTCAAAGTTTTCCCCTCATAGCTGAAATTGCTTCCCCAGAAGATAGTGCGGAAGGTTTATTTATCAAAGCTCAACAAGGGGCAAGGGGCTTAAGCCCCTTGTCTTGCAGTTTTTTTCAAAAAACTACTGTCTGGTTGTTTAGAAGTTTGGTTAGTATTTCCAGAAGCAAGGTTAATTATGGTAAATAATTTTAACAATTGGTTGTTGTTTAATCCAAATGAAATAGTTAGCACTCAAAATGTTTTGCAGGGTTTTAGTTTAGCAGTTAAAGAATTAATATGAAAGGTTTATTTATTGTTTTAGAAGGTATTGACGGTGCGGGCACTTCTACTCAAGCAAGTCTTTTACAAGCTTATTTTAACACAAAAAATCAACCAGCAGTACTGAGTCCCGAACCTTCAAATGGCCCCATAGGAAAACTATTAAGAGAATTTTTACAGGGAAAAATAAAAGGCGATCGCCCCTTGTTTAATAATAGTTATAAATTTGACCAACAAATGGCTTATTTATTTGCCGCCGATAGATATTATCATTTATATAACGATGTGGATGGGGTATTTAAGTTAACAAATGAAGGAGTTAATGTTATTAGTACTAGATACTATTTTTCTTCCTTAGCTTATAATTGTAATCATAAAAAAGATAATGAATTTGTGATGAGTTTAAATCAGAAATTTCCTCAACCAGATTTAGTAATTTATTTGGATATTCCAGTAACAATAGGAGTAACAAGAATAAGCGATCGCCCTGAACTAGAAATATATGAAAATGAAGTAAAACTGGCACAAGTTAGGACTAACTTTCAGCAAATTTTTGCGAGGTATTCAGGTAACTTTTTACAAGTAGATGCCACAGAAAAAAAAGAGGTTATTCATGGTAAAATAGTCCAGCGACTAGAAACTTTAAGTATTGAAATAACCAATTTATGAATATTACACAAACAAACAATAAATTTAAATACCAAGCCAAATATAAACCAAACCAATTAATATGTGGAAGTGGACAAACTGCAGTAGTAACAGGATGGACAGAAAAAAAAACAGTAGCTAGTTATTTAGCTCCAGAAGAATATGCAGTAATTGGTAACTTATACAGTCCTACAAGAGGAATTAGCCTATTAATGCGCAACTTACTTGCAAATCCGCATGTTAGGTATTTAGTAATTTTAAATAGTACCAAAGAAGATAAAAACTCAGGTGCAAGTGAATGTTTAAAAGACTTTTTTAGCAATGGTTTTACTCCAGGAAAAACAGATACAGGGCGAGAATGTTGGGTAATAAATTCCAAAATAACAGGATATATTGAGCCAGAAATACCAGCCACAGTTTTAGAAAAAGTAAGAGAATATTTGACAGTAGAAGAAGCAAAAACTATTCTAGAAGCAGTGGAAATAGTAAAAAGAAATGCAGCAAAAGAGCAAATTAAACCATGGGGAGAAAGCTTAGTTTTTCCTCAAAAAGAAATCATACCCACCATTTTACCAGGGAGAAGATATGGACATTGTATCGAAGGGAAAACCATCGCCGAAACTTGGATAAAAATACTCCACAGAATTAAAACAACAGGAACAATTCGACCAACAGGTTATGATGGAAAATGGCAAGAATTGATAGATTTAATGGCAGTTGTGAGAGAAGAACCGCCAGATTTTTATTTTCCCGAACCTAATTATTTACCCATTGATAGAGAGTTTTTAAGAGAATATATTGACCAAATATTAGCCGATGCTCCCTATAGAGAAGGAGTAAAATATACCTATGGACAAAGGTTAAGATCTTGGTTTAAACGTGACCAAATAGAACAAGTAATTACTAAGTTAATTGGGGAAATAGATGCAGCAAGTGCTGTCATGTCATTATGGGATGTAAAAGACCATGAAAAAGGAGGTAGCCCCTGTTTAAATCATATCTGGGTTAGGATAGTAGCAGGAGAATTATCATTAACAGCAACTCTGCGAAGTAATGATATGTTTGCTGCATGGCCAGCTAATGCAATGGGTTTAAGAGCATTACAACAACATATTAGAGATAAAATAGCCGAACAATCTCATTATGATTTGTCAATGGGACCATTAATAACTATTTCTCAGAGCGCCCATATTTATGATGATACCTGGGAAAATGCCGACCAACTAATTAAAAATGAATATGCCAAAATATGTAAACAAAGAGATTATGATGACCCGTCAGGAAATTTTTTAATTGCGGTAGAAAATGGTAAAATCATAGTCAAACAAACAACACCAGGAAGTGGGGAAGAAGTCAACTGTTATCAGGGAAAAAATCCCTTGAAACTTGTAAGAGAAATTTGTGCAGCAAACCCAGGAATAATACCCGAACATATCGGTTATTTAGGCATAGAATTACAAAAAGCTGATAAATGTCGCATAGAGAAAAAAGAATATGTCCAAGACAAACTATAGTAATCAGTTTATCTGTCATGCAAAGACAAGGGGCTTAAGCCCCTTGCCTCTATATGTTTTAGTACCACTAAAGCTATTATTTTGATTGTATAAACTATAAAGTAATTGCTATCTAAACTTATTGCAAAAATCTCAAAAATCGCAATCTGTTAAAACCCGTTGCTACACAAACCGTCGTCCACCTACTAAGTTAACTGTTTGATTAATAAAAAATGTCTATATTGTATAATTGAAATGCACCCCTAATGACCAATGACTAATGACTAATGACTAATGACTAATGACCAATAACTAATAACTAATAACTTTAAGATGATATCTTCAGAAGAAAAAAGACCAACTTGGAATGAGTATTTTCTTATGTTAGCTAAATTAACTGCTACTCGTTCAACTTGTTTAGCATTTCCAGTAGGAGCAGTTATTGTAAAAGATAAACAAGTTTTAGCCACAGGATATAATGGATCGCCATCAGGTTCCGTTCATTGTACCGCACAAGGTTTTTGTTATCCAGGACTGAGTAGTTGCGATGCAAGTAAAATTTTACCATCCCGTGCAGTCCATGCAGAAGCAAATGCGATCGCCCAAGCAGCTAAACACGGTATTTCTACCAATGGAGCTAGTATTTACGTTACCTTAGAACCCTGTGTATCTTGCTTGAAACTCATTATCTCTTCAGGTATTAAAGAAGTTTTCTACGAAACTGACTTTAATACAGGAGAAAAAATCACAGTCAGAGACGCTTTTTTGCAGGATGGGTTAGTAAAACTGGAAAAAATAGCCGTATCAAAAGAAATAGCCGAAAGAGCGTCTTTATTTTTGCTTTATCCTACCTCTATCCCCAAAAAAGAAGTAACAACCAGTTAATTTTTTGTTTCCAAAAATACATACTCAAACAGTAAATTTAGGCACAAAAAAACCTTGACAAAAAATAGATTTTATGCTAAGAAAAATTAGCCAATAAAATAAACAAAAAAGTAATGTTTAATCCCGATTAAAATGTGTCAAAATAATCTTAACAAAATTTTACATTGAGAGGAAACACCATGGCAGCGGATGAGCGCAAAAAAGACATATTGAAGCATTTGCAGACAACCAGCGATCTCAACCTCACTTCCAAAAAATCACGCACAACAAGTATAGAGTCATCTGCACCAACAACCCCAGCAACCCCAACAACTCCAGAAACCCCAACAACTCCAGAAATACCAGTAACCCCAACACCCAAACCAGTAATAGCAAAAAAAGATGACCGCAAAAGACAGATTATGACACATTTAAATCTTAGTAGTAACGATTTTAACAAGGTATCTACTAAGTCAGGAGAAACCAAGCGCAAAAAACAAATAGAAGAACATTTGCGGAAAACTAAAGAATAATTTGAATGTGCTAGAGCTGGAGCAAATTTTTATAATTTAAATTAATACCTAAGATGGGTTATGTCAATTACTCTTAGTAGGATTTACTCACAATAACCCATCTTTCCACCAATAACTAAGTAAAATTAAATGAGTATTCTTCCCATCCAATTTGATCCACCCCTGTCTCCACGGGAAACTTTACCCACAATGTATGATTTACCTAGTGAAAACGCGGAGGAACCAGGATTGCCCGATGAATTTCATTTATTACTACCCCAAATACTGCAATTAACCTTTCAACCCCGTAACTGGAGTGCAGACCAAGTTTTTAGTGCAGCAGATCTCAATCTTTACTACGATGTTAAGCATCCACGCTGGTATAAACGTCCAGATTGGTTTGGAGTAGTGGGAGTTTCAAGACTGTATGATGAGAGGGAACTGCGTTTAAGTTATGTTATTTGGCAGGAGATAGTTAGTCCTTTTGTAGTGGTTGAGTTATTATCCCCAGGAACAGAAAATGAAGACTTAGGGGAGACTATCAGTGAACCAGGAAACCCACCAACAAAATGGCAGGTTTATGAGCAAATTTTGCGCGTTCCCTATTACGTTATTTTTAGTCGTTATACCAATCAACTGCAAGCATTTCGTCTGATGGGTGGTCACTATGAAAGGATACCCCTAAATAATGGGCGTTTGCAAGTGCCAGAACTTGGTTTAAGTTTAGGTTTATGGCAAGGTGAATATCAAGGAATAAATCGAATCTGGTTGCGCTGGTTTACACTGGAAGGAGACATCATCCCTCTCCCTACTGAAATAGCTGCAACAGCACAACAACGGGCGATTACAGCAGAACAACGGGCGATTACAGCAGAACAACGGGCAGAAAAACTGGCGGCAAAATTGCGAGAGTTAGGAATAAACCCAGATGAGTGAAAATTGAACAGCGATCGCTTACCATTTCTTGGTACGTGACCCCCCAATAATTATTTCATGCTACTTGCAGATCCCCGCCCCATTTTTCCCAAACTCCTCTACAGTTTGTTCAGATAACTCATGGGTAGTCATCCCTTCGAGTAAAGACAGAGGAATAGTTAAATTATCCGCACCTGCTTGTATTGCAGCGGCAGCCTCTTGTGGAGATTTGAGACTAGCTGCCAAAATTTTCGTATCACTTCCTTCCAAAACACTCGCCATTTCCCTTACCAAAGCTAAACCATCCCCCAATAGTCTGGTTGCGCGGTTAACATAGGCGATCGCATATTTTGCTCCTGCTTCCCTTGCTACTGCTGCTTGTGCTGCACTGTATATCGCTGTGACAGAACAAGGAATTTCACCAGCTAAACAAGCTACTACCTGAAAACCTACCAAAGTTGCAGGTATTTTTAAAACAGTTTTCTCCCCAATAAGAGAAAAAGCTTTTCTTCCTTCAGCTAACATCCCCTCAAAGTCAGAAGCAGTTAACTGATAATATAGCTCCCCTGGGCTTATGGCAGCAAGTTGTTTGAGAGTTTCCTCTGGGGAAAATTCGCTTTTAGCTAACAAAGTAGGGTTAGTGGTAATTCCTTTTACCCATCCCAGTTGTACCGCCCTTTCCGCTTCCTTAATTATGGCTGAGTCTAGATAAATCATTATTTGTTCTTAAATAAATTGGGGAAACTGGCTACTTTCATCAGCCAATTTCCCCTCTAAGTAATTGTACAAAATTAATATCTAAGGGGCAAGAGGCTTAAGCCCCTTATCTGCTTAGTTTTTTTCCACAGCCAATATGCCATTAATTTTGCTTACCTACTTAGGATACAACAGGAATTTTACCTTTTTTTAGGTTTATTTTTCCTGCTTTTTGCCCTTCATTTGCTTAATTTTCCCTAACACACCACCAGCCAACAACCAACCTGCCACAGTTGTAGGTTCAGGAACTGCAGCACCTGGATTATCATTTGGAGGAGCAGAAAAAGTACCTCCGAGTAACTTATCGCTTCCTGCTCCAGCGTTAACCGCCTGGAAGCGAACACCCACATCTAAAGTACCATTCTTAAATCCATTGTAGAAAGCATTCTCGACTGTTTTAGCATCAAGATTACTACCTAATAATAGGCTCATGGTATTAGACCCGCCTTCCAAAAGACCATCAGGTTGCCCACCCTTTAAATTAGCATTATCTGCGAAAACAAGGCCGAGGTTACCAAAAGGCTGAAACTCACTATTAGTTAAATAGGTGTCTAATTTACTACCAAGCTCTTTGTTAACAACGCTTACACCACTTGCTAAATCAAATCCAAACCCTGTTAAATTTGACTCAGTAGCACCAGCTCCAAAACTTGTACTCCCTGTTGTGTTTTTTACTGTCAAATTCAATTTAACATTAGTTCCATCCTGGATGAAATTGAAATCAGCAAAAGCTGCAGCTCCAGTTTTGGGATCGTTAGAACTTTGACTACCAGAACCAAAATTGATAGTAAACGCTTGTGCTGAGTCAACAAACAGGGCAGATGACATGGTTGCTAAACCTACAGCACAGACTAAAGAATTCAATGTATTACGCTTGTTCATAATTTACCTTAATTAATTTGTATGAATATTTACTTACTTGTTTGTACTTGTTCTTACTTGATTTTATTATAACCATAACTTCGTGGAATTGTCAAGGAAAAAACCAAATATTATCATTTATTTACAATGTAGAATTTGATAAATATCAAAAGAACATAAAAATAAATAGTAAAAAGGCTAGAAATGAAAGGATAATAGTCAATAAAAAGAAAAATTAGGTTACAAGAGGAGAACCCAAAATCAAGTCAGGATAATTATTGAAGCGATCGCCAATTTCCTCCAACTAATAAGTAATAACTCTTGGTATTTTTTGATATTTAAAATGTACTTACAAAATACATTAACAAGAAAAATAAACAGTAAAAACACTTAAGTGAACGTAAAATACTTAAATTAAGTGTCCTCGCAAACAGTAACTTATCGAAGTTAGTTAAAATGCAGGAAACCCATTACTCCACCCAACTATGAAGGATACTGTTCTCAACGTTCGTAACCTACAAGTCCAATTTACTACCCAGGAAAAACCAGTTATAGCAGTAGATAATCTCAGTTTTCAACTGCAAAAAGGACAAACCCTGGGAATAGTGGGTGAGTCGGGTTCGGGTAAATCGGTAACTTCCCTCGCTATTATGGGTTTAATTAGCTATCCTGGGAAAATTACCAACGGAGAAATCTGGTTTCATCCAGAGGAAACACCAGTTAATCTCCTAACTCTGAGTGAAGAGAAGAGACGACATTATCGAGGTGGGAAAATTGCCATGATATTTCAGGAACCCATGAGCTCCCTTAACCCTGTGTATAATATCGGATTTCAAATCACAGAAGCAATTCGCCTTCATCAAAATGTATCCCAGGTAGAAGCAGAAAGACAAGCGATCGCCAGACTTCAAGAAGTAAAACTCCTCCCCCACGACGAAGAGTTAAAACAACAATATTTGCAACTGTTTCCCCACCAAAACAATGATAGAGACATTCAAACTTATCTCAATCAACAAAAACGCGACTATCTTAAACGTTATCCCCATCAACTCTCAGGAGGACAATTACAACGGGTAATGATTGCAATGGCTATATCTTGTAACCCGACAGTTTTGATTGCCGATGAACCAACAACAGCGTTAGATGTTACAGTACAAGCTACCATTTTAGACCTCTTGCGAGACTTATGTAGCTCGCGCAGTATGTCCCTAATTTTCATCACCCACGACTTGGGAGTAATTGCAGAAATAGCTGATGCAGTAGCAGTCATGTATCAAGGTAAAATTGTCGAATATGGGGCAATAAATCAGATATTATATAACCCGCAACATCCCTACACCAAAGGATTATTAGCTTGTCGTCCTCGTTTAGATATTCAATTGAAATTATTACCCACAGTAGCAGATTTTATGGAAGTTGAAAACGGGGAAATCAGAGAAAAAGTAGCAACAATAAAAACAGAAGAAATAGAACCAAAACAACAAGAAGAAAGAAGGGCGCAATTAGTAGCTCAAGACCCATTAATTTCTGTAAAAAATCTCCAAGTAGGATTTCCTCAAAGGGGAATGTTTGGCGCAACCAAACGCTATTTTATGGCAGTAAATAATATCTCATTTGATGTTTATCCAGGGGAAACTTTAGGATTAGTTGGCGAGTCAGGTTGTGGAAAATCTACTTTAGCAAGAACATTGCTCCGTTTAATTCCCGCTTTACAAGGCAAAATAATATTTAGAGGAGAAAATATTGCTAGTTTACCCGAAAGAGATAAAAGACTCCGTTCTCTGCGTCGAGAATTGCAAATAGTCTTTCAAAACCCTTATAATTCCCTTAATCCTCGGATAAGTATTGGAAACGCAATTATGGAACCAATGGTTATTCATAAAACAGGAGGAAATGACAGTAAAAGAAAAGAAAGAGTGAGGTATTTGTTAGAAAGAGTAGGATTAAATCCAAATTGGATTAATCGTTATCCCCATGAGTTTTCTGGTGGTCAACGTCAAAGGGTTTGTATTGCTAGAGCACTAGCATTAAATCCTCAATTTATTATCTGTGATGAATCCGTGTCAGCACTTGATGTTTCTGTGCAAGCACAAGTATTGAATTTGTTAAAAGAATTACAAGAAGAATTTGGGTTAACTTATATCTTTATTTCCCATGATTTAAGTGTGGTAAAATTTATGAGCGATCGCATCATGGTAATGAACAAAGGCAAAATAGAAGAAATCGCTTCCCCACAACAAATTTACCTCTCCCCTCAAAGTGCGTACACCCGTCAATTAATTGCTTCTATTCCTCAAGGGGCAAAACACAATAATTAGTTTTAACAATAATGTACTACTAAACAAAATTAAGCTATACTGTATCTTATAGGATGCACTGGCAAAATGAAACCTAATATTCAAATACAGCTCCTAGAAACTGATGAGGGAAAAGTCCCTTTTGAAGAGTGGTACAATTCCCTCAAAGACAAAATAACTAAGGTGAAGGTTAGACGACGTTTAGATCGAATCTCGCTGGGTAACTTTGGCGATACTCAATCTGTCGGAGATGGTGTTTATGAGCTGCGGCTTCATTTTGGTGCAGGATATCGAATATATTTTACTCGTGTAGAAAACACTATCATTGTTCTTATTGGAGGCGGTGATAAAAGTACACAAAAGAGTGATATCACAAAAGCTAAAGCAATATGGAATCAGTATAAACATGAAGCTCAAAAGTATGCACGAAAGCTTGGATCATGATTTACAAGATCCAGAATATGCGATTTTATACCTCAATGATGCCTTGCATGAAGGCTCTCTAGAAGAGTTTTATCTTGCTTTAAAAAATATCATTCAAGCTAACCAGGGAATGACTCAAATTGCTACTACTACTGAGTTGGGAAGAGAAAGTCTCTATAAAGTATTTTCAGAAACTGATAATCCCCAATTTTCAACCATTAGTAAAATACTCTCTTCTCTCGGTTTTCAAATCTCAATTGAGAGAAATATAGAGGATAAAAGAAGCGAAGCGATCGCCTAAAAAATCAATTGCAGCTATAGGGAGCCTAAATAAATCGTATAAATCTAAAATCAAATCATAGATCTCAGACAATGGGCTTAAGCCCATTGTATTTTTTGGCAATTTATCAAAGTTAATTTTCAATTAAAAAGTCGAACCATTCCAACCCCAAAGATGTCTTTGAGCATCAGAAAACTCAATATAAATTCGGTTTTTTGGTACTCCTAATTTAGCTTCAATTTCCTGACAAAAATCCTGACTCATCGACTTAGTTAAATTAGGACTCATAGTCCCAATATTTTTAACTTCAATGTAACAAACTGGGTCAAAAGTACCAGCAAAACTCATAGAAACACCCGACTCAAAAGCAGTCATTACATAAGATTCAGGTTTACCTAAATGACTAGCTAACTTAGCAGAAAGAGATTTTAACAACTCTTCAACTGCTACTGGATCTGCTGATTTAACCGAAGATTGAACTTTAATTAATGGCATATTTCCTCCTCCTAAAAAAAAATAATAATATAGTTATTATTCATTAGTGTTTCCTCTAAACGAAATTCTTAATTTTTCTTAAAAACATCATAACATTTAGCTAATGACCAATGACCAATGACCAATGACCAATGACTAATGACTAATGACCAATGACTATTTAACCACCATATTGCCAGCCAGTACTTTCTAAAATTAATTGATTACCTTCCTTGTGAATACCTGAAGCAATAACCTCACCAACATAGATAGTATGATCGCCTTTTTCCACTGCATCCACTACAAAACATTCTATATAACCCAGAGAATCAGAAATAATAGGGCAACCAGTAGCTTCTCCCTCATAAAATTCTACATCCTCAAATTTATTTCCTACCCGACTTTTGGGTTTAAAAAATTTAGCCGCCAGATCTTTTTGTTCGCTATCTAGGAAACTAATAGCAAAAACTCCACTTTTTTTAATCATTTCATGGGAGATAGAATCTTGCTTAACACAGTTAACTACCAAAGGAGGCTTAAAAGAAGACTGCATCAACCAGCTAACTGTAAAGCCATTCATTTCATCCCCATCTTTTACTCCACAAATATATAAACCATGAGGAATTTTGCGTAGCATTGTCTTTTTTGCTTGTTCGTCTAGCAAGGTGTTTTCTCCCTTATCAAATCGGTTTACAATCTTTATACCATTCTAAACAATTGATAGACAAGGGGCTTAAGCCCCTTGTCTTTCTTCGTAACTTTATTAAAATGGTTAATCTAACATCATCCCTAGTAAAGTAAATATGACCGAACCATCAGCCCTTGAATATCTCCTCCAAGCAGTCGCAAGGGGTGAAGTTAGCCCCAGTAAAGCTCTCGAAAAACTCAAACACTTCGATTTTGAGCCAGTAGAAGACTTTGCTAAAATTGACCATCATCGTAAATTGAGAACTGGTTTTCCTGAAGTGATCTGGGGTCCAGGAAAAACCCCCACTCAAATAGCTAAAATTATGCAAGTTATGCGCGATCGCTCTACAGTAGTAATGGCAACTCGCATTGAACCTCATATTTATGAACAACTCCAGGAAGAAGTATTAAACCTAAGTTATTATCCAGTTGCTCGTATTTGTGCTTTGGGAACTCCAGAAACAAACTATACTGGCAATATTTCTATTCTGACTGCGGGTACCGCTGATTTACCAGTAGCTGAAGAAGCAGCCGTAACCGCCTCTCTTTGTGGTTTTCAAGTGCAGCGTCTCTGGGATGTGGGAGTGTCAGGTATTCACCGTTTATTTAGTCACCGTGAGTTAATTTCTCAAGCAGATGTGATAATTGTGGTTGCAGGCATGGAAGGAGCTTTGCCTAGTGTGGTTGCTGGTATGGTAGAATGCCCCATTATCGGAGTTCCCACCAGCATAGGTTATGGTACCAGTTTTGGTGGTGTAGCCCCCCTCTTAACTATGCTTAACTCCTGTGCCGCAGGTCTAGCTGTTGTTAACATTGATAATGGTTTTGGTGCAGCTATGCTCGCAGCTCAAATTCTCCGCAAAGCTAACCAGTTTAAAGGCGATCGCCATTAGGTGAATATTGCCTACCAATATCAAACTCATCAGTCTAATCTCAATCTTGATTTTAGACTGATCAGTCTAATAGCTCGTGACTTCAATCCCCCCATCGTGAAAAAAATATGAAAAAACAACTTTACTATTTAATCTGTGGAATACTCGCAGTAATAACCATGCTGCTAGTATTTATACCATCCAGTACAATAGCCCAAACACCTCCACAAGAAATTAACATTGTCACAGGAAGTGAAGCAGGAGAATACTATGCGATCGCACGAGATCTAGAAAAATTTGCATTACAGAATAATTTAGACTTAGACATAGATGTAATTCCTACAAGAGGAACTTTACAAAACATCCATGATGTTTTTGAATTTGAGAGTGTACCTTTGGGTATTGGTCAAAGTGATGTATTAGCATTCCTGAATACTTTTGCCAACAACGATGAAGAAGTTCGCCGTCAAGCAGAAGCATTGCGGGTGGTTTTACCCCTCTACAACGAACAGGTGCATTTAATTACACGGGGAGATATAAACTCTGTAGAAGAATTGTCAGACAAGCGAATCTCGATTAGTAGTGCAGGAAGTGGAACGAGTTTAACTGCAACTACCTTAATGTATCAGTTAGAAATTAACCCTGGAAAATTATTCACTCTAGAAGTTAAAAAGGCTATTGAAGCACTCCGTCAAGAAACAATTGATGCCATGTTCTATGTTGTCGGCATACCAGCAAAAGTATTTATAGAAGAAATTACCCCAGAAGATAATTTTCAAATTTTACCCATAAGCTTACCTCCAGCACCTGATGATGAATTTTTCAGCAAACTATACTCACAAACAACCATTCCCGCTGAAACTTATCCTTGGCAAAAAGAATCAGTGGACACATTAGCCGTTAAATCTTTACTATTTACCCTTGTCGAAGAAGACTGTGAGAATGTAACTCCTGTAGCCAAGTTAATTAAGGAAAATTTGTCTTGGTTTCAAGAAAATGGTGATCCTGTTTGGAAAGGAATTAACTTAGAGAGTTTATCTGAAATAGAACCAGAACGTATTTCTCAATGTTCTGCTTTTTAACTAACTTAACAACTTGTGGAGAATACAAAAAATGATTACTAAAATCAGTAAATTTGCATTAATAGCGGGAATTACTCTAGGATTGATTTTGAAAACAACCCCAGCTTCAGCCAACCGCACAGTAACCTGTGAGTCACAAGATGGTCGTTATAAGTTCTGTAGGGTAGATACTCGTGGCGGAGTAAGATTAGAAAGACAACTAAGTAGCACTAGGTGTAATAAAGAAAGTACTTGGGGCTACGATCGCGATGGTATTTGGGTAGATGATGGGTGTCGTGCTGAGTTTTTAGTCCAAGACAGAAATAGTGGGAACCATGGAAATAATGACGATACAGCGGCGATCGTTGGTGGAGCAGCATTAGCTGTAGGTATTATTGTTGGCGCTCTAGCGTCTAATTCCAATGATAAAGATAATAACAACAATAATTCATCAGACCAAACCTTGACTTGTGCCTCCAATGATGGTAGGTATCAACGTTGTTCCGCTAATATTCGTAGTGGCGATCGCGTAGCTCTTAAACGTCAATTAAGTAGTTCAGGTTGTTGGCAAGGCGATACTTGGGGCTACGATCGCGATGGTATTTGGGTAGATAATGGCTGTCGTGGTATATTTGAGATTAGAAGGTGAGGACTTAGGGCAAAATTAGATTTGGGCTAGTTCAAAATATAACAAAAAAAATGGAAATACCAATAGATTTTACTCAAATAACTCAATGGTCAGGAATATTTACCCTATTTTGCCTGCTAATGGCACTGTTGGGTTTGATCTTCCGCTGGGGTATCCGCTTTCGTTTGATTGGTATCACAGGATTTATGGCTGTACTCACAGTAGGTTTATTTGGCTTGAGTTTAGGTTTGTTTACCCGTACAATTCTTCCTGGTGCAGTGCGCTTTGCTGTGGTTTATGATAACGGAGCAAATAATGCTGTGATTACAGTACAACCAACAGTAACACCCGATCAAATAGAAGCAACTTTGCGTCAAGCCGCAAATGATTTATATTCCTACGGCAGAATAGGTATAGGTGGTGATAACCAGTTAACTGTCAGAGTCCGCACTTTGATCCATCCAGAACCAGGTTTGACTAAACCAGTTTATCTCGGTGAGGTTCATCGCGCCCTAAGTTCCCGTGATGATGACACAATAGATATTCAAGTATTCTCAGACAGGTTTGCTGAGTTGCCAACTCAAAATAATGCTTAATTAGGTAAGAAAATCTAAACTATGGAGCAAACTGCCCAATTATCAACCACAACCGCTTCTTTTATGCCTCTCCTGGTGGCTCCCTCTCTGGTACTGCGTGGGGAAAAATCCCTCAAAAATGCAGGAGAAGCGATCGCCCATCTCGCAACTCGCCCTCTCATCCTCGGGGGAGAAAACTCACTCCCTCTCATTCAAACTCAACTCCAACATACTTGGGAAAAATACCAACTTACTCCAAAAGAAGCAACCTATCTCCCAGATTGCTCTGAAACATCTTTGAAAAACCTTAAAGATGCAGTAAAATCTCATCAAGCTGATTGTATTATAGGAGTTGGCGGGGGAAAAGCTCTCGATAGCGCCAAATTACTCGCCTATGAGTGTAAAGTCCCAGTTATCACTATTCCCACTTCTGCAGCAACTTGTGCAGCTTGGAGCGCTCTTTCTAATGTTTACTCCAATGAAGGAGCTTTTCAATATGATGTCTCCTTAGCTCGTTGTCCAGATTTAGTCATCCTCGATTATAGTTTAATCGCAACCGCACCCAAACGAACCTTAATTGCAGGTATAGGCGATGCGATCGCTAAATGGTATGAAGCAAGTGTAAGTAGTGGTGATTCCGATGCCACTTTAATGATAGCGGCAGTACAACAGGCAAGAGTACTCAGAGACATTCTCTTTCAAAAATCAGCTCGAGCACTAGACAACCCAGGAGGAGCAGAATGGCGTGAAGTAGTTGATGCAACAGTATTGTTAGCTGGGGTAATTGGCGGTTTAGGTGGCGCAGCTTGTCGTACTGTAGCAGCTCATGCAGTGCATAATGGATTGACACATATTCGCTCCGCTCACCATGCTTTACACGGAGAAAAAGTAGCTTATGGTATCTTAGTACAATTACGCCTAGAAGAAATGATAGCAAATAATCAATTGGCAACCTCAGCAAGACAACAATTATTAAAGTTTTATACAGAGATAAATCTGCCAAAAACTTTAGAAGATTTGGGACTAAAAAATGTTACTCTAGAAGAATTGCGTCAAGCAGCAGAACTTGCTTGTAAAGAAAACTCCGATATTCATCGCCTCCCTTTTCGAGTAACCCCAGAACATCTAATAGCCGCAATGGTCTCTACCACTTTATCACTTAACAGTTAACTATAGCAAACCTAAATTAGTTGTGAGGAAACAAGGGGTTTAAACCCCTTGTCTGCAACCCTGATTCATTTCACAATTACTAACAGATTGCTAGACCAGGAAACAGTTAATAAATTAACAGAAGTAAATGAATTTAGTCCGCGTAGGCGGACTTCGTCTCTATAGCCGCGATTTCAATGGCCAGGTTTTTAGAAAAAAAACTATAGCCGCGATTAAAATCGTCAGGTTTATCAAAAAAAATCATCAAATATAAAATATAAAATATCAACAATCAATGAGTTTAAATTGGATCAAAAAAGCAGACAGAATAAACACTTTACCACCCTATGTATTCGCACGTTTAGATGAATTAAAAGCCCGCGCAAAAGAACAAGGATTAGATTTAATAGACTTGGGAATGGGAAACCCAGATGGAAGCGCACCACAACCAGTAATAGAAGCGGCGATCGCTGCTTTAGCAAATCCTAAAAATCATGGTTATCCCCCTTTTGAAGGTACCGCCAGTTTCCGTAAAGCTATTACTAATTGGTATCAACGTTGTTATGATGTAATTTTAGACCCCGATAATGAAGCTTTACCCCTATTAGGTTCCAAAGAAGGTTTAACTCACCTTGCTCTTGCTTATATTAACCCAGGTGATTTAATTTTAGTCCCTTCTCCCTCTTATCCAGCCCATTTTCGTGGCCCATTAATTGCAGGTGGGGAAATTTATCCCCTCCTTTTAAAAGCAGAACAAAATTGGTTAATTGATGTCACTACTATTCCCGATCAAGTGGCAGAAAAAGCCAAAATTCTCTATTTTAATTATCCTAGTAACCCCACAACTGCAACAGCACCCAGAGAATTATTTGAGGAAATAGTAGCCTTTGCTCGCCATTATGAAATCATGTTAGTACATGACTTGTGTTATGCAGAATTAGCCTTTGATGGTTATCAACCTACCAGTTTATTAGAAATTCCAGGAGCAAAAGAAATTGGCGTCGAATTTCATACCCTTTCTAAAACTTATAATATGGCAGGTTGGCGGGTAGGTTTTGTGGTAGGAAATTCCGATATTATTCAGGGTTTACGCACTTTGAAAACTAACTTAGATTATGGCATTTTTGCCGCAATTCAAACCGCAGCAGAAACCGCTTTGAATTTGCCAGATATTTATATCAAACAAGTGCAAGAACGTTATAGTAAAAGACGAGATTTTCTTATTCAAGGTTTGGCAGAATTAGGCTGGAATATTCCCCCCTCAAAAGCTACTATGTATCTTTGGGTTCCTACTCCTATCGGGATGACTTCTACAGATTTTGCCCTCAAAGTCTTAGAAACTACAGGAATAGTATTTACTCCAGGTAACGCCTTTGGTGATGGTGGAGAAGGTTATGTCAGAGTTAGTTTAATCGCCGAATGCGATCGCCTTGCAGTTGCCTTGCATCGCCTAAAACTTTCAGGTATTCGTTACTCTTAATCATCTAACAAGGGGCTTAAGCCCCTTGCCCCCAGACAAGGGGCTTAAGCCCCTTGCCCCCAGACAAGGGGCTTAAGCCCCTTGCCCCCAGACAAGGGGCTTAAGCCCCTTGCCCCCAGACAAGGGGCT